>ERZ1370068.3870-contig-2967_pt1 | contig 310803 bp, 415 predicted proteins | sample MGYA00561227_ERZ1370068 | MGnify/ENA primary metagenome ERZ1370068 (study PRJEB38410, sample SAMEA6850437) | metagenome | study: Metagenomic assessment of the ecological functions of the soil: analysis of the soil microbiota associated with the...
TTTGTACTTCGTTCAGTTACGTATTGCTCGATGGCCTACCTGGCAGAAGCAGCGACGGTCCTATCCGGCGCGACGTGCGACATCGTGCTCGGGCCGTGCGAGGATGGAGGCTACTACCTCGTCGGGCTGCGGTGCCCGCAGCCTGCGCTCTTCGAGGGATCCCGTGGAGCACCGATGCCGTGTTCGCCATGACGCTCGACAAAGCCCGCGCCCGAGGTCTGTCCGTCCACGTCCTGCCGCACTGGTTCGACGTCGATACGGAAGCCGACCTACAGCGGCTCCACGCCGATATGACAGCGGGCACCCCTAATCCTCAGCGCACGTATGCTCTCGTGCGGCAGCTGTATGGACCGATGATCGCGGCTCGCAGCGCGAGTCTGACTCCAGGAACGGCAGCCGGGGAGGGCCACTGTCCATAGGGGTGGAGATCAGGCGTGGCGGCGATCGTGCCGTCGTGAGGTGGGGCGCCGCGGCCCTCGCGCTCTCGCTGGCCGCCGTGGCGTGGGCTGCCGAGCCGCAGGACAAACCCGGCACGTCGGCCTTCCCGCTCCCGACCGTCCCGTTGCGAGCATCATCTCCCCGAGTACTCCAACGAGAAGACGCGCGACGGCCACGGGGAGGCCGAGCGCGTCTTGAATCTCCTCGGAATCAAGCCGGGCCAGCGCGTGGCCGACATCGGTGCCCAAAGCCGCGCAGGATGACTGACTCAGGGTTAAGGCTCTTGTGGGCGTCGGCTGCTTCGGCGAGGGTAGCGCAGCCGCGAGGGAGGGTCAGGTGACGCGTGTGTTGTTCGTAGGTCAGCAACCGGAGACCGTGGATTTCACCGATCCGATGCTGCCGTCGGGCATGAACGCCGACAAAATCCATGCCGGCATCGCCCTGGCCCTGAAGCAAATGGCCGAGCGCGGATGGCGCGTGGACCTGTGCCTGCTTCAGCCCGATGAAACAGCCGGACCCGACGTGGAGCAGAGGCTTACGGCCCAGGCTTACGACTGTGTGGTGATCGGCGCTGGCATTCGCCTGCCGCCCCACAGCCTGTCGATGTTTGAGGCCGTGATCAACGCGGTGCACAGAGCCGCGCCGGGCGCGGCTATCGCGTTCAATACGCGGCCAGAGGACAGCGCCGCCGCCGCCGCCCGTTGGCTACAGGCCACCTGAATCAGCAAGGCGGAACTTCGTCAGCGTATCGGCCGCCCGCGCTCTGGAATGGTCTGCAAAATAAACAGCAACGGTCCTTAGATTCTCCGGCACGACTGGATCGAGTTCCATCGCTGGAAGGGCGCTACGGTTGCGGTCTCGGCTAGTCCCAGAGGCGAGTCGAAAAGTAACGCTCCCCGAGGTCGTTGAACAGAGTCACGAAGCGGCCCGCTCGCTCGCGGCGGGCGATGCGTTCAACTCCCACCATGTAGGCCCCAGAGGACTGGCCGACGAAAAAGCCCGCGCGGGCTAGTCTCCCACACATGGTGTAGGCGTCATCGCTGGTGACGGGAACCCGCTCGTCGATGACCGCCTCGTCCAGGATCGCGGGGACGATATCCTCGGGACCCCGAGCGGCTTGAGGCCTTCGATCCCGGGGAACACCTCTGGGAGCACGCAGATCACGCGGATTCTGGGGTCGTGCTCCTTCAAGCGTCGTCCCACCCCCGTCACCGTTCCTCCGGTCCCGACGCCCGCGATGACGTGCGTGAGCCTGCCCTCGGTCTGATCCAGGATCTCGACAGCTGTCGTCTCGTAATGGGCGCGCCAGTTGTCCTCGTTGCTGTACTGGTCGCAGAAGAAATAGCGCTGGGCGTCGGCCTCGTGGCGGCGGTGCACCTCACGCAGTGCTTCGTCGTAGCCCTTCAGCGCGTCCGTGTAGACGAGGTGCGCGCCGTGCGCCAGCATCCGCTTCTTGCGCTCTGCGCTGGCATTGTCCGGAATGACGATGTCAACGGGGTAGCCGATGATCCGCCCCACCATCGCGTAGGCGATGCCGGCGTTGCCCGATGAGCTGTCCAGGATGGTCTTCCCTGGCGGCGAGCCGCCCATCCGCCAGCGCCGCGAGCAGCATGCGCAGGACGGGACGGTCCTTGAGCGAGCCGCCCGGGTTGAGGCACTCCATCTTCGCAAGAACCTCGACGCCGGGCAGCTCGTCGCTGAAGATGGGCACCGGGACGAGCGGGGTGTTGCCGATCGCGCGGAGTGCGGGGTAGCGATCCAGTAACGGCTCGATGCGTTTGTCCCAGGGCATGGCGGTTCTAACGCTCCTCCGTAGAGAGCGCATGGTCAGCTTCGATGGATCCGCTCCTCCGGGACCTCCACCCGCTTGATGCCCTTGAAGCTGAACAGGAGTTCGACCTTGTAGACGGACGGGTCCGTGGACACCTGCTGCAGGATCGTCCCGAGGGCCTTCTGCACGTTCTGGCTGAACGAGACGCCCTGGATGACGAGGCCGGACAGGTCTACCGTCACCCGCTCGTTCGGCTGGAACATGAGCCCTCCCAGGATCGCCCCGCGACGTCGCGTGACCCATCGTATACCCGGCCGGACCTTGACGCGTGAGGAGCCCGGAGGTAATTAATGGAGGCCCACGCGGTCGGCGAGGCCGGCAGGAGGTGCGAGCCCCAGTTCTCCCGACGAGCATCCCATGTACGAACTGTTCACACGAGGCGGAGGTGAGTCATGGCGTTGAGAATCAACAGCGAAGCTCCCAACTTCACCGCGGACAGCACGCAAGGCCGGATCAATTTCCACGAGTGGATCGGCAACGGGTGGGCCATCCTGTTCTCCCATCCGAAGAATTTTACGCCGGTCTGCACCACCGAGCTCGGATACATGGCTGGACTGAAGCCCGAGTTCGACAAGCGCAACTGCAAGATCATCGGGCTCAGCGTGGACTCGGTTCCCGATCACGAGAAGTGGTCCAAGGACATCGAGGAGACGCAGGGGCACGCCGTCACCTACCCGTTGGTCGGCGATCCCGAGCTGAAGGTGGCGAAGGCCTACGACATGCTGCCGGAGGACTCCGGCACCACGGCGCAGGGCCGAACGGCGGCCGATAACGCGACCGTGCGCTCGGTGTTCGTCATCGGGCCGGACAAGAAGGTCAAGGCGATGCTGACCTATCCGATGAGCACCGGCCGCAACTTCGACGAAGTACTCCGGCTTCTGGACTCCTGCCAGCTGACGGCGAAGCACAAGGTGGCCACGCCCGTGAACTGGAAGCAGGGAGAGGACGTCATCATCGTGCCGGCAGTCTCCGACGCCGACGCCAAGCAGGCATACCCAGGTGGCTGGAAGGCGCCGAAGCCGTACATTCGGATCGTCCCCCAGCCGCGATAGGCAAGACGAGCTCACCGGCGGCGACGCGCGCTGCCGCCGGTGAGCGGCTGGCACCACCCGTACAGCCTCGGATGGGCCGACCGTTCATTGGGAAGCTTATTTATGTGGCCGGGGCGCAGAAGCATTGTTTGCTTACGCCTTGAGGACTATCCAAGTTCACAATGCAATTCTTAGAAGGCCTCCCAGCGAGCCACCCTGATAAGGGGGTCGGTATCTCCCCTATCAAACAGAAACCTCCAGATCTAATTGAATGCTATCGGGTAGCTGTAAAGCGCAAATGATGCGGCCTCTTCGGCCTGACTACCGCGAAGGCGCTCGGCCTGACGATAGCCCGCCGTGGGTGCTGGGGCGGGCGGATAGGAGTCATCCGGTAGTGGAACGTCGCATATTCCTTGCTGGTACGGGGCCGTGCTCCTTACTGAGCCGCTCCCCGCCGAGCGCAACAACCTGGGAGGGTCTACCGCATCGGGTTCTGTGGGACAGCCCGGCGGTGTGACGCCACGCATGCGCTGGAGGCGTTCTCGCCAGGGCTGCTGCGACCTGGGGTGGGTCGAGGGGCGGAACCTCGTCATCGAATACCGCTGGGCCGAAGGGACGTTTCGACCGGCTCCCCGGCCTGGCGGAGTGAGCCGTGGTCGGCTCAAGGTCGATCTCGTCAGTGTGGCCCCGACGTCCATCTACACGGGTGCGGCCAAGCGAGCGACCTCGACGATCCCCACCGTCTTCGCGAGCCACGCGGACCCGATCGGCAGCGGCCACGACGAACCTCGCGCGTCCGGTGCACCAACACCACAGGATTCACCATCATCATGAGCGAGACGATGGCCAGAGTCTGAGTTGCTGAAGGCGGCCGTTCCGCGGCCTTCACGCGGGTCGCCGTCCTGGGACCCGGGACTCCCTCGCACAGGCCAGGCGTAAAGGCCGTGGAAGCCGCGAGCCACGCACTGGGACTTCAGCTTCAGCTCTGGCCGTGCGCAGTGCAACGGAGTTTGACAACACCTTTGCGGCCATCAGCAAACAGCGCGGCGGTGGGGTCCTGGTTCTTTCCAACTCCTCTCTCTTCATGGGCGGGGCGAAGCGTCTCGGAGAGCTCGCGCTGACCTACAAATTGCCGACGATGTTCGGCGCGAGAGAGCATGCGGGAGCCGGTGGCCTCCTGAGCTGACAGCCCTGACCGTGCCGATCTCTATCGCCGCGCTGCCACGTATGTGGACAAGATTCTGAAAGGCGCGAAGCCCGGTGACCTGCCGGTCGAGCAGGCGACCAAGTTCGAGCTGGTCATCAACCTCAAGACCGCCAAGGCGCTCGGCCTGACGATCCCGCCGTCGCTGCTGCGGCGGGCGGATCGAGGTCATTCAGTGATCGACCGCCGCACGTTCCTCGCTGGCACGGGGCGGTGCTCCTCGCCGCGCCGCTTGCCGCCGGTGCGCAGCGAGGTGCCCGTGAGACTCGTGATGTTGCTGACAGGGTCGCCAGCAGGCGCTATGCCCGAGTATGTCGCGTTCACAAAGCAACTTGGTGACCTCGGGTGGATCGAGGGACAAACAGTTGTGGTCGATCGTCAATGGGCCGATGCACCCGAGACCTTCATCCGTCTCGCCGGTGACGCAGTTCGGGCGAAGCCTGCCGTCATCCTATCAGCCGGGCCGGACGCGGACGCGTGCCGCGCGACAAGCGACCTCTTACGATCCCTATCGTCATGATTGCCTCGTCCGATCCCCGCGTGATGGGCGCCGCCAGCCTCGCACGGCCCGGCGGAAACCTGACCGGACTGACGATCGGCCCGCCCGAAGTCACGAGCGAGAAGCGACTCCAGCTAGTCAAGCGAGGCGCTGCCTGCGCTAACACGCGTTGCGGTCGTATGGGATGTGAAGAAGGCACCCGACAGCGGCGTCAACGACACGAAGATGGACGCGGCGGCCCGTGTGTTGCGCTTGCGGCTCCAACACTTCGAAGTGAAGAATACGAGCGGGTTCGCGACGGCCTTTGCCACCGCGAAGAAGGACAATGCCGGGGCGGTGCTGCTCGTCGAGAGCCCGCGAGCAGTGGCAAATCGCGTGCTCATCGCGGAACTCGGGATCAAGCATCGACTGCCGATCATGAGCCAGTTCAGCCGGGTTGTCGAAGCCGGCGGCTTGATGTCCTACGGCCCCGATCTCGGCGACCTCTTTCGTCGTGCCGCCACTTACGTTGACAAGATCCTCAAGGGTGCCAAGCCCGCCGACCTGCCCGTCGAGCAGCCGACGAAGTTCGAGCTCGTGATCAACCTCAAGACCGCCAAGGCGCTCGGCCTGACGATCCCGCCGTCGCTGCTGGCGCGGGCGGACGAGGTGATCCAGTAGCCCGTGGGTGGCCCTCTGAAGGGCACTTGCCCAATTGACCCCGCCACAGGAGTTGTGCGATGAGTACCCGGCGACCGTTGATGGTGAGAATGGCACATAACCCGTAGCCGAGGAGATAAATCATGTGGAGAGTGCCTGTTAACGATTGCGGTTGGCGTTGCGGGTTGCGCCACCGAGAACGCGAGTCTAACCAGTGGCCCACTCGCTATTCCAAGTCAGGCGGAACATATCAGCAATTGAATGAGGATGGAGCTGCGTGTCAAGGCGCGACTGGTAGCACTGGGAGCCGTGTGTTCTGGGGCGGACTCGGTGTACTCGTCGATCGCGACCCTACACCAAAGGTACCCGGTCAAACCCATGCGCAGTGCATGGAGGCAAAAGCGCTATGTCGGTGACGCCTGCGATACAAGGCTCTGACCAGAAATAGCGAAGCCGCAGATGGGCGGCCTCGCCCATCCCCTTCGGGCGGTGGCCGGGCGTGCCCGTAGACACCCGGCGACCTCCGACGGTACGCTGATCGTGCGCCCGCCTATCGCGTCCACGAGGCGCCGTTCCGGCGCTGTAAGTACACCTGATGCATCGCCACGCCCTCCGGCTCGCCGGCACGGTTGCTGCTCGCCAGCCATAGGTTCACCGGGACCGCGTGACGCCGAGGACCGAAAGATCGGTATTGACAGCGTCATCGTGTCCCCACTAGCATTTATTCCCTTCCCCTTCCTCAACCGTCCCGACGTCATGGAGGCGGCCATGGGCAAGTATCTCTTCCAGGTCTCCTACACCGCGCAGGGTGCCAAAGGCCTTCTCGAGGGTGGCGGCGGCAAGCGGCGAGCGGCGGCCGAGCAGGCCGCCAAGAGTGTCGGCGGCAAGATCGAGTCCTTCTACTTCGCCTTCGGCGACGCCGATGCCTTCGTCATCGCCGATGTGCCGGATCACGCCAGCGCCTCGGCCATCTCGCTGGCGGTAAGCGCCTCAGGCGGAGCTCACTGCAAGACCATCGTCCTCATGGCCCCCGAGGAGGTCGACCAGGCGAGTAAGAAGCCCCTGACGTATACCGGGCCGGGCCGCTAGTCTCGATTGGCCGGAGTTGGCTTACTTACATGACAGGAGGCCAAAATGCTCTGCGTCAAAAGACTCCGATCTCGATCAGAAGCCATTGTCGTGCGGCCTTACTCGCCGTCAGTTCATTCCGTTGCTTGGCGCGACCGCTGCGCTCGCCACCGGCGCTCGTCCGGTCGGCCGCCGCCAAGCCATCCGATGCGCAGGCTCGGTTCGTCTATGTCGGCACGTACACGTCTTCAGGCGTCCCGCCCGGCGGAACGCATCCGAGCACTGCCCTAGGCATTTATGTGTTCAAGATGGATCCGAGCGATGGCGGGCTGACGCAGCTCCAGATTGTTCCGGCCTCGAACCCATCGTTCGTCGCGCTCGATCCGACGCAGACGCACCTGTATTCCGTCAACGAGGACCTTGCCGGGCGCGTGAGTGCGTATGCCATCAACTCGGCGAACGGGACGCTCAGCTTCCTCAACATGGCGTCGGCGAACGGCGCGTTCACGACGCACATCAGCGTGCAGCCCTCCGGGACAGTATGTCTTCGCCGCCAACTACGGCAACCTCAGCTTCAGGCAGCTTCCCGGTTTATCGGATCCTCGCCAACGGCTCGATCGGCCCCATGACCGACATCTTCCTAGGCGCCGGCAACGGCACTGGCCCCAATCCCGACCGCCAGGAAGGCGCCGCACGCGCACCAGATCCTCACGGACCTGGACGGGCGTCACGTGTTCGGCGTCGACCTCGGCGCGGACAAGGTCAACGTCCTGAATCTCGATCCGGGAACGGGTGTGCTCGCCGCGAACACGGTACCGTTCGCACCGGTCGCCTCGCGGCTCGGGACCGCGGCACATGGCGTTCCACCCCGATCGGCAGCACGCGTACGTTCTCGACGAACTCGGTCGTCCATCGATCACGGTGTTCGACTACGATCCAGTGCGCGGCGCGTCTCGTCTGGAAGCGACACCATTTCGACGCTGCCCGACAATTTCACCGGCACCAACACGACCGCGGAGATCCGCGTCCACCCGAGCGGGCGATTCCTCTATAACACAAACCGTGGTCACAACAGCGTCACGATGTTCGCGATCGACCACGAGCACGGGCGAGCTCGACGTCATCGGCTGGGAATCGACGCGCGGGGAGTGGCCGCGCGGAATGAACATCGATCCCTCGGGGACATTCCTTTACGCCGCCAATCAGAACACTGACACGATCGCCGTCTTTCGCATTCAGCCGCTCGAACGGCAAACTGAAATTCAGCACGCCCGGTTCAGACGCCAACGCCGGGTCGATGTCGATCTCGGTTCGGTCGCTGCTGATGTGTCCCGTCGACGGGATGCGCCATGTCCTGAACAATGGAGGAACGTTACATGTCTGACGACGCGATGGGGCTTCGTGTTCCTGCTCGTGGCAGTGCTCTCCATCTTCGCTAGCCCGGCGTGGGCCCAGCCCGCCCAGCAGCAGTACGTGGTCATCTATGTGGAGTTCAAACCCTCGGATACCAAGGCCGGGAGCCGAGTGCTCGCCGATCTGGCCTCGCACGGCCTGAACAGTGCCGGCATGTCATCCGCTTCGATGTGCTGCAACAGGTCGATCGGACCCAACTTCTTCGCCCTCTTCGAGATCTGGAGCAGTGCGCAGACGTACGCGGCGTACAAGAGCTCGTCGGCTACGCCAGGCCATCCTCGCCCAGCTAGCACCTCTGCTCGAGGCGCCGCTCGATGAACGGGACGGCAATTTGCTCGAGGGGAGCGTGACTCCCGCAGTGGCCACGCCGAGGCCCGTCAGATCTTCGTGATCACGCACCTCGATATCATCCCCACGTTCGTCGACCAGGCTCGCCCGGTGCTCAACAAATTCGTGAGTGACAGCACCGGCGATCCCGGGTCCAGACGTTCGCGATGCTGAGCTGGACGCCGACCACGAACCACTTTCAGCTCATCGAGGTCTTCGCGAACCAGCAGGCGTTCGATGCCCACGTGAGCGCTCAGCACTACGGTGGACTTTCGGAGCGATCTCCAGGCGACCATCGGCGCGCCCTACGATGAACGGCTCTATCAGTTCGTCAACCGGTGACGTCACGGGTCCACCAACGGCTGACGTTGCAGGTCGCGGGTAGCGACACCTAGTCTCTCACCGTGTTGGGTGGTCGGCGAGTGCGGCGGCGCGCTCGCCGACCGGCATCGGAGGCCGCACTCAGGCCCTCGGCGCGGGAGTTCCTGAGTAATGTTGCATGCGCAGTGAGGCGTCGCCCGTCGCCGCAGCGGCGAGGTCGGCGCGCGACGGCATGCCCGCTCCTCGACGAGATGACAGCCGGCTGGAGAAATGTTTCGGGTGGAATTGGCCTCGTGATGTTTTAGCTCTTGTGCGTCGGGTTCCGACGGACCGAAAACGCAATGAACGCCTGGCCTGCAGATGGATGCCGGCTCGCGCAACGTGCCCGGATCAAATCGACCTCCCCAATCCTTCGTTCTGCGGCGACCGCGTGACTGAGTAGATATTTCGAGGGAGCTCGCCGCCCACCAGTAGCCATTGGCCGCACAATTGAAACGCGGTGTTCACGGCGCGCCTTCGGCACTGACTATTTCAGCCCCGTGGACCGCCGTCGCCAATCGAACAGCCTGGCTGGCCACGCAGAACGAGACGGCAGCAATATTATGGCAACCAACGCCCACCACACGGAAGCGTTGAGCGCATGCGCCAAAGCGCGCCGATTGGCGACACCATCGACCACCAAGGCGATATGCCCTATCCCACAGGGGAATCCCCTGGTGTCCCACCTGATATACGATACGCCTCGCCTGCGGAGCCACTGAGCGTCGGCATAGAGGTCGCCCGCTAATCGTGAAACGCTCCCCGACGCGGCTGGCGGCGCGCTGGCCGTGCTTGTGAATGAGCGAGAGGGCCTGCGCGACAGTTTCGTCGAGTATCGACACCAATCCAACCAGGCAACCAGAGGAGCTAACTCCGGTCGGGTCGTTGGTTCCGCCTCGCTCGAGCAGACATCGACCCTACGCCAGGACGAAGGAGGGATCATGGATGCTCCAGTCGCCGGGTCTTGACGTCGCTTCATGCTGATGCCGCAGCGCTACGTCCACCGGGTTCGTCCATGGCGGCTGCACTTTCAGTGGTCACGGACTCCGGTCTCAGCCTCCGCCAGGAGCCGGTGCCTGCGGGTCCCCGCTTACCTGCGGGCCACTGGACGCGCGAGGCAAGCGCCCGTCCGCGAGTTGCTGGTTTCGCTGGCGTGGTGACTGCTGTCGGGAGGCTGTGATACTTCAGCGTGATGAGTTCCACGGCGGCGTCGACCGAGAGCTTCTCCGTGTTAATCACGTACCAGATCGTAGAGAGCGGATCTCGCACGTCCACCTCGTACAGATAGCGCATGCGCCCCGGCCTTCGGAAGCGTCGCGCTGAAGTTGGCGTCGTAAAAATTCATCCGCGGGAACAAAGTGTCGCTTATCTGGCCCGAGAGCCGCGCTTGCCGAGCGCCGACGGGTGCGGAGGCCGGTCGCAAGGAGCGCCATCACCCGCACCCGGCGCACGTGTGGAAGCACCCCGAGGGCGTTTCAGCCGCCCTTGATTTCGCCCCGCATGGAGGCGGCCTGATGATCCTTTCCTCGGCGAATTCGTACAGCGTTCTTCGTCTTTGTGTTATCGAGACAGCGCCGGTCTCGGCGTCGAAGCGCCCAGCGACGGTTTAGCCTCATCCAGGTTCGAGAGCTCTTTGCCTGGCAGTGGCTGCAGCGCGCCATCAGATGAGTTCTGGTCACATAGCAGTGAGTCGAGTCGGCTGGAAGTGCTCCATGATCCTGACCGCCCGTACCCGATTTTCGTGAGAGGGCTTCACAGACAGGCGGGCGGCCGTCGCTCCTTCCCGCACTTGGCAAGCACCGCAGGCGCTATGGCGATGCACCGGCCGTCACCCTGTTGGCGAACAGAGAGACCCTTATCGGGTGGTGGTGCCGCTGGTGGTGTGACTTGTAAACCCCCGCGCTCTCTTCGGAAGGCGCACAACCAGATCGGGTGATTGCCCGGTGGAGAAAAATACCGCGCCTACCAATGATTTATGTCGCATTGCCGCACTGGGGGCATGCGCGCCTTCGCCTTGTCATGCTCACGGCTGATGGAGTGGCTTGATGCCCACCTGGTTTAGCAGCCGGTCACAGTAATACCTTTCGTATTACGCATGGCGGCTCCTCCCTGAGACTCCGGCGTCTGGCAGGATCGTCCCCATCGAAAGCGTTCGCAGCCCAAAGAGGCCTGGGCGCCATCCCACGACCAGACAGCCGTGCACCATCGCAATCCAAACATGCGGCGCGGGTAGTGCCCTTGGGCTGGTGTCCTTATTCGGCTCCCACATTCAGTCCCTCCTGGCCTTCGTACCCTTCCGCCGATCTGGCCCCAGTCAGTCAGCCACCCGCGATTTGGCAGGATCGTCCTGGTTATCCGGAGGTGCTTCGGGGGGGGACGCCAGATCCTGATCGGCGTTTGCCCGGGCTGACCTCCGAGGTCGCAGCGGCAGCCATCGACGCGGGGACTGAAAGTCGCGCGTCTGATTCCCGTATCGGATATATGAATGTCGAGATCTGGGGCGGCTGAAAACCGCGTTTCTGTAAAAGCCCTGCGCCCGTCAGCCTGGCGATGCGCCGTGCGACGCGAAGGCTACGTGGTGGCCCGCGAGGCAGGAGCGAGGTGCGTGCCGAGCCCTGGAAGAGAATGTCGACCATGCGGGAAGCGTAAAACTGGCGATCACCATGCGGCTCGACATCCAGGTTCGTCGGGGACGAGGTCTCTCGACACGCATCGGCTGCGCCAGCGCCGGAGGGTGGCGTCGCAGACCACGCGAGAGCCTCGTTGCGCCGCGGGACGGAGATGTGACCGTCGAGCCCGCCGATGGCAGCTGGAGAATCCCCGCTGCCTGGCTCGCCCACCCCGGTTTGCGGATGTCTGCTTATTGTTCCGGGGTCAGTAGGGGCGGAGCGTCCCGGGGGTTGCCCGGGCAATCTGGTGCTCGACCGGCACAGTCAGTAGGTCTCAATTCTAGCTTTGCTGGCCCGAACGTCGCGAAATCTCACGGTTGAAGACGGATTCGTAGTGGCGGCATTGTCCTTGCTGTCGCAAAGCCAGGCGGGCCGAACAGGAATCTGCTGGGAGGTGCGACCATGAGGAAGACAGTACTAGTCGCGGGCCTTGCTGCTTTGCTCCTGACGTTCAAGCGGTACCGACGTGGTCCATGCCCAGGGGCGCTGGGTGGTCGTCAACGGCGCTCTACAGAGTCCGATGGATCTCGCGCTGCTCGACCGCTACGCCTGCACGGTCATCCCCAACGGAAGCTACTGGCTCAACTACAACACCGGGTATCTGGGGATACGCGAACGATCCAAGACCCATGGGATAGTATCTCAGCCGGATGTGGTCAATCCAGCGGTTCCGGTCGGCCCAGCCTCTCCGAGCGCGGGATGCTATACGCAGCTCCAACCCTTGGGGCAGGTGGAAGTAGTCCCTCTGCGCGGAGGAGGGGATAGACCGAGTCGAACCACTCTGTTCTGTCTCAGAGCCCTGAAGGAGCAGCCGTCGAGAGGAGACACCGATGCGCGTACGAGTACTCAGTGATCGGGGCTCTGCTGGGGTCTGCTCACGGCCGACGTCCAAGCCGCGCCCGCTCAGCCCCCTCAGCCCAAACTTCCCTGGATGGGAGCGCTACTTCCTCGGTGAGCTGGGAGCCGGTTCGAGGCGGCGAGGACAACCGTACCTCGGCGGCTATGATAGTGAGCAGCTATGGCGTGACCGCGACGCGCGTCCAACTCCTTGTGGACAGCCTTGACTCATCGGGGCAGATCGTCGCCGCAGCGAGTGGAGTGGCTGGGCGGCAGCAACCTGCCGGGATTCTCGACTACCTACTTCGAGGTTCCGATTCGTCAGCAAGCCTCGCGTTATCGCGTGAGCGTGTTCGCCTTCGACTTCGTGCAGTCGGCGCGGATCGAGTCGCCCTAGCGCGCCCGGACGGCCCGCCGCGGTCACCTTTGCGCTGCCACTTCGCGGATGCTGGTCGTATGCCCCGCGCGGAAAATGTCCGCCTCGGCCGGGCTGACGCCTTCCAGGGTCCCGAGAAGAATGATCCCGGCGGGAGCGGCAAGCCCCGCTGGAGATTCGGCAGCAGCGATCGTCAGCGCTTCCAGGGTGCCGTCCCTCGTGGTTCGCAAGAGTATCCTGCAGTAGCGCGCTCGGGATCGCCACATTTCCCGAGGGCACGGTACTGGCGCCGCCGCACAGGTGCTAGGCTTGTCGTACTCCGGCCGGACCCGGCGGTCAGGTGGGCGCGGCGGGATGACGTCGCGCCTCTTCCTCGGCCGCGTAGTAGACTAACCGGGCTATGGACGGGGACGATGCGGTTGATATCACGATGGAACGGTTCAGCGATGTGAAAGGAGGCGCGTTATGCGAGCTCGGCCGTTCCTCATTGCCATGATGTTCGCACTCGGCTCCGTGCCTCTCTTCCCGGGGTTGGAGTGGCACAACAGACCACGAGTCAGTATGTCGTGATGACATGGTCCTTTAAGTTACTCCCCGAACATCGTGTATCTACAGCTCTACGGGCCGGAGAGCAAAAATGTGTGGCCGGCACCCGACAAATATTTCAAGGCGGACGGCTCTGAAGGCCCACAAAACGAAAATCAGGTGCTCAGTTGGGAGAGAAGATCTGTTATGGCGCCTGGACGGACGGCGGCACATCTTGGGGGTCGGTAAAGGCAACAAGAGTGTCTGCAAGGACTGCTGTGTCACTTGTAGCAAGGGCGACAAGGGAACGGAGACTCTCAAGCCCTAACATTGGGCAACGACCCCGTCGGCGTCGCCTTCCGATCGCGCGATTGCCTGCTGAGGGGGAGCCGACGGGCGAGTGCGTTCGTCGCGGTCCCTGAACTACCGGCCATCCTCCTGGAATGCGCTACTCCGGCGCCTGGCGACGACGGACAGCGGAGATCAGCCGGCGGGATGAAGTTCGCCGGGCTTGCGCATCATTTTCTCGACCTCGGCGATGTGCTGCTCCTCGAGCTGGATCTGCTCGCGGGCGTATTCCTCCAGCCAGACGCTCTTGTTAAGTACCAGCTCGAGCAGGTTGTAGTACTCGCGAAGCGTGGCGTGCTCGTGATCCAGGGATTCCTGCAGAATCTGAATGATGTCGTGCTTGTGGGACTCGACCAGTTTGCCGATTTTCAGCGAAGGGTGGCCGCCGAGTGCGGTTATGTGCTCGCCGGCCATCGAGGCGTGGTTCATGCCTTCCGTGGCCTGGTTGCGCAGCCAGCCTATAATCGGAATGCGCGCGTGGCCGAAGACCATCAACGAGTAGTGCACGTAGCGCACCACGCCCGCGAGCTCGAGCTCGAGGATGGTGTTGAGGCCGGCGACAACTTGCTGGGTGTCGATCTTGTCGTGTTCGCTGGGCATGGCGTCCTCCTGGTTTGCGCATCCGCTTAAGGGTCTCACGGATACGAGTGGTGCGCTCGGACCGCGCTAACGCCACGGAACGTAGCCAACATTAGCCCCTCCGGCGGCAGTCACCCCATTCCTGGGCTCCGTTCCCCGTGACATAAATGCCAGACTCGAACGCGGAACGCCCCAGGAGCCGATGCCACAGCCGTCCCGACCTACCGGGTAGAGGCTTCCGCCTGCTCCGGTCTTTCGAACCGGGCGCGATACAGGTCCACGTCCCACCTGGAAAGCCGCGGCCTGGGCACGGCACTTCAGGGCTAGCGACGTGGCTGCCCTGCTCGACCTGCTTGGTCGCCCGGTCCACCTTGGGTTTGTCGGCAGCGACGGCCGCGTCACAGGACACGGCCACGCCCACGAGGAAAGCGAGCGTGGTAGACCACCACGGAAGTCTCCGCGTCATGACGCACGTCCCTGAGTTCGCTACTTACGGTCTCCCGGCCGGCCTGAACTCGCACCACGGTGGTGCCATTGGTCAGCTGGATCAGCTCGCCGTTCACGTTGACGATCCGGCTCTCCAGCCGGCGCTCTTGCTGGTCGGCAGCGTGCTGCGCGAACACCAGCGCGCGTTCGTGCCGGAGCCGAGGACTAGAGCCAGGGTGGCCACTGCCAGCAGTGCTCGCCGCATCTGTTGCCGCTCTCTTCACTCGAGTGGAAGATGAGCCGCGGACGTGCTCAAGGCAGCGCATCGCGACATCCGCGTGTCCATGACGAGACGGTAAAAAACTCGCATGACCATCTCCTCCTGACCGCTCACGGTGCATTGCATGTGCCACAATCGGCCTTTCAGGAGACCCGGAAGACCGGCAATAGCTATATAGGAGGGCAATAAGTACAGGAAGGCCGTAAGCCACAGCGTCCGATTAAGCGGATTGAAGAGGCGGCTGCCCGATCGTCCCGGCTGGCACATGGGATGCACCCTCGTACTCGCAGGAGGCCGCCCATGGCATCCATTCAACGGTTCCACCTCGCCTCGAAATCGCGCCGCAGCATCGCCGTCGCGTGCGTGATCCTCATTATGGCCGCGATCGCACTGGTCATTGCGTGGCCGACGGTGGTCCGCCACGTCGTGATCTCGGAGCTCGAGACGCTGACGCATCGCAAGGTCACCGTCGACGCGCTCGAGGTCAACCCGTTCACGGGCCGGATCATGATCCGCGGGTTTCGCGTCCTCGAGCGGGAGGGGCTCTCTCTTCACCGACTTCGAGCGGCTCGATGTACGGGTGAAGCCCCTGGCGCTGCTCGGGAGACACCTTTGGATTCGGGATCTCGTGCTCCGGGGCTCGACGGTCCGCGTCATACGGTTCGCGGACAACTTCAACCTCTCGGACCTCGTGAAGGGCAAAGAGTCCAGCGGGCCGGCGCTTGACGTCACCGTGGACCGTTTCGTCGTGACCGGTGGAACGATCACGCTCGAGGATCGCGCCCTATCGGAGCCCCGCACGTGGCGGTCCGAGAGTATTGAGATCGAGGCGAAGAACCTCTCGACCCGGCGCGCCGATGGGACCGTTATGGCACGCTCCGTGACCGCGGGCGCACCCGTGTCGCTCCAGATGCAGAAGTTCCGCCTGTATCCCATTCACTTCGAGGCGGTTGTGACGACGACGGGGCTCGATCTGGGGCCCGCACGCTTGTATCTCCCCGCCGATGCTCCCTTTGTGCTGGAGCGCGGACGTGCCACCTCGACGCTGGCCGTGGTGCTCGACGCGCGCGATGGGCTCCGCGCCAACATCACGGGCGAGATGGAAGACGTCGCGCTGACCCGGCCCGGCGAGCGCGACCCCGTCCTCGTCGTCCCGAAGGCGACAGTCCAACTCTCCGACTTCCTCTATCGGGATGACAAGGTCGCGGTCGGCCGATTCGAGCTCGCGGGATCGGCGAATGTGCTCGAGCCGGGAGCGGGGGCCCGGGACGGCACCACGTGTCGACCCTCCGCGCGAGCATCGCTGACGTCACTTGGCCGGTCACGATGCCGGGCCGGCTCGACGTCGAGGGCGCGGTGCCGGGCGGCGGGTCGCTCAGGCTCATCGGCACCCTCCGCCCGCCACCCGCGGCGAGCCAGTTGAAGCTGCGGCTCGCGAGCGTCGACTTGGCGCCATGGGCCCACCTGCTGCCGGTTCGCGCGCGCATTGCCGGCATCGCCGGAGCGGACCTGAGTACCGACGAGCCGTTGGCGCCCGGCGTGCCCAGCCGCATCCAGGGCTCGGTGGCGGTGAACCGGCTCGGGATTGGCGATGGCCGGCGGGAGGTGATCGGCGCCGATCGGGTGGCCGCGACGGGATTCGAGATGCACTGGTCGACGCGCCTGGCGGTCAAGAAGGTCGTGGTGAGCGCCCGCGCGCGACCGTCGAGCGCGACAAGACGGGCGAGCTCCCGCTGCGCCATCTCTTCGAGCCCGCGGCGCATGGGTCGAACGGCGCTTCCGCGAGTGCGGCGGGTGAGCCGAGCTCATTTGCTTCCGGCCCCGATGGCGCCGTCGCTGCCGCGGCGCGCGAGCACAAGGCGTCGCCCATGGAGATCGCCGTTGGCGAATTCGTCGTGAAGAACGGTCGAGTGACCTGGCGCGATGACATGGTGAACCCGAGGTCGGCGCTCGACTTCGCCGGGATCGACGTCGCGGTCACGGGGGCGTCGTGGCCCGTCCGTGGGCCGCTCACGGTTCGAGCATCGGCGCAACCCCCGACGGCGGTCAGGTCCGCGTCGCCGGGCGCGTCGGGATCGATCCCCTCACAGCCGACGTCCGCGTCTCGAGCACGGGGTCGCGATTGCGCCCTACCAGTCCTATCTCCCAATCCCTGCGCGGATCGCTGGGCGCGCCGACCTCGATTTGGCAGTAGTGCTCCCGCCGCTGTCCGAGGGCCGTGCGGTGGCGCGCGGTAACGCCGCGATCTCGCAGGTTGACGTCCGGGATGGCGTGCGAACGATCATGAGGGTCGAGCGCGCCGCGGCGACGGGGTGGAACTGGACTGGCCGCGCCGAGCAATTGTTCGCGAGCTTGCGATGCAGCAGCCCTGGGTACTCCTCGAACGTGACCGGGAGGGCGCCCTCACCCTGCGCACCTTGCTGTCACCGCGCGTCGCGCCGGGGCCAAAAGGCGCGGCGGATACCGCGGGATCGAACACGGGCGACGCGAAGGCCGGCGAGCCGCTCCTGCCCGTCACGATCGAGCGTCTTACCATCGACGACGGGGGCGCGCGTCGTCGATCACCGCATCGTGCCGCCCTTCGCGCTCGACATGCAGCGGTTGGCCGCGCGTGTCGACGGGCTGTCTACCGACCCCGGCGCGAAAGCGGCACGGCTCGAGCTGACCGGGCGCCTTGGTGGCACGTCGCTGCTTGGGCTGCGCGGCACACTGGGCTCGCTCGGCGGTCCGCTCCGCGTCGACGTGAACGGCGACCTTCGTGGCTTCGAGGTCCCCCGCACCAATCCCTATCTCCTCGGGACAGTGGCATGGCAAGCGCGCGAAGGCTGGCTCACCACGACCATCCGCTGCCGCATCGACAAGGATGCGCTCGACGCGAGAACCGAGGTACAGGTGAGCCGCCTGCAAGTCGCGCGCGCCGGTGGCCCTGATGAAGCGAAGGCGCGCATCGGCTTGCCCTCGGCATGATCGTCTCGCTCATGAAGGACTCGCACGGGGATATCCGCGTCGCGCTGCCGGTGACCGGCCGCCTGAGCGACCCGCGCTTCGACTTCAGTGAGGCGATCTGGAGCACGATCCGGAACGTCGTCGTGAAGGCGATCACCGCCCCGCTGAGCTGGATCGGGCGCGTGCGGTACACGGATGATGCCCGGATCGACAGCATCGACCTGGATCCGATTCCGTTCGCCCCCGGGCGAGGCCGTGCTCGGGCCTGACGCGCGCGAGCAGGTTTCACGAGTCGCGGCATTTCTGGGCCAGGCGCCCGAGGTGCGCCTGGCCTTGACGCCGGTCGTGTCGTCTCACGACGCCGCCGCCCTCGGCCAGGGCCCTCTGGACAAGACGATCGAGCGGATCGCGCGCGACGAACGGCTCTCGCCGGAGGCGGGCGGCCGCGCGCCTCTTCAAGGAACGCTTCCCTGGCGAGCCCGTGCCCGCGACGGCCGACGCGCTGCGTGCCGCCCTGGCCTCGGCGGAACGCGGTCCCGCCCGGACCTCACCCAGCTCGCCGCCCGTCGTCTGGAAGCGGTGCGTGACGGGATCAAGAAGGCCGGGATCGATGGCGGGCGCCTGAAGGACATTCCGGCAGCATCGACTGCCCCGACACGGCCCAGGGCCAGGTAAAGCTCGATCTCGCCGAGCCCGAGAGCCCGGGCACGCCTGGCCGGCCCAATCTCCTCAAGCGGATATTCAGCGAGAGCAATCGCGATGCGAGCCCGGTGCGAAACTGAGATGATCGGGCGGGGCGCGGCAAGCGGTTTGGTGCTTGTCGTCCTGATCTCGCTGTTCGCCGCGTGCGCGACGATGGATCCGTGGCAGGACGTGCGGATCGAGAGCGAGGTCAAAGCGCGGCTCGTGGCTGAGAAGAGCGCCAACCTGACGCGTCTCGGCGTCGTGAGCCGCCAAGCCGTCGTCCATCTCACGGGGACCGTTGCGTCCCCGGATCAGAAGGCATTGGCGGAGGACCTGGCGAAGAGCGTGGCCGGGGTCCGGCGCGTCGTGAACACGCTCGAGGTGCAACCGGCCCCGGCTGGGAGTTCCTCCTAAACCGTCAACCTCAAGTTACTTCCGGGCCCCCTCACCCTGGCCTCTCTCCCCGGTGGACCGCCGCGAAGCCCATGGCCAGGAAGAGCCCGAAGGCCACGATCTTGGCCAGGGTGGGGCCATGGGGTGATTCTAGCTTAGCTATAGCTACTAGCCGGCCGCCTGGTGCTCGATCCAGTAGTGGGTAGGTTTTGGCGACCGCGGTCACCACGTTCTTGATCTCGCCGTCGAGTGTGAAGTGGCAGCCCGCGGGTAGGAAGAGAATCGCGCCCTCGCGCCGCACCATGATGTTCTCGACGACGATGGCGCGCATGAGCCAGATCGCCATCTCCTCGTCGGCGCACCGCAGCCCGATCCAGCCCACCGGTCCGTCGAGCTCGACGACGAGCCCGGTCACCATCTGCAGTCCGCGCGCGAGCTCGGCGCGCACCTCGGCGTAGCGCTCGGGGTTCGCCAGCGCCGCGTCGGGCGCGACGGCCTCCAGCAGCGTGCCGCGATGCGGCGGCCCGCCGGCCAGCGCCAGCTCGCAGAAACCCTGCCACATCTGGTCCCAGGCGACGCGGCCGTCGTCGTCGCGCTGCAGCGCCGCGGCGCCCATCGGCGCGCTACTCACTACGAGCGAGGCATCCTGGTATCGCGGGGGCAGCAGTTGCGCTATGCGCGCCGCCCATTCGGTGTCCAGGCGCGGACCATGGGCGTGCGCATGCTCGAGCACGCGGAGCAGCTCGGGATTGACCCAGGCGCTGCCGAGACCACCCTCGACCAGGGCTTCGAGGTGACGGCGGACGAGCGCCCAGACGAGACCGGGGTGGGTGTCGAGCGGTCGGGCGACCACGACCTCGACGCCCGCCGCCACGCCCCCAGCGCGTGCCTGCTGAACGAGACGCCGACGGCCGCTCGGGTCGAACAGCAGGTGCGGCACCACCACGATGCCGCGGGCGCCGAGCCGCGCCGCGCGCGCGATGACCTCGCCGACGCTCGGCGTCGTGAGCCCGACGAACGCGCAGGTGACGTCGCCGAACCCGTGGGCCTCGTAGACGAGCCGCGCGAGCCGAGCGACTTCGGCGTTGCGGGCCGGGTTGGCGCCGCCGCCGGTGGCGATGACCACCACCACCTGCGCCGGCTGCCGCCGGCCGGCGATGAAGCGCGCGTGCGGCCTCACGGGCGCGATCGCCGAGCAGGCGAGCGATGTCGTCCGTGGCCGGCCCGCGGCCGCGGTGGACGCGGAGCGGCAAGCCGACGTCCAGCCTCGTGCCGGACAGGCCAGTGTCGTCGAGCGTCAGCGGAAGAAGGACGAGACGGCTGGCGCCGCGGCCGACGAGCCGGCGCACGAGGCGCGGCAGGGGATCGTGCGGTGCGGCGAGGTCACACGGCTCGACGTCGTGCTGGAGCTGGCGCGCCAGCGTCGAGGCCACGCGACGAACCGCGTGGCCGGCGCTCGCGAAGTGACGGCCGAGCAGCACGGTAGTGGGCACGTCTCGACCGCGGTCCTTCGACACTCTCGCTGCCATCGAGGGCGCCCATGGTAGCGCCGTCGCAGTCTCTTGGACAAGTGGGTATTGACCGGGGCGACCGCCCCTGATATCTACTTGACACCCTGAGCGAAGGAGCCCTGAATGGTCGACGATCGTCTCAACCTGCCCTTCACCGGCCTGGTGTCGTTCATGCGCGTGCCCACGTGCACCGATCTCGATGCCGTCGACGCCGACATCGCCATCCTGGGCGCGCCCAGCGACGAGGGCTCGCCGTGGAAGCCCGGCGCGCGCTTCGCGCCCCGGAAGATCCGGGAGCTGTCGATCAAGTACGCGGGCTACGGTCCGGACCAGCACCAGCTCGGCTACTACGACATCGACGAGAACCGGCGGTTTCTCGAGTACGAGCGGCGGCACAGCCGCATCGTGGACTGCGGCGATTGCGACATCGTCTACACGAACGTCCGCCGGACCTTCGACAACATCACGCATGACGTGCGGCGGCTCCTGGATGCCGGGGTCTTCCCGGTCGTCATCGGCGGCGACCACGCCGTCACCTATCCGGTGGTGCGCGCCTACCGCGAGCGGTTGAACGTCGTGCACTTCGACGCCCACATGGACTACCGGCCGTTCGTGCACGGCGTGCAGTGGGCGAACGGCAACCCCATTCGCAACGTGGCGCGGCTCAAGACCTGCCATCACATCGTCCAGGTCGGTATCCGCAGCCTCCGCACGCGCCAGGCCGACGTGGAGGACTCGCGGGCTCGCGGCAACGACATCGTGACGATCCCCGACTTCCGTCGCCGTGGCCCGCGCGCCATCGTCGATCTGCTGCCTCCCGACGAGCCGGTGTATTGCTCGATCGACGTCGACGTGCTCGACCTGCCGCTGGTGCCGGGATGCGCGTCGTCGGAGGTCAACGGGCTCACGTACGACGAGCTGCGGCAGACGCTGTTCGCCATCGCCCGCGCCCGCGAGGTCATCGGCTTCGACCTGGTGGAGGTCAACCCGATGCTGGACGTGCCGGCAGACAACACGTCGCAGCTGGCTGCCCAGCTCATCATCGAGTTCCTGGGACGGCTCGTGGAGCATCCCGGCTACCGCAAGCGGCACCCGATGCGCTCGGCGACGCGGGCGCCGCGGACCACCGGCGCGCCCGCGGGCGCGCCAAGGGTCGCTGAACTTCGACCGTGAGGAGGCAGACGATGAGTCTTCGCCATCGACCGCTCGCTCGCACCGTGATGCTGCTGTCGCTGGTGGGATGTCTGCTGAGCCCGCTCGCGGCGTTCGGCCAGGACACGCTGGCCGAGATCAGGAAGCGCGGCGTCATCAACGATGTTCGTGGAGGCGCAGTACCGGCCGTACGAGTTTCGTGATCAGAGCGAGGAGATCGTCGGCCTCGACATCGACCTCGCCCGCAAGATGTTCGACGAGGGGCTCGGCGTGAAGGTCGCCTTTACCGATCTCGACCTCACGGGCGTGCTCGGCGCGCTGCTGACCCGCAAGGCCGACGTTGTCATCTCGGGCATCGTGATGACGCAGGAGCGCGCTAAGCGGTTCGATCTGAGCATCCCGTACTCCGAGGCGGGCGCCGCCGTCCTCGTGCGCGCCGACGAGACGCGCATGAAGGGCCCCGACGACCTCAGCGGCAAGGTCATCGGCACCCAGCTCGGCAGCTCCAGCCAGAAGGCAGCCGAGGCGTTCGAGGCGCAGCTCAAGGCGCAGGGCAAGCCCGGCTATGCCGAGCTGAAGACGTACGAGCGCTTTCCACCGCGCAGCAGGATCTCCTCGCCAAGCGGCTCGACGCCGTCGTGCAGGGTCGCCCACCGCTCAAGGTGCTTATCAAGGAGCGGCCGGGGCAGTTCAAGATCCTGTCCGGCCTCGGCCCCAAGGCTTACTACGGCGCCGTCATCCGCAAGGGCGACACGGCGCTGCTCGAGTTCGTCAACGGCCAGATCCGCAAGCTCAAGCAGGACGGCACGCTGAAGGCGCTGCAGGAGAAATGGCTGGGCGAGTCGGACGCCACGCTGCCCGATCCGTGGACGCCGCTGAGCTGACCGATTGTTCGACTTCCGGCTGATCGTCGAGAGCATCCCGTTCCTGGCCAAGGGCGCCGTCTACACCGTCCAGGTGTCGGTGCTGGCCATCGTCTTTGGCCTCGTGCTGGGCTGGATGCTCGGCCTGGTCGCCGTCTCCGGCGTGCGCTGGCTCCGTGCGATCGCCTGGGGCTACGTGCAGTTCATCCGCGGCACGCCCCTCCTTGTCCAGATCTTCCTCATCTACTTCGGCCTGCCCACGCTCGGCATCAACATCCCGGCGTACTGGTCGGGCGTGATCGCGCTCGGCCTCAACTCGGCCGGCTTCCAGGCCGAGATCGTGCGGGCCGGCATCGAGTCGATCGACCGCGGCCAGACGGAGGCCGCGCGGTCGATCGGCATGTCCAGCTTCCAGACCCTGGTGTTCATACTGGTGCCACAGACGATCCGGCGCGTGATCCCGCCGCTGACCAACGAGCTGATCACGCTGACCAAGAGCTCGTCGCTGCTCTCCGCCATCGCCGTGCTCGAGCTCACCCACGCCGGGCAGGCCATCATCGCGCGCACGTTCGCGCCGTTCGAGATCTACGCGGCGGTGGCGGTCTTCTACCTGGTCCTGGTCGCCGCCCTGTCACGCGGCTCCGCCCTGCTGGAGCGGCGCGTGTTCGTGAACTACTGATGGCCATCCTGCGCGTCGAGCACCTCTCGAAGTCGTTCGGGGCCACCACCGTCCTCACCGATGTCGCCCTCACCGTCGAGAAGGGCGAGATCCTCATCGTCATCGGGCCGAGCGGCTCGGGAAAGACGACGCTCCTGCGCTGCATCCACTGCCTGGAGCACCCGGATCGCGGCACCATCGTGCTGGACGGCGTGCCCTTCGGCCGCGGCGACGGGCCCGGGGCCTGGCGACCGGATCCGCCCCGCGAGCTCGACGCCAAGCGCGGGCGCGTCGGGTTCGTGTTCCAGCGCTTCAACCTGTTCGCGAACCTCACCGCGCTCGACAACGTCAGCATCGGCCCCCGCCGCGTGCTGGGCGTGCCGGCGGCCGAGGCCCGGACCCGGCCGCCGCCGCTGCTCGGTCGCCTCGGCCTGGCCGAGCACGCCGCCAAGCTGCCCTCGCAGCTCTCCGGCGGCCAGCAGCAGCGCGTGGCAATCGCCCGCGCGCTGTCGATGGATCCGCTCCTGATGCTCTTCGACGAGCCGACCTCGGCGCTCGACCCCGAGCTGGTGGACGAGGTGCTGCAGACGATGCGACAGCTGGCGCGTTCGGGGATGACGATGATCGTTGTCACGCACGAGCTGGATTTCGCCCGCGAGGTCGGCGATCGCGTCCTCTTCATGGACGGCGGCCGCATCGTCGAGGAGGGCCGGCCGGAGGAGGTCTTCAGCCAGCCCCGCGAGGAGCGCACCCGGGCTTTCCTCCGGCGCCTGCTGCGCACCGGCGCTCCGCACCACCCAATCGACCACGAGGCCCCGCCCAGGACGGACCCCGCGGCGGACCGTCGCGCTTGAGAAACCTCTGAGCAACCGAGGACAACGACTATGATCCCCGATACCGGCCAGCTCGTGATTCCGGCCGGCCACGCGCGGATGTGGCGGATGCGCGCCGGCCAGCGGGTGACCATCACGCAGACGCAGGGCAACCAGGTGGGTGACTTCATCGCCTTCAACGCCGCCGACCTGACCGAGTTCCTGAGCCCGGCCCACACCCGGCGGTGCATCAACCGTTACCTGGTCGGCAAGGGCCACACGCTCTACACGAATCACCGCGAGCCGATCGTCGAGATCATCGAGGACACCGTCGGCGTGCACGACATCCTGGCCGCGGCCTGCGACCCTATCGCTACCGCCGCGACTTCGGCGTCGAGAACCACCGGAGCTGCCGGATGAACTTCGTGGAGGCGCTGGCTGAGCACAAGATCCCCGACTGGCGCGTGCCCGATCCGGTGAACCTGTTCCAGAACTCGCCGGTGCTGCCCGACGGCACCTACGCGAGCGCGGCCTCGCTCGCCAAGGCCGGGGACTACGTCACCCTGCTGGCGCGCATGGACCTGATCGCAGCCTGCTCGGCCTGTCCGCAAGACCTGGCGCCGACCAACGCTGGCCGCCTGAGCGATCTCGTGGTGCGACTGGACCTGCCGACAGGGGGCGGTGATGGCGAACCGGAGAGGGCGTCAGGCGACGCGAGAGCCGCGCTGGGACCTGCCGTACACGGGCTTCGTCTCGTTCCTGCGCAGTCCGACCTGCACCGACCTCGGCAGGCTGGACGCCGACATCGCCGTCCTGGGCGCGCCCAGCGACGAGGGCTCGCCCTGGAAGCCGGGCGCGCGGTTCGCCCCCGCAAGATCCGCGAGCTCTCGGTCCAGTTCGCCGGCCGTGGCACCGTGGACGGTCAGCGCGGGTATTACGACATCGCCGAGAATCGCCGGTACCTCGACCACGAGCGAATCAACCGTCGCCTCGTCGACTGCGGCGACTCCGACATCGTGTACACGAACGTGCCGAAGACGTTCGACAACATCACGCGCGACGTGGCCAGGATCCTCGCCGCCGGCGCCCTGCCGGTAGTGATCGGCGGCGACCACGCGGTCACGTACCCAGTGGTGCGCGCCTTCAAGCACCGGCTCCACGTCGTGCACTTCGACGCGCACATGGACTACCGGCCGTTCGTGCATGGCGTGCAGTGGGCCAACGGCAACCGATCCGCAACGTTGCCCGCCTCGCCACCGTCGGCTCGATCGTGCAGGTCGGCATCCGGAGCCTGCGCACGCGCCAGGCCGATGTCGAGGACTCGCGCGCCCGCGGCAACGATATCGTCACCGTCCCCGACTATCGCCGGCGGGGCGCTGGCCGGATTCTCGAGCGCCTGCCCCAGGGCGAGCCCGTCTACGTGAGCATCGACATCGACGTGCTCGACCTGCCGTTGGTGCCAGGCTGCGCCTCGGCCGAGGTGAACGGCCTGAGCTACGAGGAGTTGCGCGAGGCGCTCGTTGCCATCGCGCGCCACGCCGAGGTGGTGGGTTTCGACCTCGTCGAGGTCAATCCGATGCTGGACGTCGCGTCCGAGAACACCTCGCTCATCGCCGCTCAGCTCATCATGGAGTTCCTGGGCCGCGTCGTCGAGCACCCGCGCTATCGCGGACGCCGTCGCCCGCCTACGAGAGAACACGCCGCCGTTGACGTGGCCTCCTGTGTAGGCTCGGGATTACCGATTTCTCGGTTCGACAGGAGTTGCCACGCGGCCCTCCACACCCATGCGTTGATGCCGCCGCTCGTCACACCGATGAGGCTTCGCCAGGAGACGATGGCCGCGGTGGCCAACGATCACCGAAGTATTTCTGGCGTGAGTACTTTGCCGAAACTTTGGCGAAACTATCGGCGACCATGCCCCGGCGAACGCTCGGATGGACGATACTACCGCCCGCTATCCGCTTGATTGTCAAAGATGCCCGAGGATGGCGGCTCATAGTCTGGACCCTGGGGACCGACTGAAAATCCTAGTACCGGCCGTTCTCATCCTGCTCGCGTCTGCGTCCATTTTGTGCCCACACCATCCTGAACGAGACTGAATCAAGCACGACCATGCGGCACCATCGCGCAGGGTGGAGCCTAATGTCACAAGCAGTCTTTCATTCATGCAGAGATCAGAGGTTACTGACATGGCCTCGAAGCCGCTCATGAACCCAAAGGTCGCTGGTTCAAATCCAGCCCCGCAACCACGGAAGCCCTGCAAGATCAAATAGATCTTGAGGGCTTGCTGTTTCTAATGCGCATTGCCCGAGGTGGGACCAGCTCGTTCGGTCCCCACACGCGCTGACGATAGGTTGGCGGGGTCGGCGTTTGGGAATGAATGGGAAACGGCGAACAACGCTTCAATAGGGGAAGGCCCTGTGGCCTTCCCCTATTGGGGCGACGCGCTCAGCGAGAGGAGAGTCGCGAAGCGCCTTACGGCATGGTGATCGTGGTGCCGTCGCCCGTTGCGGCGACCGTAAACGTTCCCGCGCCGGCGTTGGGAGTGTACGTGTAGTTGGCGCCCCAGGCCGGCGAGCCACCCGGAGGCGGTACGCGGAACAGATCCCATGAAAGGGCCAGCGCTCTGGTTCAAGCCGTTGACTGCGGCCGCGGTCAGGTCGGTCAAGGCCGCCGGCAACGAGCCCATATGGGCCGTGTAGATGCTCACGGCCGAAGCCAAGGTTCGGGTATCAGCTTGGGCCTTGGCAATGCGGGCGCGGGTCTGCACGTTGGCGTAGAGCGGGATAGCGATGGCGGCCAGGATGCCAATGATGGCCACCACGATCATCAGCTCGATGAGCGTGAAGCCGCGCTGGTTGCCCAGCGTGTTCCGTTGCCTATGGAATTTCGTGATCATCTGTTTCTCCTCTTGATTGGATTAATAGCGACATTCCAGGATGTCAATTGCATCCAGGATGCCACGCAATCGCTGAGAGCATTGAGCAGCTTTTCAGGTACTTAGGAAGGCTCTCTCCGGGTGCCAACGCTTCGGCAGCCTCCGCTTAGGGAACCACCTGACAACCTCCGGAATCCGGCCTGTCATGGAATGTCACGGCAACGCTTCATCGTCTGGCCGACGCCCTGAAAGCGAACCTGACCTCGTTTGGCTTTCTTTCGGAGCCGGATGGGATTGCCATCGCGCCGGTGCCCGAACCCGGTACCTTTGTGTTCTCCGCCACCGGGCTCATCATGATGGGTGCCGCGTATCTCCGCCGGCGCCGGAGAGGTGCGGCCGCGTAGTTGCGGGCATCCCGAAGACGCCGTGAGCCTCCAGCCACGTGTCACGCCATTCGCAGGCGCGGGCTCTGCTTGCGACGAATGAGGTGAGTCATCGTACTTCTCATGATCGAAGCCCCGCAGCCGTCGACGTCACCCGGCCCTCCTTCCGGACGGGGGGCGCCCGCGCACCGCGGGGCCCGCCGCGCCAATTGACGAGTCCGGGTGGGGGGCGAGGTAGCATCGAGACGAATGGACAAGAGGGAGGGTTGCCGTCTCCCGCACGGCGTCGTCTGGCGCCGGCTCACGACTCATGCCGACCATCGGGGCGACCTGATGGAGCTGTTCCGGGCGGAGTCGCACGAAGGACCCACGCCGGTCGAGTGGATGTTCGTCCGCTCCGACCGGAACGTGCTGCGGGGCGTGCACGCGCACCCACGTCACGACGACTACCTGGTCGTGCTACACCACCGCGATATTCCTCGGCCCGCGTCCGGAGTCTGGCAGATTACGTCACGGGAGGGAAGCCAAGGCGGGGGCTCACGCCGCCGGACCGTCCTAACGTTTCCCTACGCGCGTGGCCCCAACGAGATTCGAACCCGTGTTTGGTCAGGGTCACGTTTCGCCAGCAGTATCAGATGCTTCTTCGCCCGCGGAGTACCAGGCGACGACCACCCGGCAGATTCCGCTCTTCGTGGCAGAGCCGACGCGGTAACGAGCCGACGGCACGGCAAGAGCTGAACGGTTTAAGTTATTGTCCATGCCGGCAACCCGGCCGCCGAGCGCAATCGCGCCCGTGTCCTGCACCACCGCCGATAACGTCGTCCGTGCGCCTGCCTGTGCGCTGAAGGCCTGCAGCGTGTTGTTGACCGGCGACACGACCAGCCCGACGTTCCCGGCCGCCGATATGACCGCGCCCGTGTCCTGCACGACCGCCGATAGTGTGGCCCAGGTCCCGGTCAACGCGCTGAAGGCCTGCAGCGTGTTGTTGACCGGCGAGACCACCAGGGCCGGAGTTGGTGCCAACGAGCACCGTTGCGCCCGTGTCCTGCACGACAGCCGACAGCGTCACCCACGCTCCCGTGATGGCACTGAAGGCCTGCAGCGTGTTGATTGACCGGCGACACGACCACCGCCGTATTGCCGGTCGCCAGGATGACGGCGCCCGTGTCCTGCACGACCGCCGACAGTGTGGCCCAGGCTCCCGTCAACGCGCTGAAGGCCTGCAGCGTGTTGTTGACCGGCGACACGACGACCGCGACGTTGGTCCCGACGAGCACCGTCGCCCCGGTGTCCTGCACGACCGCCGACAGCGTCGCCCACGCCCCGGTGACGGCGCTGTACGCCTGCAGCGTGTTGTTGACCGGCGACGACCGACCGCCGTGTTGCCGGCGGCCTTTATGATGGCACCGGTGTCCTGAACGACCGCCGACAACGTTGTCCACGTGCCCTGCAGGCCGCTGTAAGCCTGCAACGTATTGTTGACGGGCGAGACGACGACGCCGACGTTCGTGCCGGTCAGAACCGTCGCACCGGCGTCCTGCACCACCGCCGACAACGTCGCCCAGGTACCCGTCACCGAGCTGAACCCCTGCAGCGTGTTGTTGACGGGCGACACCACGATGGCCACGTGCGGAACGAAGTGATCGGGATTGGTTTCTGACATCGGACGCCTCCAGGAAAGGTTCGAGAGACACGCAGACTCCGCGCTCTCGTGGGTTCAGAGAAACCGACGATAAGAGGCCCGATGCTATGCCAGACACGCCGCCGCCGTCAATCGGCCGGCGGACCGCTCCAGACGCGCCCTCAGCCCTTGACCGCGCCCGCGGTGAGCCCGGCGACGTAGTACTTCACGAAGAAGGAATAGATCAGCGCGACGGGGATGGAGCCGAGGAGGGCGCCCGCCATCAGCTGCACGATCCCGCGGTCATCCGGAAGATCCTCGCGCACCTCGCCCTCGGCCACTCGGGGCAGAGTCCCGGCCCCGCCCCACCCGAGTCTGGCGCCGCCGCGTCCTGATCGGATCGGCTCGGGGCGCGGCGGACGCCGTCGTGCCGGCGCCGCGAGGTGGCATTCGTGCTGATTCGGCCGGTCCACCGGTCGATTGACGGCGGCGGTCTGTCTGGCCTAGCATGTCGCTCACCCGAGAAGGTCACTGATGTGCACTGTGGCATGGGCTCCTCGGGCGTTCCGCGTCCGAGTCTGGGCGATTGTGTCGCGGCGCCGGGGCTAGGGACGCGGCGATCGCTGCCGAAGGGGACATGTCGACGGCGAAAAAGTAACCGGAGGATCAAATGGCTGACCGGCTCATCTCCTGCGACGATCACATGGACCTCAGCCAGCTGCCTGCAGATTTGTGGACGTCGCGGCTGCCGGCTTCGCTGCTCGACCGCGCGCCGCACGTCGAGGAGCGGGACGGACAGGCGGTGTGGGTCTGCGATGGCAAGGTCTGGGGCCGCTGGGACGGGAAGCCGCCCGTGACCGGTTCGGCGCGTCCGGTCAAGGCGCTCTACAACGCCTTCGACCGTGCCGCCATCTACGACCAGAGCGCGCGCCGCCCAGCCGTCCCGGAACTGCGTCTCGCCGACATGGACCGCGACGGCGTCGAGACACAGGTGATCTTCGGACCGATCTTCCAGATCTCGACCGACGATCCCGTCCTGCGCTCCGCCTGCTACCGCGTCTACAACGACTGGTTGCTCGATTTCTGCAAGGCGGCGCCGGATCGGCTCATCGGCCTGCCGATGCTGCCGGAGACGCCCGAGGCCGCGCTCGCCGAGCTCGAACGCCTCATCGCGAAAGGCGGCCTGCGCCAGGTCAATCTGATGATCGCCAACGTCAACCCCAAGCTCGACGACCCGGCGTGGGAGCCGCTCTGGCAAACTCTCGAGGATAGCGGCGTCATTCTCTCGTGGCACATCACGGTGTTCGTCGGCAAGCCGGGCGATCGTGCCGTCGGCAAGGCAGCGAGCGTTTTCGAGAACACCAAATTCTTCCTCACGAACTTCCTCGAGCCCTTCGTCGACCTCTTCGCCTGGGGCATTCTCGAGCGGCACCCGAAGCTGCGCATGGTGATGGCCGAGGCGGGCACCGGATGGCTGCCCTGGCTCGTCCAGGAGCTCGACTACCGCCACTGGCGGCTGTGGGAGGCTAAGGAGTTCTGGGCGGACAAGGGCGGCAGCGCGCTCGTCACGAAGCCGAGCGAGCTCTTCAAGCGGCAGATCTACGCGACGTTCCAGGATGACCACGTCGCGATGGCGCTCATCCCGTTCTTCGGCGAGGGGCACCTCCTGTGGGCCTCGGACTACCCGCATCCCGACAGCGTCTGGCCCAACTCGCGAGCGGCAATCGAGCGGCAGATGCAGCACCTGTCGCCGGAGATGCGCCGCAAGCTGACTCGCGACAATGCCGCAGAGCTCTACGGGCTGGGAGGATCGTGAAGATGACGCGCGCGCACAACGTGGCACGGTGCAATAACAACACTTCGGTTCCCTGTGAGAGGAGACCCATGCTGAGAGCCACGATCCTGTTCGCGGTCGGCGTGTGCGCCAATGTTCTCATCGGCCTGCCGGCGATGGCGCAAGCGCCGGCCGAAGTCACGCTGACACGCATCGACTGCGGCACCGGCGCCACGCCGACGGACGTCGGCCAGCGCTTCACCGACACGTTCGCGTACAAGGACCTCAAGCTGACGTTCACGTTCAGCTGCTACCTGATCAAGCACGGCGACGAATACATGGTGTGGGACACCGGCTTCGCCCCTGGCACGAATCCCAACGCGCCGAAAGTCGGTATCGTGGATCGCCTGAAGGAGCTCAAGGTCACGCCCGAGCAGGTCAAGTACGTCGGCATCAGCCACTTTCACGGCGACCATACCGGCCAGCTGGCGCCGTTCACGAACGCGACGCTGCTCATCGGCAAGGGCGACTGGGACGGGATCACCGCGCCGACGCCGATGCAGGGCGCCAATGTCGCGGGCTTCAAGAGCTGGATCGCCGAAAACAGGAAGGTCGAGCCGCTGACCGGGGACAAGGACGTGTTCGGCGACGGCAGCGTGATCGTTCTCAGGATGCCGGGTCACACGCCGGGCCATAGCTGCCTGCTGGTCAGGCTGAAGGAAATGGGCCCGGTGCTGCTCACCGGCGACCTGGTCCACTTCCGCGAGAACTACGACAGTGGCGGCGTGCCGCAGCTTCAACTTCGACCGCGCCGCGACGGTCGCCTCGATCGAGCGCATGAAGCAGATCGTCGCGAACGTGAAGGCAACCGTCGTCATCCAGCACGACATGCGCGACATCGGCAAGCTGCCGGCGTTCCCGGCGGCCGCGAAGTAAGGAGGATAGGAGAACACCGACCGATAGCGGTCTCTTTAGTGGTGGACTGCGAACACGGGTGGGGACCCGCGTTAGCGGTCCGCCACTCGCTTTTGAGACCGTGGTGTCGGAGGAGGACCGGTTACCCAGCGATGAAGCGGAGCACGGAGCGGATCCTCACGACCCACGTCGGCAGCCTGGCGCGGCCCGACGCCCTCGTCCCGGTCTTGAAGGCCAAGGACCGCGCGCAGCCCTACGACCGCGACGCCTACTCGAGGCTTGTGCGCGAGGCGGTGGCCAACGTCGTCCGCCGACAGACCGAGGCCGGTGTCGACATCATCACCGACGGCGAGCAGGGCAAAGCGAGCTTCTTCGGCTACATCGTGGAGCGCTTCACCGGATTCGAGCGCCAGCCGGCGCCGCCCGGGCAGGAGGGCAGCACCCGCGCCGGCAGCCGCGAGTTCCTGGACTTCCCCGACTACTACGCGTGGTCCGACCGCATCGCAGAGTGGGCCGGGGGACGCGGCAACACTCGCCAGTTCGGCGTCGACGTCTGCACGGGCCCGGTCACGTACCGGGGCCAGGCAGCGGTGCAGGCCGACATCGATACCTTGCGGGCCGCGGTGCACGGGCGGCCCCACGAGGAGGTGTTCCTGCCGGCCATCGCGCCGTCTTACATCTTCGCCACACTGCCCAACCGCTACTACCGGACCGACGAGGAGTACGAGCAGGCCCTGGCCGACGCGCTCCACCAGGAGTACCGCGCCATCGTCGACGCCGGCTTCGTCGCTCCAGGTCGACGACCCGCGCCTGGTGACCTACTACATGATGAATCCCGGCCTCAGCGTGGCGGAATGCCGGACGTGGGCGGCCCGGCGCGTCGAGGCGATCAACCACGCGCTGCGCGGTATCCCGCCCGATCGCGTGCGCTTCCACACCTGCTACAGCATCGACGTCGGCCCGCGCGTGCACGACATGGCGCTCCGGGACATCGTCGACGTGCTCTTCCGGATCAACGCCGGCGCGTTCTCGTTCGAGGCGGCCAACCCGCGCCACGAGCACGAGTATCACGTCTTCGAGGAGTTCAGCCGCCGGCCGGGATGGTCCTGATCCCAGGTGTCATCAGCCACACCACCAACCTGGTGGAGCATCCCGGAGCTGATCGCCGAGCGCATCGTCCGGTTCGCGCGAATCGTGGGACGGGACAACGTCATCGCCGGCGCCGACTGCGGCTTCGCCGCCTCCGGCATCCGGTTCAACGACGTCCATCCTAGCGTGGTGTGGCTGAAGTTCGCGGCGCTGGCCGAGGGTGCCCGGCTGGCCACGCGTCAGCTCTGGGGGCGTGCACGATAGCGGCCGCGCCGAGGGCAAAGGGATGGCGGATGGCCCCGCTGCGTCCAGTCGTGACGCCCGGGCACCCGCTGCCTGAAATAATCCTCGGGCGTCGCCCGTACTGTCTTGGCAGGCGGCAAGGAGTGTGGCAGCGACCCAGGGCTCGGATGCAGACAACCGGCGAGCAGAGCTTGAGCTTGCGCGTCGCGCCCGCCGCGGCGATGCGGCGGCCTTCGACGAGCTCGTGCTCCGGTTCTACCGTCCCGTCCATCGCTTCTGCTGGCGACTGCTCCGATCCCCCGACGCCGAGGATCTCGCTCAGGACACGTTCGTGCGTGCCTTCGTCCATTTCGAGCGGTTCGATCCGGAGCGGCCGCTTCTGCCGTGGCTCATCGCTATCGCTCGCCGGCTTTGCCTGGACGTGCTGCGGCGGAGAAAGGTCATGACCAGCGTGGAGGCGATTCTCGGTCATTGGCCCGCCGGCCCCAGGGCCCGAGCGCGAGGCCTCGCTGCGCGAGCAGCTTTCACGTCTCGATCGGGCTCTCGCCGATCTCGACGAGGGGCCGAGGGAGGCCATCGTCCTGTTCCACATTGAGGAGATGTCGTACCGGGACATCGCGGCCGCGCTCGAGGTGCCGATAGGCACGGTCATGACATGGCTCCATCGCGGCCGCGCCCGCCTCAAGAAGGCGCTGGAAGGCGGGCCCTTCGCATGAGCCGGGGAGCCGACGAGAAGGATGAGCTCACCAGCCTGCTCCAGGCCCTTCCCGCGCCGGAGCCGTCGGCCGAGTTCCTGGCGGCGCGCGGCGCCGATATCTCGAGGCGGTCGAGGCTCGTCATCGGCGCGCGGTCTTCACGGGCCTCACGGCTGCTGTCGTCGGGCTGGTGGTGACCGCGAGCCTGCTGACGCTCACCACCGAGCCGGCCACGCTCGTCGTTTTGTTCGCGGAGGCGGCGGCCGAACTCGCCAGGTGGGCGACGGGCGTTGGCGTCGTCATCGCCCTCGTGCCGCTGAGCATCTGGACGTCGACCCTACTGGGCTCCACCGCGGCTGTTCTGTCGCTGATCCTCATCGCTCGGGCCCGATCCCTGGCGCCCGTGAAATAAGGCCGAGCGCTCGACCGTACTCCCGGGCGAAGGGGGATCGGACATGAACGCAGCCAGGCTGATCGTCGTTCTCGTGGTCGCTCTCGTGCTTCTAGCAGGGCTCGCCGCGGCAGCCCCGGCGGCCGGCGGGCGGCTGGAGGGTCGGCTTCCCGACAACGCGCCCGTCGTTTCCATCGACCAGCCACGCGGCACGGTCCTCGACGCGCTGAGCGCGATCGCCAAGCAGACGGGTTGGGGTCCTCGTGGTCGCCGCGCCGGAGAGCGTGACGACGCGCGCGCTCACCATCCAGGTGTCGAATCGACCTGCGGGCGAGGTGCTCGATCTGGTGCTCGAAGCGGGCTCGCTCCGGGCCTCGTTCGCGGAGGGAGTCCTGCAGGTCCGGTCGGACGCGCCGGCGGCGTCCAGCGACTCCTGGCGGGAGCGAAGGCGTGAACGCCGCGGCCGTCACGGGTCGGAGCGCGTGGTGTTCGGCCAATCGCTCAACATTGGTGCCGACGAGACCGTGGACAAAGCTGTCGCGATCGGCGGCTCCGTCACGATCGCGGGCCACGTACGGCGAGACGCGGTAGCGGTGGGTGGCTCCGTCACGCTTCTGCCAGGTGCCCGTGTCGAGGGCGATGCGGTTGCGATCGGCGGAGCCGTGTCGGTGCCCGAGGGCGCCACGCTCGAAGGCGACAACGTGAGTCTTGCCGGGCGTGATCCCGACCACGGTGGGGTCGATGAGCCGCTGGGTGGTCGGCAGGCCTCACATGTTCTCGATGTTCAGCTTCGCCGCGCGGCTGGCGCGCGCCGTGCTGCTGTTCGTCATCGCGTTGCTCATCGCGGTCGCCTTCCCCGGCGCCTTGAAGCGCATCGAGGCGTACCTCGTCAATCGACCCGGGCTCTCGGCTCTCGGGGGTCGCGATTCTCCTGGGATTCGTGCCGCTCTGCGTCCTGCTGGCCGTGACGTTTATCGGTATCCCCTGATCCCGGTGGCGGCGATGCTCCTCGTCGCCCTCTTCCTGTTCGGCTTCACGGTGTCGGCCGCATGGCTCGGCGAGAGGATGCCGGTCAGTCAGGAGCACAAGACGCCCGTCAAGTCAGTGGCAGGGGGCGGCGCCATCCTCGTCGTCGTCGGCTTGTTGCCCTGGATCGGCACGGCGGCCCTGATTCTCGCGGCCGCGATCTCCGCCGGCGCAACGCTCCTCTCCGCTTCGACGCACCGTGGCAGTTGCTGCCTAGACGAGTGGGAGGGCGCCGAACGCGGGCGTCCGGTCGCACTCGGTCCTGGCCGCAGACGCTCGCAGGAAGGAAATGGTTCTGGCGGCGTTGCGGGGCGGGCTTTGCCATCGGCACTAGTGAGCGCCTCACCGCCGGGGCTGGAATAGCTCGATTGGATTACCAGAGGGGTCGTCGACGATGACCTGGGCGCCACCAGGCCCGCTCACGATCTCGGCCGTGCGGAGTGGCACGCCGGCAGCTCGCAGTCTTTTGACCTCTGCCTCGAGATCCGTCACTTCGAGGTGAATACGGTTCCAGCCACCCGGTACCTGACGCCGACCATCGGGGAGCGGACGCTTCCCGAGCTACCCTCGCCACTCAGCAAGAGCCGCACGCCGTCACGCGAAACCGAGGCAAATGCAGGTGAGGCGTCGTGCTCCAGAGTGAAGCCCAGAGAGGTCGTGTAGAACTCTATGGCCGCAGGCACATCATCAATCATATAGCGTACGCTGACTTTGGACATCGCTCCGGGTCTCCCCTTTCGCTTTTAGTCTCTCCTTCGGAGAGTCGGGCCGTGGCTATGACGCTCGACATCAAACGTCGCGCGGTCCGCGCAATTAGCGCAGGACCGCCGTCCGTACCGTCTAACGATCAGGATAACGTGCGGCGCGAAGCGCCGTCAGATTCATTCTGTTGTTAGGCAACCGGCCGCAAATATTCACGAAGGAATCCGATCACTTCTGACTCGTACCCTGCGGGATCGACACTCAGGAAGTCTTGGTGACGAGCACCGTTCACCACCCACAGCCGCTTTGGCTGGACTGCGGCACGGAAGAGTTCCTCGGATTCGGCGAGCGTTGTGTGCTGGTCGCGCGATCCGGCAACCACGAGTACCGGCGAGCCAAGTCGGGAAATGGAGCGAATCGGCTCCAGGTCTCGCCAGGACGTGTGCAACCGAGGGTAGAGCTGGACGAGTAGGAGCGGCGTGAGGATAGACGCAAGCGGACCGAGCCGCATGCGGACTCGATTCTCGACTGCGCCAGCAACTCGAGGATAAACGGCTTCCAGAACGACCGCGTCAAAAACCAGACGGTTGAGGGCCGAGTAGTACGGCTGCCCCGCCGAGCGAGGAGCCGACGACCCCGATCCGGCGCGAGGGCGCTGCGCTCTTGAGCCATCCAAGCGCCGCTCGGACATCAGCAGATTCGCGCAACCCCAACGTGATCGCCGTGCCCGGGGTCTCGCCGTGCCCTTGAAGATCAATCAAAAGAATAGAGAACCCATGGCGAACCAACAGCTCGGCCCGAGGCAGCATCGATGATCGATCGGCGCGAATGGCGTGGAGAAGAAGAACGACAGGAGAGTTGTCGCCGTGATTCAGCCACCAACCGGCGATTGCGTACCCAGGCCCCGGAAGCGAGACTACCCGAGCCGAGAAGCCGGCGGGCAGCGGAACCGGATGGTTGACAGGCCTGACGAGTTGAGAACCAAGCACCCAGGAAGTCGCGCCCGTAGCGAGCGCTCCGATGCCAAGTGCGATGAAGACGTATGTTCGGACCCGCCAACCCATCATTCCAGGTTGCCTCAACCCCGCGCCCAGCTGCGCCCGCAAGCCGGAGCGAAGGGGAGGCTGTCAGTGAGGCACGCTTGAGCGGCGGCGGCGAGCGTACGCGAGCCAGCCGTCCGCTCCAACGCGCGGATGAAGGCCATCGCCGCGTTGTCCACGCTGGTGGGCGCCGTAGCGATGGCCCGTGCGGTGAACGACGGGGAACTCGTCTCGCACGCATGAGCCGTGGCGGGCGGCCCTCACCCGGCGTGGCCGGCGGCCGAGAGCCGGCGGTCGAGATCGAAGGCGGCGCTGATGAGCGCCAGATGCGTGAACGCCTGCGGGAAGTTGCCGAGGTGCTGCGCCTGGGGACCCAGCTCCTCGCCGTACAACCCGAGGTGATTGGCGTAGCCGAGCATCTTCTCGAAGAAGAACCGCGCCTTGTGCAGGTCCCCCATGCGCGAGAGGCACTCGACGTACCAGAAGGAGCACATCGAGAAGGTGCCTTCCTCCCCGTGAGCCCGTCGGAGAATCCGCCGGCGAGGCGATAGCGGTAGACCAGCGAGTCGCTCACCAGCTCGGCCTCGATCGCGCGCAGCGTTGATATCCACCGCGGGTCGGTGGGGACACGAAGCGGACGAGCGGCATCAGCAGCGCCGCGGCGTCGAGCGTGGTGGCGCCGACGTGCTGGATGAACGCGCGCCGCGTCGGGTCCCAGAAGCGGGTGAAGACGTCCTGGTAGATCGTGTCCCGCGTCTCGTACCAGCGCGCCAGGGGAGCGGGGAACGAGCGCTTGGTGGCGAGCCGGATGGCGCGGTCGACGGCCACCCAGCACATCACCCGCGAGTAGAGGAACTCCTGCCGTCCGCCGCGCACCTCCCAGATGCCCTCGTCCGGCCGGCGCCAGTTGGCGCAGACCCAGTCGATCAGCCGCACGATGTTGGTCCAGGCGTCGTACCCGATGGGAGAGCCGTACTTGTCGTACAGGTAGACGGAATCCATCAGCTCGCCGTAGATGTCGAGCTGAAGGTTGTCGAAGGCGGCGTTGCCGACACGGACCGGACTGGACCCCATGTAGCCCTCGAGGTGGGGCAGGGTCTCCTCGGGCAGCGAGTGACGGCCATCGAGCCCGTACATGATCTGGAGCGAGCCGTCGGGCTCGAGCTCGCTGCAGCGCGCCATCATCCAGCGCATGAAGGCGGCCGCCTCGTCCGTGTAGCCGAGGCGCATCAGGCCGTAGAGCGTGAACGACGAGTCGCGGATCCAGGTGTAGCGATAGTCCCAGTTGCGCACGCCTCCGATGGTCTCGGGGAGACCGAACGTCGGCGCGGCGACGATCGAGCCATGCTGTCGCGAGGTGAGCAGCTTCAGCGTCAGCGCCGAGCGGTTCACCATCTCGCGCCAGCGGCCCCCGTAGGTGCTGCGCGCGACCCAGCGGCGCCAGAAGTTCACCGTCTGCTTGAAGGCGTCACTCTCGTAGTCGGGCTGCTCCGAGGGCGACGGCTCCTGCGCGAGCACCACCTCGAGGACGAACCAGGCCGAGGTGTCGGCGCCCAGCGTGAACTCGGCCAGCAGCCGCGCCGTTCTCGAGACGCATCGGGACCGACGACCGCAGGCGCAGCACCAGCTCGCCGTCGCCGGAGCGCCCGAGGAAGAGCACCTCGGTGTCGCTCCGACGCTCGGCCGTGTGGGTGGCGCGCGCATAGTCGAAGCGCGGATCGCAGCGCATCTGGAAGCGCACCTCGCCCCGCACCGTCTTCGCCCGCCGCACCAGATTGTGCGCCTGCCCCGCGTCTTCCACGGGCATGAAGTCGGACAGCTCGGCCACGCCGTCGGCACCGAGGAACCGCGTCAGCAGCACGTTGGTGTCGGGGAGATAGAGCTGCTTGCGCGCGGCGCCCTCGAGGAGCGGCGCGATCTGGAAGCGTCCGCCGCGCTCCGCGTCGACGAGGGCGGCGAAGACCGACGGCGAGTCGAAGTGCGGCAGGCAGAGGAAGTCGATCGATCCGTCCATGCCCACCAGGGCGACGGTGTAGAGGTCGCCGATGACGCCGTATTCGCCGATGGGTGCGTAGCGCGTCGCCATCGTCCCCGAGCCTAGCATGGCGGCGGACGCTTCGGGCGGCCCGGCGTCACGGCGCGCACGGGGTATCATGTGCTCTCGCGGGTCCCGCCCGCCGCGCGGAGCTAAGGGGTGAGTTCGCGCCCTGCGGGATAAACCGCCCTCCAGAAGCTGTCCCTATGGGCTTCATAGGTAGAGTGTCCAGATCGCCAAGACCTTCTGGACCCACCTCGCGGTACATCGCCGTCGCGATGGCGACTCTGTTGAACGCCTGACACACCGTCAGAGCCGAGACCGAACAGTGGTCTGGTCGTCCTTCACAAGTGTCCGTCTTCATTGGGCCTGCGGAGCTGGTATTCAAGTTGCTGTTCCGGGACCCATGCACACTTCACGACCGCAGGACAGGCGGCAGCACTCCCGAACTCGCGTCTCCTGGCCGATGATCGTCCACGCCGGCGCGAGCCGTTATCTGGCGAGCTCCGTGGACATCAGCCCGTTCGGCGCGAAGGTCAAGATCAAAGCACGCCTAAAGACCGGTACCTCCGTCCGACTCGAGGTTGTGCCCCCCGAGGGACCACCGCTCCGCGTCGCGGGGATGGTCTGGCGGGTTGATCCGGATGGGCTGGCCTTTCTCTTCAGCAGCGGCATCCAGCATCGACTTCTCCGTGCCTCGCATCAGCCCGCGGCTGGCCACCAGGAGATGGCGAGAAGCCAGTAGACCGGTGAAAATCCGCAAACCGGATGAGGTGATCGAGTAGTAGATCATCGCCCTCCGGCACGGGGCGGTTCGTGCGTGGGGAGGAGGGCGTGGCTTTCGGCCCTGGCGATGCGCTTCGACTTCGCACTGCTGAGCCCCGCCGACGGCTACCTCGCGATTTTCGCCCGGCTCCGCTAACCTACCGCCGGCGACGGCCATCAAGCCGTGCCGGCAATAGTGATCCGTCTGCTGACGCGGACGCGAACATAGCGAGTCCCTGAAGTAGAACGAGCGCTGCCCCTCCTGCTCTCTCGTCAGAGCATGAAGCGAATGTCGGAGCCGTAGGTCGGATAGGCGAAGAGCACCTGCTTCAGGTCATCTGCGGGGAGTCGAAGCCGGATGGCGATCGCGAAGAGATTGATGACCTCGGCGGCATTGGGCCCGAGCAGATGCGCTCCCAGGATACGGCCGGTGCCCTCCTCGATAAGCACCTTGAAACCTGACGCGGTCTCGCCGACCCGGCGCGTGTGGTACCACGCCGCCGTGTCCTGCCAATTGGTGCGGAACTTGAGGCCAGCGGCGCTCGCCGCGTTCTCGGTGAGACCCGCCGACGCAAGCGGCGGAATCGTGAAGACCGCCGGAGGCTATCCCATCGTAGTTCACCGCGCGACGGTTGCCTTCGAGCATGTTCGTGGCGAGCACGCCGGCATCGTGGTCAGCCTTCGGCGTGAGCGCCGGCCCGCTGGCGGCGGCATCACCACCGGCGTATACCGGCGGGATTGGAGACGGATTGCAAGTACTGGTTCACGATGACGCCGCGCTTCTCGCGCTTGACGTCCGCCCTGTCCAGATCGAGATCGTCGAGCTCAGGCACACGCCCCGCGCCGTGGACGATCATGTCCGCTTCGAAACGGCGCTCCGTTCCACGTTGCAGACCACGGACGGCCAGACCGTTCGCGCCACTATCGACGGCTCGAACTTCGGTCTCCAGCTCCACGCGAATTCCGAGGTCGCGTGTGCGGCGCACGAGCAGCTCTACCAAGTCCGGATCAAAGCCCTCGAGAGGTCGTGCGCCCCGGTGCAGGATCGTGACGTCTGCGCCGGCGCGGAGAGCCACGTGAGCGAACTCGAATGAGATGTAGCCGCCGCCGACGAATACAATGCGGGCCGGCATCCGGTCGAGGTTCAGGAAGTCTTCGCTCGTCGCCAGACGGTCAGCTCCCGGGAACCTCAAGGGCGTCGGGCATCGAGCCGGCGGCGATCAGCACGCGGCGGCCGATCAGGCGATCGTCACCGACGGCGAGCGTGGTGGAGTCGACGAAGCGCGTGCGCCCGTGGAACTGCTCGACGCCGATCTTCGCCCATGCCTGCTCGGTGCGTTGCGGCGTCGAGTCGATCATCGACCGCTTGAAGCGCATGAGCGCAGGCCAGTCGATCGTGAGCGCGTCGGCCGGCACGCCGATGGTGGTCATGTCCCGCGCGTGATGGACCGCCTCGGCCGCTCCCACCAGGATCTTCTTGGGCAGGCAGCCACGTAGCGCACACGTACCCCCGAACGGCCGCGAGTCGACAACGGCGACTGTCCAGCCGGCCTCGCGACACCGGGAGGCGACTGCCGAGGTCACTCCTGTTCCTACGACGACGAGATCGAAGCGCCGCTCCATACGGTATCCTCCCGTGGCCGTCGAATGCGAGACGGTTACACGACGGGCGGGGCCGTCGCGCGCGTCATGCTGACCGGGGCGCGCCGTCGTGATGACTGAAGAGGTTACGACAGGTTGGTCTTTGAGTGCTTGGTCAGCTTAACAAGGGTCACTAGCCGCGAGAATCGTCAAGAGGTCGCAGGGAAGGCCTAAAGGCGTGCCGCACGGCATGTGCACGAGGCTCAAGAGCAAGATCAACGAGGAGCCTGCTGTCGTCCTCTAGTCGTAGCCCCTCGAATCAGACCTGCGCGAAGCCACGAGCGACGAACAACTCGGTTCCGAAGATCGGCACGCACGACGGTGACTGAGCCGTTACTTCTTCCCCGTGAAGAACTCCTTGACGTTCTCGCCGCTAAACTTGGCACCTTCCACGACGGTATGGCCGACGCCCGCGAACATCTCCCTGAAGCCGAGGCCCACCTGACCCTGGCCGATCTGCTTGGCGCCACGCTCCACTCGTTTGGTGGCCTGGTCGACCTTGGTCTTGTCGGCGGCGGCGGCTGTCCCGCAGGATAAAGCCAGTGCTGCGAGGAGTCCAGGAGCGATCCACATCCAGCGGATTGTCCGTCTCATGACGCACCTCCATCCGGGCTGCTGGTCTCTACTGCCTTCTACGCTCTGAATGGAGCAAGACATGTGCCATAGGACAGTCAGTGGATTGCAGGGAAGGACTTCAGACCCACAGGTCCAACGCGAGGTTCCTGCTATGTAATTCTTACTCGGGGATCAGTCGGTTCTTCCGAAGCGCCAGGATGGCCTCAGCGTGCTGACCCGAACGCTGACCGCTCCAGGAGCTGACGGCACAGCGCACGGCTCAACCCACTACGCAATGGCGTCTCATGTACCCCCATTCGGCCGATTCCATTCCCGGTCTTGGGCCTGCATGCTGCCGGTGGGATCTCAGACTCAAAGGAGGGTCCAATGGACAGCTTGCTGACTCTTTCGAACGAACTAGCTGCCGCTGTGGAGCACGCAGGTCGGGCGGTCTTTGGCATCAATGCGAGGCCCCGGCTGGGTTCGGCTGGCGTGCACTGGCGGCCCGGTCTGATTGTCACCGCGGATCATACGGTGCAAATGGACGAGGAGGTCACGGTCACGCGCCCCGACGGGCGGGTCGTCACAGCGACGGTCGCCGGTCGCGACCCTACGATCGACATCGCCATCCTGAAGGTCGACGCCCTCGACGTCGCGGTGGCTGAGGTCGGCGACTCGGATGCCGTCCGCGTCGGACACATCGTGCTTGCGGTGGGCCCAGGGCCCCGTGCAAGCTGGGGCGTCGTGAGCGCGGTTGGCTCCGGACGGGGCGCACGGGTGCCGCCGGCGAGCTCCTCAACCTCGACTTGACGCTCTATCCTGGGTTCTCTGGGGGACCGCTCGTCGACGTGCAGGGGCGGGTCGTCGGTGTCAACACTTCAGGCGCCTCTCGGCAGCTGCAGCTTGCTATCCCCGCCGCCGCCGTGAACCGCGTGCTCGACGAGCTGGGGCGCCGCGGGCGCATTCCGAGAGCCTACCTGGGTGTGGGCACGCAGCAGGTGCGCCTGCCCGAGGGATCCGCCAACGGTTTAGTCTCGATCAGCAGACGGCAGTCATCGTCGTCGATGTACAGCCAAATAGCCCGGCGGCCGGCGCCGGCTTGTTGATCGGCGATATCATCGTGTCGCTCGGGGGCACCAGCATCACGGAACCCGCGGAGCTCAAGAGCGTGTTGCGACCCGACCGGGTGGGCGAGAGTACGATCGCATCGGTGATTCGCGGTGGCGAGCCGCGCGACCTCCAGATACATGTTGGCGAGCGACCGCGCCGCTCCTGACGCATGATGATGGATCTCGCGGGCCTGGTGGAGCATCTTCGCCGAGTCACGGTCGAGGTGAGTGACGCCGGTGAGTCGTTTGGATCCGGGGTGCTGTGGCCACGGGGCTGCGTCGTCACAAATGCGCACGTCGCGCGACAATCACGTGTGGCGGTGCGCCTGATCGATGGTCGCTGCCTCGAAGGCCGCCTCGTCGCGCGTGACGCGGACGTCGATCTCGCGCTGCTCCGCGTCCCCGGTACGGGGATTCCAACGGCCACGGTCGCCGATGCAGATACCACCCGGGTCGGGTCGTTGGTGGTTGCCATCGGGCATCCGCTCGGTGTCCGAGGCGCGCTGACAGCGGGCATCATCCACGCCGTGGGTCCGATCACGCCCGGTGGGCGCCCCTGGATTCAGGCTGACGTCAGGCTGGCGCCGGGCAACTCGGGGGGCCTCTCGCCGATGCGTCAGGGCATGTGGTGGGCCTGAATGCGATGATCGTCGGAACCTTGGCACTGGCGATTCCGATCAGCCGGGTGACACAATTCGTGCGCGCGGCTGGTGTCGAACCGACGTGACCGACGACTGGCGATTGCCCTTGGCGCACGACGCTCGTGAGGGGTCTCGGAACGCCGGCGAGATCCCTTCGATGTCGGTGCTCGTGATCGCGAGCAGTGAGCTCATGGCTGCGACCATCGAGGCCATGCTCGGGGCGATCCAAGATGGCGCGTGGCAGTGGGGGCGCCCACGGACCTCGCGGATTTCGTCGACGATCACGATCCCGCGATTGTTGTCTTGGCGATGCCAGTCCAGCGCGTCGCGCGGACCCTCGACACGCTCAGCGGTCTCTCGCGTGCCCCATTCGGTGATCCTTCTCGCCTCGGAACCGCACGAGGCATGGTCACTGCAGGCCCGCCAAGCGGGCGTTCGCGCTGTCCTTCGCAGCGATGCGACAGGGAGGGAACTCGGAGCGGCGATTGCCGCCACGGCTGCCGGTCTCGTCGTGCTGCACCCTGACGCGCTGAGGGCCCCTCCTACGACGGCTGCGGGACCATCGGGCACGATCGCACAGGTGGTTCTGACCCCGCGGGAACTGGAGATCCTCGAGATGATCGCAGAGGGTATGAGTAATCGGACGATCGCCGCCCATCTCGGGATTTCGGACTACACCGTGAAGTTTCACGTGGCCTCGATCCTCGCTAAGCTTGGGGCGGCGAGCCGAACGGAAGGCGGTCACGCTCGGGGTCCGGCATGGACTTATCTCGCTGTGACTCTGTCGATCTGGCGGGACGAGCGACATCTTCTGTCACCGATTAAGCAGTCGCGCCTACTCGTGATGAATCGACGGCTGCCCACCGATTCGGAGTCTAGCGCCTGGGTCAGCCAGAAGTTCATGCTCATGCTTCGAAGCATCTCGATGGCATACCCTCGGGCGCGCACGCCTCGTCAACGCCGTTCACGCAATCCGGGTGATGATCGGGTGACCGCCGCCTCTTCCAACTGCATGACGCGAAACAGCTAGCGCGTGGCGGGCACTAGGCACGGGTTTGGAAGGAATTCAAAGGGGAGGATCGGTAGCGTCCATAATCCAAGCGGACCCCCGCGATCAAGCCAATTCCGTCGTGTCCGAATACTCGGTCGAGCCCGTCGATGCTACCCTGTGTCCTCTCGGAGTCGACTCACGGACGCCACCACCGTGAAGGAGGAGGATCATGCCGTTCAGAAGAACGACGGGCATCGTCTCGAACCTCCCTTCGTCGGACCCCAAGACAGAGGCCGACGTGATCATGACCGCGGCGGCGCTGGGATTCGCCGCGTCGTACATCGAGAAGGACCAGCCTATCCAGTTCGATATGGATCCACTGGACGTCCGTGAGCCGGCCTGGACCAAGGCCTTCAACGACGCCGTCGGCAAGCTCGATAGGGCCATCGCGGACTACCTGCAGCGAAGCGGGCGGGCCCCCAAGAACAAGGTTCACGCCGGGACCGCGCCGGGGTATACCAAGGGCGCCGTCATTGTCGGCGTCTACGCACTGGCCGGGCAGACGGCGCCTCCGTCGATATCCGCGCCCGTGCTCTCTGCCAAGGGCCGCGCGCTCTACGATCAGATCAAGGCACAGAGCGTTCCCCAATACACGGGAGAGGCGCGTACACCGGGTTCGTGGACAACAAGAACACCGTGGAGAACACCGACCCGGTCGGGCCCCGATCGACGGCGCGCTTCCTGGCTCCGGACCCCGACGTGGCGCCCGAGCGACACCCCGGTGGCTGCCTCCGGCCGACAGCCCGCTCTGGGCGCCGCGCAAGAGGCGGGGAACCGCCGACTCCTATGTCCCGTGGGGCCTCATCATGGGAGCCGCGGCGGAGTCAGGCTCCGGTGGAGCCTAACACCACTACGGCGACGAACCTGGCTGATCAATCCACCATCCTGATGAAAGACGCCTTTGGGATGGTGTTCACCGCGGAGCCCACCGTCGCCGACATCGCCACGTATACGCACGGAATGATTCAGGCCATCTACAAGGCCTATGGTCTCGGGCCCAGTTGCACCCCGTACCGAGATCGCCGTCGGCGATCAAACGAAGAAGATGGCCTCATGTCTTCCCTGCACGTTCTTCATGGTGGCCACGGGATACCCTCCGAACTCGATTCACCTCGGTCGAGGCGAATCGTGGGCTCCTCTGTACGCACCCTACAACCCTGGCGGCCCTACGGAGGTCAACGAGCCCGGCGTGATCCGCGACCTGAACAACGCCTGGTACGACGCGTGCGCCAAGTTCCTCACGGCGGGACTGCAGATCCTCGATGACGACCACATCGCCGCGGATCACCGGGCCAGCCGGGACGCCGCGCGCACCTACCTGACGTCCAACAAGGGCACGACCGTCGCGGCAACCCTCATCCTGGACGCGGTGTCCATGCACGAGAGCGAAACTGACCGGATCAACCGGACCCTGAGATGACCGCGATTCCTTAGGCGCGTTCCGACTGCGATCGGCCACCGTCCGCGAACTCGCTAATTCATGGGCTATCCTTTCCCTTTCTGCGGCGTTGACCGCGGGGTGCTCGTGTGGGGGTAGCCTATGCCACCACGTCAAGCGAGGGGACACCTCGACATCAGGGCGGCCTGAACCCCTGACGGGAAGTCTCTTTGGCTTGATCCTTGGTCGCGGCGAAATCGGGTTTGCCATTGTCTGGAGCGTCTTTCCACCGCTGACATAGGGAGGCGATCTCATGGTCGTCTTGGCGTGGATGAGAAGGATCTCGGTGGTCGTGGTCATGCTCGCCGTCGCAGCCTGCGCATCCGGCGGAGGCTCGATGGGCACGGTCACGCCCATCACTGATCTCTCGAGCGTCGCCGGCCGGTGGGACGGGCTTGTGAGAACTTCAGGCGATCGCGACGATCTGGTCGAGCTCATGATCGCCCCTGATGGCACATACCGGTTCACAGCGGGGGTGCGGATGATCGGAGCCCTGGACGCTCCTGGCCGGGTGGCCGTGCAGGACGGCCGCCTGCGCTTCACGGGCGAAGAAGGAGGGACCGGCACCGGGACCCTCTATGAGAAGGAGGGAAGAGAACCCTCCAGTTCGACCTGACCTCGGCGAAAGACCGGAACTATTCGGGCCGGCTCACGCCGAAGCCTTGAGCGCACACAGGTCACGACGCCCCTCGAGGCCCATCCGGCGAGCGTTCACCGCTCACTTGTGTCCGTTCGTCTGGAGCGCGCGCGCGAGCACCGCGCGGACGAGGTCGGCGACCGCTCCTCGCTGGGCGCGATTGGCAATCCAGGCCGGAATCGCGCCACCCGGCTCGGTCTGCACATCGTAGCGAAGGATCGAGCCCTGACCGTCAATGCCGGGCTCGACGATCCACCCGCCGCGAATGCTGGACACCCGCACGTACCGGCCATCCGGCGGAGGGCCCGCCTCGTTGGCGCTCGTGAAGGTGATCTCGTATCGCTGGGCCGCCTGGTCGACGCGCTTGCGGGCACGAGCGGTGTAGTCGCGATCGCGGGCCAGAGGGACCGCCACCTGCTCGTAGGTCACCCGCTCGTCGCCCGTGTCCGATAGAAGCTCGAGCCGCTTCAGATGCGGGATAAACGCAAAGTACTCTTCGTGTTTCCACAGCGTGTCGAAGATGGCCGCGGGCGGGAGTGGACTGCGAGCGGTGGCGCGAAACTCGGGGAAGGGTGAGCCCGCCACCGCGCGGCGCTCGACGAGGAGACCGTCACTTGTCCGAGACCCTCTCCCACTCAGCGGCGGCCGCCGTCGCGGCGAAAAGCAGGAGCCCGGCCAGAAGCGCGGCGCCCAGGCCGAACATCGACGGGAATGAGGGCCGGATCACGATCAGTGATTCGGTCATGGGGTCAGGTCCCGGCGGGCGGGCCGCTCGCCCGCGGTCCGGAAGACCCAGTCCCACAGCGGCGAGGTCACGCCCCAGCGCGCGTCCGGCGTCGCGAAGTGGTGCAGCATGTGACGCCGCCTCAGATATCGGCCGAGCCGAGTGCGGAGACCCGCATGATGGACGGCGAAGTGCGTATAATCGTATGCCAGATATCCGATGAGAAAGAATGCAAAGAACGGCTGGACCCAGGTAGGGCCGAGGACGACACGGAAGAGCGCGAAGAGGATCGTGGCTGCAGCCAGGGCCTGCGCCGGAGGCATCAGCCATCGTGTCGAATCGTCCGGGTCCTCGTGATGGACACCGTGCACGACGAACTGCAGGCGCCGGCGTGCGGGCGAAGCCGGCGCCAGATGGAACACGAAGCGATGCAGCGCGTATTCGGCGAAGCTCCAGGTGATCAGGCCGGTCGCCCCCAGGGCGACCACCGTCGCGATCCCCAGGCGCTCCACGGTGATCGAGCGCCAGATGAGCCAAGTCACCACGGGCATCCAGAGCATGAGAGGGGTCAGCGGGTGAACGTGAGAGAAGCGCTCGAGCACTCCGTTGTCGAACAGCCGCACGCTCTGGCCTGGTGTGGGCATGCCCGATCAACTGTAGCGCTCCGCCCCGCGCCCGACAATAGCCATCCTCAACTGTCCAAGTTTCGGTAATATATACGCAGGTGGATACAACCCTCTTCCTCACGGGCGGAACTGGATTCATCGGCAGTCATGTCGCACGTGAGTTCGTGAGCCACGGGTGGCGCGTGCGGGCACTCGTGCGCCAGCCTTCGCGCGCCGGGCTCTTGCCCAGCGCAGTGGACGTGGTGCCGGGCGATCTCCGTGAGCCGAGGTGTCTATCGCGAATATCTGAAAGGCTGTGCCGCCGTGCTCCACTGCGCCGGCGCGACCCGGGACGCAGTCTCGAGGAATACCGCCGGGTCAACGTCGAGGGCACCTCGGCCATCGCCAAGACCGCCGCCGTGGCCTGTCCCGAGGCCATGTTCGTCCACGTCTCGTCGCAGGCGGCGGCGGGCCCGTCACGCGACGGCGTGCCGGTGCAAGAGACCGATGCGCCCGAGCCTGTCTCCTGGTACGGCCGCTCGAAGCTCGAAGGCGAGCACGCGGTGGCGCGGCATCATCCTGGCCCTTGGTGTATCGTGCGCCCCTCGATCGTCTACGGAGCAGGGGATCCCGGCCTGCTCCAGATGTTCTCCGTGGTGGCGCGTGGCGTGGCGCCCATTCCCGCGGGAGGGCGGCAGCGGGTGCAGCTTCTCGCCGCCGAGGACCTGGCGCCGATCCTGTTCGCGGCGGCGCAACGCCCCGATCTCCATGGCCGACGGGGGTTCGCCGCCGGGGAGACCGTGAGCATGGGCGACCTCGTGCGTGAGATCGCGGCTCTCCGTACGCCGCCGGCGCGGACGGTCCGGGTTCCCGGGAGCGCCGTCCGCTTCCTCGGCCTCGTCGAGTCGATGCGCGGCGCGCTCACCCGCTCCACGCCCGCTTTCAATCGCGACAAGGCCCGCGAGATGCTCCAGGCCGACTGGCTCTGCGACGGCGAGCCCTTCCGGCGGGACCTCCGCATCGCCGCGGCGATCCGATGGAGAGATGGCCTGCGCCGGGCGTGCCGCTGGTACGTCGACGCGCGGTGGCTGGCCCCGCAGCGGTTCGCCAGCGTATGACCTCGCCGGGCTCGTTTTCCCCGGTCAACCTCGAGACGACGTCGAATGAGGCGAGCATCCGTCCGTCCGTGTTCGACAAGTGCCGGGCCAGTACCGAGCGCGTCGCCCAGGCCCGGGCCGCCAAAGCATACTGCTACTATCGGGTCATCGATTCCGCCCAGGACCCGGAAGTTGTCGTGGACGGCCGGAAGCTGATCATGCTCGGGTCCAACAACTACCTCGGGCTGACCAACCATCCGAAGGTCAAGGAAGCCGCCGTGGAGGCCGTGCGCCGATTCGGGACCGGCTGCGCGGGCAGTCGGCTGCTCAACGGCACGCTGAGTCTGCACGAGATGCTCGAGGACAAGCTCGCCCGCTTCATCGGCAAGCCCGCGGTGGTGACGTTCTCCACCGGCTTCCAGGTCAATCTCGGCACCATCTCCTGTCTCCTCGGCCGAGGCGACATCGTCTATCTCGACAAGCAGGACCACGCGTGCATCATCGACGGGGCCCGCCTCTCCTTCGCGAGGATCCGGAAATTCGCCCACAACGATCCGATGGACCTGCGCCGCTTGATGGCCGCCGAGCCCGGGGGCGCCGGACGCCTCGTGGTGGTGGACGGCGTGTTCTCGATGGAGGGAGACATCACGCCCCTCCGGAGATCGTGGAGATCGCGCGCGAGTTCCAGGCGGGGGTCATGGTCGACGATGCGCACGGGCTGGGTGTCCTCGGCCGCCGGGGCCGGGGCACCGCCGAGCACTTCGATCTCGAGGATGACGTGCATCTCATCATGGGGACGTTCTCGAAGTCGCTGGCCTCGATCGGCGGCTTCATCGCGGGCGAGCGTGAGGTTGTCAATCACATCCGGCACGCCGCCCGCAGCCTGATCTTCTCGGCGGCCCTCACCCCGGCCTCGGCGGCGGCGGCCTCGGCCGCCGTCGACATTCTCGAGGCCGAGCCGGAGCGCCGCGAACAGCTCTGGCGCAACACCCGCTTCCTCAAGGACGGTCTTTCCAGCCAGGGCTTCCGCACGGGCGACTCCGGACCCGGTCGATTCCAATCATCGTGGGCGAAGATCTCCTGGCCTTTGCCATGACGCGGCGCCTCGAGGAAGAGGGCGTCTTCGTCAATCCCGTTGTCTTCCCCGCCACGGCCAAGGGGCGCGCCTCCTCCGCACGAGCTGCATGGCCACGCACACCGAGGCGCATCTCTCGCGGGCGATCGAGGCCTGCGCGCGGGTCGGCCGGGAGTTCGGCGTCATCGCCTAGCCTCGCGCTCACGGGCGCCCCGAGTGTCCGCCGATCTCCGCGTGATCGAGCTGCCCCGTGACCGGGCGGGAGTATCCCGCTTCCTGCGGGTCCCCTACACGATCTACCGCGGCGACCCTTGCTGGGTGGCTCCGATCCTGAGCGACCGGAAGAAGGTCCTCAGCGACAGCAACCCGTTCTTCGCGCATGCCCGGATGGCCCTCTGGGTAGCCGTCCGCGGCGGCCGCGACGTAGGCAGCATCGCGGGCATCGTGGACGATCACCACAACGCCCGCCATCGCGAGCGCACGGCATTCTTCGGATTCTTCGAATCGCCGAACGATCCCGCGGTGAGCCAGCTCCTCTTCGGCGCCGTGCGGGCGTGGGCGGGCCGCGCGGGGATGATCCGCCTCCTCGGCCCCATGAATCCGTCGATCAACGAGGAGTGCGGTCTTCTCGTCGAGGGCTTCGACACCCCGCCGGTGCTGATGATGACCTACAACCCACCCTATTACGCCGATCTATGCGCGGGGCCCGGCTCACCCCGTGCAAGGATCTGTGGGCGTACCGGTTTCCTCTCGACGATTCGCTCCTGCGCCGATTCGAGCGCCTCGCCGCCCGCGTCCTCGAGCGCATGCCGGAAGTGAGCGTGCGCCCCATCGACAAGCGCGCGCTCGGGCGCGATCTCGCGAAGATCCAGGACATCTACAACGCTGCGTGGGAGGACAACTGGGGACACGTGCCCATGACGGCCGCGGAGGTCGCCTTCATGGCCGGACGACTTACCCCGTTGCTTCACGAGGACATCGTCCTCCTCGCCGAGACGCGCGAGGAGCCGGTGGCCTTCTCTCCTCACCCTGCCCGATCACAACGAGGCTCTCGGGAAGCTGCGCGGGCGGCTGCTGAGCCCGCGCATGCTTCTCGCTCTGCCCTATCTGGCGGGAATGCGCCAACCCCGAATGGTGCGGGTGATGGCCATGGGCATCAAGCCCGCCTACCGCAAGCGCGGGCTCGATGCCGCGCTCTTCGCAGCGGTGCCTCAAGGCAGTGCTGCGCGCCGGCTTCGCGGCGGCCGAGATGTCGTGGATCCTCGAGGACAACATTCTCATGCAGCGCACCGGCGAGATGTTCGGCGGCACCCGGTACAAGACCTATCGGCTCTACGAGGGCGACGTCGAGGTTCGGTAGTTTGAACGATCACTTCTCCATGCGGCTGATCTTCGAGCCCTGCAGCCCGAGCCCCGCCATGAGCCCCTTCTGGCTGAAGATGAACGCGTAGACGTCACTCTTTCCGGTCGTCGTGGTGAGGGTCTTGGCCTTGCCCTCGTCGAGAACGACGATGCTCGGACCCACGCCGATCTCGAAACCTTCGCTCTTGTCCAGGTATGCCAGCGCCGAGTCGGTCATGAAGAACAGCACGTACCCGAAGCTCTGCACTCCGGCTTGAGTCCGTAGGACGCGGCCACCGTGTTATAGAAGCCCGCGTTCTTCCCTTCTTGCGCAGCACGCCCTCGCCGTACTGGGCGCCAACCATGAACCCGGCCTTGACGATGCTTGGAAAGATGAGGATGCCCTTGGCCTGCGCTCCGAGGGTCCTCGCCTCCGGCACCTTCTCGTAGAGCTTGGCGAGGGCCGCGCTGGCGTCGCGATTGATGTCCGCCGCCGAGGCAGCCAGGGCCGGCGACACGCTCGCCCACGGCGCCACCATGAGTACCAGCGTCAGCAGGCCGGTCACGAGTCGAGCCTTGCACATCGGTCGCAGTCCTCCGTTGCTCCGCGGGTTCATGACGCCGAGCCGGCCGCGCCTACTTGGCTAGGGGAATGCTACGCGCGAGATCGTAGTTCACGAGGGCCCGCGCCTTGTTCTCGACCTGGTACAGGCGCGCGACCTTCCGGGGCGGCAGCACCTTCTTGAAGCGAGGGAGGTACGCGTTCAGGAGCGCCACGTAGTCGCGCTCGAGGGTCAGATAGTCCGTCAAGATCTTCATGGACATCTCGTCGCTCATCGTCTCGTAGTTCTTGGCGAAGGTGTCAACGAGCTTGAGGCAGGCGATCGTAGTGGGTGATCATGTCGCTCTGGTAGGCGTTGTAGACGGGCCAGAAGACCTTGGCTTCCCCTCCGTGAGCTCCAGCACGGAGGCGACCACGGCCTTCTTGTCCGCCCGCATCTTCTCGCGCAGCACCTCCATGTTGTCCGCGGGCTTGTCCTGCGCGGTGGCGGCCACTCCGGCTACGAGGCAGGCGAGGAGGGTGCCGATCGCGATGAGGCCCCGTGATGCACGTCTCATGGGTCGTCTGCTCCTTTCAACGCTCGACATCGGCGTCTTCCGCTGTGGCACCATGGACCCGTCCTGGCCGTGACGACAGCAGACTACTACGGAATCCTCGGCTTTTGCACCGAAGTAACGACCTCATGCCGGCCATTGAGATAGCTCCCGCCTCAGGGGTGGGCGCCGGCGTGAGCCTGGGCCGCGCCGATCAACCAGGTCGGGAACCTTGATCGGCACGGTCCTTCTCACGTTCGACGACGTGACTGGGCCTCCGAGGTAGAGGAGACAGCACGCAGGTAATGTCTGCGGCATAGCGTGATAAGGCCAAGCATCCCGAGCCCGGCCAGCAGCAGACTCCAGGTCGCCGCTTCAGGGACGGGAGCCAAGGTCGCGGCAAAACGAATGGGAAGCTCGCTGTCTTGCGGCCCTGCTACACCAGGTGTAAAGGGTGGCGCAGAGAAGAATTCGAGATACTCCGGTGGTTGGGAGAAATCCGCAAAGAACGGATTGGAAAAGTGCCCCCGCGATGGCATAGCCAAACCCATGCACGGTGAGCTGCGGGAATTCGAGCCGGACCAGGTTGTCGACAGAGAAAGGCTCGTTCCCGGGATGGGAGTCCCGGCCGGTTGGAGGCCAAGAATTGGCGCACCATTTCGCACCCCGGCAATACCGGTGATGAGGTAGAAGCCCGCACCGTCAGGCGTATCGACCGTCGTGAAGGTACCGCTCGTCGTTATGCCGAGACCAGAATAGCTCCAGTTCCAGGTCAAAGCGGTGGCCTGGGTCGTCGTGGCGGTGAGAGCGGCGACGAAGATGAGGGCAAGCCAAATCGAACGATGGAGAGCCAGCGGTAGGCGGGTGAGCACTAGGCGTTCCCTCTCGACTCTGGATTGTTCGCGACCCAACTCATGAAGATCTGATAGCCGAGAGCCAAGAGCGTGGCCCCCACGAACATTCCCAAGATTCCGCCGGTCGCCATGCCGCCCAATGCCCCGAGGAGGATGACGGGCATCGGCGCATCCACTCCGCGACCCAGCATGAGCGGTTTCAAGACATTGTCAGCCATTCCTGATACCAACAAGATGATCGTGTACACGATCGCCGTGCCGTGGCTGTAATTGCCGCTCGACCAGATGTAACCGATCGCGGGAAGGATGACGACGAGCGCCGGCACTTGAGCGACGCCCAATACGAGGGTGATGGCCGCCAAGATACCCGCCCACGGTACGTGGGCGACGAGTAGGGCAAGGCCAACGAGGAGCGCCTGAACGAACGCGATGCCGATGACTCCCTGAGCGACGGCACGGATCGTCGCCGTCGAGAGCTTTGCCAGGGCCTCACCTCGGTCGTGGCCGACGATGCGCTCGAAAATCGCTCGGCTGCCGCGCGTGCCCGCCTCGCCGTACGCCATCAGGATGCCGGCGACGACGAATGACGCGAGAAACTGCAGCATTCCGACCCCGATGTTCGCCACGATGGAAAGCGCCTTCCTGGCCAGTTCGCCGACCTTCGGTTGCATGCTCTGGACCAGGCCAGGCAAGTCATCATGGGCCCTTGACCACACGTCGTGGATCTTTTTGCCGACGATCGGCCATTCTCTTGATGCCCTCCCGCGGTGCAGGTATTTCCAGCGTGTTGTGTTGCACGGCGCCGACAAGATCATGAACGGTGCTACCAAATGAATTCACCAACAAGGCGGTCGGTCCGATGATGAGGAGGATGCCGCCGATCACCACAATGGTCGCGGCGACCCCTTGCTTGCCGCCCATCGTGCGTGCGAGCGCTCGATGCAAGGGATACAGCGTGACGGCCAAGATGAGCGCCCACACCATCAGCGTCAGGAACGGCGCAAAGACGACGTAGCAAAGCGCCGCCAGGACACCGATGAAGCCGGCACGGATCAATACATCCAGCAAACTGGACGAGATCCACCTTCCGAATTCGTGATCAGGCTGCGAGGGCCTATTCATGCGCCTTGCTCCTATCCCTACTTCGCTGTGGGCTGCTCAAGATTTCATCGGTAGGTCTTTACGCCCCGTGTCGGCTTGCCACGCCATGTTCGCTGAAATCCGCAGAACGGCTCCGCCAGATCGAGAAGCTGCCGCGCCACGGCCTCGGTCCTCCGCCCCGAGTCACGGCCACCTTTTCGCCGGAGTGCAGTATTTGGGGGCACCAGCCGGTCAGCCGTCAAGGGGCCGGCTGGAGGATATTATAGTGAGATGCGATGAAGAGACGCGACGAGCCAGTAACTGTTGTGATGACGGGGCGTTTCAAGTAGTATGAGCGGCCGTCGGGTTGGAACGCTTGGCCGTTTGCCGAGGCCCGACAAAAAGATCGCCATGTCACCTCGCCGGCTCCGTCATTGCCGTCCTGTAGTACAACACCGTCGTCACGCTGGGCGTCTCAGGCAAGACGGTTTCTTGGTCGACGTTGCTTCAGGCTGCGACCACGCACACTCCAAAAGGAGGCTCGACCCATGGCTCAGCCGAAGATAATTGCCCTTGTGTCCATGACCTTGCTGTGGGGGCCGTCGCGGTTCCGGCTAGCGCAACTCCGCAAATGGTGAAGCAGGCGAAGGATGCCGGATTTCCCGCTCAGAACTGCCAGTACTGCCACACGGTCGCGGTGCCCAAGAAGGAAGGGTTCACGCCGGAAGAGCTCAACGAGCGCGGCAAGTATCTGCTCTCGGAGAAGGACAAGCAGAAGGCCAAGGACGTAAAGGTCGAGTGGCTCAAGAACTATCCAGGCGGCAAGTAGTGCGGTGAAGACAGCCGCGCGGGCCGCCGTCCTCGTCTTTCTGCTTCCCGTGGTGGCGGGGGCGACCGAGGACGGCGTACCGCTCCCGCACGGCTGGATCGGCACCACGAGCGAATGGATGCGCGGGCTCGGAATCGCCTTCGTCATCCTCAACCTAGTCTCTGCTCGCCTTCGCCTGGGGAGTCTCCGGCCAGGAAGCCTAACGCCGACAGCGCGTGGCTGGCTCTTCGTTGCCGTCGGACGTCCTCTTAACCTGCTCGCTCTGCTCGTGCTCGTGCACACGACACCCATTGGCTACACGCTGTTCATGTTCTTCGGTCAGCCGCTCTTTGTCCTGGCCTTCGTGCTCCTGGTGGCCGCCATCCTTGTCGACCTCAAGGCGAGACGGCCCCTTTAGGGCACTCGCCGCAGTTTGCTTCCTCCTGCCCGGCACGGACCCCGGTGCGCTCGGACCTCTACGCGAAGGGGTCAGATCGTGCCCGCCCCCGGGGCTGGCCAGGAGTCAGGCAGGGTAGCCCATGTAACAAAAATTCATTGCCTTCCTGTGGATTGGCAGCTAGATTAGGCGCGCTTTCCCTCGGCTTCATGGCGTCAGTACTAGGCTCTTCGCCTTTCACAGGGGCTGGAGGAGGGGTGCATGACCAGCCGTAGCTGGCGCTGGATCGTCGGCCTCGTGCCCGCCGTCTTCATCGCTGGTGTCATCCTCAGCATGCCGTTCTCCTCCCGCGCCCAGCAACCAGCACCCCCGTCGACAGCACCGGCGACGGCCCCAACAACACCTGCGCCGCCGCCGACAGCTTCCGCGCCCGAGAGCGACTACGTCGGCGCGGAGACGTGCAAGGGTTGTCACGAGGAGGCGTACAACAAGTTCGCCAAGACCCGGATGGGGCGCGTCTTCCTCTTCCAGGCGCGCACGCCGGGCGAGAAGAACGCCTGCGAGAACTGCCACGGTCCCGGCAAGGCCCATGTGGAAGCGGGGGCGGCAAGGGCAAGGGCGGGCTCATCACCTTCGCCAGGAACGATCCCACGCCGGTGGAAAAGCGCAACGCCGTGTGCCTCGAGTGCCATACCAAGGGGCCCGGATCTTCTGGAAGGGGAGCGGGCACGAGTCGCGCAACGTGGCCTGTACGAACTGTCACACGCTGATGGACAATGTGTCCCCGAAGCATCAACTCGCCAAGGCCAACGAGATCGAGACCTGCGGGACCTGTCATCTGCAGAAGCGCGCGCAGACCATGCGGAGCTCGCACATGCCGGTGCGCGAGGGGAAGATGACCTGCTCCTCGTGCCACAATCCGCACGGCTCGGTCACGCCAGCGCTGCTCAAGGAAAACTCGCTGAACGACAACTGCTTCACCTGCCACGCGGAGAAGCGGGGCCCCTTCCTCTGGAACCATCAGCCAGTACTCGAGAGCTGCGCGAACTGCCACGACCCGCACGGCTCGAACCACGACGCCATGCTCAGGCTGGCCAAGCCGCGGCTCTGCCAGCAGTGTCACACCGAGTCCGGGCACGTGTCGAGGCCGTACGGCCCCATAGGACCGCAGCAGAAATTCGTGATGGGACGGTCGTGCAACGACTGCCATGTGGCTGTCCATGGCTCCAATCATCCGGCTGGCTTCAGGCTGACCCGCTAGGAGGCCGCCCATGCGATTCACGAAAACAGCATGCGTCCTTCTTGCAGCGCTCATGATACTGGCGGGGGCGGGGTCGTCTCGGCCCAGACGCAGACCAAGACCCAGCTCTTCGGATGGAACCTCGAGGGCGAGGTGGAGTCCGGCATCCAGTGGTCTGCCCCAGAATCCCAACGGAGAGTCGCACCCCCGGCCTGGCCGATGGCAAGTTCGAGGAGTATCGCGACATCAAGGGCCTGGGCAGCGACAGCGAACCGGCCTCTTCCTCGAGAATCTCCGACTCCGGCTCTTCCGGCCCGACGAGGCCTACTCGATCGAGCTGAGCCGGCAAGGACTGGGGCTCCACACCCAGGAGTTCCACCTCATGGGTGAGCGGCTGGGCCAGTGGCAGGCTGGGTTCGATTGGGACCAGATGCGCCACGTCTACTCCACGGACTCCCAGACCCTGCTCAAGGTCTTCGGCGACAACGTCTTCATCGTGCGAGGGTCTCCGGGGGTCGTCCGCCGGCCTCGGCCTGGAACGATGGTCTGGGATGGAGCTGCAGCCAGCCGTCGAAGAACAACAGCGACTGCGACGGGCAGATCAGCCAGCAGTGGTACACGGGGCGGTTGTTCTTCAATATTTCTCCGACGGACAAGACGAACTTCTCGGCGGAGCTCACCCGCATCTTCAAGGACGGCCAGCGCCCCTTCGGGATGGCGTTCGGCAGCCCGGGCGGCAACTTCCTCGAGCTGGTCCAGCCCATCAGCCAGACCATCTACGAGTTCAAAACGCGCGGCAGCTATATCACGGAGAAGTTCCAGCTCCAGGGCGGCTACACCCTGTCGGTATTCGTCAACGACTTCCCGTGGGTGCGGGCCGACAACCCCTGCAATGGCGACGGCGTGACGACCATCGCCGGAGGTTGCGGGGCGCCGGGCAACTCCGGCCAGTTCGGCACCACGTCACTGCCTCCCAACAACCAGGCGCATACCTTCAACCTGCAGGGCGGCGTCAACCTGCCCATGCGCACCCGCGTCAACGCCAACTTCACCTACCAGCTCAGGTTCCAGAACCAGGACTTCCAGCAGCAGACCTACTCGAACGGGCTGGTCGCCGCGAACCCGAGCCTCCAGCTGCCCCAGTCGAGCCTGAACGGCAATGTCCAGACGGCGCTCTTCAATCTCGACGTGACGAGCCGGCCGCTCCAGGCGCCGGTGACGTTCACGCTCAAGTACCGGCTGTACGACTACATGGATAACAGCGACACGCCCGTCTTCTCTGCGTTCATCATCAACGACCAGAACGCCATCACGCAAGCGGTCGGCCAAGAGCCGATGCGGGCGGGGCGATACAGCTTTCTCCGGCAGAATGCCGACGTGGCCGGCCGTTACCAGTTCACCCCGAACATGGCCTTGACGCTCGGTCTCGGCTGGGAGGGCTGGAACCGGTCGCACGACTACGAGGTGACGTTGAGCAACGAGGCCCTCGCCAAGGCGGCCTTCGACTACACACCTACCGACTGGCTGCTCACCCGGCTGAGCTACACGGCGGGCTTCCGCCGAGGTGGTGGCTACAACACGAACGCGTGGGGCGAGGCCAACATGAATCAGCCGCCGACCTTCACGGGGAGCGCCAGCCAGCTGACGACGCTGCGGAAGTTCAACGAAGGGGATCGGAACCAGCAGGTGCTGACCCTGATGACCCAGGTCACGCCCAACGACACGCTGACGTTCACGCCCTCGGCGAGCTACAAGTATGCCGACTACATCTCCTCGGGCCTGTTCGAGCAGCAGGCGGCGCCCTGAACAATAAGTCCCTGCTCGGTCTCCAGCAGGTCGTCGGCTGGAATGCGGGCATGGACATCAACTGGACCCCGAGCGACCGGATCGCGTTCACCGTGGGCTACGTGCACGAGTCGCTGTTCCAGAAGCAGCGCAATCGCAACAATGGTCCCAACGACGCCTCCATGGACTGGATCTCGAACAGCACCGACACCACCGAGACCGTCCACGGGTCGATCAAGGGCGTCATTGTCCCCGAGAAGTGGTCCTTCAAGATCGGCGGGGCGTATTCCCAGACCCTCGGGCGCGTCCAGACGTACGACCCGAATTGCACCGGGAGCACCGTCTGCGCTGCGAATGCACCGAACGATGTCGCGTGGAGATGGCCTGCGTTCTACGACAGCTTGGCTCGCGTCGACGCCGCGCTCGAGTACAATTTCACCAAGGCCTTGACGGGGAAGCTCTTTTACGTCTACGAGCAGTTCATCAACCACAACTGGCAGACGGGTGCCCTCACCCCCTCCCTCACCCCCAACGCGAACGGTTCAGTCTTCCTCGGCCAGAACTGGCAGAACTACACCGCCCAGATCGTCGGCGTCACCCTCAAGTACAAGTTTGAGTAGCTGCTCCTTCCTGCCTCCGGCTCGACCTCCCGGCGGCGCGCTTGACGGCTGGTCTTCCGGCAGTTCTCTCTGGCTCGACGCCGCAGCCTGGTGGTGGCGGCGTCCGGTGAGCGCCCACGCCAAAGCAGAATCGCGGGCCCAACAGCGCCGATGCTCCCTACGGCACCGCCTGCCCGGCCAGCACGCCGGTGCAGCGGTCGTCATCCACCGCCACCTGGCCATTGACGAGCACGTAGGGGATGCCGACCGGGTGCTGGCGGGGATCGTCGAAGGTGGCGGTGTCCACCACGCGCTCGGCGTCGAACAGCGTGATGTCGGCGTAGTAGCCCTTCTGGATGCGGCCGCGCTGCGCGATGCCGAAGCGCCGGGCCGGGCGGTCGGTCATGCGGTGCACCATGCCCTCCACCGAGACGGTGGGAACTCGCGCCGCAGGCGGCCCAGGAAGCGCGGGAACGCCCCGTACGAGCGCGGGTGCGGCATCGTCCCGGCCGGGGTGATGTCGCTGCAGACCATGAAGTCCTCGCGCGCGATGAGGTCCATGGAGTCCTTGCTCACGCGGTGCCAGAGGCCGTAGCTCTTCGGCGGGGCGAGGCAGTAGCCCAGGGCCAGGTCGTTCTCGTAGAGCACGTCGCACAGCGCCTCGCCCAGCGATAGCCTGCGCTCGCGCGCGATCTGGGAAAGGCTGATCCCCTCGAGCTGCGGCGTCTTGGGGGTGTACGACACCACCACCTCGTCCAGCGCCCGCATGTCCCTCTGATCGGCCATGACGAACTCGGCGATGCGCGCCCGCCAGGCGGGGTCCTTCAAGCGCTGAAGGATCGCCTGCGGACCGCCCTCGTGGGCCTCGCTGGGCAGGAAGCTGATCGGCACCGAGCTGCCGGTGGCGTAGGGGTAGATGTCCAGTGTCACGTCCGCGCCCTGCGCCTTGGCGGCGTCGATGCCGGCCATGACCTGCGTGACCTGCCCGGCGGAGTGCGGGTGGGTTCGGTAGTGTGCGAAGTGCAGCTTGACCCCGGTTCGCCGTGCGATCTCCAGCGCCTCGGGCACCCGCCTCCGCCGAAGGCGCGCTCCGGGTTGGCCCGCCGCGGCTCGGTCATGTAGACGCGGTCCAGCTCCTGAGCAGCGTGCAGATCTCCACCAGCTCGTCAGTGCTCGTCCAGGGGCCAGGGTAGTAGGCGGATCCGGTGGTGAAGCCCACCGCGCCCTGCTCGATGCTCTCGCGCAGCAGGCGCTTGTAGCGCTCCATCAGGTCGCCGGTCAGGGGCACGTCGCGCCAGCCCGCCACCTCCAGTCGCAGGGTGCCGTTGGGCGCCAGGTAGGCGGTATTGATCGCCACCTTCTTGTGGTAGTTGGCGCGGAAGGCGGCCACGCTGCTCATGTCCAGGTCCTCGGGCGGCCAGCCCAGGAGGCCCGAGAGCCAGTGGCGGTACGTACGGTAGTTCTCGGGCGACAGCGGCGCATACGACATCCCGTCGATGCCCAGAAACTCCGTGGTGATCCCCTGGCGCAGGCCGCAGGCGTGCTGCGGGTTGACGAGAAGGTCGCCCTCGGAGTGCGTGTGGGTGTCGATGAAGCCGGGAGCCACCGTCAGCCCGGCGGCATTGATCACTCGCCGTGTCTCGGCGTGCGCGAGGTCGCCGATGGCGTCGATGCGCTCGCCGACGACGCCCACATCGGCACGGTACCCGCGCGCGCCGGTGCCGTCCACCACCACGCCGTTGAGGATCAGGACGTCAAACATCGGAACTCCTTGCGGCAAGCATTCGGGTTCGCCACATCTTACTCGCCCCGCGGTCGGACCGTGTGACCAACGCTGGCGGCAGACCGGGGCAGCCAATCCTTCTTCTCCGATCCGTTCCGCGCCGGCTGGTTCCGCTCCGGACGACATCGGATCTGGCCCTCCAAAGGCCGTCAGAGCTGGTGACCTCGAGCATGCGTCCTAGTACCCGGCGTGCCCCGTCTTGCGATACCGACCCTGAAGAGCACGAGACCGAGCGCCGCGTGGTGGCTCGTCGTGGAGTGCTGTACAAAGACCCGGCTCGCGAGGAGATATGAGCCTGCCGCGATTGCACGCCGGCTCTCATGGCTCTCTTCGTCCTTGTCGCTCAGCCGCTGTTCGTCATCGTCGGACTGATGTATCTTGCCCGCGTGCTCCGGGAGCTGTGCGAGAAGGAGCGTGCTGTGAGGACGGCGAAGCTCGGCTGTCCTCTTCGCCTGCCTGCTGGGAATCCCCGCGGGAATCGGTGCCTTCACCTTCGTCTACGCGAAGGGCTTCTCCTATCTCTCCGCCAGACCCGCGAGCCTGCGTGAACTGCCACGTCATGAACCCGCAGTACGACGGGTGGCTCAAGAGTGGGCACCGGCACACCGCGACCTGTGTCGAGTGCCACCTGCCGCACACGGGCATCGCCAAGTGGGCGGCCAAGGCGGAGCATGGGTTCCGGCACTCGCTCGCCTTTACCCTTCAGAACTTCAAGGAGCCGATCGAGATCACGCCGCGTGATCGAGACATGGTTCGCGTGAACTGTGTGAGATGTCACGAAGCCCTCGTCCACGCGATCCTCGACACGGCGGGGTCGCCGCGCGGAAGGCTCGATTGCCTGCACTGCCACGCCGGCGCCGGGCATGGCGCCGGCGGCTGAGTCACAGGAGCCAATATGGCGACCATTCGATCATCCGGGAAGAGGGCGAGGGGCTGGCTTTGGGGATTGCTGGGTCTGGCGGCGGTGGCGGGTCTCACCGTGCTCCTGCTCGCGCTCCTCACGAACATCTTCGAGCGGAAGCAGGAAGCCCGGCAAACCTCCGTCCGGCTCGTCGAAGTGACCGAGGACACCATGGACCCCAAGGTGTGGGGCCAGAACTGGCCGTTGCAATACGACTCCTACCTGCGGACCTCGCAGCCCACGGCGACCAAGTACGGGGGCCGCGGTCTCGGGGCGAGTGACGCCGGGCCCGCGGAGCAGAAGCTCGACCGGGACCCCTGGCTCAAGCGGATCTTCGCGGGCTACGCGTTCGCCCTCGACTACCGTGACCGGCGCGGCCACGCTGTATGCCCTCTTCGACCAGGAAGAAACCCGGCGCGTGACCGAGCGGCAGCAGCCCGGAGCCTGCTTGCAGTGCCACGCCGCGAACCTCGCCCTCTATCGCTTCGTGGGGAAGGGAGACGTCCAGAAGGGCTTCGAGCAAGTCTCGGGAATGCCGTATCGCGAGGCCCGGGAGCTGAAGGACGACAAAGGTCAGCCGCTCGTCCAGCATCCCGTATCCTGCGTCGACTGCCACGATCCCAAAACCATGGGCCTCCGCGTCACCCGACCGGGCTTCCTCGCGGGCATCCGGGCGCTCAAGGCCAAGCAAGGGTTGCCGACTACGACCCGAATCGGGACGCCACCCGTCAGGAGATGCGCTCGTTCGTGTGCGGCCAGTGCCACGTCGAGTACTACTTCAAGGGCCCGGGCAAGGTCGTGACGTATCCCTGGGCGAACGGCCTCAAGGTCGAAGAGATCGAGGCCTACTACGAGCGGGAAGGCTTCACGGACTGGGTCCACGCGGAAACCGGCAACAAGGTCCTGAAGGCCCAGCACCCCGAGTTCGAGGTGTGGTCACAGGGCGTGCACGCCCGGGCGGGGGTGGCCTGCGCGGATTGTCACATGCCCTACGAGCGCGTCGGCGCGCTCAAGGTGAGCGATCACTGGGTGCGGAGTCCCCTCCTGAACCTGAACCGCGCCTGCCAGACCTGCCACGCGGTGTCCGAGAAGGAGCTGGAGGCTCGCGTGATCACGATCCAGGATCGTCACCACGCGCTCCTGGAGCGCGCGGCCCGGGCCACCACCGACATGCTGGACGCCATCGTTGCCGCGAAGAAGGGCGGGGTTGGCGAGGGTGACCTCCAGAAGGCCGCCGCTCAGCATCGGAAGGCGCAATGGCGGCTCGACTTCGTGGCCGCCGAGAACTCCATGGGATTTCACGCCCCGCAGGAGCTGGCGCGGATCCTCGGGGAGTCCATCGACCACGCGCGCCAGGGCCAGCTCGAGGCGGAGCGCACGATGCGAGGGCGGGGCCAGCGTCCGTGACGATGTCGTCGCCGACCTCGGCCACGGCTCTCCCCGAGCGAACCAGTCCCGACTTCTCGCTGCGTCGTCACTCCAACGAGGCTATTGTCGTCGTCCGGGAGCATGGCGGCCGGTGGCTATCGCGCGCAGAATGGCCCGGCTCCACCGCGACCACCTGATCATGCGTGAGTCCGAAGGCCCGCTCGCCCTCGACGCACCCGCGGCCGGACGGCTCGCGCTCTTCCCCTCCGGCGCAGTGGCTGCCGCGCTACCAGAGATCCTGGTTGCGGCACGATGTCGTCGCCGGCATCACGCTGGCCGCCTATGCCATACCGGTCTCGCTCGCCTATGCCTCGCTCGCGGGTCTGCCGCCGCAGTACGGCATCTACTGCTATCTGGTAGGCGGCATCGCCTACGCGCTGTTCGGCTCCTCTCGCCAGCTCGCCATCGGCCCCACCTCGGCCATCTCGATGCTGGTGGGCACGACCGTGGCCGGCATGGCGGGCGGCGACGTGGAACGGGAGCGCAGATCGCCGCCCTCACCGCTCTGGTGTTCGCACTCATGAGCGTTCCTCGCATGGGCGCTGCGGCTGTCCTCGCTGGTGAGCTTCATCAGCGAGACGATCCTGCTCGGCTTCAAGGCGGGGCCGCCCTCACCATCGCCATGACGCAGCTGCCCGAAACTGTTCGGCGTGCCTGGTGGTGGCGACAACTTCTTCGAACGTGTACGGGTCCTCGGTGGCCAGTTACCCGACACCAAGCCGGCCATCCTCGCCTTCGGCGTCACGGCCATCGTCCTGCTCGTGGTCGGCGACAAGCTCTTGCCCGCCCGTCCCGTCGCCCTCGGGGTGGTGATCGCCTCGATCATCGCGCTGTCCGTCACCCCTCTCGCCCAGCTCGGCTTCAAGACGGTGGGTGTCCTGCCCGCCGGCTTGCCCGATCTGGCCCTTCCCGGTCTGCGTTTGCGGGACGTCGACGGCGTCATCCCTCTCGCCTTCGCCTGCTTCCTGCTCGCCTACATCGAAGGCGTGTCGGCGGCCCGCGCCCTCGCCCAGAAGCATGGCACCGAGATCGACTCGCGTCAGGAGCTCCTGGCCCTCGCCGCCGCCAACTGCGCGGCGGCCTTCGCCCACGGCTATCCCGTGGCGGGAGGTCTCTCGCAGTCCACTGTCAACGACAAGGCGGGAGCCGGACGCCGCTCGCCCTGGTCTTCGCGTCGCTGGCCATCGCGGTCTGCCTCCTGTTCCTCACGGGACTCCTGCGCACCCTCCCCGAGGTCGTCCTGGCCGCGATCGTGCTCGTGGCCGTCTCGGGCCTGATCAACGTGCCCGAGCTTCGCCGCGTGTGGACGCTCAGCCGGATGGAATTCTCGATCGCCCTCGCCGCCTTCGCTGGTGTGCTCCTCCTCGGGATTCTGCAGGGAGTTCTCGTGGCCGCCGTCTTCTCCATGCTGCTGCTCATCCACCGCGCGGCCCATCCGCACGTGGCGTGGCTCGGGCGGGTCCCGGCCACCCGCCGCTTCTCCGACTTCGCGCGCCATCCCGACAACGAGGCCGTGCCCGGCGTCCTCATCGTCGCGTGTCGAGTCGAGCCTGCTCTACTTCAACGTGACCCATGTCCGCGACCAGGATTCTCCGTCAGGTGGGCGTCGGCGGTGACGGGCTGCGCCTGGTCGTCGTGGGACCTGTCGGCATCGCCCATCGTCGACATCGCCGGCGCCCGCCTGCTGAGCGAGACGCAACGGATTCTGGCCGCCCAGGGGTGGCCATGCGCATCGTGGAGGCGCATGCGCAGGTTCGAGATCTGCTCCGCAAGGAGGTCGGGATGAGCGTGGGCGAGATCAGCCGGCGAATTTCCATCGATGACGCGATCAGCGATGCCGCCGTGCCGCCCGTCGATGCCCCCGGGAAGCCAGAAAGAGCGAGCGATCGTTGAACCTGGATCACACGATGCTCGTCACCGGGCCGGGGAGGGGATCGAGACCTCCCGCGTCGATCCTGGATATGATGCGGGGCGATTCACGCGCGGGGCGCTCTCGGATCACGGCGCGCTGCTGAGTCGGATCTTCGTGTAGTGGATCCGGCAATCTCGGGTGGCTCTGGGTTCCTCGAGAATGGAACCCTGGACAAGGAAAGGACTCGGCCATGGCGCAACGTCGAAGAATGAGAATACTGAGCAGCTGGCTCGTGATGGTCGCGCTGAGCATCTGCTGTCTCGCCCATGTCGCGCAGGCTCAGCCCACCGCCGATCAGGTCCTGACGGATGCGGGACTCTCCGCCGGGGACAAGCAGAATGTCATGAACGGACAATTTGTGAACGTCAGCGTGGGAGGAGTCTCGGACCGGGACCTCTCCTTCGCCATCGCCTTCCTGGTCAAGACGCCACCGGAGACTCTCGCCAAGCAGATCGCGGCGGGCGAGCTGATCACCGCCGATACCCAGGTCAAGGCTGTTGGCGAGCTGAGTGGCGAGGGGAGCGTGGCGGACTTCGCGAAGCTCACCCTCACGGCCGACGAGGCCAAGGCGCTATCGAGCGCCAAGGCGGGCGATGCCCTGAATCTGAGCGCGAGCGAGATCGCTGCCTTCAAGGCGCTCGCCGGGGGCCCGGCCTCGGCTGTGCAGGAGCAACTGCGGCGGATGCTTCTTGCCCGCTACCAGGCCTACCGGGCGTCTGGGCTCGCGGGCATTGCCCCTACGACCGGGGAAGCGGGCGCACCAGTGATCCTGCTTCGGATCTGCGCAAGGCCAGCCAGGCTACCAAGAGCCTGCAGAAGTACATGCCGGCCTTCCAGAAGGTGCTGCTCGACTACCCGCAGGCCACGCTCCCCGGGATGCAGGACAAGTTCTTCTGGCTCAAGTCCCTCATCCATGACCAGATGACCTATGTCCTCGCCCACGTTCTGGTGGCGGCTGACGGACCGGTTCGTGTGGCCGCGCGGCGGGAATACTACGTCAGCACCGGCTACAACGCCGAGCAGTCCGTGGCGGGCTTCCTGCCCGTCCAAGGGGGACGGTCGGGGTCACCTCGACCCATGCCTTCACCGACCAGGTCACGGGAGCCGGTGGCTCTATGAAGCGCGGCATCGGCAGCAAGGTCATGGCGGGCAAGATGAAGGAGATCTACGAGGCAGCACGTGACAGGAGCCAGAAGCAACGTTGATCCAGGCCCGCAGCATGCATGCCATCCTCGCTAAAGGAGAGCCGGACCATGGGCGATGACAAGGACGGAAAAAAGGGTTCAAAGAACAAGCTCAAGCGCAAGGCCTATGAGAAGGCGCTGGCCAAGCTCCAGGCGGAGCTGGTCAACCTCCAGGAGTGGGTGAAGCTCAAGGGCCTCAAGGTCTGCATCGTCTTCGAGGGACGGGACGGGGCCGGCAAGGGCGGGACCATCAAGGCCATCACCGAGCGCGTGAGCCCACGTGTCTTCCGGGTCGTGGCGCTCCCCGCCCCGACGGAGCGGGAGCGGTCGCAGATGTATGCCCAGCGTTATATGGCGCATTTTCCCTCGGCGGGCGAGATCGTCATCTTCGACCGGAGCTGGTACAACCGTGCGGGCGTCGAGCGGGTGATGGGCTTCTGCACGGAGAAGCAGGCTCGCGAATTCCTCCAGGTCGTTCCCGCCTTCGAGAAGCTCATGGTTTCCTCGGGCATTCACCTCCTCAAGTACTGGCTCGAAGTCAGCGAGGAGGAGCAGACGCGCCGGCTCGAGGCGCGCGACGAGGACGGACGCAAGACCTGGAAGCTTTCGCCGATGGACCTCAAGTCTTATGGTCGCTGGTACGACTACTCCCGCGCGCGCGACGAGATGTTCGCGGCCACCGACACGGCGTGGGCGCCTTGGTACGTCGCTCGATCGGATGACAAGCGGCGCGCGCGGCTGAATATCATCCGGCACCTGCTCGCCAGCATCGACTACAAGGCGCCGCCGCGCACCAAGGTGAAGCTCCCCAAGCGCCAGGAGCCCGGCCGCTACCGCGAGCCCGACTATCCATACAAGTTCGTCCCCGAGAAGTATTGAGCGGGTTCTACATTCGTTGGGGGCTTGGGACCTCGGTTCGGGACTTCAGCCCTTGTCGAGGACGATATTCCAGACCACCAGAAGCGAATCTGGCTCGAGGTCTCGGGTCGGGGGCAACACGGCCGCGATCAGCCCATCCTTGTTCGCGCGAATGCTTTGCAGCAGGAGGTCCTTCTCATTGAGGGGCTCTCCGGGGAAGTACATTTGTGTGATCACGCGGTTGACCTTGCCCGTCACGTCGAAGTGAAGATGAGGGGGTCGTATCCAATTCGAGTTTGCTGGATAGGCCCCAGGCTTGATTGTCTTGAAGCGGTAACGGCCTTCGGCATCAGTGTCCTGAATGGCGAACCCCTCGAAGTTGGGATCGAGGGGAGCCGGGTTCGTATCACTGGGATGGGTATAGCGTCCATGCGCGTTTGCCTGCCAGAGCTCCACCCTCGCCCCCTTCACCGGCTGCCCGTCGACAGTGAGAACCTGCCCCATGGCATAGATCACCTGGCCCGCCGCGCGCCCCGACTTCCCTTTGACGGTGGTCAAATCCGTGGCTCTGTCCACTGACCTGAGGACGGGATAGAAGGGTCCGAGGATTTCGCCCGGGGTCCGCTTCAAGGCCTGAGCGAAGACCGGGCCGACCCCACCAGACATGGCCAGGCCGCCCGTGGCCACCACCATCCCCAGCACCTGTCGCCGCGTAATTGCGTGATGAGCGCCCATGTGGCTTCCTCCTGCCGATGGTGTGATCTATCTCTCGGAGCGACTTGCCCCCTCGGCCACCGTCCGTTGTGCAGTCGACTCCAAGCTAGCCGTCGGATCCAGCTCGAAGTTCACGACGTCACCCTCCTTGCTCGCAGACGCTTCCCATGACCGCTCCGGCGTGTCTTCGGGGACGGAGAGGCTGCCCTGATCCTGAGGGACGCGAGCTCGTTCACCCGGAATGATCAGAGAGCCTAGGGCAAGAAGCACAACTACTGCGGAGCTGCTTACCAGGACTTCCCACCGCATCGCTGTCATCGAAGTTCCTCCTCGCTCTCTCGAGTGGTGAGTCAAGTTCTCTCGGGGCAAGGGTGAGGCGACGATGCTTCGCTAGGTTGGACCCTCCACTCGATTACATTAGGGCGCACATGTGAAGCATGCGCAGTGCCAAAGGGCGCTTTCTGCGAAAACACATACTTCCGCTGCCCCATTGGAGGATGTAGGGCAACGAGCCCGACCAAAGGCAGGAACCAGTCGGGTATGGAGCGGAGCGCTCACTAGCAAGCCTGTGGTGCCCTTACTGTTCGCGCGTTCTCCTCGACGAGCTGCGGGTATTGACGAGGGAGGGGGTCGCACCCTAGAACTGTACGGGCGCCGGCGGCATCTTCCCGCTGGCGTAGAGAGCAGGAGCTCCGGCGAGGCGTTCTCCCAGACGAGGAGCATGGAGCGCTTGGGCGAGAAGCCGCGGTGCCGGATGTCGGCAGGCATGGCCGCCACATCGCCGGCCTTCATGGTGACGCGGGCCCGCACGGCGCCGGTGTCCCGGTCCTCCACCTCCCACTGGATCTCGTCGCAGAGCTGCACGAACCACTCCACCCGATCGTTGCCGTGAATGATCGGCAGGATGTACTCCTCCGTGGTCGGGCAGTAGAGGCTGTTCTTGCACACCGAGACCACCGAGGGATTCCACGTCACGTCCGAGCGGGAGAGATAGGCAAAGAGGTTCACGGACACCACCTCGTGCTCGAAGCCGGGCTCGGCGTGCACCTCGGGCGCGTCTTGCGGCACGTCGGTGAACTGGCGGTTGATCGGGAAGCCGTTCTCGTCGGTCCGGATCGGCTCGTCGCCGGGGGCCCCGATCATGCGCTTGGCGGTGACCCGGTGCCTGGTGATCGCACGCTTGTTGCTCCCGTTCTTGGGCCCGAAGGCGCTACCCGTCTCCGCGGGCGACGCGAAGGGATCGAACGTGGCGTTCGTCCAGTCGGCGAGGATCGCCTCGAAGAGGCGGCTGATCGCGTCGGACTTGAAGTTCTCCGAGTAGTCGAGGCCGGCCTGCCGGTAGTGGGCGTTGAAGCGTCCCGCGAAGAGATCCACCGTACCGTAGTGGTTCACCGTCCCCATGACGGTATCGAAGTTGACGATGCCGTAGAAGAATCCCCACGCGACGTCACGCTGGATGGCACGGAGAAACGCGTCCACCGGGAGCATGTGGGTACCGTTGGGCCAGCGGACGTGCACGAAGTATTCGTCCCGGCTGAACGAGAACTTGCCCAGCACGAAGTCACGGTACCCGTGCTGATTGGGCTCGATGCTTCCGAGCTCGGGGAGCGTATCGGTCGTCATGGCATCGTCCTCCCTGTGCGTGACAGTGCTCAGGCCTGGGGTCGGGGCGTGGTCTGGCAAATCTCAGCCCAGCGCTCCACCGTGTCGCGCCCGGCGAGGGTCTGGAGCAGGATCACGCTCGGGTGGCCCGCGTGGAACTGGTAGGCCGCGCCGGCCGGCAATAGCGTCATGTGACCGCGCCGGGCCCGCACCCGTCCCATCTTCTTTCCCTGGGGATCCCCGGCCAGTGGGACGGACCCCTGGCTGCCCGGCGGCACGAAGGGACGTATCGTCTGGCTTGACCAGCCGCACCTCGATCTCACCGTCCATCACGAGAGCGAACTCGTCCTGCGCGGCCACCCGCCACCCGGAGGTGCCCTCAGCCCGGATCGCCTCGATGACGTACTCGATGTTCTTGCCGACCGCGACCTTCTCATAGGGCTTGGCCTTCGAGGCAACCTCGAACACGTTGGAGAAAACATAGTTCCGGGGTCGTCCTTGATGATCTCGACGCCGCCCTTCTCATATTGGTGAAGGGATCCGAAGCGGGTGGGCTGTGACGCCATTGCTGGTCTCCTTTTCGCGACTCTTCCGACGCCCACCATTGAGCTGCCGGCAGAACCTGCTCGGCCTCATCCGCGCTGACACCTCGTGGAGAAGCACGTAAGGCTATCAGAAAAGGACCAGGACCGCCACGGCGGCCGGGTTGTCGAGTGCGCTCCGGGAGGCGCTTGACTTCAGCCGCCGGGGGCTCCATCGTGTTGCCCGGCAGCGGGCAGGGGTGGCGATGGCGAAGGGCGCTTCAAATGCCCATGCCCTCGACCATACCCCGGGACACTACCCAACGTCGCCGTAAGCGAGAGCAACGGCGACTCGCCGAGGGAGGAGAATCGTCATGCCGTTCTACGAAAGAGGCCCCGTCCGCATTCACTACGAAGAGGCTGGTTCAGGCTTCCCGCTCCTCCTCATCCCGGGCGGCGGGCTCAATTCAGCCCTCTCATCCTGGCAGACGGCCTCGCCCTTCAACCCGATGGAAAGGTACAAGAACGACTTCCGCTGTATCTGCGCCGATCTGCGCAATGCCAACCCCGGCCAGTCCAGCGGCCCGCTGGAGATCGACCGACCCTGGGACGCCTATACCGACGACCAGCTCGGACTGATGGACCATCTCGGCATCCGCGAGTTCCTGGTCATGGGTTTCTGCATCGGCGGGCCGATGATTCACAACCTTATTCGGCGGGCTCCGGAGCGCGTGGTGGCGGCCGCGATGATGCAACCCAGCGGCTCCCGGCCCGAGATCCCCGACCTCTTCTACCAGAACAACATCAAGGGCTGGGGGCCGGCGCTTTGCGAGAAGCGCCCCGACGTCACGATGGACATGGTCCACGCCTTCCTCACCAGCATGTACACCAACCGCGCCGACTTCGTGTTCACCGTGTCGCGCGATTTCGTGCGCTCCATCCAGACGCCGCTGCTGATTGCGCCGGACGACGTGCCCGCGCATCCGTACAAGGTCGCGATGGAGGTGGCCAGCCTCGCCCCGAACGCCGAGGTGACCATCTATCCCTGGAAGGATTCGCAGGAGCACATCGACGAGGTCGTCGAGCACGCGCGGCGCTTCCTCAAGGCCCACGAGCCCGTCACCGCCGGGCGCCACGGACGAGTCTAGCCCGGCCGAACGGAGGGACTTGACGACCGGACCCAGGTCACGCCGGGGACCCGGGTGGCCGAGAATGGCCGGGCGCTACGGTTCAGGCCGTAGCGCCCCGTCGGGGTTTCCGTTGCGGCTCACTTGCGGTCTTCCGGACGGGTTTCCGCTCTTGACCAGGCGAGCCGGCGTCGACGACCCCTTAGCCCCTGTTCCCGACCGCTCCACTCGATAGTGCTGGAAGAGATCCACGAGCAGCTCATGACGTTGCGCATGTCGTGTCCCTGATCCACTTCGAATTCGCCTCGCGTACTGACCCGGCTCAGGGTCAAGACCCAGCTCGCCGTCCTTCGTGTCGTCAGAAGGAAGGGCCAGGGCGAGGATCTTCCCGCTCTTGTCATAGCCCACGTAGATTTTCATCGCGCTGCCCTCCGTGATCAATGCCTGAGCGGCAAGCTCAGGCGGATACACCGACCATGTACACAGAGAAGAAACAGCCGTCCTGCTGAGCTATGTTAGCGGGCGGAGTGGAATTGTAGATCAGCATTCTCGCCACCCATTTGGCGGATTGAGTGGTCCGTATCCGAACCTCTTGTATCTCGATGGTCTGCGGGAAACTATTTTGTCCGATTTTCGGAACGGCATAGAAATACAAAGCGTCGACGCCGCTAATGTTGTTCCACTGGAACCACCACGACTTTTTGGCGCGAGAAACCCATCAAACAGGAATTGCTTGTATACCGTCGCCATAGTTGATCCTTTCAGATGGGACCATCCGCGCGGCTCTGGTACAGCGACAGGCCATTCGGCCAATTCAGGACGCGGCACGACGCCGGGACTTCGGCGCCGAGAGTGTCCTCGGAGGCCTTGAATCTGCCTCCCGCCGGGATCTTCGTCAAGTACAAATTCGCCACCGTCCAGCCTGCGCACCTATTTTCCGGCGCGCCAATTTCTCCGGCGTCATTTCTTCCCTGCGCTCGCAAGCCTGCAAGTGCTTGCGTACAGACGATCGCGACGTTTCTTCCTGACTGTGTGCTCGAAAACGAGTCGATCCACATCACGATCGCCGCGCTGTGTCGAACGAATCGTCGCTCCCAGGCTGGCATGCCCAATGCTGCGCTTGGAGGGCTGGCTGCGCTGCTTCTGGAATTCGACGGCCCGCGCTATCGGACGCACACCGGCACGCGCGGAAGATCGACACCCTCACTCGCCACACGGCACGAGGCATGCATTTCGCTTAGGCGGGGAGCGTACCCATGAGGCTTTCATTTCGGCGCAGGTGGGTCTGGCCGAGTGGGAGTGCTTACGAGCGCTCGATCGCGCTCATTTCCCTGGCCACGCTGCCTCATCGACGAGCCCGCGCGCCGGTACATGGAGCGTGGAGATCAACGGCCGGCTCACCGGCTACACCGTGAGGGTGGGTGCGCTTCACGTGCACCCTTGGACGGTGTCGCTGGAACTGGTGGATTCGACGATCTCGACAGGACGCGAATCCCGATCCGCCGGTGGGACGGATCCGTTCGCTAACGACGACCATCGATTGGCGGGCTCTCCTGCGGCGCAAGGTCGTGGCGGAGATGAGCTTTGATCGACCGGAGCTGTACGTCAATCTCAAGAACTTCCGCGTGGAGGCGCGGAGCGACGTGGCCCTCAAAGACCGTGGCTGGCAAGATGCCCTCGAGGCGGTGGCGCTGGACCTCAAGATCAACCGGCTGGAGGTGCGCAACGGCGCCCTCACCTACGTCGATGACGGCCCCTTCAGGCCACTGCAGCTGAGCCGGGTCAATGCGACCGCGGAAAACATCCGAAACATCAAGTCCCGCGAGCACGACTATCCATCCGAAGTCCACGCGGAAGGCGTGGTCTTCCACACTGGGGAGTTCTGCCTCGATGGCCGCGCGGACTTTCTCGCTGAACCACACGCGGGGATCCAGACGGCCCTTCGTCTCGATCAGGTCGAGCTCGACTATTTCCAGCCCATCCTGCAGCGCTACAACCTCTCGGTGAGCCGGGGCACGCTCTCTCTGACCGGCTACGTAGAGTACGCTCCCACCGTGGCCCGACTGGTCCTCGACCGCGTGGGCGTGCAGGGGGTCGCGGCCGAGTACGTGCACACGCCGCGCACCGCAGAGGATGGAGAAGGAGCGGGCGCAACGCACCCTGGAGGCGGCGAAGCGGGTCGCCAACAAGCCTGACCATCGATCTCCGGATCGCGCGCCTCGACGATCACCAGGGGCTAGTCTTGGGCTTCGTAGAATCGGGCCGCGACACCGGAATATCGCCTCGAGGCCTCACGAACACGGATCTCACCGTCGAGAACCTGAGCAACCAAGGGACGGGACGGCCCGGCCATGATCCGGCTGAGCGGGTCGGTTCATGGGTACCGGCGATACCGCCGTCACCATGAAGGCTTACGCCACGAACGGGCGGAGGCGACGTGGACCTCACCGCCCGGGTCGATGAGGCGGACATGGCCCGCATGAACCGCTTCGTGCGCGCCCACGGCGGCATCGACGTCGCGGCGGGCAAGCTCTCTCGTGTACTCGGAGCTTCGGGTGAGGGGCGGCTCCATCACCGGTTATGTCAAGCCGCTCTTTCGCGATGTCAGCGTGGGCTCCGTAGACGGAGAAGAAGCGGAGCCGAAGAGCTTGGGCCGACGGCATCTACGAAGGGCGGTCAGCGTCGCCATGAAAATCCTGAAGAACCATCCGCGGGGCGAGGTCGCAACGGTCGCCACGATTTCCAGGCCGACTGGATCAGCCCCAGTTCAGCAAGTGGCAGATCATCGGACACCTGCTGCAAAATGCCTTCTTCAAGGCGATCCTGCCGGGCTTCGACGCGAAGCGAAGCCCCAACGCCGACCAGTTGCCGGCCGGCGACGCCAAGGAAACCCTAACTCGCCCGGACTCTGGAGGGCCTCGACGACCATGAGGGACGCGGCCTGACTTCAGGGCTACGTGAAGCCAGGACCGCCCTCCGCGAGTGACTTCTCGTAGCAGCGGCTCAGCGGGTCGTCCGTGTAAGGCCCGAACGGCGGGATGCGCCGGAAGCCGAGGCGCTCATAGAGCCGGATCGCGGCCTGCTGGTGGATGCCCGTCTCGAGGCGCAACAGGGTGACGCCGTTCAGCTCGGGCGTGCTCGGCGAGATGATCGACGAGCAGCTCGCCATACCTGCGGCCGCGAAACGCCGGCCGGACATACATGCGCTTCAGTTCGCCAAACTCGCGGCCAAAAAGCTTGATCCCGCCGCAACCGGCCGGCGCGCCGTCCACCCGCAACACGAAGAACGCCACGCCTTCCTTGATCAATCGCTCCACGCTGAACCCATGCCGACTCTCCGGCGGGTAGAACGACTCCAGATGGGTCTGCAGCTCGTCGATCAGGAGCAGGGCGTCGGGTGTGTCGGGACGTTCCGCGGTGATGGTAACGAGCATGGAAGGGGAGCCCTGCCTCGATCAGGCTCGCTCGGCGACGGCCCCGGGGGCACGCTTTCTCAGCATAGCGAGGCAGCCGACGAGGCTCAGGGTCATCAGGTCCAGACCTCTGCGGTTCAGTCTGAGTCCCCCCATCTTGCAGACGATCTGCCACTCGGCCTCCGTAACCGGCTGGACCGACAGGCGTGCCAGCCTGACCAGCACCATGCCGGCGAGACGTTGGTTCGCCTTGATCTGCGTCGAGGCTGACCGGTGTCGGGAGCGGCCGCACCGCGGCGACGTCGACGGCGCGCCAGGCGGAGTCGGTCGAATCCGGATGCGCCTCCGCGATCACCTTGACGATGCCGACGATCGCGCGCTCCTTCCCGGTGTGGTAGAAGAACGCCTGCTCGCCCTTCTTCATCGCGCGCAGGTGGTTCTGGGCCGAGAAGTTGCGGATGCCTGTCCACTCTGCCCCGTCGCGTCCTTTCGCGACCTGCTCTGCCCACGACCAATCGTCGGGCTCGGACTTCAGGAGCCAATGCGCCATCGCACTCCATCCTCCTTCCTCGGGGTGACGGTCAGTCGTCTCGGGCACCCTAGGTCGACGCGACCGCGAAGAGCCGCCAGTCACCGGGCACACCTTTCAGCGCGTGGCGCCCGCGGTCGTCGAAGCGGATGCCCGAGCCTGCCACGAGGATCCCTGACCGTCCGACGATGCCAGGACCTCCTGGGGCCGCGCCGCCGAGGCGATTCGCGCGCCGGTATGCACGGCGATGCCGCTGACCTGTGATCCCGCGACCTCGCATTCCCCGGTGTGAAGCCCCGCCCGAATCTCGAGGCCAAGCGGGCGGACCGCGTCGCGGATGGCGCAGGCGCAGCGGATCGCGCGCGCGGGCCGTCGAAGATGGCAAAGAGTCCGTCGCCCGCCACGTCGATCTCCCGCCCGCGAAACCGCTCGAGCTGCCGGCGGGCCAGCGCCGAGATATCCGTCGAGCAGCTCCCGCCACCGTCGGTCACCGACCGCGGCCGCCCGCTCGGTCGAGCCTCACGATGTCCGGTGAACATCACGGTGACGAGCACGCGATCCGGCTCGGGACCCGATGCGCGCGCCGGTGACGAATTCTTCCGATCTCGTCGATCAGGCAGATCCAGAGTCTGCCTGATCGAAGGCCTGGAGCAGATGGTCGTCGCCCGGCAGCTCGACATACTTGGCGCCGCGGATGTGCTGCGCCAGGTAGCGCCCGGCCTCGACGGGGACGGCCCTGTCCCCGACGCGGTGGAGAATCAGCGTCGGTGCCTGAATCGCGGGCAGAACGTGCCGGACATCGATCCCGTAGTTGGCCCGCATCAACGCCAGGATGGCTCCCGGGCTGGCCGAGGCCCGCTCCAGCCGGCCGAAACCACTGCACGAACGCCTCGTCGTCTCGACGGCTCGGTGCGTTGATGGGGACGAGCACGCCCTCGCCCCAGTGCATCTCGACCTGGTGAAGGAACTGCGTCCCATCGCTCCTGGCTCACGGCCCATGGCTCGGCCGTGACGCTAGGCGAAGCTGCCGCACAGCACGAGGGCCGATGTCCGCTCCGGGTAGGTGGCGGAGAACATCAGCGACATCGATCCCGCCTTCCGACCAGCCAAAGATCGTTGCACGTGGGGAGCCTGCCGCGTCCATCACGGCCCGCACGTCGCCGATGCGCTCTTCGAGGGTCTGCTCGCCGACGCGATCGGAGAGCCCCTGGCCACGCTTGTCGAAGACGATGACGCGAGCGAAGGACGTGAGCCTCTTCAGCAGGTACTGGTTGACGGGGAACTCCCAGTAGAGGTCGGCGTGGAAAGCGTGCCGGGATGAGCACGAGATCGCGCGGGCCGTCGCCGAAGACTCGGTAGGCGATGTGGACGTCGCCGCTCCTGGCGTATTTGATGTCGCTTTGCATGGTCGGTGTCTCTCCCACGTCGCGCAAACGAGTGCGGCGCGCCTTTTGCCACGTCCGACGGGCTGCAGCATAGGCCCGGCGAGCCCCATCGACCACCCCCCAGCAGCTGACAGCTAGCCGCCGTGCTGCCGGCGGATGTCCGCCTGGTGATGGAGCTCGTGGCCGGCGATGGTGTAGGCGAGGGCGCGTTAGTAGGGCAGGCACTCGTCGGCGTCCGGGCGTCCGGGGCCATGTTCGCTATCGTGCATTCGGGAACTCCTCGGAGACTCAGCTCGATGGCCGGGCCGAGCCCGCGCTCGCCCAGGAGTGCACCACGGGGAGGACCTCCTTGGCGTAGAGGCGAAGCCCGGATTCGGCCAGGTCGAGGGGAGTGCCACCGAAGCGGAACGATGTGGCCAGCTCGAACTCGCCCACGATGGCTCGCCGCTCCTCGAACTTGCGCAGGATCCGGTCAGGCGTGCCCCAGACGGCGGCCTCCATGAACGCGGACACGATCCCGTCCATGCCGATCTCGCGGGCCATGGCGATCTTCTGCGCGTAGGCGTCGTACCCCTTCACGGTGCTGAAGTGCGGCCCCAGCAGCTCGTAGTGATAGAAGTTGCTCTCCACGAACTTCCCCATGTACTGGCGGGCCATGCGCCTCCGCGCCGTCCATGGTAGGCGTGCACACGCAGAAGTCGGCGAGCAAGGGCGGCCCCGCCTCGTGCCCGTGCAGCTCGCGCACCAGATCGCGATGCTTCTGGATGGCCGGCATGCGCATCGGCCAGGGCCGGTCGGCGAACATCACCATGCGTGCGTTCAGCTTGGCCGCCGAGACCACCGAGTCGTCGGAGGAGGCCACCGCGTACACGCGGCCCTCGAAGCTCCGCGTCGGGCGCGGCCGGATCTCCGTCCTGGGCTGGCGGTAGAACGGCCCGTCACCCTCCATGAACCCGGTGCGAAGGCCACGCAGGATCATCTCCGCGGCCTCGTCGAATCGCCCCTCGATTCGTCCATCGTGCCGCGGAAGGCCTCGAACTCACGCCGGGCGAGGCCGCGACCGATGCCGAGGCGGAGACGGCCCCGGCTGAGGTGGTCGAGGATCGACGCCTGCTCGGCCACGCGCAGGGGATCGTGCCAGGGCAGGATCACCGCGGCGGTGCCGAGTCCGACATCCGGGCACTCCGCGGCCAGGTAGGACATGAGCTGGAGGTTGTCGGGGCAGAACGAGTAGTCGTTGAAGTGGTGCTCCACGGACCACAGCACGTCGAAGCCGAGGTCGGCGGCGAGCCGGGCGAGCCGGAGCTCCTCGTCCCAGACCTGCTCGTCGGCGACGTTGGTCCAGCCGTAGCTGGCGAACACCATCTGCAGACCGACGTCCATCGTGTCCTCCCGCGTTTCTCGGGCCTAGGCCGGCTCTTCGGGCTTCTCGCCGAGCGCGAGCAGCTCCATGCCGAGCCCATAGCCCAGGAGATCGTGCATCTGCCGGCGCAGCGCCTCGGTGAGCAGGAGGCGCGTGTAGCGCAAGAGCGAGGTCGGCCGGCGGGCAAGGTCCTCCGCCAGCTCCCAGGCCCGCGGCCAGGAGCTTGTCGGGCGGCAGGACCTCGGCCACGAGGCCCAGCTCGAGCGCCTTCTGAGCGTTGAGCGTCTGCCCGGTCAGGAGGAAGTAGCGGCCCCGGTTCATGCCGAGGAGCAGCGGGTAGACGATGTGCATGCCGTCGCCCGGCACCACGTCGGAGGGAAGTGCGCCGAGTCCTGGAACTGCGCGGTATCGGCGGCGAGCACGATGTCGCACAAGAGCGGGATCTCGGAATGGCGCCAGGCCGGCCCGTTGACCGCGCTGATGACCGGCACCTCGATTTCGAGGAGCTTCATCAACAGGTGGCGGCCCTCCCAGTGGATGCGGTCGATCCGCTCGATCGACGGACGGGTCGGGAAGGACGAGGTGCCGGGATTCGCCCGCGGCCCGGAAAACTCCGCGCCGGTGCCGGTGATGATCACCACCCGGTTGTCGCGGTCGCGGCCGACATCGTAGAACGCGTCGGGCAGCTCGCCGTGCGGCAGAAAGCCCCAGCGCAGCGAGCCGCCATCGGTGTGCAGCGTCATCTGCAGGATGCCGTTGCGCCGCTCCATGCGGATCGTCCGGTACTTGTTGGCGTAGTCGTCGAGCGTGCTCATGGGAGCCTCCGGTGATGGGCCGTTCCAGGCGCCGTCGGCGCGATGCTCAGGGATGCGGTCCCCACGGCGCCGCGGTGAGCAGCTTGACCTCCTGGGAGACGAGCAGCGGGCGGAATTTCAGGCGAAGCCCTCGACGAAGTCCTTGTTGGCGAATACCGAAGCCCAGTGCGCGCGCCGGTCGGCATCGTCGTCGAACTTCCAGAGGTGGACGAGCTGATTGATCATGCCCGTGTCGGCCTGGAAGTATCCGATCAGCTTCTTGTCCTGGCCGCCCTTCTGGAGCGCCGGGTAGCCGAATTCGCTGTACAAGCTTGACCGCCTCCCCATCTTGCCGACGTGAAGGGTGTAGGTCCGCATCTCATAGACCGTCATGGTGATCCTCCCTGAATGGTTGATGTCTCAGCTCTGGCGAGCCGGGTCTGGGCCAGGCAGACAGGTGACAGGAGAGTAGTCTGGCCGCCGAAAGCGGTCAAGGATGCGAGGCATGGTCCCGAGCCGTTCTGCCGCGCGCACCGTCGCCCCTACTGTTTGACGGCGCCGAACGTGAGCCCGGAGACGATGTGGCGCTGAGCGAGGAGCGCGACGAGAAGCACGGGCAGCGTGATGAGGGTGGCGGCCGCGGCCAGGGTGCCCCAGTTGATCTCCTCGTAGGAGATCATGGTGTAGACCGCGATGGGCAAGGTGCGCGTGGAGCGGCCGGCCAGGATCACCGAGAAGAGAAAGTTGTTCCAGGAGAAGACGAAGGACAGGATGGCGGTGGCCACCACGCCGGGCTTGACGAGGGGAGGGCGATGCGCCAGAAGGCGCTCGAAGTACGAGCAGCCGTCGATGAGCGCCGCGTCTTCCAGGTCGGCGGGGACGTCCTCGAAGAAGGAGATCATCACCCAGATGATGATGGGGAGGCCCACGATGAGATGCGTCAGGATCAGCGCGCCGTAGGTGTCCACCATCCGGAGCTGGCGAAAGAAGATGTACCAGGGAATCAGGTAGGCGATGCCGGGAATGATGCGCGCCACCAGGATGACCACGGCCAGCCGCTGCTGGCGCCAGCGAGCGATCGAGTAGGCGGCGGGGAGCCCCACGGCCAGACCGAGCGCCGTGCAGCCCGCCGCCACCACCAGGCTGTTCCACGTGTAGAGGAAGAACGGATACTTGGTGAACACCTCGCGGTAGCCGGCCGCGCTGACGCTGAAGCGCACGAAGGACGGCGGGTAGGCCATGGCCTCGACCTGCGGCTTGAGCGAGAGCGTGATCATCCAGTAGAAGACGAAGACCGTGGGCAGCATGAACAATGCGGCGAGACCGTAGAAGCCGGCGGTGGACAGCCAGGGATACCGGCCTCCCTCACCACGTCGTGCTCCTCCGGACCTTGATCAGAATCAGCGAGGCGCCCATGACCACGGCGAAGAGCGCCACCGCCATGGACGAGGCGTAGCCCATGTTGAAATAGGAGAAGGCCTGGTTGAAGAGCAGGATGTTGATGGTCTCCGAGGCATTGGCGGGCCCGCCCTGGGTCATGACGAAGATGATGTCGAAGGTCTTCAGCGCGTCGATGGCGCGGAAGAGGACGGCCACCACCAGCGCCGGTCTCAGCAGCGGGAGCGTGATGTGCCAGAAGGCCCGCAGCGTGGAGGCCGCCGTCGAGATGGGCGGCCTCGTACGGCTCACGGGGCAGGCTGGCGAGGCCGGCGAGCGCGATGAGCATGATGAGCGGCGTCCACTGCCACACGTCGACCAGGGCGAGCGCGTACAGCGCCGTCTGGCTCGAGTACGTCCAGCGCCACGGCGAGAGCCCCACGACGGAGAGCAGGTAGTTCGCCACGCCGAGGCTCGGGTGGTACATCATCACGAACACGAGACCGATGGCCGTCGGCGTCGCCACCATGGGCAGGATGGCCAGGGTGCGCAGCAGTCCACGCCCCCAGAACTGGCGGTTGAAGAGCAGCGCCATGGCGAGGCCGAGGATGGTCTCGGCGCCCACCGCCACGATGGTGAAGTAGATGGTCCGCCCCACCGCCTCCCGGAAGCGCGCGTCGGCGAGCGCGATCTTGCTGATAGTTCGCCAGCCCGATGAAGTGCGGCGCGGTCAGGCTGGAGGCGAACCACTCCTGGAGGCTCATCCACACCGTGTAGAGAATCGGATAGACGATGATCACGGCCACGAGCAGCACGGCGGGGGCGGGAAAGAGCCACTGCGCGTGACGATGCGACCAGCGCCCGAGCCGGCGGGAGGAGATCGGCACCCTTCTCGCGCTAGCTCTCCGTTCGGTTGAGCATGTCCTGGAAGTCCTTCTGGGCCTGCGCGAGCACCTGGGCGGGCGGCGCGCCCTCGATGGCCTTCTGAATGGCCACGCCGATGATGTCCCGATACTCGGTGACGCCGACGATCTCGGGCAATCCCTGCCGGCCGATCTTGAGCGAGGCCTGATAGGCCTGGTACCAGTCGGCGGGCATCTTGGGCTTGGCCTTGACCTCCGGGCTGTCCCAGGTCGAGGTCCGGCCCACGCCGACCCCGGCCATGAGCTCACGCACGGCGTTCTGCTTGTTGGTGGCCCACTGGCAGAAGAGGTAGGAGGCTTCCTTGTTCCGGCTCTGGGCATTGACGGCCATGCCCGTGATGTAGATCGGCGAGAAGTGCCCGCCGGGGCCGCTGGGCAGCACGGCATAGCCCACCTTGCCGACCACCTTGGACTTGGCGGTGTCCTCGAACTGGCTCGCGAAATTGACGCCGTCCATGTAGATGGCGACCTGTCCCTGCATGAAGGACGCCGAGCACTCGTACCAGTTGAAGTTGACCACGCCCGGCGGCCCGTACTGCCGGAGGAGCTTGCTGTAGAGATCGATGGCGGCCACCTGCTCCTTGGTGTCGAGGGCGGCTTTGCCGTCCTTCAGATACGTGCCGCCCATGGGAAACAGGATGCTCGGGTACTGGGTGGCGTTGGCGTTCTTGAGGCCGCGGAGGACGATGCCGTAGGTGCCGGGAGGCGCGTGGAGCTTCTGCACGAGCGGCTCGAGATCATTGAGCGTCTTGGGTGGCGTGAGATTCTTGGGCCCGAAGAGATCCTTGCGGTAGAAAAAGACGTTCGCGTCGATGAAAGCGGCGAGGGCGGAGATGCTCCCGTCGGGCTGAGTCACGCCGGCGCGGGCGCCCGGCGAGAAATCGTTCCAGTCGAAGTCGGGGCTGGTCAGGGTGGTGTCCTGGAGGAACTTGTTCAGCGGGTGATACCAGCCCGCCTTCCAGAAGCGCTTCTTCTCGACGTGCAGCGAGGTGAAGAAGGCATCGATCCCGCCCGAGTTCGCCGTCATCTCGACCGTCATCTTCTGACGAGCCTGGATCTCCGGCAGGGTCTCCCACTTGACCTTCATCCCCGAGAGCGATTCGAACTCGGGGATATTCTTCTCGAGCACATCGATGAAGGGGTGCTTGGTCAACATCAGGAAGAGCTCCTTGCCCTGGAAGCGCTTCCAGTTGAAGCTCTGCGCCCTCGCCGGCGTGAAGACGAAGGGGCCGGTGGTGGCCGCGGCGGCCGCGGTGGCGAGAAAGGCGCGGCGGGTCAGTCGGCGAGCGGCCATTCGTTGGCCTCCTCTCGTACGGTAGGCGGCATTGCCTCCGGCGGGCCATCGCAGGCCGTGGCATCGCGCGCCGATCCTGTCAGAGCGCGCGGGCCAAGTCAAATCCGAGGTGCCTCGAGACGGCGCGCTCGGGCGCGGCTATTTCGGCGCGGGGAGATTGATAAGGGCCCCACTTCCCCCAGCTGGTATTGCGGGAGCTGGCCGTTCCACTTCTGGAGATACTGCTGCTGGATCAAGACGGGCGAGAGAGACTGGGCCACGCGGGCGTTGTACTCCGCTTCCGCCGCGCCACGAATGCGCAGTGCCTGCGCCTGTCCTTCGGCATTGGCCTTCTCCGCTTCACCCTTGCCGCGTTCCCTCGCGACCATGGAGGCGGCATCCTGCTGAGCCTGCTCTACTTCGTACTTCTTCTGCTGGGCCAGCTGCTGCGCTATCTGCTTGCGCTCGACGGCCTTTTCAAAGTCCGGGTCAAACCGAATGTCCTTGATGGAGACCTCGCGCACGACGATGCCGTATTTCGAGAGCCAGTTGGTAATTCCGTCCTGCACATCGGCCTTGATCTTCGCCCGCTGCTGAAGAATGTCGTTCGCGGGATGGACGGCCGTCGTCGCCTTGAGAACCTCGGATGCCGCGGGGGCTATGATCCCTGTTTCGTAGCCCATGCCGATCGTGCGATAGATGTCCGGCGCCTTCGCGGGGTCAATCGCGTAGTTGATGGCCATCACGGTATGAACCGCCTGAATATCGATGCTCACCGCATCGTACTTGCTCTCGTGCTTGACGATCTGGGTCGTCATCTGCTGGACATCCTTCCACGGCATCACGATATGCAGTCCTTCGTACAGGGGTGTCGGTTCGACCTTTCCGAACGCGCGGACGACCCCCACGTGGCCGGCATCGACCGACACAAAGGTCCAGAACACCAGCACCACGAAGCACACGACGGGCGTTCCGTATTGCAAGACGCGGGACAAGGTGGAGAGGAGCTTCCGTTCTCGAGGATCCGCGACCGACAAGGCGAGCTTAGCCAGGTACTGTCCGGCAAACACGCCGGCTGCGGCCAGCACCACGAGGACAATGAGTTTGCTCATTGAGACCTCCGCGAAGAGGTTCCGGGTTAGGTCGTCAGCCGTCGCAGGTCCGCGTGCATGCGGTAGGCGACGTCGCCTCCGATAGGCGGCGGCATCGCGCGCCGATCGTGTCAGAGCGCATGGGGCAAGTCAAACCGGAACCTCCGCCCCCGCTCGGCTGCTCAGCAACTACCCGGAGTGGAAGATGCCGCTTTGCTTGAGGCCGGCCAGGATCATCTCCGAGGAGACGGCGGCGAGGAGGATGCCGAGAATGCGGCTGACCACGTTCATCCCGGTGGCGCCCAGCGAGCGCTCGATGGTGCCCGCGATGAAGAACGCGATGATGGTGAGCAGCATCACCGCGGCCAGGGCGACGAGGAGCAGCGCGGTCTGGACGAAGCCGTTTTCCGCCTCAGTGGCCTGCACCACCACGGCGGTGATGGCCCCCGGGCCGGCAATGATGGGGGTGGCGAGCGGAAACACCGAGCCATCGTCGCCCTCGCCTCCCTCGGAGGCGGGCGGGCCAATCGAGCGGCCGAAGACGATGTCGATGGACAGCAGCATGAGGAGGATCCCGCCCCCACGCGCACCCCAGCCAGGCTGATACCGATGCCACGCAGGAGATCGTCGCCGAACAGGGCGAAGATGAGGAGGATCCCCGAGGCGATGAGGGTGGCGCGCATCGCGATGCGGCGTTGCTGCGGCCGCGAGCGGTCCTTGAAAGCACGGCAAAGACGGCAGCGCCCTTGATGGGGTTCACCGTCACGAAGAGGGTGGTGAAGGAGGCGAGAATGAAGGCGCTCATCACGGCTCTTGGCCCGGCCGCGGCGCCCCATACGCGTCCCGGTGCGGCGCCGCGACCGTCCTCGGCATCTTCACGCGGACAAACTACACGGAGCGACTCCGGGCGTCAAACAGCCTGTCTGGGCCCACCAAGTTCGAGCTCGTCATCAACCTCAAGACCGCCAAGGCGATCGGGTTGACGGTCCCGCCGTCGCTGCTGCGGCGCGCGATCAGCTCATCGAATAGGCCGAGACGCCCTGGGCTCGGCACGGTCGCCCTCGGAGGTCAAGCGCAACGCCATCCCTTCGAGCTCCGGGCGGCGGGCTATTCGATCACCTCATCCGCCCGCCCGAGTACCGACGGCGGGACCGTGAGGCCGAGGGCCTTGGCAGTCTTCAGATTGATCACCAGCTCGAACTTGGTGGGCCGCTCGACGGGCAGATCCGAGGGCTTCGCGCCCTTGAAGATTTTGTCTGCGAAGCTCGCGGCGAGGCGATATTGGTCCGGATAGCGCACGCCGTAGGCGACCAATCCCCGGCAAATTCCGTCGATGCATACATCGCGGGTAGTCGATGCTTTGCCGCAAGGTCGACGATGAGCTGTTGGTTCGTCAGGGTGAGGGTCTCCAGTCCCACGATAAGGGTGTCGGCACGGTGGCGGGATGGCCGCATCGAACGCCGGGGCCAGATCCTCAGGCTTTCGGACGTCGAGAAGCTGAGGCTGGAGAGCCCAAGGATCGCGCGGCGACCTCGACCTCCTTCCATTGAGGTGGAATAGCCGGATTGCTCATATTGAAGAGAGCGGCGATTCGCGCTAGCTCGGGGCACCAAGTCCCGGAGGAGCTGGACCCTCTTCGCGTAGAGCTCCGTGACGACGGCGCTCAGCCCCGTGATATTGCCGCCCGGATGAGCGAGGCTGGCGACGATGCCCTGCCCAACCGGATCGCCGACCCCCAGGATGACCACGGGAATCGGTGACGGTGGCGTTCTTGGCGGCCAGAGCGGCCGGCGTCCTCTCGCCAAGATCAGGTCCGGCTTCAGCCGGGCCAGATCAGTAGCGAGGGCAGGGAATCGTTCGTCGTGGCCATCGGCTGATCGGTATTCGATGACCAGGTTCCTTCCTCGACGTATCCAAGGTCCCGCAGGCCTTGCCGGAAGCCATCGAGGTTGGCCGCATTGATCGCCGCCGACGTTCTCTCGAGCATGCCGATGTGGTAGACCTTCCCGGGCTGCTGCGCTTCGGCGGCCTGCGCAGCGACAAGGCCGCCCGCCAGAGCGCCGAGAAATTCCCGCCTGTCCATCACTTGATCACCTCGTCCGCACGCCCCAGCCGCGACGTCGGGATTGTTAGGCCAAGAGTCTTGAGAGGCCCGGCGGCCGGCTCGCGGCCAGATATGGCTCGCAAGGCGAACCGCACGAGCGCGTCGATCAGACGCTCGCTTTCGTCGTCATTGGGCGTCGACTCCAGGGCAAGAGGGCTGATGAGCCCTTCCATGAACGCGCCGACCAAACAGGCCGCCCCGGCCGACACGTCCTGCGGCGGAAACTCTCCGGCCTGGATCCCTCGCTGATGATCCGCTCGAATGTTCCGCAGTGAATGCGGCGATACTCGAGACGGACGTTGTCCACTTCTGCATCGACGGGCTCCGCGAGAACCGCGGCGGCCAGCCGGCGCCCGCGGAGAGCGCGGCTGGCGAAGGCGCGGACCGCCGAGGCGAGCCGCTCGGAGGCCGGGCCCCGGAGTCGGCAATTTCGCGCAGCACGTCGATCTCGCGCTGGGACACCGATCGCACGATCTCGGCGAAGAGCTCCGCCTTGGTCGGGAAGTAGCGGTAAACGCTGCCGACGGCTACCCCGGCCGACGATGCGATGGAGGCAATCTGAGCCTCCCGGAACCCGCCGTCGGCCACGAGGCGGCGAGCGGCCTCGAGGATCCTGGCTCGGTTGTCCGCGAGCCGGGCTTGGACCCGTTCAGTGCGACGGTAGGCCATAGAGGGAATCCAGATTCATTTCTTAGACGAAAGAGTGATTGCATATTCATTCTTTGTCAAGGAGCTCTTTTCTGCAGGCTATGAGCCAGGAGGATCCTTCTCTCGAGGCGCCCAGGGCCCGCGGGCTCAGGGATCGCATTCGCGCCGCGAGGCGGGCTCGCCGCCGGCCGCGGCGCTGAGCGGCGGCCGCTCTTCGCGGTGGCATCACCGGCCGCCGCCGTCCTGGGAGTCGGCGGCGCACGCTGATCGTCCGCTCACCGGCGGGTGGCAGAGCTCACGCACCTCGTCCGCCAGCGTGACTTGTTTGCTCGCCGAAAACAGCTCGGGCGCTATCCAGCGGGGTCCGTGACGACCACCCGGATCGGCGTGGGGTTGAAGCCGTTGCACGGATTGTGCAGCTGCGGGCAGTTCGAGACCACGGCGAGGACGCGGGTCTCCGCGCGGAGGTCGACGGAGTCCCCGGCTTCGACCTGCCGTCGACGATGCCCATGCTGCCGTCCGCCAGCACCGGGACGTTCATGAAGAAGTTGATGTTGGCCACGATGTCCTTCTCGCCCATGCCGTGCCGGGCGAGGGCGCGGAGGAAGTTCGCGTAGCAGCTCGGGGTGTCCGGTACCTTGTAGCGGAACATGTTGCTGGCGGCGCTGCAGCACCCACCGATGGTGTCGTGCCCGCCCCCATCGAGTCCGCCACGATCGTGAACAGCTTGGTCGCGCGCACCGAATAGATGCCGTGGCCCGCGCCCAGGTACACGTTCTTGTTGTACTTCATCGTGTCCGCCGCATTGTAGCGATCCGCCGGATCGTCGGCGTTGTAGCAGAGGAAGTCGACGGCCTGCTTCCCCTCGAGGTCCACGATGCGCAAGATCTGCCCCGGCGAAAGAACCGCCGACCAGTTCTCGTTGGGCGCGACCACCACGTCCTGCACGACGCTGTTCGCCATGATGTGTTTCTCCTTGTCTGCGGGCCCGGCCGGCCGCGCGGCTCCCGAGCGCCAGGTTGTTACGCCCCGCGCTGCTGGCGCCCCTTTGGCGTTACTTTCGATCACGCGCGTGCCGCCCGGCGGGCGGCCGGCGCACGGCGCCTCCGCTTCTTCTTCAGCTCAGGAATGACGTGCCGGCCGAACATCTCGATGGACGACATCACCTTGTCGTGGGGCACCGTCTCGGTGGCCATGAGGAACTGTAGCTCGTCCACGCCGGCCGCCTCGTGAATGGCGATGCTGCGAAGGCAGCGTCTCGGGATTGCCCGCCACGAGGACGCCGCGGTCGACCAGGGTGTCGGCGTCGATCTGGTTCCACAGCGCGCTGCGCGATCTGCCCGGAGCCGCCGGAGAGATCCACCTCGGGCGCACCGTCGGGGCCGCCTTCCGTCTTGAGATAGCGCGCGAAGTTCGCCTGGAGATGCTCGGGCACGCCGCCCCACGACGCGACGAGCTGCTCGTAGAGATGCGTCTGGTCCTTGAGATACGGGCGATCCGGCCCGAAGAAGGTCCGCAGCGACTTCGCGGCCAGCTCGCGCGCCGCCTTGTCGTCGGCGTCGCAGAGACCCATGGTCGAGGCTCAGCCACTGGTCGTTGATGACCTTGCCCACCGGATTGGCGTGGCGCACCCGCTCCTTGTACGCCTTGATGTGCGGCGTCGAGGTACGACGGCGCGGCCACGCTCAGCGCCATCACCCCGATGCCCTTCTCCGCCGCGAGCTGGTACGTCGCGGGCTGGAGCGCGGCCACCCAGATCCGCGGGTGCGGCTTCTGGTAGGGCTTGGGCGCACGTCGCGCGGCGGCACGTTCCAGAACTGGCCCTCCCACGAGAAGACGCCGTCCTCCCAGATCTTCGGGATCATGCGCCAGCGACTCTTCCCACATCGCGCGCGTGTGGCGCGGATCGATGCCCATGCCGATCTGCTCGTAGGCCGCCGAGCGCCCGGTGCCGAACTCGACGCGGCCGCCCGACAGGTGATCGACCATGGCCACGCGCTCGGCCACCCGCACGGGATGGTGGTAGGGGAGGATCACCACGCCGAACCCGAGGCGGATGCGCTTGGTCAGCCGGCTCAGCGCGCCGAACATCACCTCCGGGCACGGGGACATCGAGAAGCTCGTGAGGAAGTGGTGCTCGACGAACCAGACGGCGTCGAAGCCCATCTTGTCCGCGAGCACGCATTGCTCGATCGTCTCCTCGACGACCGCGTGGTCGTCGACCACCGGCCGCTGCATCTCGTACGCCAGGCTCAGTCTCATGCACCGGCCTCCCGGGGATGCCTCGTGGGCTGCCTCGCGAACCGCCTCGTGACCGGGGCCCATTGTGGCACGGGCGCCCGCCTGCACACCACGCCCGGGCCGCGCGGGCCTGGGGGCGCGCTATACTCCGGCAGACCCTGACCACGCAAGGAGGCGTCCCATGGAAATCAAGGCTGCCGTTTGCCGCGCCACGCATGCGCCGGTGGGCATCAGAGTCCATCGACATCGACCAGCCGCTCGGTCGCGAGGTCCTTGTCCGCACCGTGGCCACGGGCGTCTGCCACAGCGACCTGCACGTGGTCGACGGAGACGGCCGTCTCCCCTCGATCGCGGCGTCGTGCTCGGTCACGAGGGGGCGGGCATCGTGGAGGCCGTCGGCGACCAGGTGACGACGCTCCGGGCCGGCGACCACGTGGTGGCGTGTCTCTCCGGCTTCTGCGGAAGCTGCGCCCAGTGCCTCAGCGGTCACCCCAATGTCTGCGTCGGGGGCGCGGTGGCACGCAGCGAGTCGGCGCCGCCGCGGCTCTCGAAGAAGGACAGGGCATCCCGTCGTTCGCCGGCATCGGGAGCTATGCCGAGCGGATGCTCTTACACGAGAACTCCGTGGTGAAGATCGACGACGACCTGCCGCTGGATCGCGCCGCCCTCGTGGGCTGCGGTGTCCTCACCGGAGTGGGGGCGGCGCTCCGGAGCGCGGGACTCGAGGCGGGGCAGACGGTGGCGGTCTTCGGCTGCGGCGGCGTGGGATTGTCCATCGTGCAGGGGCGCGCATCGGCGGGGCCCGGAAGATCATCGCGCTCGACCGGTTCGACAGCAAGCTCGAGATGGCCCGGCGCGTCGGGGCCACCCACGTCGTCAACACGTCGAAGGACGATCCCGTCGAGGCGGTGCGCGCGCTCACCGGTCGGGCCGGCGTCGACCACGCGTTCGAGGCCGTGGGCAACACCACCCTCGTGCGGCAGGCCATCGAGAGCCTGGCCATCCGCGGCACCGCCACCATCGTCGGCGTCCTGCCGCCCGATGCGAAGATCGAGTTTCCCTGGATGGCCATCCGCCCCGAGTGTCGCGTGCAGACCTCACGCATGGGCGGCAACCGCTTCCGCATCGACATCCCCCGCTACCTCGACTTCTATCGCCAGGGCCGCCTGCTCCTCGACGAGATGGTCACTCGCCGCGGCCGCCTCGACGACATCAACGAGGCCTTCCGCGCGATGAAGGCGGGCGAGGTCGCGCGCAGCGTGTTGATGTTCGACTGAGCGCGCGATGTCGGGGAATTGTCGGAAGAGTTTACAAGATGAAAAGTTGGACAAGGTGTCAAGCATGACAATTAGAACTTACGTACGTCGCTGGTAGCATAGTGCTTGCCCGTGTCCTGACTTTACAAACTAACAGAGGAGGTTGTCGAATGTGAGCTCAAGCGACTTTTAGATGCCTGATCGGGGCAACTCGCCATGCTCAGATGATCATGCTAGCGGCTCAGGCCCACGCTTTGTCGTTGCTAGGGGCAGACGTGGAGGGCACGTTCCTCTCGGAGTTCCAATAACCTTTCGATCCAGCGTTTGGCCACGTCCCGGCTACTGGCTTCGGCACCACCCTGGCTTCTGGAAATGGAGAAACGACGGTTCCCTATCTCGACAACGTAGTGGAATTCCGGGTACCAGGGTGCTCTCGACTTTACGCGAATTTCACGGGGCGGCGTGGAGTAACCTCACGGCAACGGCGTCCTCTACATTCACGAATGTCACAATGACCTTCACCAGTCCAGTGATCGGCCACCGGATCAATCCTTCGCGCCAGTTCATGTTGACGGCACGAACATCACTGTCTTTCATCAATACGATCGCTTGCTCGGTTACGGCGGGGCCGGGACCCAGTTTCACGTCGACCTACAGTCTTAGCTCACGCTCCAGGTACCGGAACCGGCTTCCTGACTCTTCTCGCTCTAGGTTTGGCTGGTCTGATCGCCCGCTGTCGCAAGCGAGCGTAAATCCGACCACCAACTCCGCTGCCAGTCGCCGGGCCCACCCTCACGTGGCCCCGTGGTGGCGACGAGGGTGTCCGCGGTATCCGTTGCATGCGCAAATGCCTTACTCTTGGGCGCATGAGCAACGTGACCGTGGTCGATCATCCGCTCGTCCAGCACAAGCTGACGCTGATGCGCCGCTCGGAGACGCCGACCGGGGAGTTCCGGCGGCTCCTGCGCGAGATCAGCCTGCTCCTCGCCTACGAGGTCATGCGCGACCTGCCGACAGAGCTGATCGACATCCAGACCCCGATCGCGCCCATGCGGGCGCCCGCGCTCGCCGGCAAGAAGGTCTGCATCGTCTCCGTGCTGCGGGCCGGGGGCGGCATTCTCGAGGGCATGCTCGATCTCGTACCGTCGGCGCGCGTCGGCCACATCGGCCTCTATCGCGATCCCAAGACGCTCGCGGCCGTCGAGTACTACTTCAAGGTGCCGGACGACATCCCGGAGCGCGACGTGATCGTGGTCGACCCGATGCTCGCCACCGCCAACTCTGCGATCGCCGCGCTGCACCGCCTCAAGGGCTGCGGGGCTCGCTCCATCAAATATGTCTGTCTCGTCGCCGCGCCCGAAGGCATCAGGGCTTTGCGGGCCGCCCATGCCGACGTGCCGATCTTCACCGCCGCCATCGACGACAGGCTCAACGATCACGGCTACATCGTGCCCGGCCTCGGGGACGCCGGCGACCGCCTCTTCGGCACGAAATAGATACGGGGGTCTCGGCCCCGCTGCCCGTTTCGAGGCGCGTCGTCCTGCGCTCTATGAACAACCCCACCATGAGGAAGCGCCCCAACTATGGTAGAGATGGAGCGGCGCCGGTCCCGGAGACCGTGACGCCGCTGGGCGGCCGGCGATGGAGCCGCGAATTCCAGGCGAAGGAGGAGACGATCATGGCGAGAATTGACCCGCTCGGACTCCACGAGGTCGACGACGAGATCCGGCATCTGTGCGAGGAGGCGGAGCGCCAGTCCGGCACCTCGGCGAGCACGCGCACCTATGCCAGGAATCCCGGCGTGCTCAAGGCGCTCACCGCGTTCCGCACTACGCTCGCGCGGGAGGGCACCATCGATCCCGTCATCCGTGAGCTGGTGCGGATCAAGATCGCCGGCCTCAACGCCTGCCGATACTGACTCACCCTGCGCTATGCCGGGGCCCGGCATGCGGGGGCGACGGAAGCAAAGATCGCGGCCATCAACGACGAGAGCTCCGATCTCCTCACCCCGCGGGAACGCGCGGCGTTGAAGTTCGCGGAGAAGCTTGCCGTCGACCATCAGAAGATCGACGACACCCTGTGGACCGAGGTGCGCAGCCAGTTCACCGAAGCGGAGGTGATCGAGCTGGTGGCCCACACCACGCTCTACATCGGCTTCGGCCGCTTCAACGAGATCATCGGGCTGGATCCGGCATAGGGCCGCCGAGGGGGTCGCGTTGGCTATTCGCAACCCAAGCGCGAAAGGGTAGGGACGATGACGACGAGCCCACGATCACAGATCCTCGCGGTGAGCGACCTTGGCTGGGACGACTACAAGGCCGGGATCAGCTTCAAGCTCCTCTGGCAGGACCCGGCCACGAAGCGGCGAGCCCAGATGACGCGCTTCGCGCCCGGCGCGCAGCTCCCCTCCATCGGCACGTGGGCGACGAGCTGATCTTCGTCATCGAGGGCGCCGTCTCGGACGAGTCCGGGGTGGTGACGGCCGGGAACGTGGGCTACCGTCCCCACGGCTGTGTCCACACCGTCACGTCCAAGAACGGCGCGACGGTGCTCGCCGTTCTCACGGGGATATCGAGCCGGCCACCGAGCGGGGAAGCGCGGCGCCCTCGCAGATCTTCACCCTGAGTGACCTGCCGTGGATCGAGGCGCGCCCGGGAGTCCGCCAGAAGCGGATCTGGGAGGACAAGGCCACCGAGCGCCGCGCCCTCCTCGCGCGCTTCGAGCCGGGGCGACGCTCCCGCCGCATCGGCACGTGGGCGACGAGCTGATCTTCCTCGTCGAGGGCGCGAATGCCGACGAATCCGGTGTCGTGGCGACCGGCCAGGTGAACTACCGCCCCAACGGATGTGTGCACACGGTCACGACGCAGAACGGCGCGACGGTGCTCGCCGTCGTCTGGGGCCGCACGGAACCCGTCTGAGCGGCTGACCGCCTATACCGCGCTGTAGCCGCCGTCGACGAAGACGACCTGGCCGCAGATGAAGTCCGAGGCGGGCGAGGCCAGGAAGAGAACCAGGTCGGCAATCTCCAGCGGCATCCCGAAGCGATGAAGGGGAATACGCGCCTTCACGGGCGCGCTCTTCTCCTCGTCGCTCCAGGCCATCTTCCCCATGTCGGTGAGGACGACGCCCGGCGCCACGGCATTCGTCTGGATGTTGAAGGGCCCCCACTCCGCCGCCATGACGCGCGTCAGCATGTTGAGCCCGCCCTTGGAGGAGCTGTAGGCGGCATGTCCGTCGCATCCGACCTGGGCGGCCAGGGACGAGATGTTGATGATCTTGCCACGCTGCTGGGCCATCATTCCCGGCGCGACGAGCTGCCCGAGCAGGAATGGAGCCCGGAGATTGACGGCCTGCGTCTCCTCCCAGTGTTCGACCGTGGTATCGAGCAGGCTCTCGCGATGAAAGACTCCCGCGTTGTTCACGAGAATGTCCACCGTTCCCAGGAGCTCGATGGCCCGGGCCCCGGCGATGCGCGGGCCCTCCACGGTCCCCAGGTCCGCCTGAATGGCCACGCACCGGCGACCCTTGACGGCGATGGCTTGCCTCGTCGCGTCGAGACCCTTGGCATCTCTGCCCACGATGGCGACATCGGCCCCGGCGTCGGCGAAGACGGTCGCGATCTCCGCGCCGATGCCCCGTGAAGCGCCCGTGACGAGCGCCCTCTTGCCCTGCAGGCTGAACCGGCTGGCGCGGTCAAGCATCGGCTGACTCATCGAGTGGTCGCCTCTTCGACGGGACCTGCGGCGGGGTCCGGAATCAGATACGAAGCGAGGTGACGGTCGAGCGCCGTGAACGCCTCCGCTTCAGCGGACGGATACCTGAAGCCGATGTGGCCATCGGGACGGAGCAGGATCACGCCGCCCGCCGGGACGCCGGCGCGCGCCGGGATCGACACTCGGGTTGTGGGAGATCTGCACGAGCCCGGACCAGCGACGGCCCAGCCGCGCGAGCGACGCGGCGTGGGTGACGGGTCCAAAGACGAGGACATGGTGCGACGTTCCGGCGAACCGCGTCCAGTCCGGGTAGCGCTGTCCAGGATGCGGCCCCCGATTGCCTGCCCTCGCTTCTTCCGTGGTCGGCGACGAGCGGGCTTCCCGCATAGTCGACGTCGATCATGGCGCGTGCGTTGCACTGCAGCGCGGCGGCGATCGGGTCTACGACGGCCGGATGCACCTCCCGCCCCTGCCGGACGGCGTCCGCCACGTCGATGATCGACGTGTGCACCTGGTCGGAGACCTCGAGAACGTGGCGGTCCGCGATCAGGCGCTCGGCCACATAGTCGTCGAGGAGCGACGGGCGCGCGTGGCCACGCAGCACGAGGGCGAGCTTCCATGCGAGGTCGTAGCCGTCGTGCAGGCCCGAGTTGAGCCCTTCGCCGCCGAAGGGGCTCGAGAGATGGGCGGCGTCGCCGATCAGGAAACGCCGGCCGTCCGCCAGGCGCGAGACGATCCGCCGGTGCATCCGGAACGGCGTGAACCAGGCGACGTCGGTGGGTCGATATTTCTCGCCGAGGCGTGCCTGGACCCGGGCGATGACGTCTTCGGCGGATACGGTCTCCACCTCCTCTTCCAGGTCCTGGAACGTGATCCAGCGCCCGCCCGGGAGCGGCGCGAGGAGCAGCAGGCCATGCGGACTGCAGACGACGCCGGCCTCGTCGCGCGGAAAGGGTGCCGGCATCGCGATGTCGGCGACCAGGAAATGCCCTCGATAGGTCGCGCCCTCGAGCGGCTCGCTCATCGAATGGCGCGTGACGCTGTGCGCCCCGCCCGCCCCGATGACCACGCTCGGGCGGACCGTCTCCGCCCCGCCGTCCGCGTGAAGGAGCTCGACGAGGAACTCGTCTGTCTCCGCCTCCAGCTTGGTCGCGGTGATCCCGCGCTCGACGAGCCCGCCGAGCGACGCGAGATGGGCCTCGAGGATCCGCTGGGTCTCGTATTGCGGGAGGCTGCACTGGAACTTGTGGCGGCAGTCGATGCCATGCGTGGCTCATGGCGCCGAGCTCGGCCATGCCGGGGCCGTACAGACGGGCACCCCGGACGTGCTCGGCGGCGTCGAGGAACGGCGGCAACGCGCCGACGGACTCCAGGATCTCGAGGGTGCCGGGCTGGATCGCCGTCGCGCGCGCTTCGCGGTGCGGCCGCACGTCTCGCTCGATGAGCCGCGCCTCAACACCGTGGCGGGCGAGCTCGGCGGCGGCGAACAGACCGGAAGGACCCGCGCCGATGATCAAGACGTCGTGGGGCATCACTCGATCTCCCTTGGGAAGCGGGCAGTTCGGGGATTCAGGGCGCGGTGAGCAGGGCCACCACCAGGGGAAGAAGGTGATCCGCCCGCTCGCCGGTTTCCTCCTCGCGGAGAATGGCCACGGGGTGGGGCGTCTCCACGAAGCGGAAGCCGGGCAGACCCCACGTGGTGGCCATGGCGGTGGCCGTCTGGCGGAAGGGCTCGGTCACGAGGGCGATCCCCGGGATGCCCCGCTCCTCGAACATCAGCGCGTCGAGCACACTGCTCGAGCTGCACGACCCTCAGTCGCCGACCCCGAGACCACGAAGTCCGAGATGCGGCGCAGCTCGTCGGCCGCCTCCTCGGTGACGGCGTGACTGGGGAGCGCTTGCGGATCATGCGGCTCACCGTCATGCCGTGCTCCCGCGCGAGCCGCTCGCCGAGCTTGGTCAGGATCACGTCGGAGTTGAACTTGGTGTTCTCGACGAGGCCCACGCGCAGTCCACGAAGGTTGCGGAGGCGCGGGGCGAGGGCGACCGTGCGCTCCCGCGGAGTCGAGGTCGGATCGAAGAGCTTCATGGCAGTCCTCATGGGGTGTCGATAGGGGTGGTGACGCTTCGGGTCCACTTGTTGCCCCAGCCGGGCAGGCGAGGCCGACCAGCTCCCGGCCTGACCACCGGCGCAGACGATCAGGATGTCCTCCGGTCGCTCGAAGGCGTGCTTCCAGGCAGTCTCGTCGCCGGGCTCGACCTCGCCCGGACGTCGGCCCGCACGCTTGAGATCGGCCACCGTGCGGCGTGCGTGGTCCATCAGGAAGCTCCGCACGTCTCGCTTGCTCCACCCGCTCCGGCGCAGGACATCCGCGTGCTCGCCCGCGAAGACGACGAGCGACTGGTTGAAGCCACGCAGATTGGGCGTGCCGAGATGGCAGAGGGCGTCCGCGAAGCAGCGCAGGAGCGGCTCCGGCTCCGCGGCGAGCTGGTTATAGACGGGGCACAGGCTGTTGGAGGCGTAGACGGTGACCGCGCTCTGCTCGGGCCCGTAGCCACGCTCGACGTGCAGCGGCTCCCACGGGTGGGCGGACTCGTTCTCCGCGAAGCAGAAGGAATACTTGCCGGGGTGCCGAGGGTGGCGCGGTCGAGGAAGCCCGGCCGGGTGTTCATCACGTTCATCATCACGAGCCGCACCGCGCGCCCGATGGTGGCGTTGGCCCGCACCCCTGTCCGAAAACGTTGTTGCCGGAATTGACGCCAATGCGGCCGGCGATCGGGCCATTGACGATCAGCACCATCGCCGAGCCGCCCGTGCTGCTCGCCGGTCCGTGATAGGCGAAGTGCGGATGGCACAGCCCGCGGACGGCGGCCACGACCACGGGCAGGTACTCCGGCCGGCAGCCGGCCATCACCGCGTTGATGGCGAGCTTCTCCGCGCTCACCACGACGCCCCGCTCCGCGATCTCACCGATGGTCTCGTCGCCGCGGAGCGCCGCGCCGGCCAGCATGGCCGCGATCGACTTCTCGGTGGGCGGCACGACGGGCAGGCCGTCGGTCCACCCGCGCTCGAAGTACGCCTCGATCAGCTGCTCAGGGTCGTAATCCACGGAGTCCATGGCCCGCTCAGCATACCTCAGGTGACCCTCTGAAAATTGGCACGTCCAGTGGCCCAGCGCATGGCAAGTGAGCATAATACGGCGCATGCGACCTCATGAGGAGACGATCTCGGTCGGCGGCATCCCCGTCCACACCTGGGTGGGCGGGCAGGGCGATCCCGTTGCTCGTGCTCCACGGCGCCGGCGGCAACCGCGGCTGGCGACGGTGGATGGAGCGCGTGGCGGAGCACTACACCATCTGGGCGCCGACCCACCCCGGCTTCGGTGCCTCCGGCGACGCGGAGTGGATGGAAGGCGTCGACGATCTGGCGCGCTTCTATCTGTGGTGGATCGACGCGGCGGGGCTCGGGCGGCCGCACCTGCTCGGCCAGTCGCTCGGCGGCTGGACGGCGGCGGAGATGGCGACGATGAGCCCGGGCGCGATCGACCGCCTCGTGCTCGCCGCGCCCGTCGGTCTCAAGCCGGAGAGGGGCGAGATCCTCGACGTCTTCTATCACTCGCCCCAGCAGCTGCGTGAGCTCAACGTGCACGACCCCTCGGCCATCCCCGAGTGGGAGGAGCTGTTCGGCCGCGCGCCCACGCCGGCGGAGCTGGAGATCGCCGAGCGCAACCGCGAGATGACGGCGCGGCTGGCGTGGAAGCCCTACATGCACAACCCTCGCCTCGAGCGATTCCTGCCGCGCGTGAGCAACCCGACGCTCATCGTGTGGGGACGCGAGGACCGGATCGTGCCGGCGGCGTGCGGCGAGCAGTATCGCCGGCTCCTGCCCAACGCCACTCTGACCGTGCTCGAACGGTGCGGCCACCTCGATGCCCATCGAGCATCCTGACGCCTTTGCCCGCGCTCGTCCTCGACTTCCTCGGCGGAAAGGCCCGGCCATGAAGCTCTACTACTTCAGCGAGATGCCGCATCACGAGTATCCGGACGAGGAAGGTGCGCCAGCTATCCCTCGCTGCGCCTGGCCTTCCCCAACCGCTTCTTCGACCGTACGAAGGCGGCCTCCAACTACCAGCGCTATCTCACCGAGTACGAGCTGGCCGACCAGCGTGGGCTTCGACGGGCTCATGATCAACGAGCACCACTCGACACCATCATGCGTGAACGTGGGCGCCAACATGACGGCGGCGGTCCTCGGCCGCACCACCACCCGGGCCAAGCTCCTCATTCTCGGCAACATCCTGCCCATCGAGGACAACCCGGTGCGGATGGCCGAGCAGATCGCCATGGCCGACCTGATCTCGGGCGGCCGCGTGCTCTCGGGCTTCGTGCGCGGGGTGGGCGTGGAGACGTGGTGGGCCAACGCCAATCCCGTCCACAATCGCGAGCGCTTCGAGGAGTGCCACGACCTGATCATGAAGTGCTGGACGGAGCCGGGTCCCTTCCGCTGGGAGGGCGGCACTATCACTTCCGTCACGTGAACCCCTGGTGCCTGCCCCTGCAGAAGCCGCACCCGCCGATCTGGATCCCCGGCACGGCGAGCCCGGAGACCGCAGTGTGGGCAGGCCAGCGCGGCTACACCTACGTGCCGTTCCTGGTGCCGTTCGACATCGCGCGCGAGCTGTTCGAGTTCTACCGGCAGGGCGCGGCGGAGGCGGGCCGCACCGTCACGCCCGACAACCTGGGCTTCCTGATCTGCGCGGTCACCGCAGACACGCCGGGCCAAGGCGCTGGAGGCCGGCCGTCATTTCGTCTGGCGCATGGGCCCCACCCTGCGCGGCCCGTCGAGTGGTTCTCGCCGGTGGGCATGCGCTCGCGCGCCGGCAAGCAGTTCGCCCTGAAGGCGCGTCCGCGCTCGCTCGCCACCATGAGCTACGAGGAGCTGGTGGCCGAGCACTTCATCATCGCCGGCACGCCCGACGAGGTGGCCGACGGCTTCGCGCTGGTCCAGCGCGAGCTCGGCATCGGCCATCTGCTCCTGGAGGCGCAGGAGTCGCGCATGGACCACGCCACGACCATGCGCTCCATCGAGCTGATGGGCGCGAAAGTCATCCCCGCCATGGCACACATCTAGGAGGACGGTCATGCGCATCGGATTCATCGGGCTCGGAAACATGGGCGGGCCGATGGCCCTCAACCTCATCAAGGCCGGACACAGCCTCATCGTCAACGACGTGCGGCGCGAGGCTGCCGCATCGCACCTGAGCCTCGGCGCGAAATGGGCGGCCAGCCCCGGGACGTGGCCCGCGAGAGCGAGCTGATCCTGACGTCACTGCCGGGGCCGAGGGAGGTCGAGGCGGTTGCCCTCGGCACCGACGGGATCATCCACGGAGTGGTCACCGGGACGATCTTCGCGGATCTCTCCACCGGCTCGCCCACCATGATGCGGAAGCTCTACGCCGCTTTCCAGGACAAGGGTGTGCACGTGCTCGACTCGCCCGTCTCCGGGGGCGTGTGGGCGCGCAGCGCGGGAGTCTCCAGGTCATGGTGGGCGGCGACGAGGGCATCTACAACGAGGTCAAGGGCGTGCTCAAGGCCATCGGCGACAAGGTCGGATACATGGGGCCGATCGGGGCGGGGACGATCGCCAAGCTCGTCCACAACATGATCTCCATCGCCTCTCGCGGTCTCATTGCCGAGGGCTTCACCCTCGGCGTGAAGGCCGGGGTCAAGCCGGAGGCGCTCCTCGAGGCCATTCGCGGCGCCTCCTACGGCCAGGGGCTCATGCTGTCGCAGATGATCCCCAACGTGATCTTCAAGGGCGACTTCGACTCCGTCCGCTTCGCCCTCAAGCTGGCCCGCAAGGACATCGGCCTCGCCACCGAGCTGGCGCGCGAGTACGACGTGCCCATGCCCATGGCCGCCCTCGCCGAGCAGACCATGATGGAAGCCCTCGCCCGCGGCTGGGGCGACAAGGACTCGACGTCGCCGTGGATGCTGCAGGAGGAGGCGGCGGGCGTGAAGGTGCGGGCGACCCCATGACCGCCTGCCTCGACGGCGTCCGCGTTCTCGAGCTGGCGCGGTTCCAGGCCGGGTCCGCGCGGCGGCATGCTCCTGTCCGACCTCGGGGCCGAAGTCATCAAGATCGAGCCGCTCGGCGGCGAGGAGACACGGCGGCATCCACCCGTGGTCCGCGGGCAGAGCGTCTATTTCTCCGTCTACAACCGCGGCAAGAAGAGCATCTGCCTGGACCTGCGCAGCGCCAAGGGCAAGGAGGTCTTCGCGGCCCTCGTGGCGAAGGCCGACATCGTGCTGGAGAACTTCCGGCCCGGCGTGATGGCGGCCATGGGGTTCGCGTACGAGCAGCTCTGCGCGCTGAACCCCGGCATCATCCTCGTCTCGGTGTCCGGCTTCGGCCAGTACGGCCCCTACCGCGATCGCCCGGCCTTCGACTCGCTGGGGCAGGCGATGGGCGGCCTCATGTCGCTGACCGGTCAGACCGAGGGCCATCCGGTGGGGACGGCGTCCTCGGTGGTCGATCGCTACACGGCGCTGCACGCCACGATCGGCACGCTGGCCGCGCTGCGCCACCGCGAGCGCACCGGCGAAGGCCAGCTCGTCGATGTGTGCTTGCTGGACTCCGCGCTCACCATGGTGGAGATCCCGACCTCGTACTACCTCGCCACCGGGGGCGAGGGCGGCGAGGGCGGGCGCCCGCCCTACCGGACGACCGACGGCTGGGTGGTCATCGCCGCCGCCGGCCGCGACATGGCCGCGCAGCTCATGAAGATCGTGGGGGGCCCGCCGACGACACGCCGCTGGCCGGCAGCTCGCCCGGCGGCGATCGTCGCGCGAAGATCGAAGCGTGGTGTGCCGGGCACACGATGGACGAGGTGTGCGCGACGCTGCACGCGGCCGGCATCCCCGCGGCACCCGTCCGGACGATCCCCGAGGTGGCCAAGGATCCGCACCTGTGGGAGCGCGAGATGCTCGTGAAGATGGAGGATCCGGTGGCGGGCGAGATGTATCTGCCCGGCGCGACGGTGAAGCTGTCGAAGACGCCGGCGCGCGTGGGGCCCGTGCCCATGCCCGGGCAGCATACGGACGAAGTGCTCGGCCGGCTGCTCGGCTACAATCGCGACACGCTCGCCGAGCTCAGGACGGCCGGCGCCATCGCCTGATCAGCTCGTGCTCACGCCAAAACCTCAGGAGGCAAGGAAACCGCAATGAACGCGAACCGTAAGCCGGTTGCCGTCGTGGTGGGAGCGACCTCCAAGTGGCAGGCCGACGGCCGCAACACCCTTCTCGCGCACGGGAAGGCGCTCGACGACAGCGCCCTCCCCGTCGGCGTGCGTTGGGGCGTGGGGGCGCCATCGCCCAGAAGTTTGCCCAGGAGGGCTTCGTGGTCGTGCTGACGACCCGTCATGCCGCCAATGCCTCCGCGCTGGAGCAGGCCATCCAGAAGCAAGGCGGGACGTGCATGATTGTCGAGCTGGACCTCGTGTCACAGGCCTCCGTGGCCAAGGCGTTCACCACCATTCGCGAGAACGTGGGTGACCCGGAGGTCCTGATCTACAACGCGGGGTACCTGGAGGGGCGCGACCTGCCCCCGAGAAGGAATTGCTGGAGCACATCCCGGTGGAGATGTTCGACACCGCGCAGCACATCGCCAGCCGCGGCCCCTTCCTCGTCGCCAAGGAGGTGTTGCCCGCCATGCGCAAGCGCGGGGCCGGCTCGTTCTTCTTCTCGAACAACGCGTCGTCCCTGCGGGGCCGCAAGCGTCTGACCGGCCAGTCGCTCTACTATCCGCGCGTGATGATGCGCACGCTCGCCCAGGTGCTGACCGAGGAGTATTCCGAGCATGGAGTCCACGTGGCCAATGTGGTGATCGACGGCCTCATCGATTCGCCCGGCACGCGAGCCCTGCCGCGCGGCCCAGCAGCACCCCGAGGTGGTGATGAATCCCGTGAAGATCGCGGAGGCGTTCTACTACCTGCACACCCAGGACAAATCCTGCTGGACGCACGAGCTCCAGCTGACGCCCTTTCCGACCAAGCCGAGCGTGTAGAGGCGCCGGGGCGACCCAGCCCTGCCGAGCGTCAGTGCCGCTACGTACGCTCAGGGCGGGAGGGGGACGGGGATTTCACCATCGCCAACTCCACCTCGACGGAGTCGGTCTCGTCGGCCAGCCAGATCTGCCCGTCCTGTATGGTGCAATACAGCCGCATGTTGCGGCGGGCCAGCCGGGCCAGGCGCCCGGCTGGTGGCCACCGGCAGTTTCATCACCGTTAGATTGCCGGACCGTTCGAGGGTGGCGCCGATCTGATTCCACCATGTGTCGGCGCCATGGCCGCCATAGCCATAGACGAACACCTGCGCGGCGCGGCCGCACGCCTTGCGGATGCGTTTGTCGTCGGGGAGACCGACGTCGATCCAGGCTTCGATGGCACCGGTCAGGTCCCTCTGCCACAGATCGGGCTCGTCATCGCTGCCGATTCCCTGGCCGAACGCCAATCTCTCATGAGCGTGCAGGGCAAATGCCAGCAGCCGCACCATCATGCGCTCGTCTGTTTCCGACGGGTGGCGGGCGAGGGTGAGGCGCGTGATCATGGTAATAGTTGCGGCCCATGTTGGCGACCTGCAGCGCGGCTTTGAAGACTGTTGCCTTGAGGGCCAAGTGGGGCGCGAGACCGACCAGACTCTTCTAGTCGCGCAGCTTGAAGCGCTGGTGCCAGGTGGAGTCGGCGCCGGTGCCGACGGTGGCCACGCGGATATCGAGCAGATACGGCTCGCCCGCGCGGATGGCGTCGACGCCCCGCCGCAGGGCGGCCTCGATGGCCTGGGGCTCGCGGACGGTCGTGCCCTCGATTCCCTGGGCCTTCGCGAGCATCACGAAGTCGATCTCGGGATCGCCGAGATAGACCTCGGGATACTTCTTCTGCTTGGCCATTTCCCCGCCGAAGGTGTGGAAGTTGGTGCGCACCGTCTGGTAGTTGAGATTGTTCCAGACGACGGTCAGGATGGGCAGGCCGTATCGCGCCATGGTCCAGAAGCCGGAGGCGCTGTACATCACGGCGCCGTCCCCGATGCTGCACACCACCGGGCGATCCGGGGCGCCCAGCTGCGCCCCCACCGCCGCGCCGATGCCGTGGCCGAGTGACGCGCCGAAGGTCCGGACGAGGCGCCACTGGCGCTTGTCGAAACCGAAGGGCATGAGATGGTCGGCGTTGCGGAAGCTCTCGGACACCACCATCGTGCCCTCGGGCAGCACGCGGCCCGCCACCTGCGCGAGGTAGTTCGGATGAATCGGCTTGTCGGAGGCATGGCCCATGGCCTCGTCGTGAAGCTGGCGCACTCGCTCCGCACCTCGCGATCGCAGGGCGGCGGCGCGCCGCTCGAGATGCGGCAGCCGGGCGTCGCTTTCCTTCCACGAGGCGTTGAGGGCGGCGAGCGTTTGCCGCACATTGCCCCACACCGCGACGTCGAGCGGGAAGGTATTGCCGAGCTGCGCCGGATCGTGGCCGATCCCGATGATGGTGCCCGCGTCGCGGAAGCGGAGATCAGTGGCGTTGCCGCGCGTGTTCTGCCGGTAGCCGACGCAGCACACGACGTCGTAGCGCTCTTCGGAGAGGGTCTCGACTCCCCGCATAGTTGGGATGGTGCGCGGGAAGCTGGCGTAGTCGAAGATGCCGGTGGCCACGGGCAGGGCCAGGCGCTCGGCGAGGGCGAGAATCTCCTCCTCCGCTCCCGCCGCGCCGATGTCCGGGCCGCACACGAGCAGGGGATTCTCGGCATTGAGCAGGGCATCCCAGATCGCGTGGATGACGCCCGCCTCCGGGACCAGGCCCATGTGGGGCGGATCGGCGGACTGGATGACCGCCTCCACGTTGGTCGCCTCCAGCGCCGAGCTGGCGTAGGCCACGTAAACGGGACCGGTGGGAAACGTGGTGGCGTCCTTGAATGCCCGCCGGGTGACGGTCGGGATGCCTCCGGCCTCCCAGACTTCCCAGCGCCGCTTCGTGATGTCCTCGACGGCGCCCATCTGGGAGAATCCCCGCTCGCCACGAGGGCGCCGTGGTCACCGTATGACCCCACGTCGCGCATGGCCGCGGTGACCACCATCGGGGTGCCGTCGAAGTACGCGTTCTGGAGCTGACCGGAGCCCTGGCGCGTTCCCGCCGCCAGGTGCACGTTGACGAAGGCCGGCTTGCGAGCCGCCTTGGCATACCCGTCGGCCGCCGAGAGGACCAGCGACTCCGCGAGGAGCAGGATGGGCTGGACGCCTGGAACGGTCAGGAGGGCATTGAAGAACCCGGCCTCCGCGCTGCCGGTATTGGTGAAGGCGTAGCGGACGCCCTGCGCCACCAGCTGGTGGACCAGGAGCTCCCCGCCCGTCCCGAATACACGCTTCTTCTCCATTGCTTGCTCCTCGTGTCGTGCAGGTTCGGTTCGCGCCCGAGTGAAGGCTCCTCGCTCATACCATGCCGGGCCCAGCCTCGCAATGGTCACTCCGTCGGGACAGTGTTGCCGTGCGGGCCGCCGTGAGGCGCGCGGCTCACTCACGCGATGAGGGTCTGCAAGAGACCATCTTCATCCGCCGGCGCGCCGACGGCTCTCTGGTCGGCTTTACGGATGGATGATGTTGGCGTGCGCATGTCGCCTGCCCGCGGCAATTGCCGGAGAAGGGAAGGCCGGACGGTTGTCTCGAGCAGCCTCTTGATGTAGGGTGTTGGGCATTGTGGGACGGGAATCAAGAGAAGCTCTTCTGGCTCCCGCGAGTCACGATAGTGCAGGGGTCGCGCGAGAGCATCGACCACCGCGGCCGCTCCGACTCCACAGGTCGGAACACGCCCTCCCATCACGCATGCCCGCCAGGTATCGCTAGGTGGCCGATTCCCGCTCGGACGATCGGCGCGAGAACGAGCTCTCCCACGCACGCCTGGCCGCGATCGTCGATTCCTCCGACGACGTCATCGTCAGCAAAACGCTCGACGGCGTCATCACCACGTGGAACCGGGCGGCCGAGCAGCTGTTCGGCTGGACGGCCGCGGAGGCGGTCGGCCAGCACATCACCCTGATCATTCCGCCCGAGCGACGGGCGGAGGAAGACGAGGTGCTGGCGAAGATCCGGCGGGGTGAGCGCGTCGACCACTTCGAGACCATTCGCGTGGCCAAGAATGGCCAGCTCCGCGCCGTGTCGATCACGGTGTCACCCGTCCGGGACCCTGCCGGACGCATCGTGGGAGCCTCGAAGATCGCCCGTGACATCTCGGAGCGCCGGCGCCTCGAGGAGGAGCGCGCCAGCATGCTCGCGCGCGAGCAGGAAGCTCGGGAAGAGGCGGAAGCCCTCAATCGCGCCAAGGATCAGCTGCTCGCCACGGTGTCGCATGAGCTGCGGACCCCGCTGAACGCCATCTTCGGCTGGGCCCACATGATTCAGACCGCGGGGGCGACGAGGCGCTCCGCACGCGCGGCATCAACGCCATCCTGAGAAGCGCCTCCGCCCAGGCCCGTCTCGTGGAGGATCTTCTTGATTTCTCCCGCATGATCTCGGGCCGTATGCGGCTCGACTTCGAGGCCACGGACCTCAATGCGGTCGTCGAGGCTGCTCTGGAAACGGTGCGGCCAGCCGCCGGCGCCAAGGAGATCGTGCTCGTCTCCTCCCTCGATGGCTCACTCGGCACGATGATGGGCGCGCCGACCGCCTCCAGCAGGTGGTCTGGAATCTGGTCATGAACGCCGTCAAGTTCACCCCGCAAGGCGGGCGAGTGGACGTCTCGGTTCAGCAGAGAAGCCGGACGGTGGACATCGTGGTGAAGGACACGGGCCAGGGAATAACTCCGGATCTTCTTCCCCACGTGTTCGAGGTGTTCCGGCAGGCGGATAGCTCGACCACGCGGGCGCACGGCGGCCTCGGCCTCGGTCTCGCGCTCGTGCGGCAGCTCGTGGAGCTGCACGGAGGCCGCGTGCACGCCGAGAGTGCGGGGAAGGATCGCGGATCGACGTTCACCGTCACGTTGCCTCTCGCCATCTCACGCCGAACGTCGTCGGAGGTGGATGAAGTGGGGACGGCCGAGGAGAGCGGAGCGCGGACCGCGCTCAAGGGCGTACGCGTGCTCATCGTCGACGACGATCCCGAGTCCCTCGACGTGTCGGCCATGGTGCTGCGTGTCGCGGGCGCCGAAGTGCGTACCGCGGCGGGGACCTTCGGCGCCTATGAGGTGATCCGGACCTGGCAACCCACCGTGGTGCTGACCGACCTCGCGATGCCCGGAGAAGACGGGTTCATGCTCTTTCGATCGATGCGGACGACGTTCGCCGAGCGCGGTGTGAAGGTGCCCATCGTCGCGTTCACCGCGTTTGGAACGACGGAGAATCGCACGCGTGCCCTCCAGGCGGGATTCGATCTCTACCTGACGAAGCCGATCGATCCGCGGCGACTGACGAGCGCCGTGGCCGAAGTGACCCGCCTCGCGAGCGGGTAGCCGCTCGCCCCCACTACTCGACACGCGGTGAGGTGGGGTCCATCTATTGGATCCGCCAATAATTGTCAGCCGAATACCGAGGTTGTCTCCTTTCGGATGATCGTGGCGAAGCGTGCCCGAGCCAATTCACATAGTTAGACGCGGCGCCGGACCGCTCCGCTCTGGCATAGCCGTTGCCCGAATAGTCATCAGGACTGCACAGCGCGGACGTCGAGCCGCTCGGACGGGTTCGGGTTCCCGGCTGGCCAGAGAGGGGACAGATGGCTTCCCAGACGCAGGAACTGACGACGCTTCCCGCACGGCTCGAGACGCTGCTGGAGATGGCCCGGCAGCTTTCTCAGATCCTGCCTCTCGACACGCTGATGTCGAACATGGCGCACGCCTGCGCGTCGCTCCTCAACTCGGATTCGGTGGGGATCCGGGTGGTGGAGGGGATAGTCTCGTCCTCGCCGGCGTCTGTGGCGATGCGCTAACCGCCATGGCCACGCCGAGGATCAAGATCGGCGAAAGTCTCACGGGCATCGTCGTGGCCACGGGCGAATCGCTGCTCGTCGTCGGACCCTGCCAACGATCATCGGCTCACCCCTGCGCACCGAGCGGCCTACCAGAGCGCGGGCTACACGCGCCTTTCTGGGTGTGCCTCTGCGCGTAGGTGACCAGGTGCTCGGAGCGCTGAGTATCCGCACCCAGCGTGAAGAAGGCTTCTCGGCAGAAGACGTGTCGATCGCCACCGCGTTCGCAGCCCAGGCGGCCATCGGTCTGGAGAACGCTCGCCTCTATCAGCAGTCGGAGGCCCGCGCCGAGAACCTCCGAGCACTCAGCCGGCTGACGCGATTGATCATCTCCGCCGAGGGAGGGACGCAGGTCTGTCAGGCGGTGGCGAGAGCGGCCACCACGCTGCTGGGAGCGGCGACCACGCGCGTGTCCGTGGCGGATCCGGTGGCGCGCGTGCTTCGCACCGAAGGAGGCTTCAGTCTCGATCCCGAGATCGAGTTCATCGTGACCGAAGTCCCCACCGTCCGCTACGGTGAGGGGCTGACCGGACGCATCGTGGAGACTCGGAGACCAGAGTACATCCCGGACATTGCCGACGTCCCCCAGCTCAAGAACCGGCGTCTCTCGAGCGTGGCGCGGCTTCGTGGCTTCGCCGGTCTTCCCTGATCGCCGACGACGAGATCGTGGGCGTGCTCGCCATGTTCTTTCACTGAGCGGCGATCGTTCAGCGCGGAAGAGCGGGAGCTGATGGCCCTTCTCGCCGACCAGGCCGCCATCGCCATCCGGAACGCCCGCCTGCGCCAGGCCCTGCGCACCGCGCCAGGCCCATCTGGAGGCCCTGCTCGAAGTCAGCCGCCAGCTCTCCAAGATCCAGCCGGTCGAATCGCTCCTCACCACCATTGCCGAGGCGTGCGGGCGCCTCCTCGACTCGGACACGGTGGGCTTCCGGCGGGTGGACGGGGATGAGCTGATCCTCGCGGGATCGTGGGGTGACGCGAGGAACGTCATGATCACGGAGCGCCTGCGCATGGGCGAAAGTCTGGCCGGCCGGGTGGCGGTGGGGGCGAGCCGCTGGTGGTCACGGACCTCGCCAATGATCCGCGCGTCACCCCGGCCCACCGAGCGAGCTTTCACAGCCGCGGCTACCAGGCATTGCTGGTGATCCCGGTCAAGGTCGGAGAACGGGTCATCGGGGTGCTCAGCGTGCTCTCGAGGCGCGACGAGGGGTTTTCGGCCGAGGACGTCATGATCGCGACGGCCTTCGCCGCGCAGGCTGCGGTGGCCCTCGAGAACAGCCGTCTCTACCAGGAGATCCAGCGGGCCTACGACGAGCTATCCCAGACCCAGGATCAGCTCGCCCAGGCGAGCAAGATGGAAGCGGTCGGACATCTCGCGGGCGGGGTGGCGCACGACTTCAATAACCTGCTCATGGTCATCATGGGACGGGCGGACGTCGTGCTCCGAGGCCTCGACGCGAAGCATTCGATGCGCCCGGCCATCCAGGAGATCACGCGGACCGCCCAGAGGGCGGCCGACCTGACGCACCAGCTCCTCGCCTTCAGCCGGAAGCAGGTGCTCAAGCCGGCCGTGCTGGATCTCAATTCGGTGATCGCCAACCTGACCGAGATGCTCCGGCGATTGATCGGGGAAGATATCGATCTCGTCGCGGTGCTCGACCCCGCCCTCGGACGAGGCCAAGGCCGATCTGGGTCAGATCGAACAGATTGTGATGAACCTGGCCGTCAACGCGAGGGACGCCATGCCCCACGGAGGCCAGCTCACCCTCGAGACGGCCAATGTCGAGCTGGATGCCGAATATGCCCGGATGCACGTGGGGGTGCGACCCGGTTCATACGTCATGCTCGCCCTCAGCGACACCGGCGTCGGAATGGATTCGGCGACCCAGGCGCGCATCTTTGAGCCGTTCTTCACCACCAAGGGCCCGCGCAAGGGCACCGGCCTCGGCCTCGCCATGGTCTATGGCATCGTCAAGCAGAGCGGGGGCAACATCGGAGTCTACAGCGAGCCCGGGCAGGGAACGACCTTCAAGATCTATCTTCCGAAGATCGACGAGCCGATCGACGGCGGCCCCGCGAGCTCGCCCCCGCCTTCTCCGAGCTACGGAAAGGAGACGGTGCTGGTGGTCGAGGACGAAGAGGAGTCCGCGCGCTGGTTCGCGACATTCTCGAGCAGAGCGGCTATACGGTGCTGGAGGCCAGTCACGGGGCTCAGGCGCTCGAGACCTCGGAGCGGCACCCGGGACCGATTCATCTCTTCCTCACCGACGTGGTCATGCCGGAGATGAGCGGCCGGGAACTGGTCCAGCGACTGGCCACGCTGCGGCCCGCATCGAAGGTGCTGTTCATGTCGGGGTACACCGCCAACGCGGTCGTGCATCGGGGCGCGCTCGATTCCGAGACGGAGTTTCTGCAGAAGCCCTTCACGGCGGCGACCTTGACCCGGAAGGTGCGGGAGATCCTGGACATCTGCGGCGCCAGGTAGTTCTCGAGATTGAAGCGTCATTCTTTCACTCGGATGCCTGCCTGATCCAGCCCGCCCCGACGTACCGACGGCGGGATGGTCAGGGCGAGCGGGGCCCTCCCGATTCACTCACGCGCCTTGACCCGCCTCGAGGCGTGCAGGTACGCTCGGAGGCACCACGCGATCGTTCGCCGGCTGCGGCCGGGAGGCGCCAGCAGGATGTGTTCCGGTGCCAGCGACCGTTTCATCGGCACGGTGGGCGCTGCGGAAGAGTGGATACGCCCGTGAGTGGCACCGGGCTGGGCCCCGCATCGATCGGACCGCGGAGGTCGTCAGCTGCAGGGCGGAAGGATCTGGCTGAAGAGTGAGCCAGGCGCCGGCTCTGTTTTCACCTTCACGTTGCCGGTGAGCATCGAACACCGAGCAACCTGAGGCTCCCACGCCCTGCGGGTCCCGGCGTGCTCCTTGACTCGGCGGGCCGGGTCGACGCAAGATTGCCTGGGCCGAGCGCACGATCCGGCCACGGATCCTCACTCGCCGGCCAATGTTGGTGATCGTCGCGGCCGTCATCGTGATGGCCTGACCCCCTGCCACAGGAGGAGCAACATGGATCTCAAGGAAGCAGAGAGCTACTACGCGAGCATCGGCTTCAGCCGGCGAACGGGTTTCGGCGAGCGCCCGGCGCTCTCGTCATCGATTGCAATCACGGCTGCAGCGACCCCGCCGTCTCCTCGATGGCCATCGCCATGGACGAGGAGATCCGCAACATCCGCCGGCTCCTCGACGTGGCCCGCGGCAAGCAGTTCCCGGTGGTCCACACCACGGTGGTGTACACGGAGGAGCACTTCCGGGATGGCGGGTGGTTCATCAAGAAGATCCCCAGCCTGGAGGTGCTGCGGCCGGGCTCCAAGGAGTCGCAGATCGTCCCCGAGCTCGCGCCGCGCTCCGGCGAGCTGGTGCTCGAGAAGCGCTTTCCTCCGGCTTCTACGGCACCAACCTCCACTCCTACCTCACGACCTGCCGGGTGGATACCGTTATCGTCACCGGCGACTCCACGAGCGGCTGCGTGCGCGCCACCGTGGTCGACGCGGTCTCGTCGGGATTCCGCGTGGTGATCCCGCGCCAGTGCGTGGCCGATCGCGTGCCCCTGACCCACGTGGTCAATCTCTTCGACATGGACGCCAAGTATGGCGACGTGATGGACGCTGGACGACGTCCTCGCCGCCCTCGAGCGCATCCCCGCCATGGGAGGCGCTCGATGATGCGTCGCGGCTGGCCGCTCCTCCTCGCGGCGGCCTGCGTGGTGGCGGTGCTGGGGGCGGGGGCGCCGGCGCTCGCGCAGGAAAAGGTGCTGCGCGTCCGCATCGGCTCCGATATGACCGGCCTCGACCCGGCCAAGCTGTTCAACATCGAGAACCAGACGATCTGCAACCACATCTTCAATGGCCTCGTGCGCTACGAGTACGAGAAGAATGGGGCCATCGTCCCCGACCTCGCGGAGAAGTGGGACCTGTCGGCGGACGGCAAGACGTACACCTTCTACCTCCGCAAGGGCGTGAAGTGGCACAAGGGGTACGGCGAGCTCACCGCGGACGACGTGAAGTTCTCGTACGAGCGGGTGCTGGATCCGGAAGACCGCCTCGCGCTACAAGGGTGAGTTCAAGCTCGTCGATGCCATCGAGGTGGTCGATCCGTACACCGTGCGCATCCGCCTGAAGTCGAAGTATCCCGGCTTTCTCAACAAAGTGGCCGCCTACAATCAGGGCTTCGTGGTGAGCCGAAAAGCCATGGAGAAGCTCGGGACCAGTACACGACCAGCCCCATCGGCACCGGCCCCTTCGTCTTCGAGAGCTGGTCGCCGAAGAACCAGGTGGTGCTCCTCGCCAACAAGGATTACTTCCTGGGCGCGCCCAAGCTGGACCGCGTCGTCTTCCGGCTCATCCAGGAAGAGACCACCGCCGAGATCGCGCTCCAGCGCGGGGAGATCGACGTCTTCTACGCGCTCCAGAACGCCGAGGTGATCGCCCGGCTCTCCAAGGCCCCGGGTGTCACCGTGCACCGCCGCACCGCGAACCACACGATCAACATGATCCTCAACGAGACCTACGAGCCCCTCGGCAAGCCGCAGGTCCGCCGGGCCATCGCGCACGCCCTGAATCTCAAGGCGATGCGCGACGTCTTCTTCAATGGCCTGAAGGGGCAGCCGAACTGGGTCCTCACCTCGAGCTTCGAGGAGGCCGCCAAGGACCTGACGGAGTGGCCGTACGACCCCGAGAAGGCCAAGGCTCTCCTGCGTGAGGCAGGCTATCCGACCGGCTTCAAGCTCACCATCACCTCCTTCACCCTGCAGCCTTACGACAAGATCGCCGTCCTCCTCGCCGACGACGTGCGCAAGGTCGGCATCGACGTGAACGTGCAGATCCTCGAGCGCGCGGCCTACCTGGCCGCCCGCGGCGCAGGGCACGCCCCACGTGGTGCTCACGGGCGTGACCGGCCCCGCCGACCCCGACCAGCCGCTGTGGAACCTCCTCCATTCCTCCAGCTTTCCCCGGGCTCAACACCGCCCGCTACAAGGGCATCGATGAGCTCCTGGAGTCGGCGCAGGTGGAGCTGGATCGGAACAAGCGGCTTGCCTTCTACCGGCAGATCCAGCAGAAGCTGCGTGAGGACGTGCCCGTGGTGCCTCTGTACAACGACGTGCTCTTTGCCGCCTCGCGCGCCGGGGTGAAGAACTTCGCGCCCGATCCGCAGTTCACCATGAACGCATACCCGGTGACCGTCGAGAAGTAGGGCTACCGGCGCGCGTGAAGCGCTTCCTGCTGCAGCGGCTGTCGTTCCTGGCCCTGAGCGTGTTCGGCGCCTTCACCATCGCGTTTCTCGTCATGCGGCTGATCCCGGGCGATCCCGCCCAGGTCATGCTCGGCGACTACGCCACCAAGGAGTCCATCGCGCGGCTCCGCGAGACGCTGGGTCTCGAGCGGCCGGTGTGGATGCAGTACGTGAGCTTCGTGGCCCGGGCGCTGCAGGGTGATTTCGGGCAGTCCCTCGTCACCCAGCGCCCGGCCTTCTACGAGGTCTTCTCGGTGTTCGCCCCACCATGCAGCTCGCCGCCGCGGGTGCTCTCGTGTCGATGCTCTTGGGTATTCCCGCGGGCATCCTCGCCGCCGCGCGCCGCAATCGACCGCTCGACTACGTCACCACCACCCCTCGCCCTGAGCGGGATGTCCATGCCCGTTTTCTGGCTCGGGCTGCTCCTCCTCTTCCTCTTCTCGTTCACCCTGGGCTGGACGCCGACCATCGGGGCGGGGGCGGAAGGGGGATGGCTCAGCACGCTGCACCATCTCCTCTTGCCCGCCCTCGCCCTCGGGCTGTCGCTCGGCGCCATGGTCACCCGCATGACACGGTCGGCGATGCTCGAGGTGATACGGCAGGACTACATCCGCACCGCGCGCCCAAGGGGTTGACCGAGCTCTTCATCATTGCCAAGCACGCGCTCCGCAACGCGGCCCTGCCCATCCTGACCATCATCGGCATCAACTTCGGCATCCAGCTCGGGGGCACCATCCTCGTCGAGACCGTCTTCGCCCGCCCCGGCATGGGAAGCCTGCTCATCTCGTCCATCTATCAGCGCGACTACCCGCAGGTGCAGGCCCTCGTCGTGGTCTTCGCCACGAGCATCGTGCTCGTCAACGTGGCCGTCGACGTGCTCTACGCCGCCTTCGATCCGCGGGTGCGCGCATGACCGCGCCGATTGCCGTCGGCGCTCCCGTGGAGCGAGCCGCCCCGGCCACCGCCCCTCCGGCCTGGTCGGGCGGATGCAGGCTCGGCTGCGCCGCAGCGTGGCCTGCCTGGTCGGCGGCACGGTCCTCGCCGCCGTGATCGCCGTGGCGCTGCTCGCCCCCGTGCTCGCCACCCACGATCCGATCGCCAACAATCTCGCCGACCGCCTCCAGCCCCCGAGCCGCGCGCACCTCTTCGGCACCGACGACTTCGGCCGCGACGTCTGGAGCCGCGTGGTGTGGGGCGCGCGGGTGTCCCTGGTGGTCGCCCTGATCGTGGTGGGCGTGTCCGCGGTGGGGGCGCCGGCGTGGGTGTGGTGTCCGGATATTTCGGCGGCCGCCTCGACCTCGTCACCATGCGCGTGGTCGACATGATGCTGGCCTTTCCGCTCTGCTCCTCGCCTTGGCCGTCATGGCGGGGCTGGGCTCGAGCCTGCTCAACGTCATCGTGGCGGTGGCGGTGGCGTTTCTCCCCGGTTTGCCCGCGTGCAGCGGGCGGTCACCCTCACCGTGCGTGAGCGCGAGTTCGTCCTGGCCGCGGTCGCCCTCGGCGGCACCCACCTCCGCGTCCTCGCTCGTCACGTGATTCCCAATTGCCTCGCTCCCGTCCTCGTCATGATGACGGTGAGCGCGGCCGATGCCATCCTCGTCGAGTCGTCGCTGAGCTTTCTCGGACTGGGCGTCCAGCCGCCCGCGCCGACCTGGGGCGCGGTGATCAGCGACGGCCGCTCGTTCCTCCAGAACGCCCCGTGGATCTCCGGACTGTCGGGGCCGCCATCATGGTCACCGTCCTCGGCCTGAACCTCCTCGGCGACGGGCTCCGCGATCTGCTCGATCCGACGCTACGCGGGGAAGGGGAGGAAGCCGTCCGGTGAGCGCGGAGCTTCTCGCCGGCTGCGGGAGGGCTCGGTGCTCAGGCGGCCGCCGCGTATCTGCAGGCCTTCCCGCAGCATCTTCGGCGACCTCGGTGGACGCTGACGTCGCTCGTCATCTCGCCCCGTTGGACACGTCCGTCGCCAGGGGACCCGACTGGATCGGACGTCCGGAAGCGCAGAGCTGAACAAACGCATCATTCAACGCCGCGAGGCCGGTGGAGGTGCAACAGACGCCGGGGCTTGCGGAGCTTTGCAGTGACGCGCCCCGAGGGCCGCGAGCCGGGGGCGCAGGGTCTCTTGGTCTCGCGTCGAAGCTAGCGATGAGCGACGTCTCGGCGAGTCTTAGGCGTGGCTCGGAGCGACCAGTCGAATCACCCCGAGGAGGACGATGGCCCCGATGAACGCCACCACCAGGCTCATCAAGACGCCGCCACCACCGGCCGTGCCGAGGAAGGTGGAGAAGAGCCAGCCGCCGAGGAAGGCGCCGATGACGCCCACCACGATGTCTCCGACGAAGCCGAATCCATGGCCGCTGACGATTCGGCCGGCCAGAGCTCCCGCGATCAGTCCGATCAGGATGAACAGAACGAAGTTCATGGGGTCCTCCTTGGCGGGTCTGCCCGTCGCTAGAACAAGAACATCCGGATCAGGAAACCGATGACCACCGTTGTCGCGATCACCATCCAGTCGCTCATGGTGCGACCCTCCCGGCATCGTCTGCCGCGACGCTAACCCTTCCCACGAAGCGCCGCCTATTGGACCTTGGTCCAAGCAGACGGTCCAGGTCATGCGGGAGACAGGGGATGCTGGGCCAAGAGGAGAGTGGGCTCGAAGGATGATAAAGAGCGCCTTTCCGCGGGTTTCAACGTACATGCAGCTCGTCCGTAGGGGCTGTGCCTCCCCGTGTCGCTCCCCTGACGCCTGATCCTTCCCTTGCTCCCCAGCCGCGGAGCCGGACGGGTGATGACCCGCCGCTCCCGCGGCGCGGCGTCGACCGATTCCGAAACCCTCCCCGCGGGCATTCTGGTCGTCATGGGAGGCGCGCTGGTCGCCGGCATCGTGAGCCTCGTGTGGGGACTTCTTCTGCAGCGGACCGGCCGGCGGCGCGTGGAAGTGTCACTCGATGAGCGCCTGCGATTCGAGAGCCTGCTCTCCGAGCTCTCCGCGAGCCTGATCGATGTCTCGATGAGCGATCTCGATGGTGCGATCGAGCGGGGCCTTCAGCGGGTCGGCACGTTTCTCAAGGTAGACCGGGCCAACCTCCACGAATACGGTGACGAGGAGCGATCGTTCGTATCTCGTGGGCCACGGACGGGATCCGGCCGCTGTCCCGCGTCCTGGAGCCTGATCAGTTCCCGTGGGCCACCGAGCAGCTCCGGGGAGGACACATCGTCCGATTTTCCCGGCTGGACGAGCTCCCCGAGCAGGCGTCGATCGACCGGCAGAGCTATCAAAGAAGCGGTACGCAATCAGACCTGTCGCTCCCCCTCCGCGCCGGCGAGTCCCTCCTCGGCGTGCTGTCCTTCGATTCCATCCGAGAGGAGAGGACGTGGCCGGACGAGCTGCAGTCGCGCCTCCAGCTTCTCGCGGAGATCTTCACGTGCGCCCTGGAGCGGCGGCGGGCCGAGCTGGCCCTCAACGAGCGCCAACGGTTCGAAGCCCTCCTGTGGGAGCTGTCCGCGGTGTTCAGCGGCCTCCCCGCTCTCGACGTCGATCACGGAAATCACCCGGGGGCTCCGCCGGATCGTGGACTTCCTCGATGTGGATCAGGGCAGGTTGGTCGAATTCTCCGAGGGCGGCCGGTTGGCGAGAATCACGCACTCGTGGATGGCCGAGGCGTGGTGCCCGCGCCATCCGCGATCACGTTGGACCAGACGCCGTGGGCGGTGGCGCGGCTGCAGGGCGGTGGAGGTCGTTCGCTTCTCCGTATGACCAGGTCCAGTCCCGCATGGCGGGGCGCAGTGGACGAGATATGTCGGTCGAGTACCACCTGTTCGATTCCGGAGCGGGCGGTGTATGACATCGCGGTAGACGGGGTGAGCTTCGTGTCCAGCTATCGCAGCCAGTTCAATTCGATTCTCCGGCGCTCTTCGTTTGCTCAGCTCCTCGAGCGCCTGCAGAGCAGGAGGGCCTCCGCCGCCCACATCGGAGAGGCCCAAGGCCAGTAGAGAGACGTTGCCCTCCCTCTCAGTCCTCGCGCCTGCCCCGGGGCCGCTCGCTTGGCTCAGGGGCGCCAAGTTGCGTATCATCGGGCTCGCCATGAAGCCGAAGGTCAAGGTCTGGGTCACGTTTGGCGACCGTCTCAAGTTTGGAGACGGCCGGGCCGCCCTGCTCGAGCTGATAGAGGAAAGGGGCTCTCTGCGGGCGGCGGCCCAGGTGTCCGGCATGTCGTACCGCAATGCGTGGGGATATCTGCGAGAGCTCGAGAGCGTGGCCGGCTTCAAGTTTGTCGAGCGCGTCAAGGGGGCGGGCCACGAAGCGGAATGCGCTTGACGAAGGCGGGGAAGAACTTTGTCGCGCGGTATCGGAAGTTCCGGAGCGGGCTCGATGCCGTCGCCATGCGGCATTTCGAGCGCTCCTTTCGGTCCTGAGGGCTCGGCGTTCTACGCCCGGCAAGCCTCCAGCCCCGTCCAGTCGAACTCGATGCCGTGACCGGGGCGATCCGGCGCGAGGGCGAATCCGTCCTGGATCCGGAGAGGCTGGGCGATGTAGCGATCCAGCCCGAAGCCGTGCGCTTCGAGATAGGAGCGGTTGGGGGCGGCGGCCAGAAGATGCACGGTGATGTCGTGCGCGCCGTGCGAGGTGACGGGCAGGTTGTAGGCCTCGGCGAGGTCGCGCCACCTTCATGAACACCGTGACCCCGCCGCAGTTGGTCACGTCCGGCTCGGGAAAGGTCACGCCGCCCGCCTGGATCATCTGGGCGAACTCGTACAGCGTGTGGAGATTCTCGCCGGTGGCCACGGGCAGGCCGCCTTCCCGCACGATGCGAGCGTGCCCCGCCACGTCGTCCGGGATGGTCGGCTCCTCCAGCCACACCGGCTGGAAGGGCTGGAGCGCGCGGGCGGCCCGGATCGCCTCGTCGGCGCGTCCAGCGCATGTTGGCGTCCACCATCAGGGGAAAGTCCGCCCCGAGGTGCCCGCGCATGGCCTTCACCCGCGCCACGTCCTCCGACAGCGAGGGGCCGACCGACCTTCATCTTGATGGCGCGGAAACCCTTCTGAGAGATTGTCGTCGGTCTGGGCGAGCAGCCGGTCCAGCGGAAAGTGCGAGATCGATGCCGCCGGCGTAGCAGGGAACCTTGCGGGTCGTCACCGCCCAGCAGAGTCCACAGCGGCACTCCCGAGCGATCGGCCCTTCAGGTCCCACAGGGCGATGTCCACCGCCGAGATGGCCATGGCCGCCGTGCCCCCGCGCCCGCCATAGTGGAGCGCCCACCACATCTTCTTCCACAAGGCCTCGATCAGGTCCGCCCGCTCGCCGACCAGGCGCGGAGCCAGATCGCGCTGCACGGTCGCGTGCACCGCCGCGCCATTGGCGCCCACCGTGAAGGTGTAGCCCGAGCCTTCGCTCCCGCGCTCGTCACGGATGCGCACGGTGACCAGCTCGAAGTGAGTCATCTGGCCGTGCGTGCTGTCGGACAGCGTCACGGGCAGCTTGATCAGATAGTGGTCGGCCCGTACTTCCGCGATGGTGGTCATGACTCGTTCGCCAGAGCCTAGCATATCGGGCCGCGGCGACTCTGGATGGTGCGATCCGTCGCCTACTGGATCAGCCGATCGGCCCGCTGGAGGAGTGGCTGCGGGATGGTGAGTCCGAGCGCCTTCGCGGTCTTGAGGTTGATCACCAGCTCGAACTTGGACGGTTCCTGCACGGGGAGGTTGCCCGGCTGGGCCCCTTGAGGATCTTGTCCACATAGGTCGCGGCGCCCCGGAACAGCTCGGCGTTGTTGGGCGCGTACGACATGAGGTCCTCCGGCGTCCACGTACTCACCGTACGGATACATCACGGGCAGCCGCTTCGCCGCCGCGAATTCCACGATCCGCGCTCGGTGGGAAAGCAGGGAGCGGTCCGCGAGCACGGCGAGCGCATCGGGCCGGGCCGCGGCGATGGTCGCGAAAGCGCCTTCCAGATCCTCGACCCGGCGTACCTCCATGACGGGTCCCACCGCCACCCGCAAGGCCCGGCCCGCGGTCTCGATGGCCTCGCGGTAGAAGGCGATGCCGGGATTGGCGGGATTCCAGAGCACGGCCACCCGCGAGAGCCGGGGAATGGCGCCCTTGAGGAGCTCCATGCGCTTGCCTTCGAGCTCCGGACCCAGGATGGTGAATCCGGTGACGTTTCCTCCCGGCCGCGCGAGGCTTTGCACGATCCCGCTCCGCACGGGATCGGCGGATGACGCCATGACGATGGCGATGGTCTTGGTCGCCCGCATCGCCGCGAGCGTGCCGGGGGTGCCCGTGGTCACGATGACGACCGGACCGAGGCGGACGAGGTCGGCGGCGAGGCCGGGGAGCCGCTCGTCCCACCCCTCGGCCCATCGGTACTCGATGGCGATGTGCTGACCCTCGATGTAGCCGAGTGCGTGAAGCTGCCGTCGGAACGCTTCGACGTAGCCGGGCTCCAGGGAAGGCGATGAGCTGCCGAGGTAACCGATCCGGCGCAGGCCCGAGGCCGGCTGTGCTTCGACGGCGAGCGGAAGGGCGAGGAGGGCCGCGCCTGCTCCAGCAAGGAACGTGCGACGGTCTAGCAACGGATCCTGTCGCGGACAGTCCGCCACGCCCGGGTGATGGGAGACGAGCCGTGGATGCAGTGGGGCCGCCGGATTCATGCGGGAATCCTCCGTAAAAGACTTGCGCGGAGTCTAGCAGAGTCGACAATACGCGGCCATAGCGAATCCGCGGTAGAATCCGGCCATTGACGTGTCCGTCGCGATCGTCCGTTGAAGGTCCATCCAGTCGACCGGGAGGCGCCCATGAAAACACGCACTGTTCTTCATCGCCCTGGCTGCTGCTTCTTTGCGATGAGTACGCCGGGCACGGGCCGGAGCCAGCCCAAGGAGCAGCTGGGCACGGTCAACTTCCCGAATTCCTGCAGCGCGGCCGTGCAGGAGACGTTCCAGCGCGGCGTTGCCATGCTGCACTCCTTCCGCTACGGCGAAGCCGAGAAGACGTTCCGCGAGGTGCTCGCCCAGGATCCCTCGTGCGCGATCACCACGTGGGGCATCGCGGCCATCCTGATGTCGAATCCGCTCACCGGTATCGGGCCGTCGAAGGAATGGGCGGAGCGCGCGCAGGCGGCCATCGACCAGGGCCGCAAGATCGGGGCGAAGACCCAGCGCGAACGTGACTACATCGAGGCGGTGGGGGCGTACTACGAGGACTGGAGCAACCGACCGGAGCGTACGCGTCAGGCCAATCGGGCCCGCGCCTTCGAAGCCCTGGCCGCCCGCTATCCCGCCGACGACGAGGCGCAGATCTTCTACGCGCTCTACCTCGCCGCGACCGCAGTCCTCTCCGACCAGACCTACGCGACCTACCTCACCTCCGCGGCGATCCTCGAGAAGGAGTTCGCGAAGTATCCGGATCACCCGGGCGTCGCTCACTATCTCATCCACAGCTACGACGCTGCGCCCATCGCCCCCAAGGGCGTGCCCGCGGCCCGGCGCTACGCGAGCATCGCCCCCGCCGCGCCCCACGCCCTCCACATGCCCTCGCACATCTTCACCCGCGTGGGGGCGTGGCCGGACTCGGCCGCGACCAACGAGCGCGCGGCCGTCGCGGCCAAGCGCGACAAGGACGTCGACGAGCAGCTGCACGCGATGGACTACATGGTCTACGCCTATCTCCAGCTCGCCCGCGACGACAGCGCGCGCCGGGTGATCGACGAGGCGACCCAGGCGAGCGGGCTCAGCTTCAATCGCTTCGCTGCCCCCTACGCCCTGTCCGCCATGCCCGCGCGCTATGTCATCGAGCGGGGCGAGTGGCGGCAGGCCACGAAGCTCGAGCCGGTGGCGAGCAGCTACCCCTTCACCATCGCGCTCACCCATTTCGCGCGGGGACTGGGAGCGGCGCGCAGCGGCGATGCGGCGACGGCCGACCGGGAGAGCCAGGAGCTGGCCCGCCTCCGCGACGCCCTCAGGACGGCGAAGAGCGAGTACTGGGCGGGCGAGGTCGAAGTGAGCCGTCTCGGGGTGGCGGCGTGGAGCGCCCTCGCGCAGGGCAAGCGTGACGAAGCGCTGAGCCTGATGCGCAGCGCGGCGGACGCCGAGGACAAGAGCGAGAAGCACATCGTGACCCCGGGGCGCATCCTGCCCGCGCGTGAGCTGCTCGGCGACATGCTGCTCGAGCTCAAGCGGCCGGCGGAGGCCCTCAAGGAGTACGAAGCCTCGCAGGTACGCGAGCCGGAGCGCTTCCGCGGATACTACGGGGCCGCTCAGGCCGCGGCGCAGAGCGGCGACAAGGCCAAGGCCAGGCAATCCTTCGCGAAGCTGGTGGAGATGGCGGGCCAGGGCACGCGCGCGGCCGGAGATCGTACAGGCCCGCGCGTTCCTCAGCGCGAACCCCTAGATAGTCCGGGTGCGCTAGGGCAGCTGCTTCGGCACGGGTTTGCCGGCGATCCAGTCCGCGATCACCGCTACCACATCGCGTTCGCGCCCGAGGTAGCCGTGAGCGGCCAGCGCCTCGCAGGGCTCGGAGCGCGGCGGATCGCCGCCCGTGACCTCGACGAAATCCACTTTGGCGCTGCCCGACAGAGCCGCCGGCAACGCGGTGGCCGCCCCGAAGGGTGTGGCGGCACAGCCGTCCTGCCCGTGATGCACGACGAGCACGGGTATCTGGATTCTCTTGAGGTCGGTGTCGAAGACGGTGGCCGAGCGATTGCGGCCTCGGCCGCCGTCGCTCAGGCTCGAGGTCAGTACGAGACCCTTGACCCGCGGATCCTTGATCGATGCGGCGACCGCCGCCGCCGACAACGTGCCGCGGCTCGTTCCCGCGAGATAGATCGGGGCGGGGGCGCGCGCCTCGAGCGCCTGGAGGACCTTGGCCACGTCCTCTGCGTGGGACGTGCCCATCCGGAAAGCATCGTCCATTCCCTGGACCCGGTCCGAGGGCGTATCGATCACGGCCACGAGCAAGCCGCGCGCGGCGAAGAGGCGCGCGGTGCGCACGAGGAAGTTCTGGCCCATCACGATTCGCCCCTCTCGCTCGGAGAAATGGTTCTGGCCGAATCCGCCCGGGAACATGAGGACGGTGGCCGAGGGTTCCCCGGCGGGAACGACCAGGAGCACGCGAACGGTCACCCCGGGGCGGGTGGCGACCCTGAGAATCTCGTCTGCGCCCGCGGCGGAGGCGCCGCCAGGCCGAGGGTGCAGGTGAGAAGCGCGCACGCCCACGAAATCCGCATGGGTCAACTATAGACCAGCCGGTTCTTTCGGAGATGAGCCCGGCGAGCATCTAGACCCGCGCGGTCGACGTGCGGGCGATCGGGGATGCGCGGGCGGCCCTGCCGCAGATGTAGCGAGAACATATTTCTCCTGCTAACCTTCGCATGCGGGCGCCAGCGACCGGGTGGCAGGATCCCACGAACACCCGTCAGAGCGCCCCCTACCGGAGGAGACGAAGATGGCAAGCAACCCCTTCGCTGATCACGCGCGCCGGGATTTCATGCGCATCGCGGGAAGCGGCCTGGCCGTGCTCGCGGCGTCGGCCCAGGCCCGCGTGGTCATGGCGCAGACGGCGGGCACGCCGTTGAAGATCGGCATGGTCGGCTCCGGACGCGAGGGCAGCGCGCTCGGCAAGCTGTTCATCAAGGCCGGCCATCCCGTGATGTTCTCGTCGCGCAACCCCGAGAATCTGAAGGAGCTCGCGGCCGGTCTCGGCCCGCTCGCCCAGGCCGGCAGCGTCGAGCAGGCTATCGCGTTCGGTGACGTGGTCGCCATCGTCATCCCGTACACCGCGGTGGAGCAGATCGGCAAGGCGCACGCGGACGCGCTGGCCAAGAAGGTACTGGTGCTCGATGTGAGCAATCCCATCCCGCGGCGCGACGGCGAGGACTTCGTGAAGCGGGTCAACGAGCAGGAGGAGCCGGGCTCGTGACTGCCAAATGGCTGCCCGGCTCACCCATCGTGCGGGCGTTCAATGCGATCGGCTCCGCGCGGCTGCCCGAGGTGGCGCATCGCCCGGGCGGAATGGTCGGCGTGCCAATCGCAGGCGACGATCCGAAGGCGATCGCGGTCGCCCAGAGCCTCATTCGCGAGATCGGGTTCGAGCCCGTGCTCGTCGGTGGGCTGGCCATGGGGAAGCATCTGGTACCGGGCACGCCGCTCGCGGGCGAGCATACGCCCGCGGAGATTCGACAGGCCGCCGCTGGCCTGCACTGAGCGCTCGCGACGACGGCGGGGACACAAGACAAGGGCTTCGGTGCAGCTCGCCGAAGCCCTTGCCGCTGTCCGCGGAGTCGTGTCCTGGGTGCGGGACGAGTCAGAGCGTCAACCGGGCCGGCCAGGATGAAGGCGCGGGCCGACGGTCAGCGCTGCCTCGGTGGTGGTCCGGGCATCGGCTCGCGCGGCGTGTCGTTACCCTTCGCGTACATGCACTGCTCGTAGGCTCGGTCATAGCGGCGCTGAGCGGTGAACGTGGCGGACTGGCCCGCATTGATGCCGAGGGCGGTCCCGCCGAGAAGCCCCCGCCGGCGCCTATGGCCGCGCCCGTTCCCGGGTGGCCCGCAACGGCTCCGATCGCCGCTCCGAGCCCGGCGCCCACAAGCGTTCCAATGGCCGCCCCGGTGGTGGTGCCCTGCACGGCGGCCGTCTGCGGGTTGCCGCCGGCCTGCTGCAGCGACCATTGACGGCACACCGCATCGTCGGTCTGGAACTGCTCGAAGGATTTCTCCGGACCCGGCATCACCTTCACCATCGGCCCCGTCGGAGTCGTCACGCAGCCTGAGCAGAACAGCATCGCGCACCCTACCACGATCAGACGTCTGGTCATGTCACGCGCCTCCTTGAGATGGACCCATGCCGTGAGACGGAGGGTGTGGCACATGTGCTTACACGAAACATGGGTGACTCAGATCGAGGGGCGTCGGCGAAGAGGATGTGCCGTCACGAGCCGGGCGCGGCCGGGAGGGTGGCCCGGCCTCGTCGAGCGCCTACGGCGATGGGGTGTCGGGGGTGGGGACGACGAACTGGAAGGTGAGCCCGGGGCCGTTGTTCACGCTGACCCAGAGCCGACCGCCATGCGCTTCCACGATCGACCGGCTGATGGACAGTCCCATGCCGAGCCCCTTCGCCTTGGTCGTGTAGAAGGCTTCGAAGACCCGGTCGAGACTCTCCGGAGCGAGACCGGGGCCTGTGTCCTCGACCGACACGAGCACGCCGGGACCGTCATCGAGCTGGTGACGCTGCGCCCGGACAGATAGCTCACGGCCTCGATCGGATATCTCCGCCATCGCCTCGATCCCGTTCATGACCAGGTTCAGAACCACCTGCTGAAGCTGGACCCGGTCCCCCAGCACGAGGGGGAGACCCGGGGGAGAGATCCGTGCTGGCGGATCCCATGCCGGGCCATGGCGGACTGCACGAGGATCAAGACGTCGCGGATCACCTCCGTGATGTCGAAAGGAGCCTTCTCCTCGCTCGACTTCTTGAGGAGGGCGCGGGTGTGGGCGATCACCTCGCTGGCCCGGCTCGCGTCCCGGATCATGCGCCGGACCGCGTCGGCGGCCTTGTCGAGGCGGGGCGGCTCGTGGGCGAGCCAGCGCAAGGAAGATCCGCCGCTCGTCACGACGGCGGTGAGGGGCTGGTTCAGCTCGTGGGCGAGGGAGGCCGTCAGCTCGCCCATGGTGGTCACCCGGGTGATGTGGGCGAGGTCGGCCTGCGCCTGACGGAGCGTCTCCTCGGCGCGCCGCCGATCCTCGATGTCGGTGAGGGTGCCGTACCAGCGAACGATGCGATTGTCCTCGTCGCGGAGGGCGGTCGCGCGCGAGACGGTCCATCGATAGGATCCATCCGCGCTGCGGATCCGGCACTCGAGCTCATAGGGCTGGCCGGTGGTGAGGGCGGCCCGCCACATCTTCGCCCGGGACTCCACGTCGTCCGGGTGATGGAAGACGCCACCCAGGCTTCGGATCTGCGGCCATGGTCATGCCCGTGAAGTCGAGGAGCCGCTGGTTGCAGTAGTCGATGTAGCCGTCGGGCCGGGCGCTCCAGATCAGGTGAGGGATGGTCTCCGTGGTCAGGCGCAGGGTGCGGGCGCCTTCCCGGAGCTGCTCTTCCGCCTGTTTTCGCTCCGTCACGTCCATGGCCATGCCGAGGAACTCCGCGAGGTTACCGGACTCGTCGAAGACGGGATGGCCCAGACTGTGGATGTGCCGGATGGCGCCGTCGGGAAGAACGATCCGATAGTCGAACTCGTAGTCTTTCTGCTCGGCGTGCCGCCGCTCCGTCATCTCGTCGTACAGCGCGCGATCGTCCGGGTGAACCCGCTCCCGCGACAGCTGCGCCCGCCCGGGGGCCCCGTGGTGGCCGGATCGTAGCCGAAGATCTGAAAGAGCTCCCGCGACCAGACGGCCTCACCGGTATATTCGTTGCGGGCCCAGCTCCCGGTGTGGCTCAGTCGCTGCGCTTCGGCGAGGTAGGCTTCGCTGCGCCGGAGCCGGTCCTCCGCGTGCCGTCGCTCCAGGATGTCGCCCAGCCGTTGCCCGAGGGTCTCCACCGCGGTGAGGAGAGGCTCATCGGGCTCCCGCATCGATCGCGAGAAGAATTCGAAGACGGCGAGGACCTCGTCGCCCGCTGTGATCGGAAAGACGAATCCCGAGATGAGACCTTCCGCGCGCGCGGCCTTTCCGCGGGGAAAGTCGGACACGGTGGTCACGTCGGTGATCCACGCCGCCTTCTTGCTCTCCCACACCCGGCCGACGAGGTCCTGACCGCGCGCCACGGGGCGGCGAGGCTGACCGCGCGAAGCGCGCCCGCCGTCGGACTCGGAAAAGAAGGACTCGCGAGAGCACACGAGCGCGGCCGTGTCCGGCCGGGGAAACCAGACCTGTCCCAGAGACCACTGCCGGAGCTCACAGATCTTTTTCAGACAGGCGGAGGCGAGATCGGCCACGCTCGCGGTGTCGCTCGCCGCGGTGGTGACCTCCACGAGAATTCGCAGGGCGTCTTCGGCGTGTTGCCGCTGGCGGATCTCGGCCCGGAGGGCCTCGTTTGCCCGTCGAAGGTCCGCCGTCCGTGCCTCCACGCGAACCTCGAGCTCGTCCCGAGCCTGCCGGAGCGACTGCTCGGCCCGACGCCGACCCATGGTGAGGGTGTGGGCGAGCACGGCGGAGACGGCGAAGACGAGGAAGCGCGGCAGCACCTCGGTTCCGACGGCCAGGGAATGAAGAGGCGCGATGAAGAAGTACTTGCCGCTCGCGATGGCCAGCAGCACGGCGAGCCAGCCCGGGCCTCGGCCTCCGAACCAGGCGCTCGCCACCACCGCGCAGAGGATGGGGGCCACGAAGGGGGCACGCTCGGAGCGCTCCAGAGGAAGGGCCAGTCCGATCGCCGTCGCCACCGAGAGCACGGCCAGCCCATAGCGCAGGACGGCGGACACCACCGAGCGTGTATGGCCAAGTGTCACTCGCCACGGCATAGATGGAGGATAGAGCATGAGGGCACGTGTCGCCACCGCATGCCACGGTGCTCTGGCGCCGGTATGAGCCCTCTCATACCAAGGTATGATGTCGGCCCCGCCTCGAAGCCACGTCTAATGGCCGCGTCTCCAAAGGAGCGCGTGGCACCAACACATTGGAAGGAACGGGAGCCGTGAAGAGCCTGGCGGGACGAGTCCGCGACCCTCAAGGAAGGTGCTATCGTTCAGGTGACGACGTGACCGAAGCCTCAGCGATCAGAAGGAGCGTCCTCGGGGAAACGCGGCGAGGCCATGAGCGAAGAAGAGCCCATTGTCTTCGTGGTCGACGACGACAAGGCGGTGCGAGAAGCCACCGCGGATCTCCTCGCCTCGGTCGGTCTCCGCGCCATGACCTTTCGGACTGCGCAGAATTTCTCGCCAGCTCACGCCCGGAGGCTCCCGGCTGCCTCGTCCTCGATGTGCGCCTGCCGCGGCTGAGCGGCCTCGACCTCCAGCGCGAGCTCGTCACCTCGCCCGTCCCCATTCCCATCATCTTCATCACCGCGCATGGCGACGTGCCGATGTCCGTGCAGGCCATGAAGGCGGGGGCGGTAGAGTTCCTCACCAAGCCCTTCCGTGATCAGCAGCTCCTCGAGGCCATCGAGAAGGCCATCGAGCGCGACCGCGGAGACCGGCGGCGCCGGAGGGAGCTCACCGAGCTCCGCGGCCGGTTCGAATCGCTCACCCCTCGTGAGCATGACGTGATGGCGCGGGTGGTGGCCGGACTGCTCAACAAGCAGATCGCGGCCGAGCTCGGCACGAGCGAGGTGACGGTCAAGATTCAGCGGGCCCAGGTGATGCAGAAGATGCGGGCGGACTCTCTGCCCGATCTCGTGCGAATGGCCGAGCGGCTGGCCTCCTCGGCGAGGGGAGACTAGTTGCCCACCGAGGGGCCGGCCCTCTCCGCTGAGCTGTAGCCCACTCATACCAAGGTCTGACTGGTCAGCCCGCTCCCCGCCTCGTACCGTAGCGTTCATGCTGAGCGACGAGCCGGTCATCTCCATCGTGGACGACGACGCCTCCATCCGGCAGGCCATCGATGACCTCATCGGCTCGACCGGCCTGCGCGCGGCCACCTTCGCCTCGGCCGAGGAATTCTTGCGCGCGGAGGAAGCGCAGACGACGGCCTGCCTGATCCTCGATCTGCGCATGCCCGGAATGGACGGCCGTGAGCTTCACGAGCGGCTGCGTCGCGAGGGCCACCGGATTCCCGTCATCCTTCTCACCGCGCACGGGGACGACACGGTGCGCTCGTGGGCGCGGGGGCGGGGGTGGCCGCGTTTCTGCCCAAGCCGTTCGAGGCCGAGGCGCTCCTCGGCGCGGTAGCGGCAATCCTGCGAGGAAGATAGAGCACACCACACACCGCATCCCGGCGCGGAAGGGCCGGGATCAACGGGAGGCAAGATGGCACAGCTTGTGGAGACGGTGCGGACGGAACCTGAGGGAGAGCTGGTGGAGACGGCTGCGTCGACGGGAGCGGGACGCCGCCGAGGCGCTCGTCACCGAGTACGGGGACCGCGTGTACCGGCTCGCCCTCCGGATCACCGGCAACCCGTCGGACGCCGAGGAGGTCGTGCAGGACGCGTTCTGGACGGTGACCCGAAAGATCGACACCTTCCGCGGGGACGCCGCCTTTGGCTCGTGGCTGTATCGCATCACCGCGAACGCCGCCTATCAGAAGCTGCGACGGCCCCGGAGCGAGCGGAGCGAAGTGCCGTGGGAAAGTGTCCGTCCATCACTGGATGAGCGCGGTCCGCAGCAGGCTCCCTTGGCGGACCGGTCGGCGGGAGGGGAGGACGTGGCGCTCCAGGCGGAGCAGCGACGGATCCTCGAGGCGGCGATCGGGGAGCTGCCCGCCAACCACCGGGCGACCTTCCTTCTTCACGACATGGAAGGGCTCTCGAATCCTGAGATCGCCGAGACGCTGCACCTCAAGGTGGCCACCGTCAAGTCGCGCGTGCACCGTGCCCGGCTCTTCCTGCGGGCGCGCCTGACCGCGTACATGACCGACGCGCCTCGGCCGGCCTCATCGGATGCCCGCTCCGGGCGCGCGGTGGTCTCGAAATGGTGCCGCGATCTTGCCCACATGGTGATGCCGGTGAACCGCGAAGGCAGCGCGCTGCTCGCTCACGGTTCCCCTCGAGGCTGATGCTGACCGCGTTCGTGCTGAAGGCCGCTGCATGCGCGGCCGCCGGGCCGGTAGCGGCAGTCGCACCGAGACCCCCGGGTAGCCTCAGCTTCGTCAAGTAGCTCCTCGCGGTACAATCCCATTCATGGACGGCGAGATCGTTCCCAGCGTCTATGCGGAGCCCTTCCGCCCCACGACCTTCATCGGCGAGATCTGGGAGGCGCAGGCGGCGGCGCGCTACTTCCGCACCGAAGAGGAAGCGCAGATTGCGGAGGGCATCGCGTACTACGTCCAGCAGCGCTGGAACGAGTGGGATGATCTGGCCTGGATTCCCCGAGAGCCGACCCATTGGGAGAATGCCGTGGGCGTGCTCGGACTGGCCCTGGCAAGCGTGCTGCTTCTGCTCCTGCTGTAGTCCACGGGCAGGTCTCGCTGCCTGGTCTACCCCATCGCTTACCCGAGGAGAGAGCCTATGCCCACCACCGTCGTCCTCGAGCCGTACGAAGGCACGTGGTCCAGTGACGACGCCGACGCAGGGTTTCGCAGCCTGGTCGCCGAGTACTCACGCCTCGATCCGCTGCCCACCCTGGAGACCCTGAGTCGTCACACAGGCATACCGGTGGGAGCGCTCGCGCGCTTCGTCCTCGCCCGCTACTGCACGTCGGGGAGTGATGCGCTGCTCGAGATCGGACCGCGGGTGGCCCGTCAGATGGAAGACATCATCGTGCGGGCGGAAGCCACCGATACCGAGGCGGCCCGCCTCGACGCCTACCGGGCCCTCAAGGCCATCGTGTCGTGGCTGGTCGTGCCCCTCGACAATCCCAACTGGCGCCGCGGTGGCTCCTCCGGCCCCAGCTGAGACGTGTCGCGCTGAGGCCGCTACCGGTCGAGCCAGGCCGCCACGAGCCGCCCGCCATAGTCGTAGCCGAGGTTCGGCCCGTAGTTCTTGAGCGCGGCATCCCACACCGCGACATAGGTTCCTGACGGCGTGGCGACGTAATACTGCTGCTTTGCGAGATGCCGCTCGATCTGGTTGATGATCTCCCGACGGCCCTTCACGTCGGCGGTCCGCCGCTGGCGGACGAGCAGGTCGTCGAGGGCGGGATCGGCCACGTGACTGCGATTGCGCGGCTCCCCCGTGTAGTACTGGCCGAAGAGGAAGCTGTCGGGCTCGAGGAACGGCGTGAGCGGTCCGAACACCATCGAATCGAATTTACCGAGCCGGCAGGTGGCCTGATACGCGCCGTACTCCTTCTGGTCCAGGGTCGCCCGATGCCCACCGCCTTGAGGTCCTTGAGGAGGAGCTGCATGGTGTCGACGAGCATGGTGGACCCGTAGGTCGCGAAGCAGACGCTGGCCGGCAGCCCGTTCGGATGGCCGGCGGCGGCGAGGAGTCGCTTGGCCTCGGCCGGGTCGTAGCGATAGTACTTGGCGCCCTCGCCGAGCTCCGCGATGGGCAGGGCCCAGTCGGACAGAGCGGCGGGCAGTGGCCCGTTCACCGCCCCGATGCCTTCGAGGGTCGCGTCGATCATGCCCTTGCGGTCGATGGCGAGGGAGACGGCCTGGCGCACGCGGACATCGCTGAACGGAGGCTTGTCGGTTCGCATGTCGATGAGGTTCACCACGTTCGAGGGAAACTCCGCGACCTTGAGGGCGGGCCGGCGCTTCTTCAGCGGCTCCACGAGCTGCACCCAGTCCGAGCGGTTGATGGCGCCGGGAAACTCCCAGCCCAGATCGTACTTGCCGCCGAGGAAGGCGGCGAGGCGCGAGGCATTGTCCTCGTCGACGAACATCTCCACCCGGTCGATGTAGGGCAGGCCGGCCACGAAGTAGGCCGGGTTCCTGACGAGGGTGAGCGAGACGTTGGGCCGGTAGGCGTCGAGCATCCAGGGGCCGGTGCCGATGACCGCCTCCGGCTTCTTGAGGTCCCCGAACTTCTCCACGCATTCCCGCGCGATGATGGCGCCCGCCATGGGATTGGCGATCATGTCGAGAAACCACGCGAAGGGCTCCTTCAGCGTGAACTTCACGCTGTAGCGGTCGAGCGCCTCGATCTTGCCGATGGCCCGGAACATCGAGACATTGGCGCTGCCCTTCTCGCTGAGGATGTGCTCGAAGGTGTACCGGACGTCCTCCGCGGTGAGCTCGCGGCCGTTGACGGGAGGCTTGGCGTGAAAGCGCACGCCCTTGCGAAGCTTGAAGACATAGCTCGTCTCGCTCGTCTGCTGCCAGGACTCCGCGAGGTCTCCTTCGATGGGAAACGTGCCGGGACGGACGCCCGGGCCGGCCTTGTGCCGCAGGAGCCGGTTGTGGGTGAAGCTCGTCACCACGTGCGTCTTGTAGGCGTGGGCGAGGATGTGGTCGAAGTGCGGCGGGTCCCACGTCCGTAGCGACAGGGTGCCGCCCCGCTTGGGCGTCTGGGCGATGGCGCGCGAGCCGAGGCCGGCGGAGACGAGGCCGCCCGCTCCGATCGTCAGGAACTGTCTGCGTGACACCATGGGTCAGGTCCTTTCCCCGTGCGCGTCGGCGCGCACGCGAGCCTCAGGGCCAGGCCGCGACGCCCTGCCTGAACTGCTCCAGCTCGAGGAGCCGTACCCGGGCGCTCGCCGTGGCCGCCGCCCGCGTCTGGGGAGTGTTGTAGCCCCAGGCCGCGAGATAGAGCCCGACGTCTTCGAGATCGGGGTGAGTGGTGACATGCTCCAGCGTCTCGAATCGATCCTCGACGAACCAGACGCGCGGCCGCCGGCCGTGGGCGGTCGTGTAGGCGCCGATGAGCGCCCGCAGGTTGTCGCACTTGTGCGTTCCCGCTTCCTTGCCCTGTATGTCGGCGAGGTGCACGCGCCACTCGTCCAGGATGAGACGGGCGAACTCGCCTTCCTTGGTCGTGACGAGCACGGCGCGGTCCGGCTCGGCGACGAGCTGACGCAGCTCTTCGAGGCGGCAGTACGACGTGTTGCGGGCGATCCAGCCCGCGCGATCGGCGGCGATCCACTCGCGCCGAACCTCGTCGAGCGTCTTGGCGAGAAGGCCGACGAGCTGCTCGCGCGAGCCCGGCCCCAAGGCCGCCTCGGCGTCGCGCACGCCCGCCCAGTCCCGAAGAATGCCCGATTCCGGCCGGCCCTCGCCGATGGCCCGCAGGAGGAGCGGCATCTCCCATCCCGTCATGATGACGGGGCGGAGCCGCCGGAAGACGGGCAGGAGATCGTCGCCGGGCACAGGTGCCCCGGGCCACGCCTTGGCATAGGTGCGGCGACTCGTCTCGAAGTACTCGCCCATGCCATCGCACAGCACGCCGTCGAAGTCGAGGGCGAGGATATCGGGAATGACGTGGCCGGGCGACGGCATGTAGGCGCGATCCTGCCAGAGAGGGGAGGAGAGGTCAAACCGCGTGAAAGACGGAGGGTGCCCTACGCGCCGGGGCGGTAGAATGGGCCGCTCGAGTCCAATGCCTGAGCGTGGGAGGCTACGGTGAGTGACGATCTGCATGGCAGTGCGAGGGACCTTCGCCAGAAGCTCTACCGGCTCGAGGTTCTCCTCGACATCGAGAAGGGCAGGGTCGGCGGGGATGGAATGGCCGGGGAGGCTCCCGGGACGTGGAACGAGCGGCCGCGCTCTCCCGGCTCGTCGAATCAGGGCTCATCGAGGCGGCCCCGCCGCCCGAGCATTTCCGTCTGAAGCCGGAAGGGAGAGACTTCCTCAAGGCCGTCCGGTCCAAGGTCGCCTTCCAGGGCATGGTCGACTGGACCCGGGTGGACGAGATCGACTTCTCCAAGCTTTAGCAGGCCGCTGAAAAAGGCCTGCGGATTCTTCGCCTGCGAGAGGTCTTGGCTAAGCAGGAGAGGTGAGTGCGGGCAGGACTTCGGCGGTGAAGCGCTCGAACTGCTGGAACTGGTCGTCGCCCACGAAGCGCAGGCAGAGATCGGTGACGCCGGCCGCGGCGTAGCGGCGGAGGGCGTCGATCACCGCGTCGGGCGGGCCGAGGCCCATGGTGCCGCGCATGTGGACGCCGCCCCCGTAGTAGGCGGCGAGGAACTCACCGGTCCGCCGCTCGGCCGTGCGCACGTCGTCCTCGAAGCGCACGGTGGTGTAGACACACAGCGGGAAACCGGGAAGGCTCCGTCCGTGCCGGGCCAGCGCCTCGTCGGCGCGCTCGCGCACGAGGCGGCAGTCCTCGGCCTCGATGTAGGTGGTGATGATGCCGTCACCGAGCCGGGCGAACCGCTCGAACTGGGCCGGCAGCATCTCGCCGCGATTGGCCGCGGTGATCGAGCACGGGCGGCCCCGCCGGATTCCAGGGCAGGGGGCCGATGGTGTGCTCGGTCAATTCGAAGTCGCCGCCGCTCCGGGTCACCGGCGCGCCGCCCCACAGCATCCGCCAGATCTCGACGTGCTCCTCGAGCCGGCGCACCCGCCGCTTGTGGTCGGCGCCGCAGGCCGCCCACTCGCGCTCCGCCGAGGGCAGGCTCCAGCCCACGCCGAGCCCGAGGACCACGCGACCCCGCGAGAGGTTGTCCACGTTCGCGATCTCGTTGGCGAGGACGACGGGATGGCGGAGGGCGGGCAGGAGCACGGCCGTGCCGAGTCGCACCCGCTCGGTGATGCCGGCGAGCAGGGCGAGCGTGGTCACCGCTTCCAGACGCGGCTTGGCCACCACGCTGTCCCCGACCCACACCGCGTCGTAGCCCGCGCGGTCGGCGAGCCGGGCCATGCGCCAGCACATGTCGACGTCGGGCCGCCGCACCGACTCCATGACCACGCCGCGAGTCGGGATGAGCACGCCCACGCGCATGCGCGTCACCGCGACCCGATGAAGTTCCGCATGAGCGCGATGCACTTGTCCGTGGCGGGCCCCGCCTGCTGCATGAAGCCGTGGCGGGCCCCGGGGAAATGCACGCGCTCGATCCGTCCCCCCGCCTTGGCGTAGGCGGCCACGAAGGCCTCCGTGATCTCCGACGGCACGTTGTCGTCGAGCTCGGGATGAGCGAGCCAGACCGGCGGCAAGCGCGCGCCTCTCCCGAGCTCACGATGCGGGTGACGCTGGCGTCCGCCATGGCGGCCTCGTCGATGAAATAGCCGTGATGGGAGGAGACGAGCCGGCTCGCGTCGAAGGCGGGGGCGGCTGGGGCGGCTCCTGCGTGCGTCTGACCGCGTAGCGATAGCGCGCGAGAGGATCGGGGACCGGATACTGGACGAGGATGAAGAGGACGGAGTCGTCGCCCGTGCCCGCGCCGAGTGATCCGTCAGGCAGGACGATGGGAACTCCGGCATGGGCGGCGACTCCCGGCCGCACCCCGACGAGGAGCGCGAGATGTCCGCCGCTCGACTGGCCGACGAGCCCGATGCGTGTGGGATCGACGCCGAGGCGGCTGGCGTGAGCGCGCATCCACCGCACCCCCGCCGCCACGTCGGCGCTCGCCGCCGGATGCTTGTGGTCCGGCCCCTGCCGGAAGTCCAGGAGGCGACGACCACGCCGGCCGCGGCCAGGCCCCGGCCGTGATGGACGCCGATGGTCCGGTCCAGGCGGTTCCACGCGCCACCGTGGGCGTCGACCAGTCCCATCAGCGGCGCGGCCGGCGCGCCCTTGGGTCGGTACACGCGGGCGAGGAGGTCCTTTCCCTCCGGCCTGGCGTAGACGACGTCGGCTTCCTCGACTTCGTAGGGCGCGCTCGGATCGAAGCGAACGGTCATGGGCTTCGTCTCCTCCTCGTTACAGCCTCACTCGATCACGTTGTCGGAAAGCGTTCACGAAGTCGCCATGGGACTTGGGAGACGTCGTGCCGAGGAAGCCGATTCGATAGACCTTGGTCGCCGGTTGACCCTGGGCCGCTATCGCCAGGGCGAGCGCCAGGACTGGACCCAGACACTCCATGGTCTCAGCACGGCCGGTGCCTCATGCCTTCACCCAAGCGCCCTCCCGTGCCGTCAGACAGATAGCCCCGGGTCACTCGGAGTGTCAAGGACGATTCCCGCCGCTCGGCCGTTGTGTCGAGCGCCTGGGTGGCACGGAGAGACGCTCGGTGAGCGCCTGGTGCAGCTCGCTCCAGACCGCGTCCAGGTCGGGCGTGGCGGGGCTGCGCACGGCCCAGATGGTGAGGGGAAATCGAGTTGGTGGATGCGCCGCACGCGCAGACGGGAGCGGAGAGGACTCCTGGCGAGAATGCGCGCGGGCACCAGGCTCCAGCCACGTTGGCGCGCGACCAGCGCGAGCTGGAGATCGTAGGTATAGGTCTCGACGGCCACGCGCATGCGCACGCCGGCGGCGAGGAGGCGCGCGCTGGAGGAGGCCCGCGCCGCGCAACCTTCCGGATTGAGGATCCAGCCGACGTCGCCCAGGCTCGCCATGCCATCGAAGCGCGGGGTATTCCCGTTGGCGGGGCCCGACCACCACGAGGCGCTCGCGTCCGAGCCGGGTGGCGTCGACGCCGGCGGGCATTCGCTCGTCGTCCGGGAGCAGGATCACGGCGCCGTCGAGCGTCCGGGCGCGCACGCGCTCGAGCAGGTCACGGGTCCATCCTGTGCTCAAACAGAGAGAGACATGGGGAAAGCGGCGCTGCACCCGCTCCACGGGCTGGGTAAGGGTCACCTCGGTGAGCGCGTGCGCCACCCCGATCCGGAGCTCGCGGGCGGGCACCTGGGCGCCTTCCGATGAGGAGCGGACATCGCGCACCGCCTCGAGCACGCGGCGGCAGCGCTCCAGCACCGTCTGCCCCGCCTCGGTGAGGGTGACGGGGCGGCGGGTTCGATCGCAGAGGGTGACGCCCAGGGCAGATTCGAGGCGCTGCATCTCGCCGCGTCACCGCGGGCTGGGTCAGGTAGAGGGCGCGGGCGGCCCGGCTCACCGAGCGCGCTTCCGCGACGGCCACGAAGGCCCGGATGTCATCGAATTCCATTTCGGCATACTAACCATGCGCACTATTCATGTGCAACATGGGTATCGCGCTGGTATGCTCACGACCGCGATGCCGACCTCACCGTGCTCCATCGTGCGCTCGTGGACGGCCCGCGCCACCGCCACGCAGGGGCCGACGACTATCTGGCGCATTTCCAGGCATGCGGTCGCTCCCGGCGCTCCGTCGCAGTCCCCGGGCACGGGGGCGCGCTCGTCATGCGTCGCCGGCGGGACCACGAGGTCGAGATCACCGTGCTCACTCTCTGGGCGTCCCTGGCCGCCATTCACGACTTCGCGGGGTCCGACGCCACGGTGGCCGTCGTCGAGCCCGCGGCGCGCGCCGTCCTCCAGACATTCGACGAGCGGGCCGAGCACTTCGAGCTCGCTCTCCACGCGGAGCCCTGAGCATGTCACGCTATTTCTGCCACGAGCATCCGGACGTGCTGGTCCTCGAGACACGCGTGGTCGACGCGCGTCCGGGCGCCGTCGTCCTCGAGGAGAGCCCCTTCCACCCCGGGGCGGCGGCCAGCTCGCCGATCGCGGGGTCCTCCGATGGAGCGGGGAGAGGTGAGGGTCACGGGCATCGAGGCGGTCGACGGCCGCTTCTGGCATCGCCTGGGCGATCCGGTGGAGATGGCGGGCGCGGTGGAGAGCGTGGTGGATCCCGGCTTCCGCTCGATGATGGCGCAGCTCCACACGGACACGCACATCCTGAACGCGCTCGTCTTCCTGCATTTCCAGGGTGCGCTCGTCACGGGCGCGCAGATGAACGAGGACGGAACGGCGCGCATGGACTTCGACCTCCCTGACGCCGACAACGACCGGCTGCGCGCCCTCGAGCCGGAGATCAACGACGTCATCCGGCAGGATCTCCCGTGCGCTACGCGTACGTGACGGAGGCCGATGCCCTCGCCGAGCGTGGTCTCATCCGCAACCGATCGGTAGCGCCGCCGCCCGCCGCGGATGGCACGGTCCGCGTGGTCGAGATCGTGGGGCTCGACCGCCAGGCCTGTGGCGGAACGCACCTGATGTCGACGGCGGGCTCGGCACCCTTGCGCATCCTCAAGATCGACAACAAGGGTCGCCACAATCGCCGGATCAAGATCGGGCTCGCCGGCGAGCGCCCGAGGTGACCGCGGCCGTCGAGCCGTTCCGCATCGACGTCCCGCAGGCGGTGCTCGACGATCTCGGGGAGCGGCTGCGGCGGGCGCGGCTGCCGGGAGCGCCCGCGGACGCTGGTTGGACCTACGGGACGAGCCCCGAGTATCTGGAGCGGCTGCTCGACTACTGGCGCCGCGAGTACGACTGGCGCTGCGGTGGAGGCCCGGCTGAACCGCATGCCGCAGTTCATGGCCTCCGTCGGCGGCTACCGCATCCATCTCGTCTACGAGCGAGGCAGCGGTCCCGCCCCGCTTCCCCTCGTGCTCACGCACGGCTGGCCCGGATCCTTCGTCGAGTTCGAGGCGGTGATCGGGCCTCTCGCTCACCCGGAGCGATTCGGCGGCCGCGTCGAGGATGCCTTCGACGTGGTGGTGCCGACCCTGCCCGGCTATGGCTGGTCGAGCCCGCCGCCGGCTCCCGTCACCACGCGCGATATCGCGAGGCTCTGGGACGATCTGATGACTTCGGTGCTGGGCTACCCGCGCTACGTGGCGCAGGGCGGCGACTGGGGCAGTCTCGTGACGTCGTGGCTGGCCGTGGACGCCGCGCGACACGTGGAGGCCATTCATCTGAACATGATGGGGCTGCGGCCGCACCTCGGCGAGGGCAGCGCGCCCCTCACCGCGGAGGAAGAGGCATGGGCGAAGCGAGGCGCGAGCGCGCCTCGATCGCGAGACGGGCTATCAGGCCATCCAGGGCACCAAGCCACAAACGCTCGCGTACGCCCTCACGGATTCGCCGGTGGGGCTCGCCGCCTGGATCGCCGAGAAGTTCCACGGGTGGAGCGAGCCGATGGCCGGAGGTCCGCCCTTCACCATGGAGCAGATCATCACGGACGTCATGATCTACTGGGTCACCGGCTCGGCCAACACCGCGAGCTGGCTCTATACCGCCGCGCGCCGCCTGGGCGGAATGCGACTGGAGCGGGGCGAGCTCGTCACCGTGCCCACCGGCTTCCTCTGCTGCCCCCATGACCTGTTTCCCGCTCCGCCGGATTCCTGGATCCGTCGCGTCTACCCCTTGATGCGGCGGACCGACCTGCCGGCAGGCGGCCACTTCCTCGCCTACGAGCGACCGGGTGACTTCGTGGAAGACGTCCGTGCATTCTTCCGGAGCTTTCGCGGCCAGGCCTCGTCCCGCACGCTGAGCGGCGGCGGCCTCCGCCGCCCGGCACCTCTTCGTCCTGTTCCGCCCACCGCTGTCCAACCGGTTACCGACCAGATATCCTAGGTGACGGCCGGCGTCTTCGCGCACGGTCGCATGCGAGTCGCATTCGCTCCGCTAAGGGAGGCGTCTCATGATCTGGGGAATGACGACGTCGACATTCACCCTCGTGCACGTCTGGCTGAGCGTGATCGGTATCGGCGCCGGCCTCGTCGTCAGTGTTCGGCCTCCTCGCCGGGAAAATCGCTCGGCGGCTGGACCGCGCTCTTCCTGATCACCACGGCGGCCACCAGCGCGACCGGCTTCGCCTTCCGTTCGACCATCTCTTGCCGTCTCACAAGGTCGGCATCGTGTCGCTGGCCGTCCTCGCCCTCGCCGCTGCTCGCTCGGTACGGCCTCCATCTCGCCGGTCCCTGGCGCCGCGTCTATGCCGTATGCGCCGGTCTTGCCCTGTATCTCAACGTGTTCGTGGCGGTGGTGCAGGCCTTCGAGAAGGTGCCGTTCCTGAACGCGATGGCGCCCACCCAGACCGAGCCGGCCTTCGTGGTCACGCAGGTGGTGGTTCTCGCGCTGTTTGCCCTGCTGACCATCGGGGCGGCCCGGAGGTTCCGGAGAGCGCCCGCCGACGACCGGTCAGCCTGATCGGATCAAGTGCAGATGGTGCAACCTTCTGCCCAGGCACACCCGTCATAAGGACATGGAGCGTGCCGCTCTTCTCCAAGCCACCAGGAGACAAGCCATGCCTCAGATGAAAGCCGTGCAGGTGAGCAAGCCCGGAGGACCACTGGAGCTGGTCGAGCGGCCCATTCCAGAGCCAGGCCGCGCGCAGGTGCGCATCAAGGTGGAAGCCTGCGGCGATCTGCCACAGCGATGTGCTGGTCAAGGATGGGCTCTGGCCGGGCCTGCAATATCCGCGTATTCCGGGCCACGAGATCGCCGGGCGCGTCGATGCGGTCGGGCCGGACGTCGTCAACTGGAAGCCCGGCCAGCGGGTCGGGGTGGGCTGGCACGGCGGCCATTGCTTTACCTGCGATCCCTGCCGTCGTGGGGATTTCATTCTCTGCCAGTTCGAGAAAGTCACCGCCCTCAGCTTCGACGGGGCTATGCCGAATACATGATCGCCCCCGCCGAAGCCGTGGCCGCCATCCCCGAGGACCTGCCCGCCGCCGAGGCCGCTCCGCTCCTCTGCGCCGGCATCACCGTGTACAACGCCCTGCGCAATGCCAATGCGAGAGCGGGGATCTCGTGGCCGTCCAGGGCATCGGAGGACTGGGCCATCTGGGGATTCAGTACGCCCGCCAGATGGGCTTCCACACCATCGCCATCGGGCGGGGCGGGGACAAGGATCCTCTGGCGAAGAAGCTGGGCGCTCACGAGTACATCGACACCGGCGTGAATGCCGCGCCGGAAGCTCTCCAGTCGCTGGGCGGCGCGCGCGTGATCCTCGCCACCGCCCCGGACGCCAAAGCCATTTCGGCCCTGATCGACGGACTGGCCCCGGGCGGCAAGCTGGTGGTGGTAGGCGTCGCGCCGGAGCCGCTGTCGATCAGCCCGTTGCAGATCGTCTTGTCGCGGCGATCGATCCAGGGCTGGCCGTGCGGCACCGCCAAGGACTCCGGAGGATGCGCTGCGGTTCAGCGCGCTGTCGGGAGTCCGTCCCATGATCGAGCGCTACCCGCTGGACAAGGCGGCCGAAGCCTACGATCAGATGCTCAGCGGGAGAGCGCGCTTTCGCGTGGTGCTGACCATCGCTCCGTAAGGCGGGCTCCGAGGGCTACCCGCAGCGGCTACGCGGCCACCGGCCACGGGAGCCCGTAGAGGCGGGCCGCGTTGCCGCCGAGGATGTCGCCCGCGATGCTCGAGCGCTTCGTCCGAGGCGAGCGCGCCGAGTCTCGATCATCTCCCCAGCACCGTGGCGAGACCTCTCCGCGCCCCATCGCGCGGCGATCCAGAAGATGTCGGGAATGCTGTAGGCGTCGGTGGAGAAGAGGAGCTTGCTCGTGGGCGCGAGGGCGAAGGCGTCGCGGAGCGAGGGCGGGGATGTTCGCGGCGACGTAGGGAACGGCAAGACCCAGATCGGCGTAGACGTTGGGATAGATGGCGGCGAGGTAGCCCTGCTCGCGCACGTAGGGATAGCTCGCGTGCAGGAGCACGAGGGGCACGCGGGGATAGCCCTCGATGATTGGCCGGAGGTGCAGGGGATTGGCGGCGAGCAGGTCGAGATCGCCGTCGCCGAAGCCGGTGTGGAACTGCACGGGCATCTCCGCCCGCGCGGCGATCTCGAGCGCGCGGTGCACGAGGTAGTCGTTGAGAGGCTTGTCGGCGAGGCGCACCCGTCCCGCGCGCTTCGCCCGCTCCTTCACCGGCACGAATGCCGCCGCCGCCTCGCTCCGCGGCGTGTCGCGCACGGCGAGCCCGGTGCGATAGGCGACGATGCTCTTGAGGCCGACGTGCCCCGCCGCCCGCGCTCCTTCCACGGTGGCCACGAAGCTGTCGATGACCTGGTCGAAGGTGTCGTGGCGGACGATCAGGTCCTGGGCGAGGGTCTCCAGCCGGAGGATGCTCGCGAGCGGGCAGGAAGCTGGGCGGTGAGCTCGGCGTGGCTCAGGCTGTCGCCCGTCTGATAGCCGTGGTCGACGAGCAGCATGCCGAGCCCGGCCGCGCGAAACATGCGTTGGGCGAGGGCCTCGTGGCCGACGGCGGCCCGCGTCGCGAGCACGGACTCCACGGTGGGCGCGCAGCCGAGGAACGCCGCGAGCTCCTTGAGGGCCCAGCGGAAGAAGATGGTGGTCGGGGCATGCCGCCGGTGCATCTCGGCCTCGCCGCTCTCGCTGAAGAAGCGCTGGTAGTCCGTCACGCCGAGGGTGACGCCGTCGCGGAGGAGCGGATGACAGTGCTGGTCGAGGATGGGAAGGCCGGAGAGGTCGAGGCTCACGGAGCTCAGAACTTCCAGAAGTGATGCTTCTGCTCGAAGGCCGCGTCTTCCTTGCTGAAGGCCGCCCACTCCGCGCGCTTCACGGCGAGGAACGAGCGCGCGAGGAGTGGCCCGAGCGCACCCGTGAGGACGCGGGTCGCCCTCCAGATGATCGAGGGCCTGGGCGAGGGTGGCCGGGAAGCGCACGATGTTGCGGGCGGTGCGCTCCGCCTCGGTGTAGTCGGCGGGGTCGACCATGATGGGCTCCCCGGCTCGAGCTTCCGCGCGACGCCGTCGAGCCCCGCGGCGAGGAGCCCGCCCAGGGCGAGGTAGGGATTGGCGGAGGCGTCGCACGCCTTCAGCTCCGCGTTGGTGGAGCCCGCGCGATCGGAGGCGAAGGTGGAGGGATGCGGACGGCTCCCCTCGCGATTGTCCGGTCCCCACGCCGTGTAGGCCGAGCTCCAGAAATGCGGCTGGAGGCGGCGGTACGAGTTCACCGACGGGCACGTGAGGGCGAGGAGGGCGGGGAGATGCTCGAGCACGCCCGCGATGAAGTGATAGCCGAGCGGGCTCACGCCGAAGCGCCCCTGCGGATCGTGGGTGAGATTGCGCCGGCCCGCTCGGTCCCACAGGCTCCAGTGCACGTGGCTGCCGTTGCCCGCCTGGTCCGGGAACGGCTTGGGGGCGAGGGAGGCGTAGAGGCCGTGGCGATAGGCCACGGCGCGAACCGTTTCCCGATAGAAGACCTGGCGATCGGCGGCGGCCAGCGCAGGCGCGTGACGGATGGACAGCTCCTGCTGCCCGTGGCCGAGCTCCGGATAGTACTGCTCGACCTGTATGCCCTGCGCTTCGAGGGCGGCCACCATGTCGTCCATGACGAGGGCGGCCGTGGTCATCCCGATGGTGGAGAAGCACAGCGACTGGTCGAGGGGCGCGAAGGCGCCGTCGGGACCTCGGACGGCCAGGAGAACTCTCCCTCGAAGGCCGCCCGCACGATGAACCCCGCTCCGGCGCAGGCGGCGATCTGCCGCTTGAGGAACGAGCGCGGGCAGGCCTCCACGGCGCGCCGTCGAGCGTGCACATGTCCACGGTCATGGCCGCCGTGCGCGGGGCATAGGGCAGGAGCGTGAAGGTCTCGGGGTCGGGCTTGAGGCGGATCTCTCCCACCGGTCCCATGCCCTCCACGGGCGTGAGCTGGTCGAGCATGTTCATGGCCTGCATGGCCACGGTGAGGCCGATGCCGTCCGCGATGCGCGAGCCGAGACTCTCCACGTGCGTCGCCTTGCCGCGCGTGACTCCGCCGTTGTCGGTATAGAGGAAGCGAACGAGTCGAACGCCGCCCCGCCGCGCCTGAGCCACGACACGACGGGCGGAGGGGCTCGGACGAGTCGCGCGCTCGGGCAGGCACTCTCCTCCTCCTTTCTACGCGAGGCCGTCTCGCCGCCTCTGCGGCGCCCGAAGAATATCGCACTCTGCGCTCGGGCCGGCGCGTCATCTCATCGCGTGATCAGGGCGAGCAACGCGCCTCCCGCCGCCGTGAGCACGACCACGAGCCACGCGGGCGCCTTGGCGAAGGCGAGGAGGCCGAAGGCGGCCAGGGCCAGACGCGAAGATCGCGCGGACCGCGGATCGCGCTCGTCCACACGGGCTGGTAGAGGGCGGCGAGGAGGAGGCCGACCACCGCCGCGTTGATTCCGCGCGAGGGCGCCCTGAAAGCCGGCCTCGCGCGCGAAGGGTGTCCCAGAAGGGCGAGCGTTCCCACGATCAAGAGGAAGGACGGCAGGAAGATGGCCACGAGGGCGATGGTGGCTCCCGCGAGACCGTGGGGACGCGGGCCCTGACCGCGCCGAGGTAGGCGGCGAAGGTGAAGAGCGGACCGGGCACGGCCTGGGCCGCACCATACCCCGCGACGAACTCCTCGTTGGTGACCCAGCCCGGGGGAACGACTTCGGACTGGAGGAGGGAAGCACGACGTGGCCTCCCCGAAGACGAGCGACCCCGCGCGGAAGAAGCTGTCGAAGACGGCGAGGGACGGCGAGCCCGTGAGCTCGCGACCGACGGGCAACGCCACGAGCAGGGCCGCGAACAGCGTGAGCAGTGCAAACGCCCACGCGACGGCCCACGGGAATCCGCGCGCGTGTGCCCCTGACCGCGAGGGCGCCCGGAAAGAGCCGCCAGCCCAGGAGCGCGGCCACCGCGATGATGGTGACTCTGCCCGAGCCCCGTCGGCCACAGGAGCGCGGCGGTGGCGGCGAGGATCGCGATGCCGGCTCGTTTCCCATCGGGGGCGAGGGACCGTGCCATGGTCCACACCGCCAGCGCGACCACGGCCACCGCGACCACTTTGAGGCCGTGGAGCCAGCCGGCATCAGCCACGCCGAGCGAGCGGACGCCGTAGGCGAAGGCCACGAGCGCGATGGCGGAGGGGCAGGGTGAATCCGAGCCAGGCCGCCACTCCGCCCAGAAGACCGGCGCGCGTGATGCCGATGGCCATGCCGACCTGGCTGCTTGCCGGTCCCGGAAGAACGCCAGAGGGCGACGAGATCGACGTACAGGTCGCCTCGTCCACCCACTTGCCGCCGGCCCACGTACTCCTTCGCGGAAGTAGCCGATATGGGCGACCGGGCCGCCAAAGGACGTGAGGCCGAGACGAGTAGCGACCCACAGGACTTCGAGGGCGCGAGACACGCCGCTCCCTCCGCTCCCCGCTGCCGGCTCACGAGCCCATCCGCTTGTTCTCGCGCAGTAGTCAATCGGGGACGAGACATACCACGCGCGATCACGCCGTGGCAACGGCGGCGGAAGGCAGGCAAGATGGAGCCATGCGGCGGATCAGGACGAGGATCGGCTTGATCGACGATCTGGAAGCGGCCGGAGAACCTGCCCGGATCGGCGGAGCAGGTGGAGTTCATCTCGACCCACATCAGTCTCGTCTTCCGCACCGCTACCGCGGTGTTCAAGGTCAAGCGGGCCGAAGAACTACGGCTTCCTCGACTACTCGACGCAAGGAGGCGAGGGAGCGTTTCTGCCGGGCCGAGGTGACGCTGAACCGTCGCCTGCGCCCCGATGTCTATCTGGACGTGCTGCCCGTCGTACCGGGACGCGCGCGGATACTCGCTGACGCGCGCCGCCGAGGTCGCGGACCATGCCGGTGCACATGAAGCGGCTGCCCGACGACCGGAGCGCGCCTCTCCTCCCTCCGGCGACGCGGCGCTCTCGTCCCGGCGGACCTCGAGGCGGCTCGCGGACAGGCTGGCCCGCTTCTACCGCGCGGAGGAAGCGCGCCCTGAGACGTCCGGAAATCTCCGGGCGAGCGTGGAGAGAATTTCCAGCAGCTCCGGCCGTTCGCCGGGCGATGCGTGTCGGCTCGACTCCTCGGCGAGCTGGAATCGCTCCAGAGGAGTGGCTGGTCACGTCGACGAGCCTGCTCGCCTCTCGACCTTCGCGCGACGGGCACGGCGATCTCCGCCTCGAGCACGTCTACTTCATGCCCGAGGGCCGCTCGCCATCGACTGCATCGAGTTCCTCGACCGCTTCCGGATCGCCGATCCAGCGCTGGACGTGGCCTTCCTCGCCATGGACCTCGCGCGTAACGGACGGCGCGAGCTCGGCGAGTTCCTCCTCGGCCGGTTCGCCTACGAGTCCGATGACTATGATTTCTTCCCTCTGGCCGACGGCTACATGATCTATCGGGCCTGCGTGCGCGCCAAGGTGGCGTGCTTCCTCGCCGCCGATGAGAGCACGCCGCCGGAGACGGGCGCCAGAGCAAGGAGAGAGAGCCCGGGAGTACTTCGAGCTGGCGCTCGCCCTCGCGCGGGGCGCTCCGCCCGCCAGATCGTGTTCGCGGTGGGCGGGGTGATCGGCTCCGGGAAGACCACGGTGGCCGAGCAGCTATCGAGGTCCACGGGCGCGCCGCTGGTCAGCGCGGACGCCACGAGAAAGTTTCTCGCGGGGATACCGCGGGAAGAGAAGGGCGCCGCCTCGATCTACTCTGCGGCGTTTTCCGAGCGTGTACGGAATGAGCTGCCTGCGGCGCGGGGCCCAGGTCACTCGAGAGCGGACGCTCGGTGATCCTCGACACGACGTTCGTCTCGCGCGACTATCGACGCCACGCCCGGGAGCTCGCGAGCCGGTTCGGCGCGGCCTTCCTCTTCGTGGAATGCCGGGCCCCCGGAGAGCGTCCTCCGGGAGCGGCTGCGGGGCCGGACGGGCGGCGTGTCCGACGCGCGCGAGGACCTCCTCGAGCGCTTCCTTCGCGCCCGGGAGCCGGCTACGGAGCTGCCGCCGGAGGAGCGGATGGTCGTGGACACCACGCGAGGCGCCGAGGCGGCGGTAGCGGAAATTCTGAATCGCGCGGAGTCTCTCGCGACGTAGCGCGCGTATCCGCTGGACAGGTTCAGTGACGCTTGAAGTACTGGACCTCCCGCTCGCTGCTTCTCGGCCGCCGCGCGGGTCTTGAAGGTTCCCAGATTCTTCCGTTTCCCCGTCTTGGGATCCTGCTTCCTCGAGTAGAGTCGATAGCCCCCGGCATTCAGCTTCTTGATCATCGCGTCTCTCCGTGGTGTTCGGCCCGTCCACTCGGGCTCTTGGTCGAGGACGATGCAACGCCGGTGCCATGCATGGGCCGCGAGTCACGCCGGACCGTTCCGCGCCGTCGCCACCCCGAGGAAGGCAGGACTCAGGCGGGCGGGGCGAGCTTCGAGGCGAGCAGCATGCAGGTCGCCCGCGCTCACATCGGACACGAGGGCGTAGCCGAGCTTCGCCGTCGCGCCAGAGCAGGACATTGAAGCCACGCGCCGAGGTACGGCGGTATACCTCGGCGCGGCCCGCGACCTCGAGGCCAGCGCTCGGCCACGGCAGTCCATCCGCCTTGAACACGAAGAGCGAGATGCTGTGCAGGCGGCGACCGTAGACGAGGGTCGCCGCCTTGCGGTCCACGAAATAGCCGACCGCCCTCCTCGGAGGGGAAACTCCGCGTCCCCGGCGAAGCGGACTCCCGGGGCGAAGTCGAGCTTGCCCGAGAACCACGGGATGACCTGATGGAGGCCGCCGCTCTCGACCTCGAGCGGCCGCTGGCTCTGCAGCATGCGCACATGATCGTTGACCGCCTCGCCCACCATCACTGACGCGTCCGGACCCTTGGGCGCCACTGAGCTCGCGCACGCTGGGGACGAGGAGGAGCAGGGCCGCGGTGGCAATCACCGCGGGGGGCAGAAAGAGCCGCAGCCAGGGCGAGCTCGACTCCGCGGCGGGGCGAGGGTGGGCCAGGTCGCGGCCAGCTTCCGCTTGAGAGCGACGGGCGCCGGATACTGCGGCGTGCGGCAGCTCCAGCACCTGGGTCAGCTCGCGCTCCACGAGATCGGCGTGGCGCGCAGTCCGCGCAGCCGTCGAGATGCCGGCGCAGGTCGTGACGAGATCGAGGGGCGAGACGGCCCTGCTGGAAATCGAGAAGCTGCTTCGCGCACGTCGAGGCAATCCGCGGCGCGGCCTATCTCTTCCAGTCCCTGAGCAAGGAGCGCAGCGACGCCCGCGCCCGCGACAGCCGCGACTTGACCGTGCCCACCGCGCAGCCCATGACCTCGGCCGTCTCCGTCTCGCTCAGCCCTTCGAGGTCGAGGAGGATGACGGTGCGCGCGTCTTCGGACAGGGTCAGGAGCGCGCGCTCGATGTCCTCGGCCACGACCTTGCGCAACCGGTCGAGCTCCACGTCGTCCCTGATCCAGCTGATGTCGGCCGCCGCGGGGAATGGGCGCCACGGTGTCGAGGCCGCCCACCACGGGATTGCCCCGCTGACGGCGGTACTGGCTGATGAAGGTGTTTCGCAGGATCCTGAAGAGCCACGCCTTGAGGTTGGTTCCCGGCGTGAACTGCCCCGAGCTGCCGAGGGCGCGACTGTACGTCTCCTGCACGAGGTCTTCGGCATCGGGGTCATTGCCGGTGAGATAGCGCGCCAGGTTGTAGAGGGTGTCCGCGTAGGCCAAGGCCTCGCGCCCCAGCTCCCATGCCTGCCCGGGATCTCCGCTTCTCGACATGGCGTCACGATACCGCTAACGCCTGCCGTGGGGAATCGTTCCTCTTTCCGCCGAGTGGTCAGCGTGGGCGGCAGGCCGCCTCGGAGGCGTGGGCGAGGAGGTGTACTTCGCGAGGAGTGGCCGAGGCGAGCTCTGGGGGCATGCGGCCGCCATCGACGAGAGCGAGGAAGTCTGCGAGCATCAAGGGGAAATGGGCCTCGTGGCCCACGTCGAGGCTCCGGGGCAGGCGAGATCTCGCAGGTGGCGCCGGCGGCCACGATGTTCAGGCCTGGGTGCGCGGCCTGCCACGCCGCCACGGCGTTCGCGAGGGCCGCCCGCACGCCCTCCCCGTCGCGAAGGGGAACGAGGAGAGCCGGCGCCGGAAGCCCGTGCCCTCGTGCTGCTCGACGAGGATCTCGGCTCGGGTGCCGCGGATCACCGAGCGGTGGGTGTCGCCGCCGCGGGGGGCGCGGAGAGATCCCACGCGTGTGTCGAGGGCGGCGGTGACGGCGCCGAGACGAAAGGTCAGCTCGGCGTTGGCGCGGTAGGCGAAGCTCCGTCTCCTTTCACCATGTCGCTGGAGCTCCGCGGAAACACGGACTGCCCGGTCACGCGAGCGAAGAGGTCCCGGGGCACGAGCGTCGGCCAGGTTCGCGCGGCGAGCAGCTCGAGCGGAGGAGGCGCATCGGCGTGCACGCGGGACGCGGCCGTGACCAGCTGCTGCGCCTGGTCCACCATGTGAGTGGGGATATCGGCAAGCCCGTCGCCCTGGACGCGGACGTCGAAGTACCAGGGGGGGCGTCGGAGCGGCCGGCCGTTGACCGTCTTCTCCAGGTGATGCACGCCCGAGATCTCGATGCTGGGCTTCCCGGAGCCGACGTCGAAGTCGCCGAACACGTCGCGCTCTCTCACGAGCTTGCCGGTGAGGATCGACGTGACGTCGTGGCGGCCCGTCATCATCTCCACGGCGAGAGGCCCGCCCGCCATGACGTGGCGGAGATCGTCGAGGCCGCTCGCCTCCGCCATCCACGGCTTGTCCGCGAGCACGTGGAAGCCCGCGTCGTGAAGACGGCGCATGGCACGCCATCTTCCGGTCGTTCCGCCCGGCGAGGATGGCGACCTCGCCCGAGCGATCCGCGATCAGCTCGTCGAGCGGGCGGTCAGATTGTTCGGAGAATCGGGCGCCAGGCCGTGGGCTCTCCCGGACGCCGGTTGAAGGCCTCGACGAGGGCGAGGAAGTCGTCGAGCTCCGCCCCCGGCCGCGCGTAGACGAAGATCTCGTCGGAGACCCCGCCTGACGCGCACCGAGAGTGAGCGCAGCGTGGAAGTGGCCCGGCTCGAGGAAGCTGAGGGTGTGCGTGACCGGCTCCGCCGGCAGAGCCTAGGGCGCGCGGCTTCACCCAGGTCTCGGACCAGGCGAGGGTGGCGCTGCTTCCCTGGCGATCGCCGCGCATCTCGAGCCAGGGGCTGCCCGCGCGGCCACGCGCCCGTTGAGCTCGAGCTGGGCGGACCGGGCGGGAAAGAAGGTGCTGAACACGCCGATGGGGCGGTTGTTGAAGCCGGGAGGCGCATTGAGCACGAAGGGCTCGAGGCAGTCGTACCACGACATCACGATCCGCGCGTCGGCGGCCACGATCGTCTCGGTGGCCGAGGACCAGGGCCGCCGTGACGCTCGAAGGCGGCGGCGATCACGGGGAGGGAGGTGTCCGCGAAGGCCGGAAAGAGCACGGACTCGATGGTCTTCTGAAGCCAGCGGGCCACCGCGATGTTGTCGCTGTACATGCGGATCTTGCCGTCGGTCAGCGTGCTCTGGATGAAGGCACGTGGCCGGCTCCCCGGGCACCACAGGACGCGCCAGTGGCTCGTGCGGTCGGTCAGCGTCTTGCCGCCGTCCGCGCTCAGACGGACGAAGGAGTTCTCACCGGTCATCAGGACTTCGTTGGGGTCAACAGGCGGCATGGATGTCTCCCTTTCAGGTTTGTGTGCGCGGCGAGGCCCCGACGCGGTACATTCAGCCGGTCACCGGCCCCGAGTGAAGATAATGGGGATGCCCGCTCGACTGCAAGCGCGCGATCCGCAAAGAGAGAAGACGGCCATGAGCAAGCGCTTCCTGCACCTGGTGAGGATGGACGTGGCCCACGATCACGAGGCGACCTTCAACGAGGTCTACGACAAGGAGCACGTGCCCCTGCTCAGTGCCGTTCCCGGGTGGGCCGGGCCACGCGCTATCGCAACCCGTCGCCCACCGATCCCCGCTATCATCGCCGCCTACGAGCTCGGAGAGCCCGGCCGTGCTCCAGAGCGCGCCGTGGAAGACGGCGGCGGAGAGCGGCCGCTGGCCAACGGAGATCCGGCCTCACACCATGAACCGCCAGATCGCCACCTACGAGTGGGTCGGGTGGCAGCGAGGCGCTGACCTACAAGACGCCGTATATCTTCTGGGTCCTCATGGATATCGAGCCGCATCGCGAGGCCTCTTCAACGAGCTGCTACGACACGGAGCACGTGCCGCTCCTCCTGAAGCTCGCACGGCTGCACCAATGTCGTGCGCTACAAGACGGAGGCCCCGGGCTGCCGCGCTATCTCGCGGCCTACGAGGTCGAGCGGCCCGATCTCCCCATGTCCAAGCTGTGGAACGACACCTCGGACATCGGACGCTGGAAGCCCGAGGTGCGGCCCTACACCTACAACAAGCGGTACATCGTGGAGAGCGCATCTGATGCCGCTCGACATCGCCCTCACCGGTCTCGCCCTGCCCATCGGCGGAGTTCCCCGCCCTCGCCCGCGAGGCGGAGACGCGTGGCTATCGCACGGCGTGGGTCGGCGAGGCCTCGGGCGCCGAAGCCATCGTGCTCTCGACGCTGATCGCCACCCACACCACCACCATCAAGATCGCCAACGGCGTGATCCCCGTCCAGACGCGCGACGCCCATCGTGTACGGCCAGGCCGCGGCCACCCTGGCGCATCTCGCGCCGGGCCGGTTCGCGCTGGGGCTCGGGCTGTCGAGCGAGATCATCGTCGGCCAGTGGCACGGCCTGCCCTTCGCGCCGTCCATCCAGCAGATGCGCGAGGCGGTCCAGATCATCCGCATGGCCGCGGCGGGCGAGCGCGTGAACTTCGACGGCAAGTTCTACCGGCTCAAGAACTTCCGCCTCGCCATCTCGCCGCCTCGCCCGGCGCCGCGCATCTACCTCGCCGCCCTCGGGCCCAGGATGTGCGAGCTGGCGGGCGAGGTGGCGGACGGTGTGCTCCTGAACTGGCTGCCGCCTTCCGCCATGGCGGCGTCGGTGGGCCACGTGGAGGCGGGGGCCAAGCGCGCCGGCCGCAGCCTGTCCGACATCGACGTGGCCGTGTACGTGCGCACGTGTGTCACCGACGAGCCCGCGGCGCGTGCGCGAGACGCTGGCCCGGGACATCACGGGCTACGCCATCGTCAGCGTCGTATGCGCGCTTCTTCGCGGAGTGCGGCTTCGCCGAAGAGGTGGAGGCCGTGAACGCGGCGTGGAAGGCGGGCGATCGCGCCGGCGCGGTGAAGGGAATCTCCGAGCGCGTCCTCGATGGACTCGGGGCGGTCGGCTCCGCCGATTTCTGCCGCGAGCAGATGAATGCGTTCGCGCGCACGGGAGCCACGCCCGTGGTGCTGCCCTTCGCCCCGCCCGGCCCGGGTGCGCGCGCGCGTCGATGCTGAAGACGTTTCGCTCCTTTCCCTGAAGCCCGGACGCTGACCGTGTAGCGTTTACCGAGGAATCTCGCCCGCGTCGCGCCGCCTCCTCTCGCCATGGTGATTGGTCTGGCTCTTCGCAATTTGCCCCGCGGCAAGGAGCCATTCATGCGCGCGCTGTGCTGGCACGGCAAGGAAGACATCAGAGTCGACACGGTGCCGGATCCGCAGATCCGGGACCCGCGTGACATTATCGTGAAGATCAGCTCCACGGCGATCTGCGGATCCGACCTGCATATCTACGGCGGCTTCGTGCCCTCCATGGAGGAGGGCGACATCGTCGGCCACGAGCCCATGGGGGAAGTCGTCGAGGTCGGAGGCGACGTCAAGACGCTCCGCCGCGGTGATCGGGTGGTCGTCCCCTTCACCATCTCCTGTGGCACCTGCTTCTTCTGCCGGAAGCAGATGTTCTCCCTCTGCGACATCTCCAATCCGAATGCCGACGCGGCCCGCGAGGTCATGAGTCAATCGCCCGCCGGCCTCCTCGGCTACTCCCACCTCTCGGAGGGTTTCCCGGCGGCCAGGCCGAGTACCTGCGGGTGCCTTTCGCCGACGTCGGTCCGGTGAGGATTCCCCGGGCTGCGCGACGAGCAGGTCCTGTTTCTCTCCGACATCTTTCCCACCGGCTACATGGCGGCGGAGAACGCGGAGATCGAGCCGGGGAGACGGTGGCCATCTGGGGATGCGGGCCCGTCGGCCAGTTCGCCATCCAGAGCGCGTGGATGCTCGACGCGGGCGGGTGATCGCCATCGATCGCGTGCCGGAGCGGCTGCGGATGGCGGAAGAGCGGGGCCGTGCCGAGACGATCAATTTCGAAGACGGCGACGTCTACGAGCGGCTGATGGCTCTCACGGGCGGGCGCGGCCCGGACCGGTGCATCGACGCGGTAGGGACGGAGGCCCACGGCCGACGGCAGCGTCGGACGCCATGTTCGACAAGGTGAAGGTGGCGGCCTACCTGGGCACGGACCGGCCCCACGTGCTCCGCGAGGCGATCATGTGTTGCCGCAAGGGAGGCACCATCTCGGTGCCCGGCGTCTACATCGGGTTCCTCGACAAGATCCCGTTCGGGGCGGCCATGGGCAAGGGCTGACCATCAAGACGGGCCAGACGCACGTGCCCCGCTACCACCAGCTGCTCCTCGGGAAGATCGAAGCGGGCGAGATCGATCCGTCCTTCGTGGTGACCCATCAGCTGCCGCTCGAAGAAGGTCCCGAGGCCTATCGGATGTTTCGAGACAAGAAGGATGGCTGCATCAAGGTCGTGCTGAAACCCTAGGCTTCCCGGCACGCCAAACTGACACGACGGTACGAATCTACACGGTCACATCTTCCCGAGGCCGCCGCGCGCGTGGTCCATCTGGAGGCAGGCGACGGATGGCATCGGCGTTGCTCCCGTCGGACTCGTTCGGCGAAGGGAGGACACCATGGAAACTCTTAGGCGGTGTGAGCGCGTCCACGCATGCTGCGCGCCGACGCATCCAGATTCAGTCGGTCGACGCGCAGCGGAACTTCGCGAAGACGTAGGGATAGTGAGCCTGGTACCAGTTCCGGAAGCTCCGGCGCACCAGCTCCGCCGCGGTGGCCCACGAGGCGCCCTTGAGCACGAAGTGCTTGCCGTCGAAGAAGTCGGCGGAATACCCGGGATACCCGGGATCCACGCCTCGAATCCTTGAAATCCCGCGAACGGCGTGTCCGTCCATTCCCATCCGTTGCCCACGAGCTCGTGGACGCCCCACGCGCTCGCGCCTTCCGGATATGCGCCGACGAGGCGGGCGCCCAGCACCGCGAGTCGAAGTTGCCGTGCGTCTCGCCGGGCGCCGCCCCTCCCCACGGAAAGGCTCGCTCCGCTCCCGAGGATCGCCGTAGGCGGCGCGATGGAACTCCGGCCTCGCTGAGCAAGCGCTTGCCCTGCCAGCGCGCATAGGCGCCGCGCCTCGGCGAGGCTCACGTAGACGGGCCAATCGGCCACGCTGTCCAGGGGCAGGAGCTCGAAGAGTCCGCGATACCGCCAGCGCCCGTCCGTCTCTGTCCACATCAGCGGACCGCTGAGCTGTTCGGCGCGGAGCCATTCCCGGTCGTCGTCGTTCCAGAGATCAGGACGCCGATAGCCGCCGTCATTCACGAAGGCGAGGAACTGCCCGTTGGTCACCGGCGTCTCGTCGACGCGGAAGCCGGGCACGAAGATCTGGGCGGACAGGAAATTCATTGTCCCAGCCGAACGGCGAGATCGGCGAGCTCGCATCCGAGGGTGGCCACTCCCGCGGGCACGGAAACCGTGGCGGGCCGCCGTCCCCGGCCGAGGTCTGGACCGAGGCATCCAGGAGGGACGGACCTTCTGGTCGGAGGAGCTGCTGCATCATGTAGAGCAGCGTCTCCTGATGCATGAGCTCGTGCTCGATGATCATGGTGAAGACGCGCTCGTCGCGCGCCATGAGATGGCTCCCCGCCCGCTCCGCCACGGCGTCCACGGCCTCCCGCACCGCCGCGCGCACGCTGATCGCGGTAGGCGAGCACGGCGGCGAGGGACGGCCAGCTCGCCGGGACATCGGGATGAGCGTGACAGTGGGTCGGGTCGTCGACGTCGGGATCGATGCCGCGGGAGAAGAGCTCGTCGAAGCCCGGGTTGAGCGACGGCAGTCCGAGGACGCCGGCGCAGATGTGATTCCACGCGAAGGCCGGAAGATGGCCCACGTAGAAGATGAACGGATGGCGCAGGGCAATGGGCTGCGCGAGGAAAGCTCCGGGAGCAAGGATCTCGAAGATCCTGTCCGTGCGCGCCCAGGCTCCGGTGAGCCGCTCGACCACTGTCTCAGCCATGTCCGCCCTCCATTGGTCGCGATGCGATCAGTCGGGGAGGTAGCAAGGATGGGGCCATCCGGCAATTCGGCAGAGTGTACGTCGGGCGGGGGCGCTTGTCACGGCGCCCGGCCTCGTCGCCTCCGTCCGAATTTCGTTCCCGGCTTGATCCTGGACCTGATGGGGACTACCCTCAATGCCCACTCGACCACCTGATCCTCGTGACGAGGAGATGACCATTCGCTATCGATCGCATGCGTATACGAACGAGACGGACCGGCGCGTGGCCCTCGAAGCGGACGTGCGCCGCGGCCTCACGTCGTCGCCGATGAGCCTGCCCCCGAAATATTTCTACGACGCGACGGGGTCCAAGCTCTTCGAGGACATCACCGGAGCTGCCCGAGTACTATCTCACCCGTACCGAGGCCGCCCTTCTCGAGGAGGTCGCTCCCGCCTCATGCACGCCCTCGCCCCGGAGGACATCGTGGAGCTGGGGGCGGGATCGGCGACCAAGACGCGCCGGCTCCTCGAGGCCCGGAACGGGCTCCGTCAATCCATCCGTTACGTGCCCATCGACATCGACGAGGTGACCATCCAGGCCACGGCCACCCGGCTCCTCGCCGACTATCCGTTTCTCCACGTGCGGGCGCTCGTGGGCGACTTCGAGCGGCACCTCCAGCACGTGCCTGCCTCGGTGGGGCGCCGCCTCGTGCTCTTCCTCGGCAGCACCATCGGCAATCTCGATCCGCTCCCCGCCGCCGGTTGCTCACCGAGGTGCGCGCCCTCCTCCGTCCCGGCGATCGCTTCCTCCTCGGCCTCGATCTCGTCAAGGACGTGAAGGTGCTCGAGGCCGCCTACGACGACGCGAGCGGGGTCACCCGCGAGTTCAATCGCAACATCCTGCACGTGGTGAACCGGGAAGTGGACGGTGATTTCAAGCCGACGCCTTCAGACACGTCGCCTTCTTCAACGAGGCGGCCTCCGCATCGAGATGCACCTCGTGCCCGAGGATCTCAGGAGGTCCATCTCCACGCCCTGGGGCTCGACCGTCCGGGTGTCGCCGGACGAGGGAATATGGACGGAGAGCTGCTACAAGTTCAGCCGGGCGTCGGCGGAGTCCATGCTCGAGGAGGCCGGGCTCCGGCTCGCGAGCTGGCACGTCGACCCGGACAACTACTTCGCCCTCGCGGTGGCCGCGGCGGCCTGATCGGGGAGGGAAAGATCGTGGACGCCAATCTCGTCGTGGGCAAGCAGTTCCCGGACCTCGAGCTGCCGGATCACCGCGGAGAGCCGGTGCGCCTCTCCAAGCTGGCCGGAGGTACCCGCTGATCCTGAGCTTCTATCGCGGCTACTGGTGACCGAAGTGCACGTGCCAGTTACGGCACCTCACTGAGCTTCAGGACGAGCTCGCGGTCAACTACTGCAAGCTCGCCGTGGTATCGACGGATCCGCTCGAGGTCACCGCGGCGTTCCGGACCGGGCTCGGCGCCACCTATACCTTCCTCTCCGATCACGAGCGGCGGCGCCATCTCCGCGCTCGACATCGTCGAGATCACCGCGCCCGGATTTCGCCACGGCCACGTGGCCGTGCCCTATACCTTTTCCTCTTGCCCGACCTCACCATCCATCGCATCTACAACGGCTGGTGGTTCGTGGGCCGGCCGACCGTGGAGGAGCTTCGCCAGGACCTGCGCGCCATGATGGAGCGCTGCCGAGACCGACTACGTCTACCACGGCCCCCAGCGGAATGGCCCAGGCTGAGCGCCCGCTCGATGATGCCGGGCCGGCGCGCCACGCCTACGCCCAGCCCACCCCGCGGCTCCTCTACGTCCACGACGACCTGAGCGCCGACGTCACCCGGCGCTTCGGCGCCAGCTCCACCGCCGCCGATCTTCTCGATTCCCTCTTCGCTCTCCTCGCCGGCGAGGACGGCCGCGTGGTCGTCCTCACCATGGCCGAGCAGGTCAACCTCGTGATCAGCCGCGGCCCGCATGCGCCGTTCGACCTCGCCCTGGGCATCGCCCGAGCGGGAGAACGCGCGGCCCAGGCTCTTCATCTCCAGACGGGCTGGTTTCCTCGCGTGCGGCGCCTCGGTCTCACCCGCGAAGAGGACGGGCAGGGTGACTATCGACTGGTGAGCACGGTGGCGGCGCTCCTGAGCGCCCAGCTCGACGGCATCGACGATGTCAGGTCACTGGCCGTGGTGGACGACACCGTCTTCTCCGGCCTCACCATGCGGAGCGTGCTGGAAGCCCTGCCGCCCCTTCTGCTGCGCCGTACCCACGCGTTCTGCCTCCGGGGCATGGGCGAATCGATCGCCGCCGTGGCCACGCTCTGCCCGGTCACCGCAGGCGTGGCGGCTCCGGGACGGATGCTGGAGGACGTGAGCTTCATCAACGCCAGCGGGTTGGTCCTCCGGGTGGGCATCCGCCGCCACGGGCAGCCCCGCTCGCGTTCTTCGACCGGCCGGAGTGGATCCGCGCGTGGTTCCCGATCAGGCCGGCGAGGTGATCGCCCTCTGCCGGCGCCTCAACGCCCTGCTGGAAGCCTCGGGCTAGCGCCGGAGACCGCGGGGGACGGCGAGCCGGTCGAGGAGCTCGAAGATCACGTGGAAGGCCACGGCCATGGCGGCGGCGGGCGCCGCGCCGGCCAGGATGGTCGCCGTATCGTCGAGGGCGAGCCCCCGCACGATGAGCGTTCCATAGCCCCCGCCACCGATGAACGCGGCGAGGGTGGCCGTGCCCACCGTCATGACCGCCGACGTCTTGATGCCCGCCATGATCCCGATGGAGGCGAGGGGAAGCTCGATGCGCACGAGGCGCGCCACGCGCCCGAGGCCGAGGACGAACGCGATCTCCAGGAGGTGGCCGTCGATACCGATGAGCCCCGCATAGGTGCTGCGAACGATGGGCAGGAGCGCGTAGAGCGACAGGGCGACCAGCGCCGGCCCCTTGCCGATTCCGAAGAGCGGGATCATGAACACGAGCAGGGCGAGGGCGGGAATCGTCTGCAGCATGCCCACGGCACCCAGCTCGATCTGGCCCGCCTTCCGGAAGCGCGCGGCCGCGATGCCCATGGGGACCCCGAGGACGATGGCGGCGGCCAGCGAGACGAGGACGAGGACGAGGTGATCGAGGGTGAGCGCGGAGAGCTCGGCCACGAGACCCGTCTTCGCGTGCGGCCCGGGGACTCCGTGCCGAGGAACGCCGCCGCGACCTCGGCCACGCTCTTGCCGTCGAGATCGGCCATGGCGTTGAGCCTGGACATGCGCTTCTCGTCGAGCTTTCCCTCGAGGGCCTCGCGGAGGCTCGCCCAGGTCCGCGGGTATCGCTCGGCCATCGCCTTCCGCGCGAGGAGCACGGCCGAGTAGTCGGGAAGAAGCCGCGATCGTCGTCGAGCACGCGGAGGCGCAGCCGCTCCAGCTGCCCGTCCGTCGAGAAGACGTCCATCACGTCGACCTCGCCGCTCGCGAGGGGCGCGATAGGTGAGGGCGTGCTCCATCACCGCGCACCGCGGCGAGGGACAGGCCGTACTGGCGCGCCAGCCCGGGCCAGCCGTCCTCGCGCTCGAGGAAGCCGGAGCTGAAGGCCGCGGTGAGCTGGCTCTGGCGCTGGAGATCGCTGATGCGGCGGAGGCCGAGGCGGTCCGCGGTATCGACGCGGACGGCGAGCGCGTAGGTGTTGTTGAAGCCGAGGGACTCGCTCATGGTCAGCCCCGATGCGACGAGTCGGGCGCGGATCGCTTCGGTCGTGCGGAGGGCCGGGTCCTTCAGGATGATGTGACGAGAGTGCCCGTGTACTCGGGATAGAGATCGATGGCGCCCGAGGCGATGGCGCGATAGGCGAGACCGGTGCCCCCAGGCCGAGCTGCCGCTCCGCGCGCGCCTCGCCTACCAACTCGATCACCTGGGCCGCGATCTCCGCGAGGATATAGCTCTCGGTGAATGACTTGGAGCCGACACGAATGACCCCGTCGGCGGCCGCGGCACTCGCACTCGTTCCGTGAAGCAGGAGAAGGACGAGGCACGCCCCGAGGAGCGACGGCACCGCTACCGCTCCGTGGCCAGGGTCTGCGCGGTGAGGAATTGCGTCACGAAGGGCGCGGCGGGCCGCTCGAGCAGGTCGGCGAAGCGCCCTCGCTGCACGACGCGCCCCGCGGTCATGAGGGTGATGACGCTGCCGAGGAGCGCGGCCTCGCGGATGTCGTGGGTCACCAGCACCACGGTCTTGCCCAGGGTCTGGAAGAGCGATTTGAGCTGGGCCTGGAGCTCGGCCCGAACGATCGGATCGAGGGCGCCCAGCGGCTCATCGAGGAGCAGGATGGGCGGATCGAGCATGAGCGCCCTCATGAGCCCCACGCGCTGCCGTTGCCCGCCGCTCAGCTCGCGCGGGTAGCGCCGGAGCGTGTCTTCGTCGAGGCCGACCATCTCGCCCAGCTCGGCCGCCCGCGCGCGCGTACGGGCGGTCGGCCAGCCGCTCACCTGGGCGGGGAGGGCGACGTTGTCGAAGGCGGTGAGATGCGGATAGAGGCCGCCGTCCTGCACCACATAGCCCATGCCCTTGACGAGGGTGGCCCGCGTCGCCTCGTTGACGGGCGTTCCGATCCACTCGTACCTGTCCTTCATCCGGGCGCCACGAGGCCGAGCACGACACGGAGCACCGTCGACTTGCCGGATCCGCTGGAGCCCAGGAGCACGTGGACGGTGCCCGGCTGCACGTCGATGGACACGCCGTCGAGGGCGACGCGGTCGCCGAACCGCTTGCTGACCTCGCGGAGCTCGATCACGACGGTGCCGGCGCGCCCGCGGCATCCGGAATCGCTCCGGGCGGCGGCGGATCAGCGAATGACGCCCGCGGCGCGCAGCTTCGCCACCTCGTCCGCGCCGAGCTCGAGGAGGTCGCGCAGGACCTCCTCCGTGTGCTCGCCGAGGAGGGGCGAGGGTGTCCGCACCGCACCCGGCGTCTCCGAGAGGCGCACGGGCACGCCGACCATGTGGACCTTCCCCGCCTGCGGATGATCCATCTCCACGAGAGCGCCGCGCGCCTTCACCTGGGGATGCTCGACAACCTCCGGCGATGCCGTTGATGGCCCCGAAGGGGATGCCCTTGGCGAGGAGTATCGGCTCCCATTCCTCGTAGGGACTGCGTGAGGAACGTCTCCTGCAGCTCGGCGATGAGGGTGTCCCGGTGGCGGGCGCGATCGCCGTTGGTGCGATAGCGCGGATCGTCGGTCAGCTCCGGGCGGCCGATGGCCGGGCAGAAGATCTTCCACAGCTTCTCGCTGCCCACCGCCGAGGGCGAGATCGCGCGTCCTCGTCCGGAACGTCTGGTACGGCAGGAGCGCCTTGTAGGCGGTGCCCATGGGCGCGGGCAGTCTCGCCGTCGGCGAGATAGCCGCCGATCATGGAGCCGAGGAGCGAGAGCTGGCCCTCCAGCATCGACACGTCGATGGACTGGCCCCGTCCCGTCCGCTCCTTCACGCGCAGGGCGAGCATGATCCCGTAGGCCGCGTACATGCCCGCCGTCATGTCCGCGATGGACGTCCCGCAGCGGACACCGTGCGAGCCCGGCTCGCCGGTGACGCTGATCATGCCGCTCTCCGCCTGCAGGATGAGGTCGAGGGCGGCGCGATCGCGGTAGGGGCCGTCCTGGCCGAAGCCGGAGACGGAGCAGTAGATGATGCCGGCGTTCCGCTTCCGCGCCTGCCTCGTAGCCGAGGCCCAGGCGCTCGAGCGCGCCCGCGCGGTAGTTCTCGAGCGACGACGTCGCACCGCTCCATGAGACGGAAGAAGAGCTCCTTGCCCTCGGCGTGCTTGAGATCGACCTCGATGCCCTTCTTGTTGCGATGCAGGCTCACGAAGTACGAGGTCTCGCCGCCGGGCAGCGGCGTGCCCCACGCCGCGCGAGATGTCGCCCGCGCCGCGCGGCTCGAGCTTGATCACCTGCGCGCCGAAGTCGGCGAGCATGGTCGAGCAGAACGGCCCGGCCAGCGCGTGGCTGAGATCGAGGACCCGCACGTCCTCCAGGGGCATCCGCATCATCGCCCTCCCGCCACGGCCAGGTGTGGCCGGTGATATAGCTCGCCTCCTCGGAGGCGAGGAAGAGCACGGCGTGCGCCACCTCGATGGGCTGGCCCGAGCCGGTGGAGGGAGTCATCTTGTTGGGGCTGAACTCGACCGTCTCGTTCATCTTCTTCAGCGAGGCTCCCGCGCGCTCCGTGTCGATGGGACCCGGGGCCACCGCGTTGACGTTGATGCCGTGTTCGGCCAGCTCGAGGGCCACGTCGCGCACGAAGCCGTGCACGCCTGCCTTGGACGCGGAATAGGCGGCGCCCCCTGGTAGTACGCGGTCCACGGCGTGCCTTCGCGCGCCCCGAGGACATGCACACGATGCGTCCGTAGCGCCGGCGCATCATGTGCGGGAACGGCGGCCCGCGTGCAGAGGAAGGTCGAGCGGAGGTTGAGGCGGAGCGTGAAGTCCCAGTCCTCCACCGGCATCTCCCAGATCTTGCTGTTGCGGCTGCCGCCCACGTTGTTGATCAGGATGTCGAGCCCGCCCAGGCGTTCCACGGCCGCGCCGATGAGACGGGCGGCGCCGTCCTCTTCCGTCAGATCGCCGGCCACGGCCACCGCCACCCCGCCCGCGGCGGTGATGGCATGCTCGGTGCGCTCGAGGCCGGCCGCTTCCATGTCCCCCAGCGCCACCCGGGCGCCTTCGCGGGCCAGCACCAGCGCGATCTCGCGGCCGAGACCATTGGCCGCTCCCGTCACCACCGCCACCCGGTTCCTGACGCCCGGCATTCGGCCTCCTTTGGTCGACGCTGCGGCAGATGCTAGCACGGACATGGCCACCCTCATCCGGCCCGCGCGTCTCCCGCGGCGCGCCTGACGGTGGGCCTGCATTCTCGAACGATCCGGGCTAGACTGGGGCAGCGCAGCAGGCCGCCCGCCCGGTCGGGCGCATCGTGGCGCGCTCTCGAAGGAGGAGACACCGTGACGACCACCGCCCCCGGCACGAATGCCGTGTTCACCGAAGAAGTACGACGTGGCGGTTCCGTACATGCAGCGGACGCGCGACTACTACGTCGCCCTCGGCTACGACAATCCCGTATCGCTGGGCGCAGCTTCGTCGAGGTGCCCGTTCACGCCGCTCGCGACGTCCGCTCAGCCGGGCGCGCGTCGGCGCTGATCACGACCGCGGCGCCGTACCAGCCGGGAGTCGGGGACCAGGGCCCGGCGCGCCCTACAATGCCGCGGCCAAGTTCTACCAGGTGTACTCGGTGTCCACGGAGAGCGTGCCCGACCTGCGGATCTCGCACGTCGGCTACGATCGCCTGCACACCTCGGCCGCGGACATCAACACGTACTTCCCGCTCGCGCGCCTGCGGGAGGCGGTGACGGCGGGGCGGATCGGCTCGCTGGCGCCGCGCCTTCACGGGTCGCCCACCAACCGGAGCCACCGGGCGACCGAGCGCGACGCCGCGGAGCTCCTGCGCCGTTGCCGCGAGGACGGAGTCGACGCGGTCGTGCTCGTCCCCAGCTGACCCGTGTGCCACCAGACCGTGAGTCTGGTCGCCCGGCACATCGAGGCGGACGGCATCCCGACCGTGATCATGGGCTGCGCCAAGGACATCGTCGAGCACTGCGGCGTCCCGCGCTTCCTGTTCAGCGATTTCCCGCTGGGCAACTCGGCGGGCCGGCCCTTCGACGTGGAGTCCCAGGCGCAGACCCTCGAGCTCGCCCTCCGCGTGCTGGAGAGCGCGCCCGGCGCCCGCACCACCGTGCAGTCGCCGCCAGCGGTGGAGCGCCGACGCGTCGTGGAAGCGCGACTACAACGACCTGACCAAGCTGACCCCGGAGAAGATCGCCGAGCGGCGGAAGGAGTTCGACGTGGTCAAGTCCGTGGCGACGCGCCAAGCGCGAGGGGCATGACCAAGCCGTTTGCCGGCGTCCGCATCCTCGACTTCACCCGCTACCTCGCGGGACCGTACGGGACGTATCAACTGGCCCTCCTCGGCGCCGACGTCGTGAAGATCGAATCGCACGAGGGCGACGAGACGCGCAGTCGTCCCCGCCGACAAGGCATGGGCGGAGCGGAAGATGGCGCCGTCCTTCCTGTCCATGAACGGCAACAAGCGCAGCATCACCCTCGACCTGCGGCGTCCGGAGGCGATCGAGATCGTCAAGCGCCTCGTGGTCGGTGCCGACGTGGTGTGGGAGAACTTCCGCGGCGGCGTCATGGACCGCCTCGGCCTCGGCTACGAGGCGCTGTCGGCCATCAACCCGCGCGCTCATCTACTGCGCCGTCTCCGGGCTTCGGCCGCACCGGGCCCGAGCGAGACGACCGCGGCCTTCGACGGCAAGCTCCAGGCGATGTCCGGCATCATGTCGATCACGGGCGAGCCGAGGACAGTGGCCCGACGCGCGCGGGGTTCGCCATCTGCGACACCATCGGCGGCATCACCGCGGCCGCTGGCGGTGGCCAGCGCGCTGTACCAGCGCACGCACACCGGGCGCGGGCAGCTCGTGGACGTCGCCATGCTGGACGCCGCGCTCGCCTTCATCGCCGGACCGGTATCCGAGTACACCGTGGCGGGCATCGAGGCAGCGCCAGATCGGCAACGGGTCGGTGAGCCGGAAGCCCACGGCGAGCCGCTTCCGGGCGGGCGACGGCTACATCGTGCTGTGCCGTCCTCACCGAGAAGCAGTTCGTCAAGCCTCATGCAGGCGCTGGGGCGGCCCGACGCGCTCGCCGATCCGCGCTTCAAGGACTGGCCCGCCCGGACCGAGAACGAGCCGGCCCTGCGCGAGATCATCGAGGCGGCCATGGCCACCGACGACCCTCGCACCTGGGAGACGCGGCTCACCGCCGCCGATGTCCCGTGCGGCTCGATCTGGAAGGTCCACGAGATCGTCCGCCACCCGCAGCTCGAGCACCGCGACGTGCTGCAGACCATCGACACTCGTTACGGGCCGATGGAGTTGGTAGGCGCCGGGTTCCGCCTGGAGCACGGCAGCCCCAGCCTCGATCGGGAGCCGCCCACCCTCGGCGAGCACACCGACGAGATCCTGAAGGAGGCCGGCTACTCGGCCGAGGAGATCGAACGGCTGCATCGCGAAGCCATCGTCTGAGCCGCTTCCCGCTTAGTCCTTCTTTCCAGCGGAAAGAGAGTCCCCTCTAGAAGGCCAGCACCGCTTCCCGTCGGAGACTCAGCAGCGCAACCGCACCGGCCAGCTCCTGGAGATTCGCGGGCTTGGGAACGTGGGTCTGGAATCCTGCTCGCAGGGCATTGAGGCGGTCTTCGGAAGTTGTGCAGCCCGTGAAGGCCACCGCCGGGGTGTTGCCGCCCCGGTCAGGCGAGAGACTCCGCACCTGCCGGATCAGCCAGTAGCCGTCTTTCTCGGGCATGGAAAGGCTGCTGACCAGCACATCCGGTCTTTCTCTCTGACCAGACTCAAGGCGGTGACGGGGAATCGACCGCCGTCACGCTGGCGCCGTACTGCTCGAGAGCCGCCGTGACGATCTCGCGTACGTCGGGGACACGCTCGACCACCAGCACCTTCACTCCAGCCAGGCGAGGAGTACCGGCCCATGAGCTCATGCCCCGTATAGCAGCGCGAATGCCAACCACTTCAGGGCAGCCATTTTCCTAAAGAGTCGCGATTTTTGGCTTTTCCGTTAGAGCGATGCCGGGAAAATCGTTCAGCATCGGGTCATATCTTCCCGGTCGAACGTTCCAGCCCAGCCTCATCTGGGAATTGGGCAAAATCCATGCACTCAGGGCCTAATGATGATCGAAATGAGTCGGGCGATCTCCTTGCTTCCATCGCTTCTCCGGTCTCATAGGAGTCGCCGCCATTGCCCTCTCGCCTCGTCCTGACCGGCTGTGCGACCTCGCGTCCGCGCCAGTCCCACGCCGCCAGTCCGAGGCGAAACCGAGACCAAAGCCCGAAGCCAGAAGCCAAGCCCGAGACCAAGCCCGCGCCAAGGCCGGAGGCGAAGCCCGAGCCAGGTCCCGGCGGGGGACAGACTGGCGAGGCGTCCTGGTACGGGAGCCTCATCACGGCCGCACCACGGCGAGCGGGAGATCTACGACATGAACCAGCTCACCGCGGCGCACCGGACATTGCCCCTGGGGACGCGGGTGCTCGTGACCAACCTCAAGAACGGTCGCGCAGTGGAAGTGCGGATCAACGACCGTGGGCCCAGTGTCGAGGGGCGCATCATCGATCTGTCATTCGCCGCGGCGAAGGAGCTGGGCGCCGTGCCGAGCGGAACCATTCCGGTACGGATCCGGGTGATCTCGCAGCCCTCGCAGTAGACTCAGCGCGGACTCGTCAGCTCGATCCTGTACACGGGGCCCTGCAGGCGCAGCGGTCCGTCACAGCGCACGAAGGCGGGGAGGTCCTTGGTCCAGATGACGCACTCGTAGTCGGCCGGCGTCTTCCCCAGGAGAGCGGCCACCGCACCCATGATCAAGCCCAGCTTCGGCCTGATGGCGAATCGTGTTCCCTGTGCCGTTTCCTCGCCGATCTGAAGCTTCTGCTCTCCCACGGGGACGAGGTCGAGCTTGATCAGGCGAGGCGTGGGGGTAAACGCGACGTAGTGCACGCTCTCCGACTGCCCCCGCGAGAGGTTCTTCAGGAGCATGGAAGTCATGCCGTTGTAGACGTCGGGGGAAGGTCGATGGTGCCGCTCTTGCTCTCCTCCTGTCCCTTCTTCATCGACTTGACCTGATAAGTCCCCTGCGTGCGGTCGAATGACACGTCCGTGGGCTCGGGGAACGACGGCCCCTTCGTCACGAGGCGATAGGAGACCAGCGTGAACACGTGCTTCTGGGTGAAGATGACCCGCTCGTCGTAGAGCGACCCGTCCTTGAAGCGGAAGGTCATGCGGCTGTCGACCCGATCAGGGTGCGCCGTCTGCAGCAGCTCGCCGTGGGCCACGAGCTGACCCGTCGTAGATCGCAGGACGAGGAATCCGCGGGTGACTCCTCGATGAACCGTACCTCGACGGGGGCAGCTTCGACGGGCGGGCCAGTACGAGCAGGCGACGAGCCACACGAAAACTGCCAGCATCATTGTCGGGGACGCAGGCGGACCTCTTCTCGGCGCGTGCCTTCCTATTTTCACACTCGTCGATGTCGCAATGAGCATGCCACGGCGGTGCGCGTATCAACACGGCCGGGAACGGATCATCTAGCTCGTGTGCGGGCCGGAGTTCGACCCGGCGTCAGCGTCGACCGAGTCGTCCCTGACTCTACCGCGAGCCTTTTTCCGACAGCGCTCGGCGGGTCCCTCTCTGCACAGAAGAGAGGAGGCATGGAACGCCGTCAACCGACTATGAGAAAGCCACGACGCCCGGCCACACTCGCGATCAGTCTCATGCTCTCCGGGATGCTTCTTGCTCCGGCCGCCCCTGGGGAGCCATACCCGAGCCCGAGCGAGGACACGCGGGCGCAGAGCTGCCGCGTGCCCCTCAGCACGATGGGACGTTCCACAACCTGGATCCGGACTTCCACCGCGCCTCGAACTGGACCCGCGTCCGGTTCTACCTCCTGAGCCTCGGCCGGTATCGCGAGCAGCGCGCGGAAGTTCACCCCGTTGCCCGTGGCCGCCCCGGACGTCGAGGCCCTTCGCAAGAATCATCACGACGCCACCGTGACCTGGGTCGAGCATTCGACACTTCTCGTACAGCTCGACGGGGTGAACATACTCACGGACCCCGCGTGGAGCCAGCGCCTGGGCCCGCTCTCGGGAACGGTGGGGGTCAACCGGTTCACCCCGCCCGGCATTGCCTTCGAGGATCTTCCGCCCATCGATGTGGTACTCATCTCGCATGACCATTACGATCACCTCGACGAGCCGACCGTCCGGCGGCTCTCCCGCACCTTCAATCCTCTCTTCGTGGTCCCCTCGGCATCAAGGCGTGGCTGGAGGAGCGCGACATCACCAACGTCGTCGAGCTGGACTGGAGCGAGTCGGTCAAGGTCAAGGGCCTCGAGATCGTGTGCACTCCCGCCCAGCACGGCTCGGGACGCTCGCTCACCGACGCGGGCCGGCGGCTGTGGGCTTCCTGGGCGGTACTCGGGTCGAAGCGCTTCTACTTTGGCGGCGATTCGGGCTACGCCTCGCACTTCGAGATGATCGGCCACGCCCTCGGGCCCTTCGATCTCGCCGCCCTCCCCATCGGCTCCTTCACTCCGCGGAGCATTGCCAGGCCCGTGCACATGTCCCCCGAGGAGGCGCTGCAGGCTTCGCGCGACCTCCGGGCCGCCGCCTTCATCGGGATTCACTGGGGAACCTTCAAGCTCGCGCGAGAGCCCTACGATGAGCCGCCGCGCCGGATTGCCGCCGAGGTGGAGCGACTCGAAGATCGACCCGACACGGTCTGGCTGCCCAAGCCGGGCGAGACCCTCGACTGGTAGACAAGGGCCATCGCCGCGGCGCATGGGCGCTCCTGGTTCATCGGCGGCTTCAAGCTCGTCAAGGGCCTGGCTCTCCCTCGCCGTGGCGGTGGGGGCGCATCACCTGCTTCACCGGGACGTCGCCCACTTCGTGGCGACGTGGGTCGCCCAGCTCCATCTCGATCCGGACAACCGCTATATCGGCAAAGCCATGGCCAAGGTCCTGTCCCTGGATGCTCGCCAGCTCCGGGCCATCGGCGCGGGGACCTGGTGTACGCCGCCCTCCTTCTGACCGAGGGCATTGGCCTCCTCCTCCGCCGGCGATGGGCGCGAGTACTTCACGGTCATCGTCACGGGGTCTTTCATACCGATCGAGGTGTACGAGCTCACGAGGCGCCTCACCTGGGCGCGGCTGGTGCTCCTCGGGGTCAATGTGGTGGTGGTCTGGTATCTCATCGCCCTCCTGCGCCGCCCCGAATCGAACGAGGCAGTTAGATCTTGACCTCACGGCGGCCGTGCCAGAGAATACGAAAATCCACGCTATGCCGCGCGCCTCAACGGCCCTCTTTCTCGTCGCGATGCTCTCCCTCTGGGGGATGCGCCTCCTCGGCTCCTCCCGCACGTCCGGCGGCCCGCCCCTTCGACGACGTCAAGCGGGTGGTGGTGGTCGTTTCCGGCGACAGCAGCTTCTCCATCGTGGAGCACGCCGTCGAGCCGGGGCGCACCTTCGACGAGGTGATCAAGTGGCTTCCGTGGGTGCAGTACCAGGCGGCGCTGCGCCCGGCCGCCCAGCTCCTACATCGGGGCATCAACTGGGCGCTCGGGGCGGACCGGTCGGCGGTGGCCGTGTCCAGTCTCCAGGGTGTCTCTCCGCGCCTCGTGGTGGCCGACGCCATGGCGAAGACGCTCGAGGCGAGCGGATGGTTCACCGACGTTCGCACCTTCGACCGGGAGCCGAGCGCGCGAGGATCGGCGAAGCGCCGACGCCATCGTGCGGGTGTCCGTGCCGGCCTGGGGTCTCGTGCGCGTGCGCGAAGGCGAGCCCGGCCTCCTGTCCGGCTTCGCGGACGTGCGCGGCCAGATGGCGATGCGGGGCACTGGCGTCGTCCTGTGGGAATACCGCGAGGACGTGACCAATCCCGAGCAGATTCCCGTCGACGCGTTCCTGGGCGACCGGCAATTCGCGCGGCAAGAGATGATCGACGTGCTGGAGCGCGCGGGTCAGCGTCTCGCCAACGAGATGCTCTCGACTCGCGGAGCGCGGGCCGGTGAGGGCCGGCAGCTTTCGCCGCTGGTGATGCTCCTGGCCGCCCTGGCTCTGAGCGGAGTGCGGGGCGGCGCGCTCCGGGCTCGATGTCCGCTATCCCGAGGCCGGCGTGCACCGCTCCCTCGCTCGCCTCCGCGCCTCCGAGGCGCGTGGAGATCGCTCCGGTCGCCGACCGGCGCATGGACACCGCGCGGATCGGATCCAAGCCGAAGGACGGACGGCGGGACATCGTGACGAGCCGGCCCGTGACCGAGATCGTGGGCGAGGCGATCACCCTCGAGATCCGGAAGAACGGGCACGCCGTGGTCTCCGACAAGAAAGACGTGATCCTCGCGGCGGCCGTCGAGGAGTTCCGGCTCGACGTGGTGGCGGGCTACTCGAGCACGCAGTACGTGGGACGGGTGGTCCTCGCGGTCACCCTCGCCGACGGACGCGGCGGCGATCAGCTGCTGAGCCGGAGATATGTGGGCATCAGCCGACGCCAGATCGACAAGGGCGCGGACAACGACTGGCGCGACCTGATGGACGTGGCGCTGGCCCGCACCATGCACGATCTCGCTACCGATCCGGAGCTGGCCGCCGTCCTCACCCGGCTCCTCACCGCATTCAATCCCTAACCGTCTCCGCAAACCCGAGAGGAGCAATCTCATGGGCAACACCTCTGTTGTCGAGAAGTGGGTGGACGAGGCGGCGGCGCTCACCAAGCCGACCAAGGTCACCTGGGCCGACGGATCCAAGCAGGAATACGACCGGCTGGTCGAGATCGATGCTCCGCGACAGCACCCTCCTCGAGCTGAACCAGCAAACCTACCCGGGCTGCTACCTGCACCGCAGCCATCCGCAGGACGTGGCGCGGACCGAGCAGCTCACCTTCATCTGCACGCGCGACAAGGACGACGCGGGGCCGACCAACAACTGGATGGAGCCCGCGGAGGCCAAGGCCAAGGCCGGCGGCCTACCTCAAGAACAGCATGAACGGAACGGCAGATGTGGGTGATCCCGTATCTCATGGGGCCGGCGGGCTCGGCGGCCAGCCGCACCGGGGTCATGGTCACGGACAGCGCGTACGTGGTGGCGAGCATGCACATCATGACGCGCGTGGGCCAGGTCGCCTTCGACAACATGCGCGCGCGACGACGACTTCATCGCGGGCCTCCACGGCATGGGCGACCTCTCGCCGGACCGGCGGCTCATCCTCCACTTCCCCGAGGAGAAGCTCATCTGGAGCGTGGGCTCGGGCTACGGCGGCAACGCGCTGCTCGGCAAGAAGTGCCACGCCCTCCGCATCGGGTCGGCCCAGGCGCGGCAGGAAGGCTGGATGGCCGAGCACATGTTCATCCTCGGCGTGGAGGATCCCGAGGGTCGCATCACCTACTTCGGCGGCGGCCATGCCGAGCGCCTCCGGGCAAGACGAACCTCGCCATGGTGGTCTCGAAGCTGCCCGGCTACCGCGCGTGGACGCTCGGGGACGACATCGCCTGGATCTACGTCGACGCCGAAGGCCAGCTTCGCGCCATCAATCCGGAGCGCGGCTTCTTCGGGGTTGCGCCCAATACGCAGCGCGAGCCACCAATCCGAACGGCATCCAGATGGTGCGGTCCGAACACGATCTTCACCAACGTCGCGATGACGCCGGCCAAGGAGCCGTGGTGGGAAGGGATCGGCAGCGAGGCGCCCGCGGGCACTCTCGACTGGCAGGGCCGGCCGTGGACTCCCGGCGGCCGCCCGGCCGCCCATCCCAACTCGCGCTTCACCGTTCCGTGCAGCCAGTGCCCGTCCATCGCGCCCAACTGGGAAGATCCGCAGGGCGTGCCCATCTCCGGCTTCATCTTCGGCTCCCGGCGCACCAACGTCATTCCGCATGGTCTTCGAGAGCTTCGGCTGGCAGCACGGCGTGTTCCTCGGCGCGGCCATGAGCACGGAGACCACCGCGGCCATCACCGGCCAGGTCGGCGTGGTGCGTCGCGATCCCGATGGCCATGATCCCGTTCTGCGGCTACAACATGGCCGAGCTACTTCGCGCACTGGCTCGCCATGGGCCCGCGGCTCGTCAACCCGCCGAAGATCTTCCGCGTGAACTGGTTCCGGCGCGACGCCGAGGGCCGCTTCCTGTGGCCGGGCTACGGCGAGAACGCGCGCATCCTGAAGTGGATGGTCGATCGCATCCACGGTCGCGGCCGGGCCGTGGAGACTCCGCTCGGCTTCATCCCCACCGCGGACAGCCTCGATCTGACCGGACTCGACATCGACCGGCGACGCGTGGAGCGGGCGCTGGCCTGGGACCGGGACGAATGGCTGGACGCTCTCGGCGACCTCAACACCTTCTTCGGTCCCTTCGGTCGGCGCCTGCCCGGCCAGATCCGTCAGGAGCTGGACCTCATGATTCATCGCCTCAAGGGCAGCCGCTAGGATGGAATTCGGGGCGGCCATCTTCTTCACCGACTATTCGATGGGCCCGGTGGAGCTGGGCCGCGCCCTCGAGGAGCGCGGGTTCGAATCGCTGTGGGCGCCCGAGCACTCGCATATTCCGCTCTCCCGCCGGTCGCCCTTTCCCCAGGGCGGCGATCTGCCCAAGAAGTACTACGACGTGATGGATCCCTTCGTGACGCTGTCGGCGGCCGCGGGGGCCACCTCGACCCTCAAGGTGGGGACGGGGATCTGCCTCGTCGTGCAGCGCGATCCGATTCACACCGCCAAGCAGGTGGCCACCATCGACCAGATCTCGAACGGCCGCTTCCTGTTCGGCATCGGCGCGGGCTGGAACGCGGAGGAGATGGCCGATCACGGGACGGAGTTCGCCTCGCGCTTCGAGGTGATGCGCGAGCGCGTGGAGGCGATGAAGGCGATCTGGACCAAGTCCAAGCCGGAGTACGACGGGCAAGTTCGTCAAGTTCCCGCCCATGATGACGTGGCCCAAGCCGGTGCAGAAGCCGCACCCGCCCGTCATCGTGGGGGCGCGTTTCCTTACGGGGCGCGGCGGGCCATCGCCTACGGCGACGGCTGGGTGCCTCACGCGCGCCGGCCCGCCTACGGCGAGGTGATCGCGCTTCTCCCCGAGTTCCGGAAGATGGCGGGCGAGGCGGGCCGCGATCCGGCGAGCATTCCCGTGACCATCTTCGGCGTGGCCGAGGATCTCGACCTGATCCGGCGCTATCGCGACGCCGGAGTGGCGCGAGTCCTCTTCAACCTGCCCGCCGCGCAAGGCGGACGAAGTGCTGCCGGTACTCGATCGCGGCGCGGCCCTCGATGCGGAAGTCGGCGTGAGCAGCGCCCCGCGGCCGACGCAGTTCGGCCGCATCCACGCGCCGGACGAGGCGTGGCTGGCCAAGCGGCCGCCCGAGCCCATCCTCGAGCCGGATCTGCCCATCATCGACACTCACCATCACCTGTGGGAGCGCCCGGACCACCGCTACCTGCTTCACGAGTTTCTCGACGACGTGCGCAGCGGCCACAACACCGTGGCCACCGTGTTCGTGGAATGCCACTCCATGTATCGCGCGCACGGCCCGGAAGAGATGCGCCCGGTCGGCGAGACGGAATTCGTGGCCGGGGTGGCCGCCATGAGCGACAGCGGGCAGTACGGCCCCACGCGCGTGGCTGCGGGCATCGTGGGCTTCGCGGACCTCACCCTCGGCGATCGCGTCCAGCCCGTGCTGGAGGCTCTGATCCAGGCCGGGGCGGGCGCTTCCGCGGCGTGCGCCATGCCGCGGCGTGGGACGCCAGCGACATCATCGGCAATAGCCGCACCGCCTCGGGCCCGCATCTCATGCGGCAGGCGGATTTCGCGCTCGGGGCTTCGCCGTCTCACCTCGCTCGGCCTGTCCCTCGACGCCTGGGCCTTTCATCCCCAGCTTCCCGACGTGGTGGATCTGGCGCGCGCCTTCCCGGACGCCCGCATCGTGATGGGCCATGTGGGCGCGCCGCTCGGCTACGGCCCCTATGCGGGCAAGCGCGACGAGGTGTTCGCGACCTGGAAGGCGGGGTGACCGATCTCGCCACGTGTGGAAACGTGGTGATGAAGCTCGGCGGCATGATGATGCGCCAGGCTTCGTTCGACTACCGCACGGCGCCCGCGCCGCCCACCTCGGCCGACCTGGCCGCGCTCTGGCGCCCGTACATCGAGACGTGCATCGAGCTCTTCGGGGCCGACCGGTGCATGTTCGAGAGCAATTTCCCGTGGACAAGATGGGCATCGGCTGGGCGGCCTTGTGGAACGCGCTCAAGCGCATCGCCGCCGGCGCCTCCCCGACGAGAAGCGTGCCATGTTCAGCGGCACCGCGCGTCGGTTTTACCGACTGGCCTGACCGGGAGCCTCCTCGGCGTAGCAGCCGGTTACGCCGCGCCAGCCCCAGTGGGAATGGACCACCACCGGGCTCGCCGTAACCGCCTGCCACCGGTCGCCCTCCGTAAGGGCCTACGTAAGCGACACATCCGCCCAGGAGCAATGCCGCCAGCGCTAATCCTACCGCCTGTCTCATTGCCGCACCTCCTCGTTCAACTCTTCTTCTTCCACGGACTTCCCTACGGGTAAGACGTACTGCGCAGCGAAGCGCTTACGCCGTGTCGCTGGAGAATGGATTGCGCTCACCACCTCGTCTATAGCATCGAGGTCTGCTCGCCCGACTCTGGGGCGAGATCGAGGAGCGCCGATACCGATGGATGAAGGAGAGCGCGGCCATGCGAACGATGCGGATCATCGGATTCATCGTGGCTCTCGGCATGTTGGTCGGCGTGACGCCGGCGGCGAGGGCGGCGGAGCCGGGGATGCGGAGCCGGGCGCCTATGACCTGACACCACCGCGGCTCAGCCTCGCCGAGGGCCAGGTTTCGTTCTGGCGCCCGGGCGCCGACGATTGGGCCACCGCGCAGGTCAACACGCCGCTCGTTCCGGGTGACGAGATCTCCACCGATTCGCCGGGCAACATCGAGATCCAGATCGGCTCCCACGCCTTCGTGCGCGGATGGACGAACACCCAGATCGGCCTGGAGAACCAGGAAGCGGACTTCATCCAGTTCAAGCTGACGGATGGCTCCGCGGCCTTCGACCTGCGCCGGCTCGAGCGGGGCCGCACCGTCGAGGTCGACACCCCAACGCGGCCTTCACCATCGTGCAGCCCGGCTACTATCGCGTGGATGTCACGGGTGACCGCACGTCCTTCATCACGCGGCGGGCCGGGCGGGCCACGGTGATTCCGTCCGGCGGCGACCCCCTGGTCGTCACCTCCAGCGAAGAGCTCGTCATCGACGGCGCGAGTGCGCCGAGAGCCGCCTCCTACGTGGCTCCGCAGCCCGACACCTGGGACCAGTGGAACTACGCCCGCACCGACAAGCTGCTGGAGGCGGTGAGCGGGCGCTACGTCGCGCCCGGAGATGTACGGCGAGAGCGACCTCGACCAGTATGGAACGTGGCGCGTCGTGTCCACCTACGGCTCGGTGTGGGTGCCGGCGGGCCAGCGGATGGGCTGGACTCCTACAGCACGGGATCGTGGGTGCGGGATCCATACTATGGCTGGACGTGGGTGGACAGCGCGCCGTGGGGCTGGGCGCCCTATCACTACGGCCGCTGGGTGTTCGTGGACGGATACTGGGCCTGGGCGCCCGGACCGGTGGTGACGAGGCCGGTATACGCGCCCGCTCTTGTGGCGTTCTTCGGCGGACCCGGTGTTAGCGTCAGCGTCAATGGCGCGCCCGCTCGTGGGCTGGGTGGCGCTGGGCTGGGGCGAGCCCGTGGTGCCGTGGTGGGGGCGGCCGGGCTTCATTCACGAGCCGTCGTGGCGCGGCTGGGGCGGGCCGCGCGTCGTCAACAATGTCGTGGTCACCAACACCACCGTGGTGAACGTGCAGAACATCAACGTCTACCGCAACGCGGGAGTACGGAACGCGGTGGTGGTCGTCAACGAGAACCGGTTCGGACGCGGGCCGATCACCTCCGCTCGTGAGGCCCGCGTGGACGAGAAGAGTCTCCATGTGACCCACGAGGCTCCCCAGATCGCGGCGCGGCCCGCGAGCTTCGTGCCCACGGACCGCCGAGGCATACGGCCGCCCGAGGCAAGCCTCAAGCGCCCGTGGTGGCCACTCGGCCGCCCCACGTCGCGCCCGAGTCGGCTCCCGGCGGTGAGCGGAGAACCGGACCGACGGGAGTGCCCGCGCCGGCGCCTCGCCTCGTCTCGGCGCCTCCGCCGCGCGAGAGCACGCCCGTTCCGGCCCGGCCGCCCTTCGGACAAAGCGCGGTTGAGCGCCCGGTGACCGTGCGGACTCAGCCCCCCTCGCCGCCGAGGACGCGGCCGTCGCGTGAGAGCCGTGTGGCCGGCACGCCGCCTGCGGCCGACCAGCACGGTGGTGTGGCGTCGCGGCCCTGGGTCAGCGTGTCGGAGACGCCGCAAGCGACTGCGTCGGCGCCTGCCGTGCTTCAGTCACCGGCGTCTCCGGCACGAACGGAGACACCGCCAGGTCGTCGCGCCGACGGTACCGCCATCACGCAGGCTGCTCGCCACCACGCCCCGAGCGGCGCGAACGGAGACCCCGCAGATCGCTCGCGCCGGCAACATCGTCCGATCGCGAGGGCTGCTCGCCCGACGCCTCCGGCCGGACGGATCGAGACACCGCAGGGAACCCTGTACCTCCGACGCCCCCGTCGTCGCCGGTAGCAGCGCCATCGCCGCCGCGAAGGATCGAGCCGCCCCAGGTGGCGTCCCCGTCACCGGCCACCAGGGCATTTCCGCCGACGCGGCGAATCGAGGCGCCGCAAGGAGCAGCGCCAGTGACCACGGCGCCCCCAGCGCCGCCGGTTCAAGCGACCTCTCCGGCGCGGCGCATCGAGACCCCGCACGTGGCCGCGGCGCCACCGACCGGGCCTGCTTCATCGCCGCCTCGGGCGGTAGCTCCGGAGCGGCGCGCCGAGCCTTCGAGTGCGGCGGCCCCGGCTCCGTCCCCGCCCGCCGCTCGCCGCGTCGCACCACCCCAGGCCGTGCGGCCCGAGGGTTCCGGCCAGCCGGCGGCCCGGCTCCCGGGCGAGCCTGCCAATCGCCTCGCGCCGAATCGGGCCGAGCCCAGGTCGCCACAGCGCGAGCAGCAGTAGACGGCGCGACCGGCAGTGAAGGAGCCACGGGCTCCGGAGGACCTCCGGAGCTCGTGGTGTTTCAGGTCACGGCCGCGGCCTCTCGCCAGTGGCCAGTCACGTTTGCGGCCAGTCAGGTTTGCGGCCAGTCAGGTTTGCTGATGGTCGCGTATGATAGGGCCGACGCCGCCCGGGGACCTGTGCTCCGGTGTCCGGTGGCGGGAGCGCGAACGAACATCAAGGAGGCAACCATGCCGCTCTGATCCGCAGGCGCAGAGTCTCGTCGACGCGATGGCCAAGCTCAACCTCAAGCTCATCGAAGACTCGACGCCGGAGGAGGCGCGCGAGTCCATGCGCTCCCGCACGGCGGGCCTCGGGCCCTTCGACGAGGTCGCCGCGGTGAGCGAGCATCGTGTGCCCGTGAAGGGTGGCGAGATCGCGGTGCGCCTCTACGAGCCGGCGGGCAAGGGCCGCATCCCGCGCTGGTCTTCTATCACGGGGGCGGCTGGGTGATCGGCGACCTCTACACCCATGACGGCATCTGCCGCTCGCTCACCAACGCTGCCGGCTGCGTGGTGGCGAGCGTGGACTATCGACTGGCCCCCGAGTCGAAGTATCCGGTGGCCGCCGAGGATTCCTACGCGGCGCTCGAGTGGATCGTGGCCAATGCCCGGCGGCTCAACATCGATGCGCGGCGCGTGGCGGTGGGCGGTGACAGCGCGGGCGGCAATCTCTCCGCGGTGGTGGCGCTCATGGCGCGCGACCGGAAGGGCCCGGCCATCGTCTACCAGGTCCTCATCTATCCCGTGACCAACTCCAGCCTCGACACGCCCTCGTATCACGAGAACGCCACGGGCTACGTGCTCACGCGCGAGGCCATGCGGTGGTTCTGGCGCCACTACCTGGAGCGCGAAGAGCAGGGAAGGAGCCACTCGCCGCGCCGCTCCTCGCGCCGAGCCTGGCCGGGCTGCCCCCGCGCTGGTGATCACGGCTGCCTGCGATCCGCTGCGCGACGAGGGGAGGCCTATGCCGCCCGTCTCCGTGACGCCGGCGTGCCCGTGACGCTCACCCGCTACGACGGCATGTTCCACGGCTTCATCCGCATGACACGCTTCCTCGACAAGGCGCGGGCCGCCGTGGACGAGGTGGCGGGATCGCTGCGGAAGGCTTTCGCCTAGAGCATGGCCGAGACGTCGGGAGGGTCCGAAGGGCTGGGAGCCCGAGCTCGACGAGCTCAGGCGACGCGAGGCGCTCGCCGAGGAGCTGGGCGGGCCTGAGCGCGTGCGGCGGCAGCACGACGGCGGACGCCTGACCATCCGGGAGCGGGTGGAGAAGCTCGTGGATCCGGGGTCATTTCACGAGCTGGGCAAGATCGCGGGCATGGCCGCCTACGACGAGGCCAACGAGCTGGCGAGCCTCACCCCTTCCAACTTCATCTTCGGGCGGGCCAAGGTGGACGGCCGTCCGGTGGTGGTGGGCGGCGACGACTTCACGGTGCGCGGCGGCTCCGCCGACGCCACCATCAAGGGCAAGCACCTCATGTGCGAGCAGATGGCCAACGAGATGCGTCTGCCCCTGATCCGGCTCGTCGAGGGCTCGGGCGGCGGCGGCTCGGTGAAGACCATCGAGACCACGGGGCGCGCCAATGTTCCGGGCGTGAGCGGCTGGGAGGTCGTGGTCGACAACATCGGCACCGTTCCGCGCGTGGCGCTCGGCCTCGGCTCGGTGGCGGGCCTCGGCGCCGCCCACCTCGCGGCCGCGCACTACTCGGTCATGGTCAAGGAGCTCTCCGCCCTCTTCGTGGCGGGACCGCCCGTGGTCGAGCGGCTCGGGCAGAAGCTCACCAAGAACGAGCTCGGGCGGCTGGGAGATCCAGCTCAAGGCGGGCGCAGTGGACGACGCGGTGGACAGCGAGGAAGAAGCCTTCGCGCGCGCGCGCCGCTTCCTCTCCTACCTGCCGTCGTCGATCGACGACGCTGCCGCCGCGCGGCGAGCGCACCGATCCGACCCGCGCGCCGCGAGCCGTGGCTGATCGAGGCCATCCCGCGCGACATCCGCAAGCCCTACAAGATGCGCGGCATCGTGGAGGCGGTGGTCGACAAGGGCTCGTTCTTCGAGATCGGGGCACTCTACGGCGCGCTCCATCATCACGGGCCTCGCCCGCCTGGACGGCTGGCCGGTCGCCCTTCTCGCCAGCGATCCGTACTTCTACGGCGGAGCGTGGGCCGCCGACACCTGCCAGAAGGTCGGAGCGCTTCGTCGATCTCGCCCAGACCTTCCACCTGCCCGTGGTCTATCTCGTCGACTGCCCCGGCTTTCTCATCGGCCTCGAGGCGGAGCGCACGGGCACCATCAAGCAGGGCGTGCGCGCCATGTCGGCGATCTGGCAGACCACCGTGCCGTGGTGCTTCGGTGATCGTGCGCAACTGCTTCGGGGTGGCGGGGGCCGCCCACAAGAACGGCGGGCGCTTCTGCACGCGCTATGCGTGGCCGTCGGGCCGCTGGGGTTCTCTCCCGCTCGAGGGCGGGATCGAGGCGGCCTATCGCGCGGACATCGACGCGGCTTCCGATCCCCAGGCCAAGCTCGAAGAGATCGAGGTGCGCCTCAACAAGCTCCGCTCGCCCTTCCGCTCGTCGGAGACGTTCTGGATCGAGGAGATCGTGGACCCGCGCGACACGCGGCCGCTTCTCTGCGAATTCGCCGAGCTCGCCGCCCCTCGGCGCCAGCCCGGAGCCTCGACGCACACCATGCGCCCGTGAGCCACGGCGAGGGATCCGCGGACGGCGCCTGGATAGGCCGGCCCCTCAAGCGCCGCGAAGACCACCGGCTGCTCATCGGCTCGGGGCGCTACGTGGACGATATTCGCCCCGCCGCCTGCGCCCACGTGGCCCTCCTCCGCTCCCCGTACGCGCATGCCCGCATCGCCACGCTGGACGTCGAGCCGGCGCGCCGCGCTCCCGGTGTCCTCGCCGTGGTGACAGGGTCGGAGCTCACGCATCTGGCGGCGCTCCCCGTCAACCGGGTGATCCCGGACATGCGTGTGCCGCCGCATCCCATCATCGCCGACGGGATCGTGCACGCGGCGGGGACACCGGTGGCCGCGGTGGTGGCGGAGACCATCTACGCCGCGCGCGACGCTCTCGATCTCATCGAGATCGGCTACGAGCCGCTTCCCGCCCTGCCCGGACCGGAGGGGGCGGTGGCTGATGGCGCGCCGACGCTCTATCCGCAGATCGACAAGAACCGGTGCTTCACGCGCACGCTGCGCGAGGGCGACGCGGCGCGGGCGGTGGCCGGCGCCGCGCGCGTGGTCTCGGTTCGCGTCGCCCAGCAGCTGGTGGCGGCGGTGGCCATGGAGCCGCGCGCCGTTCTCGCCGCCTTCGATCCGTCCACGGAGGACCTCACGCTCTGGGTCTCCTGCCAGGCGCCCTTCCGCATCCGCGCAGAAGTGGCGCGCATCCTCGAGATGCCCGAGTCGCGAGTGCGCGTGATCGCGCCCGACGTGGGCGGCGGCTTCGGCGTGAAGACGGGCCCCTATCGCGAGGAGATACTGCTGGCCTGGCTGACGCGTCGCCTCGGCCGGCCCGTGAAGTGGATCGCCACCCGCGCGGAGGACCAGATCACCACCAATCACTCGCGCGGCTCGGTGTGCGAGGGCGAGCTGGCCGTCGATGCCGACGGCCGCATCACCGCCCTTCGCGCGCGGATCACCGCGCCTCTCGGGGCCGCGCTGATGAACGCCGCCGCCGGCTCCCCGTGGAATCACGCCCGCCTCCTTCCCGGCTGCTACGTCGTGCCCGCCTGCGACATCACGGTGACCGGCGCCCTCACCACCACCGCGCCCGTGTCCGCCTATCGGGGGCGGGGCGGCCCGAGGCGTGCTTCGTCATCGAGCGGCTCATGGACACGGCGGCCCGCGCCGCCGGCCTCGATCCCGCGGAGATCCGGCGCCGGAACTTCATCGCGGCCGACGCCTTCCCGTACAAGACGGCCACCGGCCAGGTGTACGACTCCGGGAACTATCAGCTCGCCCTCGAGCGCGCCCTCGACACCGCGGACTACGCGGGCCTGCGGCGCGAGCAGGCGGAGCGCCGGGGGCGCGGGGAGATCGTGGGCATCGGCCTCGCGTCCTATGTCGAGCCGTGCGCGCTCGGCTGGGAGAGCGGCAGCGTCAAGGTCGGAGCGGTCGGGACGGGTGACGGCCATCACCGGCTCGAGCGCGCACGGGCAGGGGCACGAGACCACCTTCGCCCAGATCGTGGCCGACCATCTCGGGGTCACGCCGGACGACGTGGAGGTGGTCCACGGCGACACGCGCTCGGGGCCCGAGGGCTTCGGCACGTTCGGCAGCCGGAGCGTGGCCCTGGGCGGGAGCGCGCTCCAGCGCGTGTCGGTGGACGTCCGCGAGAAGGGCCGCCGCATCGCGGCGCGCATGCTCGAGGCGGCGGTGGCGGACGTGATCACCGTGCCCGGCGGGTTCCAGGTCACCGGCGTGCCGCAGCGTCAGGTGATGTGGCGGGAGGTGGCGGCCACCGCCTATGCGGGTGGCCACGCTCTGCCCGTGGGCGACACGCCGGGCCTCGAGGCGAGCGTGTACTTCCAGCCCGACACCGAGGTGTGGACCTTCGGCGCCATCGTGTGCGCGCTCCGCGTGGAGGCGGAGACGGGCCGCCTCGTCATCGAGCGGCTGGTGTGGGTGGACGACGCGGGGACCGTCATCAATCCGCTCCTCGCCGAGGGCCAGCTCCACGGCAGTCTCGCGCAGGGGCTGGGGCAGGCCCTCCAGGAAGCCATCGTCTATGACCGCGACGGCCAGCTCGTGACGGGCACGCTCATGGACTACGCGCTGCCGCGCGCCGACGAGGTGCCGCACGTCATCATCGAGAAAACGTGCACGCCGTCGCCGCGGAATCCGCTGGGGGCCAAAGGCGTCGGGGAGGCGGGCTGCATCGGGATGCCGCCGGCTGTCGTCAACGCCGCGGTGGACGCGCTCTCTCCCTTCGGCGTCACGCATCTCGACATGCCGTTGACGCCTGCCCGCATCTGGTCCGCTCTCCGGTAACGCTCGTCTTTAGGATCGCCTTGTACCGCCGGGCGGGGTGGGGGATGCCCTCCGGGACCACGCTGCGTCGCATTCCGCTTGGCCACTCTTGGCCCGCCACGAGATTTTGGTTGCCGGCGTTGAGAAGCTCCCCAGAAGACACGGGTCCCGGGAGGACATCCCCCACCCCACCCGGCTCGTAGTCGGCGCTTCGCATCCCTCGCCCCCAAGGGGAGAGGGCAGGGTGAGGGGCCTAGGGCGAAGAAGCGGGGCGAAGAAGCGGAGGCGAGGAAGCTAGGGCGAGGCGCCGAGGCTCGCCATGTACTGGACGAGATTTTCGATGTCTTCCTCGCGGAGAGGCTGGGCGGCCATGGTCATGGTGCCGTCGAGATCGGAGGCGGTCCTGGCCTTGAACCCGCGGAGGAGACGCAGGAGGTATTCGTAGTCCTGGCCGGCGAGGCGGGGACCTGCTGCTGGCCGGAGAGATCGGGCCGGTGGCACGAGGCGCAGTGGTGGAAGGTGGCGAGACGCTTGCCCTCGGCCACCTTGGCGGGATCCGTGGTGGCGGGGCGGGGAAGGGCGCGCTGGGCCGCGAAGTAGGCGGCGAGATCGGCCATGTCGGTATCGGTGAGGTTCTTGGCGAAGGGCGACATCTGCGCGTCCTTGCGCCGGCCATCGCGATACTTGATGAGCTGCCAGTGGGTGAAGTAGACGGGCTGGCCGGCGAGGAGGGCGTGCCGGGTATGGTGGCGTTGCCGTCGGCGCCGTGACAGGCACCGCACGCTTCGGCCTTGCGCTTGCCCGCCTCGACGTCGCCGGCGTGCGCCGGCGCCCCGATCGTCGCGAGCAGGGTGAGAACGATCGGGACGCCGAGGAACGGCCGCACGCGGCTCAGCGCTGGTAGCTGATCCGGTAGATCGCTCCCGCGTAGTCGTCGGCGATGAGGAGCGAGCCGTCCTTCATCTGCTTCGTGTACACCGGGCGTCCCCAGATCTCCTGCCCCTGCAGCCATCCCTGGGCGAAGATCTCGTACTTCGGCGCGGCGCCCGGGCGCAGGGTGACCATCATCACGCGGAAGCCGATCTTCTCCGAGCGGTTCCACGATCCGCGCTGGGCGAGGAAGGCGCGGTTCTTGTACTCGGCGGAAACATCGATCCCGTGTAGAACTCGACCCCGTTGCCGGCCACGTGCGGACCCGTCTTGATGAGCGGCGGCACGAACTCCTGCAGGAGTGCCCCTTGCCGAACTCCGGGTCGAGGATGTCACCCTGGTGGCAGTAGGGGAAGCCGAAGTGCTGCCCCTTCTTCGTCACCACGTCGAACTTGTCGCTCGGCTCGTTGTCGCCCAGCCAGTCGCGGGCGTGGGTGGCGAAGTAGAGCTGCTTGGTCACCGGATGCCAGTCGAAGCCCACGCTGTTGCGCACGCCGTGGGCCACGTACTCGAAGCCGGTGCCGTCGGGATTCACGCGGGAGAGGTTGGCGTGGGTGTCGGGCGGCATACAGATATTGCAGGGCGCGCCGATGTTGAAGTAGAGCTTGCCGTCGGGGCCGAAGGCGAGGTACTTCCAGCCGTGCGGCAGGTCCTTGGGCAAGGTGTCGTAGACCATTTCCATGGCGGGCGGACTGTCGAGCTTGTCCTCGATGCCCGGCATCTTGCTGATCTTCGACACCTCGGCGATGTAGAGCGTGCCGTCCTTGAAGGCCACGCCGTTCGGCAGGTTCAGGCCGGTGGCGATGGTCTTGACCTCGCGCTGCCCACCCTTGTCCACCACCGCGTAGACATTCCCCGCCACGCGGCTGCTCACGAACAGCGTGCCCTTGTCGCCCCACGTCATGGCGCGGGCATTGTTGATGCCGGAGGCCCACAGCTCGGCCTTGAATCCCGGGGGCACCTTGATCTTGTCGACGGGAATCTCGCCGGCGGCCTTGGGCGCGGGCGGCTGGGGAATGGGGGCGAGCGTCGAGTCGGCGAGGCTGGGAGGCTGGCCCTGCTTCCAGGACGGGGGCGCCGCCTGCTGCGCCCAGGCCAGGGCGGCGAGCATGCACCCGATCGTGAATGCCACCGTGACCGATGTGAGGGTGATGCGCCGCATGATGTGCCTCCCCTTTGAGGATCGATGAGGAATCGGCTGGGGCCGGATCAACGCGAGCCGCGAGGCGTCGCCTCTCCGCGGGCAGGACGATACGTCCGGCCTTTCGTGGTTGTCAAGACGCGCGTCGGGTCGTCCGGTAGAGGAGCGGTGCCGGCCCCTCCGCGGCGGCGGCCTCTCGCGCCGCTTCGATGAGCCCGTGGTCGGGCGAGAGATGACAGGTCGGATCGGTGGCGGCGGCATTCCCGGTGAGATGAAAGGCCTGGCAGCGGCAGCCGCCGAAATCGGTTTCGCGCCGCTCGCAGCTCCGGCAGGGCTCGGGCATCCAGCTCTCGCCGCGGAAGGCGTTGAAGCCCGGAGAGTCGAGCCAGATCTCGCGGAGTGGCCGGTCCTTCACCGAGTCGAACTGAAGGCCGGGCAAGGTATGGGCGGCGTGACAGGGCAGGACGAGGCCATCGGGACTCACCACGATGAAGCGTCGCCCCCAGCCGTCCATGCAGGCCTTCGGCAGGTCGGTGTAGTAGTCGGGGGTGACGAAGAGCACCTCCATCCGGCCGCGCAGTCTGCGCCGCGCTTCCCCCGCGACCTCGCGCGCCCGCGTGAGCTGGGCCTGGGTAGGCAGGAGGGCGGCGCGGTTCGGGAGAGCCCAGCCGAGATACTGCGTGTTGGCGAGCTCCAGGCGATCGGCGCCGAGCTGCTCGGCGAGCGCCACGATGTCCGCGCACGTGGTCGAGGTTCTCCCGATGGAGGACGGTGTTGAGGGTGAGGAAAGCCCAGCTCCTTCACCCAGCCTGCGATCACCAGCTTGCGTTCGAAGGACCGCCGCCCCGCGATCCGATCGGAGCCGGCGGCCTCCGTGTCCTGTACGGAGATCTGGACATTGTCGAGGCCGAGCTCGCGGAATCGCGCGAGCCGCTCACGGCGCAGGGGAATGCCGCTGGTGATGAGGTTCGTGTAGAGATCGAGGCGCCGCGCTTCCGCGATGATGGCCTCCAGATCGTCGCGCACGAGGGGCTCGCCCCCGTGAGATTGAGCTGGACCACCCCCAGGTCCTCGCGCCTCGCGCAGGACGCGGAGCCACGCCTCGGTGTCGAGCTCCTCGCGGTGGCGGCCGTAGTCGAGTGGATTAGAACAGTAGACGCAGCGGAGGGGACAGCGGTAGGTCAGCTCGGCCACCAGGGTATACGGGCGCGCCGGCTCGCTCATACCGCGGCCTGCACGAGGCCGCGGTCGGCCATGGTCTGGAGAAACGTCATGACCTCGCGCTCCACGGAGGGGACTTCGTGGCCGTACTGCTGCGCCAGCTCCTCCACGATGGAGCCCACGGTGCGCAGCCCGTCGCAGCGCTGGAGCACGTCGGCGGCGGTGGGATTGAGCACGAGGCCGCGCTCGGGATAGAGGAGCATGTAGCGCGAGGACTTGCGATCGAACCGGAGGCGGGCCTTGGATGCCAGGCGGGGCCGGCTCTCCGTGGAGATCAACTGGCGCGCGCTCCGCCCGGACCCCAGCCCGGCTCGATGTAGGCGGCGTAGGCGCAATCGAGGAGGTGCCAGAGGATCTCCGTCTTGCGGATGAGGGCGGCCACGCAGCGCTCCTGCATCTCGTAGGTGGTCGCGTGCTCGATGACGAAGTCGATGGCCTCCAGCGAGTCGCGCCGGGCCCGCGGCACCCGCGAGCGGAAATAGGCGAGCATCTCCGGGCTGACCCACGGGTAGTGCTTCTCCCAGGCGAGCACGCGCTTGGACATGAGATCGGGGGCGAAGAACTCGGTGAGCGACGACGCCACCGCCTCCACCAGCGTGCGCTCGCGCACCAGCTCCACGTAGGCATCGCAGGCGAAGCGCACGCCGGGGAGGACGGACCGGCAGCTCTCGACCTCGTGACGGTCGAGGCCGACCCCGTCGGCCGAGGCGGAGCCAGAGATCGAGCCCGGCCTCGCCGGCTTCGTCGCCGTCGTGGTCGCGGATGCGGCGAATCCACATGCGGCGGAAGGCCGGATCCTCCGACTTCGACAGGATGATGGCGTCCTTGATGGGAATGCGCGTCTGGTAGTAGTAGCGATTGAGCACCCACTGCTGGAGCTGGAGGCGCGTGAGCTTCCCTTCGTGCATGAGGGCGTGGTAGCGGTGATGATCGTGATAGCGCGCCTCGCCCTCGCGCCGCACCCAGGCGATGAAATCGTCTCGGGAGAGGGGCGGCGGAGGCGGCGCGATGGTCACAGGCTCACCTCCATGCCGTCCCCCGCGATCTCCCAGCCCGCCGCCTCGACCTCTTTCCGCTCCGGGAATCCTCGCGCAGGAGCGGATTCGTGTTGTTGACGTGGATGTAGATGCGGCGCGAGGCGCGGAGGCCGTGGAGCGCGGCCAGGCTTCCCCGGGTCCGCCCACCGGCAGATGCGCCATGTCGTCGGCGCGCTTGGTGCCGAGCCCCTGGGCGGGCAGCTCGTCGCCCGACCAGAACGTTCCGTCGAAGAACACGCAGTCGGCGTCGTCTATGGCCTTGCCCACGATGGGCGTGAGGCCGCCCGCCGCAGGAAAGTAGGCGAGGCGCCGGCCCGTGGCCGCCTCGCGTATCCGGAGGCCGATATTGTCTTCCGGGTCGCCTGCGCCCTGGCTTTCGAGATGGATGGGAAGCTTGCCCGGAACGGGCACCGCCTCGATCCAGAGCCCGCTGCCCTTTCCGTCGATGCCCGCGAGCTCGCTCTCGGATCCGAGGGTGAGGGCGCGCCACGTGACCTGGCCGGGGAATCGCTGGAGCGTCCGGTAGAGGACATTGCCGTCCGTGAATCCGCGGCGCATGCGCTCGGTGGCGTACACCACGAGCGGGTGGGATTCGCGGAGCGACAGGAGGCCCAGGGTGTGGTCGAGATCGCCGTTGGTGAGGACGATGGCCTGGATGGGCGAGTGTCGCGGCGCCTGGGGATGCAGGCCGGGAAAGCTCTCGATCTGCTCCCGGATCTCCGGCGACGTGTTCAGGAGGAACCAGCCGCGTGCCGTCCGAGCTGATCGCGATGGATTCCTGGCGGCGGGGCGTGGCCCGGATGGTGCCGGCGCGCACGCCGCGGCAGTTCGGGCAGCCGCAGTTCCATTGCGGGAAGCCGCCGCCCGCCGCCGAGCCCAGCACGCGGATGCGCACGATGAAGTCCCCATAGACGCCACAGCCCCTCGGCGGCCGGTGGGCCGGACGAGGGGCTGCGGGATCTGATCGGGCGGCCGCTTGCTAGAAGCGGTCGTCCTGTTCCCGGTCGAAGTCGTCCTGGTAGGAGTTGATCTCAGCGTCCATCTTCACTTCGACGAAGTCAGGTGCTTCCCAGGTCATGGCGCTCACCTCCAGTGAGGGGTCCCCAAGGCCGCGTTCGTGGGCAGATACTATCGAATGCGGGGGCGGGCGTCAAGAGGTCCCGGCCCAAGGAGAACTGTCCCGTCTTATACTCCCGCCTAGTTCCACTACTTGGCTTGGCACGACGCCGACATTTCGAGGAGACCATCTATGAGCCGGATCGATCCCGTATGGGCCACCGTGGCCGAGCTGTCCCACGCCTTCGGCGCACGCACGCTCTCCCCGTCGACGCGGTGGAGGCGCTCCTCGAGCGGATCCGGCGCCGCGACCCCGCGCTCCACGCGTTCATCGCCGTCTACGCGGCCGAGGCGCGCCTCGCCGCCGAGGGTGCTGATCGGGCGATCCGGTCCGGCCATCGGGTCGGACCGCTCCACGGCGTGCCCATCGCGCTCAAGGACCTCGTCGACCTCGAGGGGCGGGTGACCACGGGCGGATCGAAGGTGTGGGCCGAACGCGTGTCACCGGTCACCGCGACCCTCGCCGAGCGGCTCATCGCGGCCGGCATGATCGTCCTCGGCAAGACGCACACCGTGGAGTTTGCGATGGGGAGCTTCGGCACCAACACCCATCTCGGTACGCCCGGAATCCGTGGGATCTCGCGGTGCACCGGACCCCGGCGGCTCGTCGAGTGGGTCGGGCGTGGCGGTGGCGGCGGGGCTCGCGCCCGTGGCCATCGGCACCGACACCGGCGGCTCCGTGCGGCTTCCCGCGGCCTGGTGCGGCATCGTGGGTCTCAAGGTGACGGCGGGCCGGATCAGCACCTACGGCGTCTTGCCGCTTTCCTTCACGCTCGACACGCCGGGGCCGCTCGCGCGCTCCGTCGAGGACGCCGCCCTGATCTTCCGCGTGCTCAACGGACCCGATCCGCGCGATCCGCAGACGCTCGCGTGGACTCCATTGGACCCGCTGCCCGACGCTCCGGCTCGGTGTCGCCGGTCTCCGGCTCGGCGTGATGCCAGACGCCGAGCGCGTGGGCGTCGACGCGGAAGTGCTGGCCGCCTACGACGCGGCCGTCCAGACGCTCGAGAAGCTCGGCGCCCGGATCGTCCGCCCCGCGCTGCCGCATCGCTTCAGCGACTACGCCGCGGCCACCGGGCGCATCATCGGCGCCGAGGGGTATCGGTTCGTCGGGCATCTGGTGGACGACGAGAGCCTGCCCGTCGATCCGCACGTCCGGCCGCGCATCCAGATCGGGCGCGGTCTCTCCGCGCGCGACTACCTGCTCGCGCTGGCCGAGCGGGAAGAGAACCGACGGGCGGTGGCCACCGCGCTCGCCGACGTGGACGCGCTGCTCACGCCGTCCACTCAGACGCCCGCGCTTCCGATTGATCAGGTCGATCAGTCGGGCACCGCCGCGCACTTCACCCGCGCGGTGAACTATCTCGGTCTTTGCGCCCTCGCCGTACCCGACGGATTCACCACGGGCGGGCTGCCGCTGTCCCTTCAGATCGTCTGCCACGCGGGCGATGAAGCGATGGCCCTGCGCATCGGCTGGGCCTACGAGCGAGGCGACGGACTGGCACGAGCGCCGGCCACCCGAGTCCGCGACCGCGAAGCCCCTAGCGGCTTAGATCCGATCAGGGCGCGCAGGGCTCACCACCCCTGCGCGCGCCGCCATCATCGTGGGCATGTGCCTGCAGGAGCCGCGGGTCGACTCTGCCGCGGGCGCGAGACTCGGCTACACTACAGCCCACCATGCTCGGGCGACCGCTTCGGTGAGCGGGACACCCCGGTCCGGGGTCGCGGCGAGATGCCGTGAGCGACGCGCCCCTCGGCTCCGCGCACAAGTGGGCCATCACCTTCTCGGTGATGCTGGTCACGGTCATGCAGGTGCTCGACACCAGCATCACCAACGTCGCGCTTCCCCACATGCAGGGGTCGTTCTCTGCCAGCATCGACGAGATGTCGTGGGTCATCACCTCGTACCTGGCCGCCAACGCGGTGGTGATCCCGGCCAGCGGCTGGCTCACCGCGGTGTTCGGGCGGCGTCGCTTCTTTCTCATCTGCACGGTCACCTTCACGGGCAGCTCGTTCCTCTCCGGCATCGCGCCCAACCTCGAATTCCTCGTGGCCATGCGCATCCTGCAGGGTCTGGGGGCGGGGCCGTGGTGCCCATGGCCCAGGCCGTGATGTGGGAGATCTTCCCGCTGGAGGAGCGCGGCACGGCCATGGCGGTGTGGGGCACCGGCATCATGCTCGCGCCCATCCTGGGGCCCACCGTGGGCGGCTACATCGCGGACAACTGGTCGTGGCGCTGGATCTTCTACATCAACCTGCCCATCGGCGTGATCGCGTTCTTCATGGTCAGCGCGTTCCTCTTCGACGCGCCGTTTCACCGGCGACCCCGCCGGGTGGACGTGGCGGGCATCCTCCTCATGGTGGTGGGATTCGGCTGCCTCCAGCTCGTGCTCGACATCGGTGAGCGGAACGACTGGTTCGACTCCACGACGGTCCTGATGTGCGGCGTGCTCGCCGCCTGCACGCTGGTGGGCTTCGTGCTCCGCGAGCTCATGGCGGCCGAGCCCATCCTCGATCTCACCGTGTTCAGTGACCGCAACTTCGGCATCGGCACGCTGGCCATCTTCCTCGTGGGTCTGGGCTTCAACTCGAGTCTGCTCCTCATCGCCCTCTACACCCAGACCGTGCTCGGCTACGACGCGTGGACGGCGGGGCTGACCCTGGCTCCGGGAGGGCTCGGCACCATGATCGCGCTCATGATCTCCGGCCGACTCGTCTCGCGCATGGACCAGCGTCTCATGCTGGCCGGAGGATGCTCGCTGGCCGCGATGGCCTTCTTCTTCATGACCCGTATGACGCCCACCATCGATTTCTGGAACCTCGCCTGGCCGCGCTTCGTGCAGGGGTTTCGCCCAGGGCTTCATCTTCGTGCCGCTCCAGGCCCTCACCCTCGCCACCATTCCCACGGAGCGGCTGGGCAACTCGACGGCCGCCTACAATGTCGCCCGCAATATCGGCGGAGGCATGGGCGTGGCCCTGGTGACCACCCTCCTCGCGCGACGGAGCCAGGTCCATCAGGTCACGCTGACGGGGCATCTCGACCAGTGGAGCTTCGAGATGGCGGACCGGCTGCAGCGATGGACCAATCATTTCGTGAGCCATGGCGCCGACACGTTCACGGCGAGCCGGCAGGCCATGAGCATGCTGTACCGCGAGACGGTGACGCAGGCGAACATCCTGGCCTATGTCGATGACTTCTGGCTGCTCCTCGCCGTCTACACCTCCGTGCTCCTCCTGATCCCTTTCATGCGGCGGGTGCGCTCCGGCCAGCGCGGTCGGCGGGGGCGACGAGGCGAATCGGGAGCGCGCGACCCGGGTCTACCCGCGCCGGCCGAGTGAGCGTGCGATCCCCTCAGTCCTTGCCCACCATGACGTCGGAGGCTTTGATGACCGCGTAGGCCGCATCGCCCACCTTCAGAGCGAGCGCGTCCACCGCTTCGTTGGTGATGGACGACGTGATCACGGTGCCGCCGCCGACGTCGATCCTCACGTGCGCGGTGGTGGCGCCGCGCGTGACCTCCAGAATCTTGCCCTTGATGATGTTGCGCGCGCTCAGGCGCATCTTGGTCTCCTTCTCCTCTGTGAGCTGTCTATTGGCGCCAGCCGGGTGCCGGTACCGCGACCCGCGCTCCGGGGGCCAGCCGGATGGTCTCGAGATGGCCGGAGATCTGCCCATCCTCGGTGCGCAGGTGCACGTGCACGTTGGACTCCTTCGGGGTGAAGATGCCGCGATGCTCCCGTGAATAGAAGCCGATCAGCTCGACCGGCGTGTGTTCCAGAATCCAGCGTACCTTCGCCTGTTCGTGTCGCTCCGGGTTGTGGGGGAGGCCGTCACGCTTGTCGAGAACGTGTATCGTCGCCTCGACGGCGGTGCCACGAATCCGAAAAGGCAGGGGGCGGGAGGATCGAATCCGACCTCGCGGGCGAGCGTGACCGCCTCGCGCTCGACGCCGTCGAGATCGGCCGGCACGGGATCGGGGCGCGCTCCGACCACTCCGGCACCTCCGCCCAAACGAGGAAGCAGGCACGCGCGCTCCAACTGACGACCGTCACTACGTGGTCCGTTTCGATCCGGGCGATGGACGGCACGCTATCGAAGATCGACACCTCGCCGCGCAGCCCTTCGAGAGGACCAAGCGCATAAAGGTGAGCGGCGGTGGATAGAGTCTCGAGCTCGCTGTGTCCCCGCAGGTCGCCATCGAGGACCTCTCGCTGGGCTCCGGTCCAGCGAACGCCGGAGCCCACGGCTATCGGCGAGCGCGCACTCAGGGAGACCCGTGACCGCGATCAGCGCGCGCCGGCCGGTGGAGGCTGGAAGCCGAAGCGCTCCAGCACCGCCCGGCCTTGGAGGCCGCCCAGGAGATCAAAGAAAGTCTCTTCCCAGAGCGGGGTGCTTGGATGCCGCCACCACCGCCCCGGGATACACGACAGGGCGATAGGTATCCTCGGGCGGGCGGAAGGCTTCCTTCACGCCCTGGGAGCGGGTGGCCGCGTCCGTGGTGTAGACAAAGCCGGCCTCGACCTCGCCCCGTGCCACGTAGTCGAGCACCTGCCGGACGTTTTCCGCGAACACGAGCTTCGGCTGGATGCGGTCCCAAAGGCCCAGCGCGCGCAGGCTCTCCTCGGCGTACTGCCCGGCCGGCACGGACTTGGGCTGACCGATGGCCACGCGACCCACCCGCGCCTCGAGAAGATCAGACGCTTTCGTAATGTCCACCCTGGAGTCCGCCGGCTTGACCACGGTGAGCAGATTGCGAGCAAATGCGCGGCGAGTGGACATCACGATGAGACCCTGCTTTTCCAGCTCGTCCATCTGGCGCGACGCGGCCGAGAGGAAGACGTCGACAGGGGCCCCCGCCTCGATCTGCTTCTGAAGATCGCCGGAGGCGCCGAAGTTGTAACGCAGGGCCACTCCCGGATGAGCAGCCATGAAGGTGCGTCCGAGCTCTTCCGTCACGTCCTTCAGGCTGACCGCGACCGACAGGGTCACGTCCTGCGCACCCGCCCCGGTCGCGGCGAGGAACAGCAACCCGAGAGCTACCGAGATCTTGCCGATGAGTCGCATCATACGGCTCCTGAGCTCGCGCTCGGTCATGAGTCGCGGCTAGTTGGATCTTTCGGCGAGGACCGGGCGCTCACGGTACCGAGCGGAGAACACTCGCTTGAGATTCTCGATCTTGGGCAGGTCATTGATGACGATGTAGGGATAGGTCGGATTCCTGAGGAGGAAATCCTGGTGGTAGGCTTCCGCGCGATAGAAGGCATCCAGCGGGTCCACGCGTGTGACGATGGAGCCCGCAAAGACCTTGCTCCGCTCCATCTGGGCGATGTAGGCCTGAGCGATCCGCTTCTGCGTGTCGTCGACATAGAAGATATTGGATCGATACTGCGTGCCCGTATCGGGTCCCTGACGGTTGAGCTGGGTGCGGATCGTGGACGACCGAGAAGAAGATCTGCAGCACCTCACCGTACGACAGCTCCTTCGGATCAAAGCGTATCTCGACCGACTCCGCATGGCCGGTTCCGCCGCGGCTGACCATGTCATATTGAGCAGTCGCCTTGGTCCCACCCGCATAGCCGGAGAGCGCGCTCTGTACTCCGCGCACGTGCTGATAGACGCCCTGCACGCCCCAGAAGCAGCCGCCGGCGATGACCGCGGTCTGTAGCGGTCCCGGAGCTTTCGGATTGTCCAGTACCGGCGCGGGAAGGACGACGGCCGCCTCGGCGGCGAGCCCGACGGTCGGAGCACCGACGCAAACACCGGCCAGAAGCGCGGCGACTATTGCCCAGCTACTCATCCGAAGCATGGGGGAACCCTCGCCGATTCGTGATGGACTCGAACGGTGCCAGCATAACACCCCCGTCGGCGCTGATGCCGGCCCAGGCATCGCGGGGCCGGATAGGAACCTCGCTACATCCTCTCGCCCGCGAGCCAGGCGACGCTGGCTCGCCATGGCTTCAGCGCGATCGGCCTGTCGTCTCCCCGATCACGGTCGCGTAGAGGCGCGATCCGAGGATGAGGCCGTCTCCCGCGTAGAGGTTCAGGCCATCGGGCCGCACATAGCCACACACGGTGATGTTCAGAGCCTCGGCCAGGGCAATGGCCATGTCGGTGGGCGAGGTCCGGGAGGCCACGAACGGCACACCCATCCGGGCCGCGCGGAGGAGCAGCTCGGAGGAGATCCGACCGCTGGAGACGAGGAGGCGATCCTCGGTCGGAATGCCTTCGAGGAGGCCACGCCCCTTGAGCTTGTCGAGGGCATTGCGCCGCGCCACGTCCTCCGTGACGAGGAGGAGCCCACGCTCGTCGCACAGCGCAGCCGAGTGGATGCCCCGCGAGACCTTGTAGTGCACGGACGCCTCGGCCAGCTCCGCGATGCGCGCGGATACCACGGCCGGCGTGACGCGCAGGGTCGAGTGAAGCGGCTCCGGGCGGGGAGGACGCGGCGGCAGCGCGGGTCGGGGGCGCTCTGAGCTCGACGTCCGCCCGTCCATCCACCTCCGAGACATCGATGCGGACGATGTCGTCGATAGCCGTTGATGACTCGCTCCATCCACAGGTGGCCCACCACGAGGGCGTCGACCTGGAAGGGCGAGCAGAGCAGGGTGACGAGACGCTCGCCGTTCACGTAGATGCTGAGGGGCAGCTCGGCGACGACGGTGCCCCGCACCTCCGTGACGTGCGCGCTTCGGACCTGAAGGTATATTCGCATGGAGCGCCGACAGCAGGGGCACCCTACTATGCTTTCGAAAGCGCCGTCAAACGAGGCGGACGCTCGTGACGCGTGTTTGACCTGCCCGCGGCGATCTGGCAGGATCGGCGCGGAGATTGGGCAGCTCATCGCAGTCCCGGAGGACGACATGACGGTCGAGGAGAAGCTGAAGGGGCTGGGGCTGACCGTGCCGAACCTCGAGGATCTGTACCGGACCAATGCCTCGGGCGCCCACTACATCTCGCATTTCGCCGTGCAGAACATGCTCCACCTCTCCGGCACCGTGCCGATCAAGGACGGCAAGCTCTATCTCGCGGGCGTGGTGGGGGAGAACCTCACCCTCGAGCAGGGCTACGAGGCCGCCCGCTACTCCGTGCTCACCACGCTGGCCGCGGTGAAGTACGCGCTGGGCGATCTTGATCGGGTGCAGCAGATCGTCCACCTCACCGGCTTCGTGAACTCCGCCCCGGCTTCAACGATCAGCCGCGGGTGATCAACGGCGCCGCCGACCTCCTCGTGGAGATCTACGGCGATCGGGGCAAGCCCACCCGCGCCGCCATCGGCTGCCGCGGCCTCGGCGGCAACGCCTGCGTCGAGATCATCGTCCAGCTGCTCTTCTCGGGATCCGACGTGCGCCCGCCCCTCGCGCGGGACCACTTCGCCAAGTAACCTTCCCGACGCCGAACGGAGATCCTCACCATGGAGCTCGACCCTCAGGCCATTGGCACCACCGCGTCGTACAAGCTGCTCATCGGCTGCGTCGTTCCGCGTCCCATCGCCTGGGTGTCGACCATTGCCGCCGACGGCGTGCCCAACCTGGCGCCCTTCAGCTTCTTCATGGGCGTGTGCAATGATCCGCCCACCATCGCGTTCTCCTCGGGCCGGCGCGAGAACGGGAAGAAAGACACCGTGCACAACCTCGAGCACACCGGCGACTTCGTGGTGAACGTGGTCGACGACGGCCATGCCGAGGCCATGAACGCCACGTCGGGCGAGTACCCGCCGGAGATCGACGAGTTCGCGCTGGCCGGGCTCGAGGTGGGGCCGGGGGTCATGGTGCGTGCGCCGCGGCTCCTCAGGCGCCCATCAGCATGGAGTGCCGGGTCGTCCAGATCGTGCCCGCAGGCCGCGGTCCCCACTCGGTGGTATTCGGCGAGATCGTGTACTTCCACGTGCGCGACGACGTCTACGACGCCGCGCACGGGCCGTATCGACATCCGCCGGCTGCAGCCGGTGGGCCGCCTCGCCGGCAACCAGTACTCGCACATCCACGACATCTTCGAGATGAAGCGACCGAACGAGAACTACAAAGGCTAGGGAGGAGACCATGGCCCGGAGCGTCGTCACACCGGAGCGGTTCGCCAAGGGCAGGACGTTCGACGAGTACGTGAAGTACACGGGCAGCGCAGGAGAACCTCGCCCGCGAGGCCTTCGGCGGCTATTTTCCCGACGGCGGCTCCTTCAGCGCCCCGCGCAAGGACAACAGCGCGGTCTTTCGCGAGCGCTACGCGAAGACCCGGCTCAGCGACGACCAGGCGGCCGCCATCAAGTGGCTGGCCGCCCAGCCCGGAGGCCCCGCGAACATCCTGGTGATCTCGGAGGACTGGTCGTCGGATTGCCGGCGCGACGTGCCGGTGCTCGCCCGGCTCGCCGAGGCGGGCGGGCTCCAGCTCCGCATCTTCAACCGCGACGGCAAGAAGATCCTGGGCACGCGCACCCCCGATCCGGCGGGCGCTCCCGACGCCAACCACGACCTCATGCTCGAGTTCCTGAACAAGAAGAACGGCGGGGAGTGGGCGTCGGTGCCGGTGGCGGTCTTCTACACCAAGGACTTCACGGAGCTCCACCGCTACTTCGAGTACCCCGCCATCTACAACAAGGACGGCATCCGCGGGCGCGCAGGGCACAGCGCGCCCCGGGGAGAGCGCGGACCAGACGAAAGAGCGCGCCATGCGCGAGTTCGTGGCGCTCGCAGGCTTCACCCTTCTTCGACGTGTGGGCGTCCGCGGCGGTCGCGGAGATCCTGAGCGCGCTTCACGAGAAGCTGCTCGTGGGCGACAAGTAAGGCGCGGCCGGATCAGGAGCGGCCGAGCCGGTCGACGAGCTGGCGCGCCCATTCCGTGGGCGCGTCGGACATGACGAGCTTCTCCGCCGACATCTGGCCCAGGCCGCGGGTGGCGTCGATGCCGAGCTTGGCGGTGAGCCCCTCCGGGCTGGCCGAGGGGTCGAGGATGGCGCCCAGGCTTCCCTCGATCACCACCAGGTCGCGATCCGCCTGCATGCGGGTGGCCATGGCCCACAGCACGTCCGACTCGTCGAAGACGTCGATGTCGTCGTCCACGATGACCACCAGCTTGAGGTAGTGGTCGACGCCCAGCACCACCGAGATCGCGTGCTTGGCCTCGCCCGGACGCGTCTGCTTGATCGACACGTAGGCGGTGAAGGACGCGCCGCCCGAGGTGGGCACGTGCACCGCGCGCACCCCGGGCACCACGCGGCGAAGCGCGTTGCGGATCTCCGCCTCGCGGAGGACACCCAGGGGCAGGATGTGATCGGGGGCGCGGCCGGAGGCGATCGAGTGGAACCACGCGCCCTCCCGGATAACCATCGCGCGCATCACGAAGACATTGTCCGTGCTGCGCCGCGAGAAGTAGCCGGTGAACTCGCCGAAGGGCCCCTCCGGCTGCGCTCCCCGGCCAGAATCTCGCCCTCGATGACGATCTCCGCCCACGCGGGCACGTCGAGGTCCATCGTCTCCGCGCGCCGGAGCTGCATCGGCTCGCCCATGAGCCCGCCCACCACCTCGAACTTCGAGATCTCCGGCGCGGGATACGAGAGCGACCCCATGCCCACGGCAGGATGGAGGCCGAGGGCGATGGCGCAGGGGAGGCTCTGCCCCGCCTTCTCCGCTCGCTGCTGGAAATCGAACATGCGCCGCCGCGAGTGCAGGCTCACCCCGAGACGGTTCCGGCCCTTCACCTGGAAGCGATGAAAGCCCGCGGTGGACACGCCGGTGGCGGGATCGCGCGCCACGAGAAGCCCCGCCGTCAGATAGGCGCCGCCGTCTCCGGGGAAGTAGGTCGGGATGGGCAGGGCTGCCGAGGTCGGCCGGCTCGCCGCGTCGCACGTCGACGGGAAAGGGCGGGCGGGGAGCACCACGGGCTTCACCGGCTCCTTGAGACGGGCGGCATAGGCCGCAGGCAGCTCCGTCTCGCTGACGCCGAGCGCGGTGGCGAGCCCTTTGCGGCTCGCCATCACGTTCGAGATCACGGGAATCGAGTGGCCGCGAACCTGCTCGAAGATGAGCACGGGGAAGCGCCGCCGGCGCTCGAGCTCGAGGGCGAGGGCCTGCATCTGGTAGGCGAGATCGACGGGCTCGGCGATGCGGACGACCTCACCGGGATGGGTGCGGTCGAGCAGCGAGATGAAGCCACGGAGGCTCTGATAGGCGGCATCGTCACTCATCGGGTCCCTCATTGGTTCAGGCATCGGGGTTCAGGCATCGGGTTCAGGCACCGGAGTTCAGGCACCGGGTTCAGGCGTCGGGTTCAGGCGTCGGCGCTCGACTTTCCGCTTCAAGAGAGCTAAATCATACGCCAAATTGCCTCGGGGGTACCCTTAGGCGCGTTCCGGCCTCATCGCCTAGACTGGAAGGGTGAGGACATCCGTCGCGTGGCTCCGCGTGGTGTGGCTGCTCGCCCTCGCGTTCCCGGCGGCGCGCCGCCCCGCGTCGGCGGATGAGGTCTCGACGTCCGTGACCATGCCGCGACAGTACGCCCAGGCCGCCACGCCCGCCGAGCGCGCGGAGATCGGGACCGCGGCCACCCTCGCGCCCTTCGGCACCATGACCGCCATCATCGTGTGGCGCACGCCGGAGGCGATGCAGGACGGCATCGCGCTCGCCCGCGCCAACGCGCCGGCCATCGAGGTGTACCCGCTCGTGAGCTGCATCGCCGAGCCGGGAGCCAAGGTGGTGATCGTGGATCACGGGGAATGGGACAAGCACTACGTGATCAGCGTCACCGACGGTCCCCATGCGGGCTGCCGCGGCGCCGTGCTGAACCTGAACGTGAAGCGCTAGCCGCTCCGTCGTGGCGCGCTGTGGTGCGCCATCGTATACTTCCGCCGTGCCCCGGCTCACGAGGGTAAAAATGCTCGCCGCGGTGTGTCTTGCCCTCGGTCTGGTCGGCTGTCGCGCTCCCGGCGCGGGCGGCTCCGCCTCCATTGATCAGAGGAGCGCGGGCGATCAGAGCGGCGCGGGCAAGACGCTCGCCATCGTGGGCGCGCGCGTCTATACCATGCCCACCGAGGCGCCCATCCCGGACGGTGTGGTGGTCATGACCGGCGCCGCCATCAGCGCGGTGGGACGGCGCGACCAGGTCCGGGTGCCCGACAATGCCACCGTGCTCGACGGAACGGGGCTCACCGTAACCGCCGGGTTCTGGAACGCCCACGTGCATTTCATCGACGCCGCGTTCCAGTCTGCCGCCTCCCGGCCGTCCGCCGAGCTCACCGAGCGCGTCCAAGCGATGCTGACTCGCTGGGGCGTGGTGAACGCGGTGGACACGGGATCCCGGCCGGACAACACGCTCGCCCTTCGCCGCCGCATCGAGAGCGGCGAGATTCCCGGGCCCCGCATCATGATCATGGGGGCGGCTTCGTGCCCGTGGGGGGCAGCCCGTTCTACGTGCTGCCTGCGCGCCTGCCCGAGCTCGCCAGTCCCGAGAGCGCCACCGCTTTGGTAGAGCAGCTTCTCGGAGACCCCGGCATTGACGGGGTCAAGCTCTTCACCGGTTCCTGGGCGACCCGGGACCGCATCGTCGTGATGCCCACCGATGTCGTGCGCGCGGCCGTGGAGGCCGCGCACCGTCGGGGCAAGCCGGTGTTCGCCCATCCCTCCAACAGCGCGGGCGCCCTCGCCGCGCTCGAGGGCGGCGTGGACGTGCTCGCCCACACCTTCCCGGCGGGACCGGCGTGGGACCGTGCGCTCCCGCGTCGCATGAGCGAGGCGAGCATGGCCCTCGTGCCGACCCTCAAGCTCTGGCCGTGGGAGCTCGGGCGGTACGGCGTGCCCGCGGTGGCCATCGAGCGAACGCAGGCGAGCGCCGAGGCGCAGCTGCGCGCGTTCGTGGACGCAGGCGGCCAGGTCATCTTCGGTACCGACGTGGGCTACATGACCGACTACGATCCGACCGACGAGTACCTGCTGCTCCAGCGCGCGGGCCTCGGATTCCCGCGATCCTCACCACGCTGACCACAGCTCCCGCCAAGCGCTTTCACGCGGGAAGCGGGGCGGGAACGATCGCGGGCGGAAGTCCCGCCGACCTGGTCGTCCTCGACGGCGATCCTGCGGCGGAGATCCGGTCGCTCGCCCGGGTTCGCTACACGATACGCGGCGGGCGGATCATCTACGAGCGCGCGCCATGAACGTGCCGGGGCCGGCACGAAGGAGGCGGTCATGAACGTTCCCCGTTTCGGGCTGAACCGGTTCGATTCCCGCTCGGTGGAACTCTTCGCGGCGGACGTCCGGCGCGCGGAGATGCTGGGCTGGGACGCCGCGCTCCAGCCGGACTCGCAGCTCCGGCGCCGCGACACGTATGTCCTGCTCGCCGCCGCGGCCAAGGCCACCGAGCGGATCACGCTCGGCCCGCTCCTCGCCAATCCCGTCAACCGGCATCCGAGCGTGACCGCGGGATCCATCGCCACCATCGACGAGCTGGCCCCCGGCCGCACCATCATCGGCTGGGGGTGGGAGACACGGCGGTGAGGCTGGCGGGGTTGCGGCCTGCCCGCGTGAAGGAGCTGGAGGCGGGCACGCGACTGATGCGCGCGCTGCTCGATGGAGAATCGGTGGACGTCGGCGCGGAGCAGCCGGCCCGCCTGCCCCACCATCGTCCCGTGCCGATCTGGATCGCCGCCGGCGGTCCGCGCACGCTCCGCATGGCGGGGAGTGGCCGACGGAGTGTTCATCCGCGTGGGAACGCACCCGGCGAACATCTCGACGGCGGTGGAAGCGATCCGGGCGGGGGCCGCGGAGGCAGGACGCGATCCGGGGCAGTCCGTCTGGGCGCGGTGTTCCACACCGTGCTCGTGGACGAGCCCGGCCTCGCCCTCACCATGGCCAAGTCCATGGCCGCCGGGTACTACGAATACTCGCCCACTCTCTTCGATCCGCCGCGGCTCGAGTGGACGGGACCGAGCCCGGAGACGCTCAAGCGGGACCGGCAGGTCTTTCCCGATTTCCACCACGCCCCCGATCTCGCGGCGAGTGGCCGCGCCGTGGACTTCCTGCCCACAAGCGCCGCCGACGCGTTCAGCCTGCGCGGGGGACCGGCCGAGGTCGCGGATCAGCTCATCGATGTGCTTCGGCGGGCCCCCGCGGAGTTCGACTACGTGGTCCTCCATCCTATTCCCAACCCGCCGTCGCCCGACGATCTCGAGGCGTGGCTATACGGCGCGGGTAGCGCGCGAGGTGCTGCCGCGCGTGCGACTCGCCCTCCGGCAGCGCTAGCGGTCCGTCGCGATGTGCGGCCGCTACACGCAAACCTCCGCCTTCGATGAGCTCGCGGGGCGATTCGGGATCACCGTCGAGGACGAGGACCGAGAAGAGCTGACCCCGCGCTACAACACCGCGCCGTCCCTCAGCGTGCCCGTGGTGGTGGCCACCGCGGGCGGCCGGCGTCTCGTCATGGCCCGCTGGGGTTTCCGGCCCGCCTGGATGAAGGGGAGCACGCCGCCGCCCATCAACGCGAAGGCGGAGACTCTCGCCACGAGCCGGATGTTCCAGGACGCCCTCACGCGGGGCCGCTGCCTCGTGCCCGCCGATGGCTTCTACGAGTGGAAGGCCGTGCCGGGGCAGAAGCGCAAGCAGCCCTACTACGTGCAGGTGAGGGACGGTCTCTTTGCCTTCGCCGGTCTCTGGACACCCTCGGCGGGACCGGGTCTTCCGCCAACCTGCACCATCATCACCACCGCGCCGAACGCGCTGCTCGCGGAGATCCACGACCGGATGCCCGCGATACTGGTGCGGGCCGACGAAGATCGCTGGCTCGACCCGCGCGTGACGGACACCGCGGAGCTCTTGGCCTGCCTGCGCCCGCTGCCCGCCGAGCGCATGGAAGCCTATGCCGTATCCGCCCTCGTATCCTCGCCCGGCAACGAGGGGCCGGAGCTCGTGGAGCCGCTCAGCCGATGACGCGAACCAGCCATCTTCATGGCAATGGCGAGGGCGAGCCACGTCCATGGTGTAGCCATCCGCCCAGACCGGGGCAAGAATAAACTGGCGGCGACCTCTGCTACACTAAGGGCCATGGCCAACGAGGGACCGAAGAGCTCGTACGAGCTGGCAATGGAGCGCCTCCGGCAGAAGGACAAGGAAGCGAGCGTCGACGACCGCCCGCTCACCGAAGAGCAGAAGGCGGCCATCGCCGACGCCCGCCAGTTTCACACCGCCAAAGTGGCGGAGCTGGACATCCTGCACCAGGCTGCTCTGGCCGGCGCCGCCTCCCACGAGGAGATCCAGCGGCTGAACGACAATCTCCGCCGCGACAAGGAGAGACTGGCCGGCGAGCGGGACCGCAAGATCGCCCAGATCAGGAGCAAGCAGTCCTCGTAGTGGTCGCGCCGCTTCCCCGGCCCGTCCACCGGATCCAATGCTGAGGCGGCCGCTCCTCACCCTCCTCCTCGCCGCCGCCGCGCTCCTGGCCGGGGCGTCCTCCGTATCGTTCGCGCAGAGCCCGCGCTCGTCCTCGACCGCGCCCGATTCCAACCAACTCGACAAGCTCGCCGCCAACGCCAAGCGGGACATCGCGAAGTATCGAGCCACCCTTCCTCCCGTGCTCGCCATGTTCGAGCGGGAGCTGGAGCGGCAGACGGAGCTGGCGGCGGCGCGCCAGGATCTCTACGAACGGGGGCCCTGTCGGAGAGCGAGGTGCGGGCGGGCAAGCGGGCGCTGGCCGCCGCCCAGAAGGATGTGGAGGACACGCGGCGGGACATGGCGGCGGCGGATCGCATGATGGGCGAGGCGCGCATGGCCGACGTGGCGAGGGCGCGACCCCTCGCGCGGGGACAGTACGAGGAGATCGCGGGCCTCGTTCGCTTCGCGGGGTTGGCGGAGTGGTCGCTGACCATCGACACCCCGAAGCTCCAGCGCTTCTTCCAGAGCGCTTTCGGGCGGGCCCTCCCCATCAGCGCCTTCGGGCAGACCGCGCTCCATGATCGGATGGGCTTCGACCATCGCAATGCCCTGGACGTGGCCCTTCATCCCGACAGCCCGGAGGGCCGCGCCCTCATGACCTATCTCCGCACGAGCGGGATCCCGTTCATCGCGGCATGGGGGACGGTGCCCGGCCAGACCTCGGGCGCCCACATCCACGTGGGCCAGCCGTCGCCGCGACTCGTCGCCCGGCGGTGAGCGCCGAGCATTCGCGCGTGGCCGCCCGCAGCGCGGTGGTGATCGAGCGCGCCTACGAGGCCTACCTTCGCGAGTTCCGGGAAATCACTCGCCGGGCCGCCGTGCGCCACGAGCGCCGCGAGTGGCAGGCCATTCAGCAGGACGCCCGTGACCGGCTCGATCTTCACGGCCGATTCGTCACGAGCGCCATCACCGAGCTCCGCGACGAGCTGGGCCTGCGCGCGACCGGCCGGTCCGTGTGGGCGGCGGCGAAGCGCGTCTACCTCGAGGCGGTGGGAGACCGCGCCGACCACGAGCTCGCCCAGACATTCTTCAACTCGGTGACCCGGCGCCTCTTCTCCACCGTGGGCGTGGACCCCGCGCTGGAGTTCGTGGACGCGGAATACGACCGGCCGCGCCCGCCGCCGGCGCAGCCGGCCTTCACGTCTTATCCACCACCGGCGAGCACGGCCGCGCTCGTCACGAGCCTGCTCGGGAACCGGCGCGTGTCGAACCAGCCGATCGTCTTCGACGCGGCGGTGATCGCGGACACCATCGAGCGGCATCGCGCGGATGCCTGGGGCGCCCAGCCCATTGACGGCGTGGACCTGCTCGATCCCGTCTTCTACCGGAACAAGGGCGCCTATCTGATCGGCCGCATCCGCGGGGCGGGCGTCTCTTGCCTCTGGTGATCGCCCTCGTCACGGACGGCGATCGGGTGGCCGTCGATGCCGTGCTCCTGTCCGAGGACGAGGCGAGCATCGTGTTCAGCTTCACCCGCTCCTATTTCCACGTCGACGTGGAGGCGCCCCACCACGCTATCGCCTTCCTCAAGTCGATCATGCCGGCCAAGCGCGTGGCCGAGCTCTATATCGCCCTCGGCTACGACCGCCACGGCAAGGCCGAGTTCTTTCGCGACCTGAGCCGGCATCTCGCGGCGTCCACGGATCGATTCGAGTTCGCGGACGGGGACCGCGGCATGGTCATGGTCGTCTTCACCCTGCCGTCGTACGACGTGGTCTTCAAGGTCATTCGCGACCGCTTCGCTCCGCCGAAGCAGACCACCCGGCGCCAGGTGCTCGACCGCTACGAGCTGGTGTTCCGGCACGATCGGGCGGGGCGCCTCGTCGACGCCCAGCGATTCGAGCACCTGACCTTTCCGCGCGACCGCTTCGGCGACGAGCTGCTCGCCGAGCTGCGCGACGAGACGGCCGACACCGTGACCGTGGACGGCGACCGCGTGGTGATCCGGCATCTCTACGTCGAGCGGCGCGTGCGTCCCCTGAACCTCTACCTGCGTGAGGCGGATCCCGCGGCGGGGCGGGCGGCCGCCCTCGACTTCGGCCAGACCATCAAGGACCTTGCCGCCACCAATATCTTTCCCGGCGACGTCCTGCTCAAGAACTTCGGGGTGACCCGCCACGGCCGGGTCATCTTCTACGACTACGACGAGCTCGCCCCTCTCACCGACTGCAACTTCCGGCGCATGCCGGAGGCACGCACCCTGGAGGAGGAGATGTCGGCGGAGCCATGGTTCTACGTGGGGCCGCACGACATGTTCCCGGAGGAGTTCCTGCCCTTCATCGGCCTTCACGGCGAGCTGCGCGAGATCTTCCTCGAGGCGCATCGCGATCTCTTCGACGCGGACTTCTGGAATCGCATGCAGGCCTTGCACCGCGCGGGCGAGATCGTGGACATCTTTCCCTACCAGGACGACCGCCGGCTGCGTGGGCGCTGAGCCTCAGCGTCCGGCGATGATGTAGGCTACGGAGACATGTTCGCCTCCCCGGACCTGTCCTCGTCCAGATCGGGCCGTTCTCCGTGCGCTGGTACGGCCTCATGACCGCCATCGCCCTCGTCGTCGCCCTGTGGCTTCTCGACCGCCAGGCCCGTGCGGAAGGGCTGCCCCCCGAGGACGTCATCGGGTGCGCGGCGTGGGCGGCGGTGACCGGCTATATCGGAGCGCGACTGTACGAGGTCGTCTTCAGCTGGGACTACTACGGCCGCCACTGGGACAAGATTCTCGCGGTGTGGGAAGGGGGCCTCGCCATTCACGGCGGCCTCATCGTGGGAGGCATCGTGGGCGCGGTGGTGGCCGCACGTCGCGGGCTGCCCGTGCTGCGAACATTCGATCTCGTGGGGCCGGCCGGCGCCATGGCGCAGGCCATCGGACGCTGGGGGAATTTTTTCAACGAGGAAGCGTTCGGCCGCCCCACGGATCTTCCCTGGGGCCTCTACATCTCGCCCGCGCGTCGGCCCGCCGAGTTCAAGAGCGCGGAGCGCTTCCACCCCACCTTCCTCTATGAATCGCTGTGGGACCTCGTGGTCTTCGCCCTGCTCGTGTGGTGGATCCGGCCGCGATGGCATGATCGCCCGGGAGGGGTGTTCTTCTGGTATATCGGCCTGTACTCGGTGGGGCGATTGTTCATCGAGGCTCTGCGCGTCGACAGCTTCTGGGCCGGCTCGTATCGAGTGGCCCAGATCGCGAGCTTCGCCGGTATCCTGTTCGCCGTCGTCGGTCTCATCTGGATAAGCCGCCGGCCACAGCCTTTGACCACGAAACGCTAGCGCAGCTCTCGATGCCCTCTCCCCACCGGGGAGAGGGCAGGGTGAGGGGCGGTGCACATCGAGAAGGAGGAAGAAAAGATGCCCAGCCTCTACGACCAGGTCTACGAGCGCTCCATGCGCGATCCCCAAGGTTTCTGGGCTTCCGCGGCCGAGGACATCTACTGGGACCGCCGCTGGGACAAGGTTTTCGACGACTCACGCCCACCCTACTATCGCTGGTTCGTGGGCGGCCGCCTCAGACACCTGCTTCAACGCCCTCGACGTCCACATCGAGCGGGGCCGCGGCAAGCAGCTCGCCCTGATCTACGACAGCCCGGTGACGGGAACGGTGCGCGCCTACACCTTCGACGCGCTTCGCGACGAGGTGGCGCGCACGGCCGGCGCGCTACGACGGCAGGGCATCGCGGTGGGCGACCGCGTCATCATCTACATGCCCATGGTGCCCGAGGCCATCATGGCCATGCTGGCCTGCGCGCGCATCGGCGCCATCCACTCGGTGGTCTTCGGCGGCTTCGCCTCCCACGAGCTGGCCAAGCGCATCGACGACGCCACGCCGAAGATGATCCTGTCCGCCTCCTGCGGCATCGAGGTGGGGCGCGTGGTGCCCTACAAGCCGCTGCTCGACCAGGCCATCGAGCTGGCGCGCCACAAGCCCGAGCGCTGCGTGGTACTCCAGCGCCCGCAGGAGAAGGCGTCGCTCATCAAGGGACGCGATCTCGACTGGGGCGATTTCCTCTCCGGGGCGCCCGCCGTGGAGTGCGTGCCTCTGGCCGCCACCGACGTGCTCTATACGCTCTACACCTCGGGCACCACCGGCGTGCCCAAGGGCGTGGTGCGCGACAACGGCGGTCACGCGGTGGCCCTCAAGTGGTCCATGGGCAATATCTACGGACTGGGCCCGGGCGAGGTGTACTGGGCCGCCTCGGACATCGGCTGGGTGGTCGGACATTCCTACATCGTCTATGCGCCGCTTCTCAAAGGCTGCACGACCATCCTCTACGAGGGCAAGCCCGTGGGCACGCCCGATCCCGGCGCCTTCTGGCGGGTGATCTCCCAGCACGGGGTGAACGCGTTCTTCACCGCGCCCACCGCCTTCCGCGCCATCAAGAAGGAAGACCCGCAGGGTACGCACATCGGCAAGTACGACCTCTCGCGCTTCCGCACCCTCTTCCTCGCCGGCGAGCGCTGCGATCCCGACACCCTCCACTGGGCCGAGGCCAAGCTGCAGGTGCCGGTCATCGATCACTGGTGGCAGACGGAGACGGCGTGGTCCATCGCGGCCAATCCCGTGGGGCTGGGCGCGCTCCCCGTGAAGCCCGGCTCGCCGACCAAGGCCATGCCCGGCTACGACGTGCGCGTGCTCGGTGAAGCGAACGAAGAGATGCCACCGAGGCAGATCGGCTCCATCGCCATCCGTCTCCCCATGCCGCCGGGCTGCCTGCCCACGCTCTGGAACAATGACGCGGGCTACGAGAAGTCCTACCTCGAGAAGCACCCGGGGTACTACCTCACGGGCGACGCGGGCTTCAAGGACGAGGACGGATACGTCTACATCATGAGCCGCGTGGACGACATCATCAACGTGGCCGGCCACCGTCTCTCCACGGGCGCCATGGAAGAAGTGCTCTCGGGCCACCCCGACGTGGCGGAGTGCGCGGTGGTCGGGGTGGCCGACGCGCTCAAGGGCGAGATACCCGTGGGCTTCGTGGTCACCAAGGCGGGCGTGGACAGATCCGACGCGGAGCTCTCCCGCCAGCTCGTGGAGCGGGTGCGCGAGCACATCGGTCCCGTGGCCGCCTTCAAGCTCGCCATCGTGGTCAAGCGCCTGCCCAAGACGCGCTCGGGCAAGATCCTCCGCGGCACCATGAAGAAGATCGCCGACGGCACCGACTACACGCCGCCCGCCACCATCGACGATCCCGCCATCCTCGACGAGATCACGGCCGCCCTCAAACACTCCGGCTATCCAGCCAAAGCCCTCCGCGTCGTAGGACTCAGGAGCGCGGCAAGAGGTACGCAGACAGAGGCCGGGAGGGGAGGGGTGCGCTCCCGGGAGCCGTATCTTCTGGGGAGATTCTCCGAAGCGCAAAACCAAAATCTCGTGGCGGGCCAGAGTGGCCAAGCGGAATGCGACTCAGCGTGCTCCCGGGAGCGCACCCCTCCCCTCCCGGCCGTGCCAAGCGCCTACTCGTTGGCGGGATCGTTCGCAGGCAGCACGTCGCGCGCGCAGGTCACTACGCTTCCAGTCGGGAACAGGCGGGGTGCAGCCCGCTCGCGGCACGTAAGGCGAGGCCTCGACGCGCTGAAGCTTGTGGATGTAGCGCGGGCAGTTGGGAAACACCTCGCGGATGCGCACGCGGACGACAAGCTGCGCGCCGGGATATTCGGCGAGCAGGGGATCGTGGTCGTCGATGCTGGCCACGCCGTTCAGACGCATGCGGTTCTGGCGCTCGAAGTCGATGAAGAGGATGCCCACATTGGGGTTCTCGAGCAGATTGCCCGCGGAGAGGTACATGCCGTTGCCGTCCCAGCTCGGGAAAGGCCACGGTGCGCTCGTCCACCACCCGGACGAAGCCCGGGTCGCCGCCCTTGTAAGAGCAGTTCGGCCGGCCCTCGGCGTCCGCAGTGGCGAGGAAGAACATGTCCTGCCGCTCGATGAAGGCGCGCTCCTTGTCGGTGAGCCGGTCGTGCACGATGCGCTCGTCGAGACGGTCGGCGAGGCGACGGGTGTCGAAGCGGTCCTGAAGCTGGCGATGGCTGTCGCGGTAGAAGCCCGCCATGCGTCGTCTCCTTCGCGGTCAGGCCTCAGAGGCCCGACGCGTCCACCAGGCCGGCCACATCGTTGACGTTGACCCAGCCGCCGCGGCCGTAAACCACTCGCACCGGATGTCCGGCGGCGAGGACCCGGACGAGGAGATCCCGCAGGCGCGCGGTACGGAGGCTGCCGTCGGCGCGCGCCTCGCCGATGGCCTCCGCCAGCCAGCGCGCGCCCTCGCGGCCGAGGTGCATGAGCCCGATCCAGACGCCGTGGGCTTCCGCGGGCGCCACCGTCTCGCCGATGACCCGGAGCTGCACCGGCTCGAAGCTGAAGCGGCCCGTGTCGGCGTGGTCGGCGATGATGCGGTCGGTATCCGCCGTCCCCGCGAGGGCGCTGTCCACGGCGAGGGTGATCCCGTCGCCCGCTTCTTCCAGAAGCGCCTGGATGAGGTGACGCTTCAGCACGATGTCGCCGAACGCGACGAGCGTGCTCGGGCCGAGATCACCCTCGGCCAGGGAGAGCGAATAGGCCTCGCTCGTCGAGGCGAAGTCGGCATTGTCCACGAAGCGGGCGCCGGGAACGTCGATGGCCTCCGCGCGGTGGCCGCGGACAACCACCGCGTTCCGTCCGCCGAACGCGGCGAAATCGTCGAGGAGCCTCGCCAGGATGGGCCGGCCCTGCACCCGGAGCATGGCCTTCGGCACCCGCGCGGTGAGGCCGCCGAAGTCCGCGCCTTCGCCCGCGGCGAGGATCACCGCGGAGAGCGATTCACGCGCGGGCAGATAGCGGCGCTCGGCCTCCGCCAGCTCCGCGTCACCTTGCAGGCGAAAGACCTCGTGGAGCGCGGCCACCTGCGGCTCCACGGCGAGCAGCGAATCATCCGCGCGAAGCCGGCGCGCCGTCTCCTGCATGGCGCTGATGGACGCCCGCAGCAGATGGTTCGCCCAGATCACCATGCTGACCTGCCGCGAGCGGAAATCCTCGGTCGAGGTGCGCCAGTACGTGGTCGGCACGAGCACCACGGGCAGGCGATTGCTCCACTCCGCGAGGAAGGCGAAGATCTCGGCCGGGCTCGACTGCTTCGAGTGGATGAGAATGGCGTCGGCGCCCGCCGCGTGATAGGCCTCCGCGCGCTTGAGCGCCTCCGACAGACCCCAGCCCGCGATGAGCGCCTCCACGCGGGCGATGAGCACGAAGTCGGCGTCCTGCTGGCTGTCCTTGCCCGCCTTGATCTTGCCGGAGAACTCCGCGATATCGGCGAGCGGCTGGAGCTCGGAGCGGAGGAACGAATTGGTCTTCGGGAAGAGCTTGTCCTCGATCACCACCCCGCCCACGCCGACCTGCTCCAGCTTCCGCACGAGGCGCCGCATGTTGTTGAAGTTGCCGTAGCCCGTGTCACCGTCGAGGAGCACGGGGACGGAGGCCGCCTCGGCCATGAAGGCGACGTGCTCGACCACCTGGGTCCAGCTCAGCTCGTTGTTGTCGCGGACGCCGAAGGAGGCGGACAGGGTGAGGCCGCTCGCCCAGATCCCCTCGAAGCCGGCTTCCTCCACGATGCGCGCGGAGAGGCCGTCGTGAGCCTCCATCATGAAGGCGATCTCAGGTCGCGTGACGAGCTGCCGGAGCCGGGTGGTCGTGCGCATGGGCTGATGGCCCTCCGTTAGGCGCGAACGCTCGCGCGGAAACGATCCCGAAGCTGGTGCGGCGTGTAGGGAATGCGGGGAACTTCCGCTTCCTCCGCCGTCACCTTGGCGAGGATGAAGTGCGGGCCGTCGCTGTCGAGGGCCGTCCGCACCGCCTCGGTGATCTCGTCGGACTCGGTCACCGCGGCCACCGTCCGGTATCCCGCCGCCTCGGCCATCCGGTCCAGACGGATCTCCGTGGTGATGGATCGCTGGCTGCCCGTGGACCCGTAGACCTCGTTGTCGAACACGATGTGGACGAAGCGCCGTGGATGCAGCGCCGCGGCCAGGGGCAGGATGCCGAGGTTCATGAGGAGATTGCCGTCGCCGTCGAGCACGACGGTCGGGGTGTCCGGATTGGTCAGCGAGAAGCCGAGGCCGATGGCCGAGGCCAGCCCCATGGAGCCGATCATGTAGAAGTTCTCCGGCCGGTCGCCGAGCGAGAAGGACTCGCGGCACATGTAGCCGTTGGCGTGGATCACCGGCTCGCGCCCCAGCCCTTTGCGCGCGGCGGCGATGGCGTCCAGCCTCGAGATCCGGGGCGTGAGCGTCCGCGGCGCACCGGCAGACCGAGGGGAGCCGAAGGCTCGTGGGCGCCGGCCGTGACGTGAGCGCCGTGTCCCGCCTTGCCCACCTCGACGACGCCGGGCGGGACGAGGAGGGCGATCGGCTGCATGGCGCGATCCATCGTTTCCGCCGGCCCAGGCCAGATCGGCCTCGAGAGTGTCGGCCGCGAGCACCCGGTGCGGGATCTTGAGCAGCTCGAGGAGGCGGGGCGAGATCTCGCCGGTCAGGATGTGCTCCGGCGCGTCCTTGCCGCGATGACCGCGCCAGGTCACGAGGAGCAGAGAGGGTAAGCCATACATGAGGGAGAGCGAGGCGAGGGCATTGAGGCTCGTGCCCAGTCCGGAGTTCTGCATCAACACGGCGGGGCGCCGCCCCGCGAACCAGGCGCCCGCGGCCAGCCCGACCGCGACGTCTTCGCGCGGTGCCGGAATGTACGGGAGTCGAGGATGGCCTTCGAGGGTGGCGATAAGATCCTCGATGAGCGAGCAGGGCACGCCGGCGAAGAAGTCGAATCCCCGCCGCTCGAGGAGCGTCGCGAGCTCGGACCCGGATACGGTCATTGCCGTCGAGTCTAGCGCAGCATGTCGAGCGGGGGCCGACTTTTGGGAAATCGGACTTGACAGGACAAGGGCCCAGCGTTTTGCTTAAGGTGACGGGAGTTGAGGCGCCGGCTTCCGTCTTGGCGTCAACCCCCAGGGAGGTGACCATGGAGACGACTCCACCCGGCTACCTGGCGGCGCCATCGGGCGCGGCTTCATCCTGATGGCGCATAAAGAAAGGGCAACACCGACACACTGAGCGCCCGGCCTATTCGCCGGGTGATGCCCGGGTCCGAGGACCCGGCGCCTTGAAAAAGATAGCCCGGCAGGCGGCTACCGGTGCCGCCTGCCGGGCTTTTGCTTTCTAGCTCGGCGAAGCCAAGGAGACGGCTCTCTCCGGTGCCTCGGCTTCGCCGGCCTCGGCGAGGGGAACACCATCCCGGTACGACACCCATTTGCCGAGCATGGCGGGCACCCGGGTCCCCGGCGTGATGATGCCGGTAAGGTTGAGGGGGTCGCAGGCGGACAGCCGCACCGTCTGCCCGCTCGGCGCCGCGCGCCGGATGGCCCGCAGAGCCTCCAGCGCCTCGGGCGCCGCGAACTGCTCCCCGACGAAGGCGCCCACGATGCGGCCGCCGCGAAGCTCGCCGCGCATCTCGAGCCGGCGGTACACCCGCAGGAGGTCCCGCCACGGCGGCGCCTCCGGCTCGCGCGCGATGAGGTCCCGGAACACGACGCCGTACCGGCGGACATACTGACGCGCTCGGGCTTCGAGGACTTCGTCGGCGGGCGGGGGCGCGGGCGCCTCGAGAAGGGCCCAGCGTCCGGTGCCGATGGGCGTGTGGAGCGGCCGCCCGCGCCCGCGACGCTGGCGGCGCCGCTTGTCCGAGTGCAGGAGGCTCCGGAGCCCGGCGAAGCCGTCCCCGTCACCAGACCGGCCGAGACGAGCTCGCACAGCGCTTCCTCGACCTCGACGCGCAGGCGCCGCACGCGCGCGGCCATGTCGTCCACGAACGACGCCCCGACCTCGCGGAGGCGCGCGAGCACGTCTCGCGCCGGGCCGGACAGCGTGGCGTCGTCGGTGACATCGCGCGGCTCGAGCAGCCACATCAGGTTCTGGCGGCGCAGGAGCGTCAGAGGAACGGAGCCGGACAAGCGTCGTCCCGCGTGACGGGTGCTCTCGTGGCGGCGCAGCCGGCCCCACGCCACCTCGCCCGAGAGGCAGAGCTCGTCGAGCCACCCCGGCTCGTAGCGCGCCACCCTGGCGGGAAGCACCTCGCGCTCCCAGCCCGCCGCGGCCAGCTCGAAGCCTTCGAGCTGCTCGATGACGCGGGAGAGCCCCTCGCGGCCATGGAGCCGGAGCCCCGGGCTCACGTGCTGCCAGGCGAAGAGGAAGCGCATCAGGTCGGCCGCGCTCACGGGCTGGATGTCGCGACGCAGGCGGTCCAGCGTCCGCCGATGTATCCGGGCGAGGAGGCGCCGGTCGCACCACTCCGTGGTCTCGGCCGCGCCGAGGGCGTGAAGCGGCCCCTCAGTACATTGCCTTCCCCTCCACGCGAGCGAGGGCGGAATTGACCTCGGGCTCGGTCAGGTCGAGCGGCCCCGCGAGCGCTCCGGCCGTGGTCGGGCCCACGAGGCTGAGGCGCGCGCGGATCACCTCGACCAGTGCGCCTTCCCGGTCCGTCCACGCGGCGCGCCCGCCGCGCGGGCGGCTCGGCCACGTCAGGTTCGAAGCTTCCCTCCGGCCAGATGGCGCCGGCCAGCGAGCGACGCTCGGCGGCGACCCACAGGACGTGACGGCCGGCACGGAGGCGCGTGGCGCGACCGGCGGCGATCAGCTCGTCGAGCCAGCCCGTCCGACGCTCCGGCCTCCGCCTCTGGCAGCGCGCCCACGTCGAGGAGGAGATCGTGGAGCTCATCGGCATTGCGCAGGTCGGGCCGCGCTTCCTCCACCACGGCCTCGATGGCCTCGGCATCGAGCTTGCCCACGTCGTTGGCGATGTCGGCGGGCAGGCCCCGCCGGAGCGAGACGGCCCGCGCGCGCCGCTCCTCGAGGGGCGCATCGTCGAGATAGGCGTACGGATTGGCGTTCAGGATCTCGTGGGCGAACACGGACGGCTCCGGCGTCTCCCGCGCCACCGCCCGGATCTCCCCCGGAAGAGCGCCTGGAGCCGCTCCTTGAGTCCCTTGGCGTCCATGGCCTCGGTGAGGCAGTCGCGCAGGGTCTCGTTCACGAGCGGGTGATCCGGGATCTCGATCGGCCCCACCGCGTTGTCCTGGCAGCCGAGCTGCTCGGGGAAGACGGAGGCGAGGAGATCCTCCGCGCGCATCCGCTGCAGATACGGCGGCACGCGGCGCCCGCCCTGCCAGCGCGTGAGGGCGAGGGAGCGGGTGGCATTCCACCGCCAGCGCGTGGCGAACATGGGCGCCTGGAGCGCAGCATCGGTGAGCAGCTGGTCCAGCCCGCTCGGATGCACCATCTGAAACACGCTCTCGAGGGGGAAGCTGTGCTGTGGCCCGAGAGAGAGGAGCACCCGTCGTCGGTGGCCGCGGCCTGCAGCTCGAAGTCGAAGCTCTGGCAGATGCGCTTGCGGAGCGCCATGCCCCACGCGCGGTTGATCCGGCCCCCGAACGGCGCGTGGATGACGAGCTGCTGGCCGCCCGCCTCGTCGAAGAAGCGCTCGGCCACGATGGTGTCGCGGGTGGGCATGGCGCCGAGCGCCGCGTACCCCGCGGCGATGTAGTCGCGGGCGAGGGCCGCCCCGCGCTCGTCGAGGGCGCACTCGCCCATGAGCCATCGTGTGGCGCTGTCCGGGGCGTCGAGCCGGCGCGTCAACCTCGTCGCGCAGCGTCGCGACCTCCGCCGACAGCTCGAGGGTGCGTGCGGGTCCCTCACCCAGCCAGAAGGGAATGGTAGGCGCCGCCCCGCCCGCGTCCTCCACCCGAACCTTGCCGCTCTCCACGCGCCGGATGCGCCACGAGGTATTGCCGAGCAGCATCACGTCGCCCGCCATGGACTCGACGGCGAAGTCCTCGTCCACGGAGCCGATCAAGGTCTCGTCGGGCTCGAGGACGACGTCGTAGTTGGCATTGTCGGGAATGGCGCCGCCGGAAGTGAGGGCGGTGATGCGGGCTCCTCGGCGGCCCTTGAGCCTCCGGTTGACCGCGTCACGGTGCAGGCGCGTGCCCGCGCGGCCCCGGCGCGTGGCGATGCCCTCGGACAGCATGTCCACCACCGCGTCGAAGTCCGCCCGCTTCATCTCGGCGTAGGGCGCGGCGCGGCGGCACAGCGCGAAGAGCTGATCCTCGTCCCATTCCTGGGCGGCGCAGGCCGCGACGATCTGCTGGGAGAGGACGTCGAGGGAGCTACCCGCATGGCGATGCGATCGATCTCACCGCGGCGGGCCGCCCGCACGAGGGCCGCGCACTCGACGAGCTGGTCGCGGGTGAGAGGGAAGAGTCGCCCCTTGGGCACCGCGCCCAGGGCATGACCGGAGCGGCCGATGCGCTGGAGTCCCGTGGCGATGGAGCGCGGAGAGCCGAGGAGGCAGGTGAGATCCACCGCGCCCACGTCGATACCGAGCTCGAGGGAAGCGGTGGCCACCACCACGGACAGCTCGCCCGACTTGAGCCGCTGCTCGGCGGCGAAGCGCCGCTGCCGGCTCAGGCTGCTGTGGTGCGCGGCCACCGCGTCCTGGCCCAGGCGCTCCGCGAGGTGAAGAGTCACACGCTCCACGAGCCGCCGCGTATTGACGAAGACCAGCGTCGACCGATGGGCGCGCGCGAGGTCGGCCACGCGGTCGTAGATCTCCGCCCACTGCTCGTGGGTGCACACCGCGCCCAGCTCGTCGCGCAGCATCTCGATGGCCAGGTCCAGATCCCGCCGCTGGCCCACGTTGACGATGGCGGGCAGGGGACGCGCCGCTCCCACGAGAAGCCGCGCCGCCGTCTCCACCGGCCTCACCGTCGCGGAGAGCCCGATGCGCTGAGGCGGTGCGCCTCCCGCCTCGGTCACCAGCGCGTCCAGGCGCTCCAGCGATAGCGCGAGGTGGGCGCCGCGCTTGTCGCCGGCCACCGCGTGGATCTCGTCCACGATGACCGTGCGCACGCCGGACAGCCCGCGCCGGCCCGACTCCGAGGTGAGGAGGATGTAGAGCGACTCGGGAGTGGTGACGAGCACGTGGGGCGGCCGCTTCGCGCCCTGCCGGCGCTCCGCCGCCGAGGTATCTCCGGTGCGCACGGCGGTGCGGATGTCGAGGGCGCGGACGCCCATCCCGGTGGCGAGGGCGCGGAGCTCGCCCAGCGGCTCCTCGAGGTTGCGGCGGATGTCGTTGGACAGCGCGCGGAGGGGCGAGACGTACACGACCTCCGTGTGGTCTTCCAGCGTGCCGTCCGCGGCCTTGCCCACGAGAGCGTCCAGGCAATGCAGGAAGGCGGCGAGGGTCTTGCCCGAGCCGGTGGGCGCGGTGAGGAGCACGTCGTGGCCGTCGGCGATGACGGGCCAGCCCTGGGCCTGGACGGGCGTGGGCTCGGCGAAGCGCCGGCGGAACCACGCGTCTACCAAGGGATGGAACATGCCTTCAGTATAGCCAGCGCGGCAAGCCGGCTCAGGCTCCATCCGGCCGGGCCGGAGATTTCCGGGCGAGACGTCGCATGAGCGCCTCGCTGCCCTCGTCGGCGGGGAAGAAGCACTCCACCCGGAGCTCGTCGAGGGTGATGTCGTACGGCACTCCGAGACTGGTCAGGGTCGAGAAGAAGCTCAGATGGATATCGTCCCGGGCCAGCTCGACGGCGAGAAAAGGCGCGGCGGGCGCGTCCAGATCGAGGGTGCGCCACTCGCGCGGCACGTCCGGATACGAGAGGAGCTCGTCGAGGAGCCGCGCCGTCTCGGGATGCCCGCGCAGCATGTCCCGGTGCAGCCACTGGATCAGCGCGCCCGCGGTGGCCTTCCAGTTCACGATGAAGGGCCGCATGCCCCGGGGATGATAGAAGAGCCGCATGGCGTTGGGCGGGCCGAGGGCGGCCGATCTCCGCCGGCTCGAGGAAGAGACCGAGGAGGCGGCCCGAGCCCTCGTTGCTCATGAGGATGTTCCAGCGCCCGTCGACCACCAAGGCGGGATAGGGCTCCTGCTGGCGCAGGGTGAACTCGAGGGCGCGCCGCACCTGGGCCATCTCCGGAGCGTCGAGCCCGCGCTCGTGGTAGACAGGCGCGTACCCCGCGGCGAGGAGCAGCTCGTTCCGGCCGCGCGGGGGCACCTCGAGCACCCGGGCGAGAAGGAGGATCATGTCGCGGCTCGGATTGGCGCGGCCCGTCTCGAGAAAGCTCAGGTGCCGGGAGGAGATCTCCGCGTCGAGGGCGAGGGTGAGCTGGCTCCGCCGCCGGCGCTCGCGCCACTGGCGAATGAGCCCGCCCACCGGACTGGCCGACACCGGCTTCTTCCGGCTTCGCGCGAGAACCTTGGGCGCCATGCCGGGAGTCTACAACTTCCGCCGGGCATGAGACATTACCTCGCGGGTAATTGCGAGGCGTCGGCCCCGGCACCGACGATGAGACCGTGGCCAACGATGCAGGCAAGGAGGCAGCGCCGATGAGCGACGACACGATGGATCCGCGCGCCATGACGGAGCGATGGAAAGGCACGCTGGGCGAGCACCTGGGGATCGAGTTCGAGGAGACGAGCAAGGATCGAGTGGTGGCCCGCCTCGCCATTCGTGACGAGCTCCGCACGGTGGGGGTGCGCTCCATGGCGGCACCCTCATGGCCTTCGCCGACACCATCGGGGCCGTGGCCACCGTCCTCAACCTGCCCCCGGGCGCCGGCACGACCACCCTCGAGTCGAAGACCAACTTCTTCGCGGCGGGTCGATCCGGCCTCGTCCGCGCCGAGAGCACCCCTCCACCGGGGCAAGCGGACCATGGTCTGGCAGACCAAGGTGACCGACGAGAGCGGCCGCATGCTGTCGCTGACCACGCAGACGCAGATGGTCCTGACATGAAGTCGCCGTCGCGGTGAGGCCCGCCCACCGCGTGCGGGCCCGGTTCGCGCCACTCGCAGTCCCTGTTCAAGATGACGGAGGCGGTTGCGATCGCCGAGCCAGCGGATGCAGAACGTCGATGGCCCACACCACATCCAGGCGCTCCCCGAGCCAGCCCGCGCAGGCCGTCCGAGCGTTGAGACGAAGGCCCTGCGATTTATGAGATTATCCGGAGAGCCTCGACGGGCTCTCTTGGCACTGCGGCAGGCGACGGCACCTCAGGCAGCGGCCGGCCATCCGGCCGCCGGAATCGCAGCGCCCCGTCAGGCCCGCGCGCGACCTGATAGCCCTCCTCGTGCACGGCCCGATGATGCCGGCGACAGAGCAGCGCGAGGTTCGAGAGCGTGGTCGGCCCGCCGTGCGCCCAGTGACGGAGATGATGCCCCTGCCCGAAGCGGACACCGCAGCCGGGGAAGCGGCAACTCCGGTCCCGATGGTGGAGCGCTCGGCGTAAGGCGGGCGGAATCGTCCGCGTCCGGGCCCCGATCTCCAGCAAGCGCCCGTGGTCGTCGTGGCGCATCACCACCCGGCTCGCGTCGCACGCCAGGCGCTGGGACGTTTCCGCGGAAACGCGCGCGCCGCCATCGAGCACGGACTGCCCCGGCTGATCCGGATCGGCCAGCACCTGGGCATCGACGTGGACCACCACCTGGTAGCGCTCGCCCGGAGCGCCGGGATCGAGGTGGTGCAGGGCCGACTCCGCGAGCAGGGCCAGGGCATCGGCCTGCTGCTGGGCCAGCGAGGGCGTTTCCGCGGAAACGCCTCCAGGGTTTGCGGCCGCCTCGTCCCGCGCCCGGGCCCGCTGGTACAGGGTCTCGCGGGCCGCGGCCAGCGCCTGGGTCAGCAGCGCCCCGACCTCCGGCTCGAGCCGCCCGCTGACCACGACCATGCCGTCCTCGTCGGTACGGACGTGCAGGGCCCGGCTGGCGTGCCGGCGCGCGGTCTCCCGAGCCTCGGCCCGCCGGTCGACCGACCGCCAGCCGCGCACGATCCGCTCGACGTGGGCGGCCGTGCCCGCGCGCCCCACCGCCAGCAGGCGAGCCTCCGTCTCCGGCGTGGCCACGCGGGTGAGGGCGCGGACCTTGGCGTACGACAGCTGCCCGCGGGCGAGGGCCTCGAGCGAGGAGCGGCAGCGACCCGAGGGCGCGCGCGACCCGGACCCGTTCACGAGCCGCCCCAGATCGAGCCCCACTCGCCAGCTCAGCCAGGCGGCGCAGGAGCGGAAGCCCGTGTTCCATCCGCCGCGTGCGTCGAACTCGCGGATCAGGGTGAGGAGGCGCGCGGTGGCGGCGTCGAGGTGCGCGGACAGCTCGGCGATCTCGTCGCCGAGGCGGTCCACGTCCGAGGCGTGATGAGCAGCGAACGAATGGATCTGCATAGAGAGGCCTCCTTCTGCTGAGGCGACTCTACACCCCGGGTTCTCGAGCAGCCGCAGTGAGCTCCTGCCGAGTGATCTCGGGACAGGAGATGATCTTTAATCTGGTCCTGCCCGGAAGATCGAGCCAATGGACCGGTGCTGACCGCTGGACGGGCACTTTCTGACCGCGGTCGACGCGTTGCCGACTCACCCGGCTGAGGCTGTCAAGTGGAAAGCGCGGATTCCAATCGACAGGAGTGTATCCACGCGCATGCATTCGGTCGGCTGAGCCGGCCGTTCAACTAGAATGCTGCTCCGAGCCTATGAACGCGATGCGGCCGATCTCCGTGGAGGGAATGCGATGAAGACGCTGCTCCGCGTGCTCGTCGCCATTCCCGTGCTGCTGGTCACGCTGTGGTGGGCGCTCGCTCTCTACTTCGCGGGCCCGGGTTCCACCGTGCTGCAGGTGGCGCTCGCCGCCTCCTTCGCCCTCGGCACGGTGGCCCTCCTCATCTGGCTGCGCCCTTTCCCCTTGCCCTCGGGTGTGGGTGATGGCGCTGGCCATCATCCTGTTCTGGTGGAGCACGCTCCGACCCAGCAACGATCGCGACTGGCAGCCCGACGTGGTCCGCCTGCCCTCGGCGGAGGTGCAGGGCAACAAGCTGATCGTCCACAATCTCCGCAACGCGGACTATCGCACGGAGACCGACTACACCGTGCGCTACGAGGATCGCACCTATGATCTCTCGAAGCTCCGCGGGCTCGACCTCTTCATGATCTACTGGGGCTCCCCGATGATCGCCCATACCATCCTGAGCTGGCAGTTCGACGGCAGCCCGCCTCTCGCCATCTCCATCGAGACGCGCAAGGAGAACGGGGAGCAGTACTCGACCATCGGGGGCTTCTTCAAGCAGTACGAGATCATCTACGTGGTGGCCGACGAGCGCGACGTCATCCGCCTTCGCACCAATTACCGGAACGAGGGGGCGGGCGAGGAGGTATACCTCTACCGGCTCAAGACCCCCATACCCCAGGTCCGCGCCCTCCTTCTCGAATACGTGCGGAGCATGAACGAGCTGGTGGACCATCCGGAGTTCTACAACGCCCTCACCGACAACTGCACCACGAGCATCCGCCGCCTCGTCGTCCACGCCAATCCGGACGCCCCGCCCTTCGACTGGCGGCTCATCGCCAACGGCTACGGGGACGAGCTCCTCTACGAGCGCGGCAACGTGGAGACACGGATGCCCTTCATCGAGCTCGAAGGCCCGGAGCCGCATCAACGCCAAGGCCCGGGCGGCCGACCTCGACCCGCTCTTCTCCCTGCGCATCCGCGAAGGCGTGCCCGATCCCCGGCTGCTGTGGCCGCGGCCCTCGTGACGCGGCGGGGCTACTCCCACGATCAGCGCCCGATCCCGCCCCGAGCTCGCAAGCGATTCATGCCGGGTTGTCCTCTCCAGCTTCCTCGACGCGACGTAGGCGCGCCAGCCGCCGTGCTGCGAGATCTCCCGCTGTCCCTCGCAGAGGAGGGGCTCACCCAGGACACCCAGGACCTCTTCGCCGTCCGACAGCGTGACCTTGCCGATGCAGAGCCCCGGCGGCTCCTGCCGCAGGATCTTCGCGAGGCCGTCCGGAGGCACCGCCCACACCTCGACGGCCACCGAGACTCCGCCCGAGGCGACGCGGATCATGGCGGGATGCCGATCGCCGATGGACCAGAGCCGGTAGGCGGGGACGGTCCGGGCCTCGCGCACGAAGGTCGCGCCGGCCCCGAGCATGTTGGCGTTGAGCTTCGAGCCCCCGCATCAGGGTGCCGTTGACGGCGAGATTGATATCCACGCTCAGTCGGCGACCACGTGCGTGCCCGTGCGGCCGGCCATGGCGTCCTCGAGATGATCGGGCGATGTGATGATGGCCCGCGCCCTCCGCGCTCGATGAATTCCATGGCCGCCCGGATCTTCGGCCCCATGCTGCCCTCGGGGAACTCCCCCGCCGCGAGGTAGCCACGCGCCTCGGAAAGGGTGAGGCGATCGAGAAATCGCTGGTCCGGAGAGCGGAAGCGGATGGCCACCTTCTCGACGCCCGTGGAGACCACGAAGACGGAGGCGCCGAGGTGGGCGGCGAGGAAGCCCGAGGCGAAGTCCTTGTCCACCACGGCTTCGACACCACGGTAGATGCCGGGCTGCTCTTCGATCGACCGGTATGCCGCCACCGCCGCAGGCGATGACGACGAAGCCCGCCTCGAGGAGCGCGTGGATGGCCGCCGCTTCCACGATGCGCACGGGGCGCGGAGAAGGCACCAGGCGGCGGTAGCCACGGCCGGCATCCTCCACCAGGGTCCAGCCGATCACGGGTCTGGTGCAGACGGGCCTCTTCGGCGGAATAGCCGCCGCCGATCGGCTTCGAGGGATGGTCGAAGGCGGGATCCTGGGGATCGACCACGGTCTGGGTGAGCAGGCAGGCGACGCGATCGGCCATGCCCCGCCTCCCCAGCTCGCTCAGGAGCGAGTTGGCGATGATGTAGCCGATACCGCCCTCGGAGTCGGCCACGCACATGTCGAGGGTGAGGCGCGGCGTGAACTCCGCCGCGGTGGCCATCTCGGATCGACGGAGGATGAAGCCCACCTGCGGCCCGTTGCCGTGAGTGAGCGACGACCCGCCAGCCCTCCGCGACCAGCGCGCCCACGTGGGCAGCGGTGGCCCGCGCGTTCTCGAACTGCTCGGCGATGGTGCCCCGCTGGCCCTCGCGGATCAGCGCGTTGCCGCCCACCGCGATGACGGCGGTGTGATCGGGCAGCGTCACGCGGTCACGTGCGAGGCGCCGGCCCAGCTCGCGAGCGCGCCGGCAGAAGCAGTCCAGGGGCGCCTTGGCGATGCCCGCGCCGATCTGGCCGATGCCCGCCTCGCGATGAGCGATGCCCGTGTTGATGACTGGGGAGACGCCGCTGTCCACCACGCGCCGCGCGTCGATGCCGGTGGGAGTGCCCGCGAAGCCGAGGGCAGGAATGCCATAGTCGTTGTTGCGCGCGAGGGTGATGCGTGTACATGAGCCTGGTGATCGTGATGGCCTCCTCGGCCGCGCCGCCCACGAAGCGCACGATGGCGGGCGCGGCGGCCATGGCGAAGCCGCCGAGGCCGGCCGTCTCCGTGATGGCGCTGTCGCCCAGATCAGGATTGGCGTCGACCGGCCCATAGCCGGGAAAGTAGAGACCGTCGGGGACGAGCGCGGGCGCGGTGAACCACGCGTCGCCTGTGCCGCTCATGCGCACGCCCGACCTCGACGCCGTTGCGCGCCATCGCCGTCACCACCGTCGAGCCCTCGATGCCGTGCGCGGCGTCCATGCGTGGCTTTCGAGGCGGCCATGGAGAGGTTGAGGTAGAAGTGATTGTTGACCTCGAGGAACTCCAGCACGGTGGCCGCCACCTCCGGCGCCGAGGTGCGCACCAGCGCGGGCGCCACCATCCGGACGAAGAGCGAGGACGCCGCCACGTTCCGGTTGTGGCACTCGTCGCCCATCTGGAGCGCCTGCGCGGTCAGGTTCTTGAGGTCGACCGGCCCGCGCGCCTCGAGGGCCCGGGCGAGGGCAGGCGCGAGCGTCCCGTTCAGCCAGCGCAGCCGGTCGAGGACTTCCTGGCTATAGGCGCCGAAGCGCAGGACCTTGCCCATGCCCTCGTTCAGGATGGCGAAGGCCCGATTACCGCTCGCCGCGTTCTCCACGATGAAGACGGGCATGGACGGCGAGACCACGCCCGCCATGGGTCCCACCGCGCCGAAGTGATGGCAGGGCGCGAAGGTGATCGCCCCGCCGTCGGCCAGCCGCTGCGCGGCCTCGGGTGAATCGGCCCAGCCCTCGTAGAGGATCGCGCCAATCACCGCGCCGCGCATGGGACCGCACATGCGTGGCCACGCGATGGGCGGCCCCGCGTGAAGGATGTGCCGCGGCCCCAGCCCCGATAGCGTCTCCGCGGCTCGCCCCATGCCCACGAGCGTGGGCCGGGCGGCGAGGATCCGCTCGATGGCCTGGGCGTTCGCGGCGGCGACCCGAGATCCGATGGGATCGTCCGGATCGTCTTCGAGGCGGGCGAGGAGCAGGCCCAGATCGCGATCGCCACCCGCGGGCGGTCGCCAGTCCAGCTCGAGCACGGCGGCGCCATACGCGCGCGGCGAGAGGGCGAACTCCGACACTCCGACATTGAGCGCGCGAATACCACCCTCGAAGAGCGCGACCGATTCCTTGATCTTAGCGCGCGCCATACAACTCGCCCCCTCGCCACTGTTCACGCTAGCTCCTCCGCCGCGGCCGCGCACCGGCGCCCACCAGAGCGGCAGCGAGGCGCGCAGCCCCGGCATTGCTCGGCGCGAGATGCACGCCCGCCGCCCTGAGCGCCGCTTCTTGCCGCTCGAGGTTCTGAGGATCGGCGGCCGTGCCGCACACCGAGGCGACGATGACGAGCCCGCGCTTGCTTCGGGAGGCGATCTTGCGCGCCTCGGCGATGGCGGGGGCGAGCGCGGCCGCCGGATCAGGGTGCGCGCCATAGCCGAGCACCACGTCGAGGAGAATGACCGCCGTCGCCGGCTCCTGGCCGCGGCCACGATGCGCTCGTTCCTCAGGCGGAAGTCGATCATGGGATGCGGCCGTCCAACGGTGAACTCATCGTCGCCCAGATCGACGACGGCGTGCTTGGCCCCGAGACCGGTCAGGATGAGCGCAGCCTCCTGGCCCAAGGTCCCCCCACTGTAGAGGCCGTGGATCAGGTGCTGGCCTTTCGCGAAGCGCCGGGCCTTGGCTCGGGGGCCGCCGCGGCGCCCGTGGCGCCGGGGCGTTTGCCTCGCGCGAGAGCTACCGCGTCCCGTGCCGCCTCTTCGAGGGTGGCTCGGACGACGAGACCGGCCTGCCGGGTGACGCCGGGATCGCCGCCGAGGAAGTTGACGACGACCGGCTTGCCCGACTTGCGCGCGACGTCCAGGATCCTGCCGGCCACCGCGGGGGCGGGGGCTTGGAGACGAGAACGATGACGCGCGTGCCGGGATCGTCCGCGAGCCGTTCGATGCCCGCCCGCATCATGAGGCCGCCCACTCGATCGTCGAGATCGTGGCCGCCCACGCCGATCACCTGCGAAAGCCCTTCGCCGAGGCGATCGATGAGACACGATACTTCCTGGAGCCCCGTGCCCGAGGCGCCGACGAGGCCGATGCGTCCGCGGCGCACGGCATTGGCGAAGCCCAGGGGCACGCCGTCCAGGATGGCCGTGCCGCAGTCCGGCCCCATGACGAGAAGATTCTTCTTCACCGCGAGCCGCTTCAGCTCGACCTCGTCCGCCACCGGAACATTGTCGCTGAAGATGAAGACGTGAAGTCCTCGCTTGAGCGCCTTCAGCGCCTCCGCCGTGGCGTAGGGACCGGGAGTCGAGATGATGGCGAGATTTGCCTGCGTCAGCTCGGCGGCCGCTTCGGCGAGGCTGCGCGGCGGCGCCTCTCTCGAGTGGACGTGGCGACGGCGGCCTGCTCGTCGAGGAGGTGAGAGGCCTCGGCGAGCGCCCGCTCGGCCGCCGCCTTGTCCCGGGCGGCCACCGCCACCACGAGGTCATTGGGCCCCGCGGCGGCCGCGGTGGCGTCGAGGAGCCCGGCGCCCGACAGCAGCTCGCGATTGGCGGGCGTGGCCATCATGAGGGCGGCCCGGCTCACGCTCGGAAGCCGCTCGAGGAGGGCGGCCACGCGCATCAGATCGACCGAATCGCGATACGTGTCGGCGCGAACCAGACAGCAGATGGTGGTTGCCACTCAGCTCCTCCGGGCGAGACAATAGACGGGCGTGGCCTCGAGGGCAAGGACAATGTCTCCACATCAAGGCGGTTGACGACGGGCGTGCCAGACGGTAACAGGAGATGCTGCGCGATAATCCAGGCAGACGAGGATGACACGCGGTGTCATCAGACAAGGGAGAGACGGCGCCATGACTGCTCTCGTCAAGAGAGGGCAACTGCTCCTGCTCGGTGCCGCCCTGGCTCTCGTGGTCGCCGTCTCCACGGATGGCGTCGCCGTGGCTCAGCCGCTGGACGAAGAAGGCACCGCGACTTTTTACAGTAACCGCCTCGAGGGGAAGAAGACGGCCAGTGGGGAGGCCTACGACAAGAAGGCGCTTACCGCGGCCCATCCCAAGTACGCCTACGGAACGAAGCTACGGGTCACCAATCTCGAGAACGGGAAGAGCGCGGTCGTCACCGTGAACGACCGGATGAAGCGGACGGCTCAGGGCGTGATCGAGGTCACGCCCCGAGTCGCCAGCCTCCTCGGCTTTGCCAAGGCCGGTACGGCACGCGTCCGGGTCGAAGTCGTGAAATGAGGCTAGTTGAGCGCGTTCGGCCCTGGTCGCACCGCCTCCACCTCTACCACCAGGTTGCGCCGCTCTGCCGGGTCGACTGTCACCGTCACGTAGTCACCCGGTCGAAGGGCGGAAGGGTCGAGCGGCCGGCTCACGTATGACCAGGGCCAGCCATCGCTACCCTCGGGCGCGCGCTCCACTCGATCGACCTTGGCGGCCGATGTCAGCTGGAAGACCCGGCGCATCGGCTTCGTGTCCGACCCCGCCATGGCCCCATCTCGTCAATCGTGATCTGCGCTCCCTCCACGCCCGTGACCACTCCGGAATGCTTCTCGAGCGCGGCCGCCCCCGCGGGCCCGGCCGCGATCAGCCAGACCAGCACGACGATTCCAGCCAGCTGTCGCATGACCGGTTCCTCCGATCAGGCCGCTCGCCGAATCATCTGCGGGTCGACGAGCAGACGGTCTTCGATCTCGTAGTGGCTTTCGAGCGGCATGGCCACCAGCTTCACAAGCTGCAGCACGGTATCTCGGCGCGCCCCCGAGGGGACGGTGCCCGTGAGGGTGATGGTGATAGGCGAGCGCCGTGAGAAGGGCACGTAGACGGTCGGGGTCACCGGAAAGCCGGCGAGCGACGGATCGCTGAGAAGATGGTCGGAGAGACGCGACTGCAGCGCGATCCCTTCGTCTTCCCGCTTCCGCTTGACGTCGTAGATCCTCACCGCCACCCCGACAGCGATGATCAGGCCCATCACGAGGAGGAAGGCTACGACTCCGTAGCCGCCCACGCCTTCCGAGGGCGCGGGAGAAGACGGCGCGCGAGTTGTTGCCTGTGGCCACGCGACCTCGACCACGGCCAGCAGCATGAAGGTCGCGGCAAGGCCGGCGCGCATGAGGCTCTGCAATGGTTTCATGGTCGTCACCTCCTGCGCTCGAGGGCTGCATCGCACATGCCATGGGCGGACTCTCTTAGCAGAGGGACTGAAGTATTCGCTACTTGCGCGGAGGCCTGCTCGAGAGCGGGAAGAGAAGGCGGGGGAAGTTTTTCGAGGGTATAGAAATTACTCCGGTGAATTTGATCAGGTCTTGCGACGCGGAGCCGTACCGCCAGCGCCGGAAGAGCCGGTAGACGAGGACGCCGATGAGGGCCGCCGGTCCCAGGAGGAGCAAGGCGCGGGCGGGTCCGCCTACGCGTTCGAGGACGATGGCGCCGACGGTGGCTCCGAGAACGATCCAGAGGGTGGTGTAGACGATGGAGCCGATCACGTCGAGGCTGAGGAATCGGCGATAGCTGATCTCTCCTGATCCGGCGAGAACGGCCGCGAAGAGACGGACACCCGTGGAGAATCGGCACACGAGTATGGCCACCGCACCGTACCGCCGGAAGAAGGTCAGGGTTTTCTCCACGCACCGCACGGATCCCAGGGAAAGCCGGCAGTAGAGGGCGAGGAGCCGGGTCCCGCGGCGCATGCCCAGCGCGTAGAGGATGTGATCGCCCACGAGCGATCCGGTCACGCTCGTCGCGATGAGGAGCACGACGTCACGCGGCCCCGCCGTCGCCATGCCCGCCGCCACCAGCATGGCCCGGCCCGGGAAGGGGAGCCCGGTCGCGTCGATCAGGCTGACCAGGAAGACGATCGAGAGCAGATGCTCGTGCAGCCAGCCGAGGAAGGGCTGAATCGCCTCCATGGCTCACCAGCATATACAGTCGACCTGCCCCGCGAGCGCCATTGGCAGCCTCGAGCGCTTCCGGCGCCAGCCATACAGCCTGCGCTAACCGACGCGGTCTGGGCTAACATACGCGGACCATGCTCAGGAGCGACGACCGGATCCTCGTGACCCATGTCGGCAGCCTTCCCCGGCCGGCCACTCTTCGCGACCTGCTCGTCCGCCAGGACCGAGGGGAATCCATCGACCCCACCGCGCTCGCGAGGCGAGGCGGCGGCGGCCATCCGTCACGTGGTGGCCCGGCAGCTCGCGGCCGGCATCGACATCGGCAACGACGGCGAGATGCCGCGTCCGGGTTCTCGACCTACGTGGCCGGCCGCATGCGCGGCTTCGGGGGCGCGAGCACGCGGCGGCTCGCTCGCGATCTCCGCGAGCATCCGGACTTCGAGGCCATGCTCGCCCAGCGCCGCCGCGGATCGGCCCGCATCACCGACGCGCCCCAGTGCATCGGCGAGATCGAGTACGCCGATCTCGCGGCGGCCGCCCGCGAGTGCGATCTCTTCCTTGCCGCCACCGCGGGTCGATCCGCCGCCTTCGCCGAGCGCTTCATGACCGCCGCGTCGCCCGGGGTCATCGCCACCATTCTCCTCTCCGCGCACTATCAGTCGCACGAGGCCTACATCGCTGCCCTCGCCCGCGAGATGCGCAAGGAGTACGCGCTGATCCACGCCCGGGGCCTCGTCCTCCAGATCGACTGCCCCGATCTCGCCATGGAGCGCTCCCGCTTCTTCCAGGACGAGCCGCTGGAGCGATTCCTCGCCATGGTCGATCTGCACGTGGATGCCATCAACCAGGCCACGGAAGGAATTCCCGCCGAGCGCATCCGTCTCCACGTGTGCTGGGGCAACTACGACGGCCCTCATACCCACGACGTGCCCCTCGAGCCGCTTCTCCCGCGGCTCTATCGGGCACGGGTGGGCGCCCTGTCGCTGCCGCTCGCCAACCCGCGGCATCAGCACGAGTACAAGGTGCTCAAGAAGGTGCCCCTCCCGCGTCGATGCTCCTCCTGCCCGGCGTGATCGACTCGACGACCAATTACGTCGAGCATCCCGAGGTGGTGGCCGACCGGATCTGCCAGGCGGCGGAGGCGGTCGGTGACCGCTCGCGGGTCATCGCCTCCACGGACTGCGGCTTCGGCACCTTCGCCGGCTCGGAGAACGTGGCGGAGAGCGTGGTGTGGGCGAAGCTTCGCGCGCTCCGGGAGGGCGCGGATCTCGCCACCCAGCGTCTCTGGCGTTGACCGCCCTCGGGGCCTGTGATACTTGAGGGGCGCCATGAAGGTCACCGTCTACGGCGCGGGCGCGATCGGGGCACCACCGGCGCCGCCCTCGCGCGCGCCGGACACGACGTGCTGCTCGTGGACAGCTACCTGCCGCACGTCGAGGCCATCAATGCTCAGGGGCTCACCATCGAGCGCGACGGCCAGACCACGACCACGCGCGTGCGGGCGGTGGCGCCCGCTGATCTCGGCCGCGATCTGGCCCTCGTCCTCCTCGCCGTCAAGAGCCATCACACCGCGGAGGCGCTCAGGGGAGATCACGCCCCGGCTTGCCCCCACCGGCATCATCGTGTCACTCCAGAATGGGCTCAGTGAGGAGCTGATCGCGCAGGCCATCGGGGCGGAGCGCACGGTGGGCTGTCTCGTGAACTGGGCGGCGGACTGGACCGGGCCCGGCCGTATCCTGCACGGCGGCCACGGGGCCTTCGTGCTCGGCGAGCTCGACGGCCGCCTCACCCCACGCGTGCGCGAGCTGGCCGGCCTCCTCAGCGCCTTCGTGGAGACTCCGGTCACCGACAACATCTGGGGCTACAAGTGGGGAAGCTCATCTACGGGGCGCTCCTCTTCGGCACGGCCATCGTCGACGCTCACGTCTACGAGGTGGTGGAGGGAGCGATGACGGTCCAGCGCGTCCTCGTCGGCATCGTGGGGAAGGGCTGGCCGTGGCCGACAAGGCGGGGGTGCGCGTCGAGCCCTTCGACGAGTTCGATCCCGCCTGGTACCGGGCGGCCCCTCGGGGAGACGCGGCGGCGCGTCACCGCGCCATGAGCGCCATCGCCGCCCACTACCGGGCGCACACCAAGACGAAGACGGGCATCTGGCGTGATCTCGCCGTGCGCAAGCGCAAGACGGAAGTCGACGGCCAGCTCGGCGTGCTCGCGCGCAAGGGCGAGTCACTGGGCGTGGCCATGCCGCTGACGCGCGGCCTCGCCGGAATCATCCGGAGACCTCGAAGAGGGCCGCCGCCGGATGGACTGGAAGAATTTCGAACCGCTCGTGGCGCTGATGAAGCCCTGACGACAAAGGAGATCCGCCCATGACCAAGAGTTCCACCGCGCTCCGCCCCGTGCTCGCGGCGGCCCTGGCGGCGACGATCGTCCTCGCCTCCATGGGTCCGGCGGAAGCCCAGAAGCGCGGGGGCACCCTCACCATCGTGCGCCCCACCGATCCCGTCTCCCTCGACCCGCAGCTCGAGACGACGGCGCCCGGAGCCTGGGTCTACTTCAACATGCTCGAGTCGCTCCTCACCATGGACGACAAGATGCAGATCCGGCCCGCCCTCGCCACGGGCTACGAGGTGCTGTCGCCCACCAAGGTGCGCTTCAAGCTGCGGCCCGGCGTCAAGTTCCACGACGGGACGCCCTTCAACGCGGCGGCGGTGAAGTTCACCTTCGACCGCGCGCTGCGAGGCACCCCGCCCGCCCGCTGGGCCAGTCTCGCCGGCTCCCTGAGCGGAGCGGAGGTGGTGGACGACCTCACCGTGGACGTCACCACGCGCGAGCCGTACGGGCCCATCCTTCGCACCATCGCCATGTACTGCACGGGCATCGTGTCGCCCACCGCGGTGCAGAAGATGGGCGAGGGCTTCAGCCGCGCCCCGTGGGCACCGGGCCCTTCAAGTTCGTGGAGTGGAAGACCAACACCCACGTCATCCTCGAGCGGAATCCCGACTACTGGGGTGACAAGGCCCCGCTCGACCGCGTGATCTTCAAGGTGGTCCCGGAGGAAGGCGCGCGCATGATCGCGCTCCAGACGGGCGACGCGGACATGGTGCTGCTGCCCGCGCCCGCCCAGCTCCCGCGCTGAGCCGCGATCCCAAGTACGCGATCCACGAGGTGGTGGGCGGGCGCGTGGTCTTCGCGGGCATGAACGCGGCCACGCCGCCGCTCGACGACGTCCGGGTGCGCACGGCCCTGCTCCACGCCGTGGACCGCAAGGCCATCCTCGACAATATCCTCGAGGGCTCGGCGGTGCCCGCGCGCGGCGTGCTCGCTCCCAGCGTCTTCGGCTTCAAGGACATGCAGCTCGACCGCCTCTATCCCTTCGATCGCGCGAAGGCCAAGGCCCTCCTCGCCCAGGCGGGCTGGACGCCCGGGCCCGACGGCGTGCTGCAGAAGGGCGGACAGCGGCTCTCGCTGTCGTGGCTGGCCGCGCGCGGCGCTATCCGAAGGACGGCGAGATCACCGAGGCGATCCAGGCCATGTTCAAGGACGTGGGGGTGGAGACCAAGGTGCAGTTCCTCGAGTGGGCGACCGTCTTCACCCAGTTCCGCTCGGCCAGCTTCAACCACCAGATGTTCACCCTGGGGTGGGTCACCTCCAACGCCGACGCGGACTATTCGCTCTACGCGCTCTTTCACTCCAAGCAGGTGCCGCCCACGGGCTGGAACACCTCGCGCTACGCCAACCCCGAAGGTGGACGTGCTGGTCGAGCAGGCGCGCCGGAGCATGAACCAGACCGAGCGCGAGAAGCTCTACGGGGAGACGCAGGACATCCTCGCCAAGGAGATGGTGTGGATCCCCGTGTACAACACCAAGGAGATCGTGGTCACGCGCGCGAACGTGAAGGGCTTCACCGTGCATCCCGTCGAGTACAACCTCTGGCTCGGGAAAGGTCTGGCTCGACAAGTAGCGCGGCGGGCCGTGACGCCTCCGAGCCGCGGCCGTGCTGATCTTCGTCGCGCGGCGGCTGCTCCTCGCCGTGCCCGTCCTGCTCGGCGTGGTGTTCGTGGTGATGCTCACGGTCGAGCTCATTCCCGGCGACGCCGTCGCCCTCATGCTCGGCGAGCACGCCACCCCGGAGGCGGTGGCCAAGCTCCGCGACTTACCTCGGCCTCGACAAGCCGCTCCTCGTCCGCTACGTGGGCTATGTCGGCCGGGTGGCCCGCGGCGATCTCGGGCGCTCCATCCAGCAGAACCGTCCCGTGGTCGACGAGCTCGCCGATGCGTGGCCGGCCACCCTCGAGCTGACCATGGCTGCCCTCGCCATCGCGGCGGCGGCCGGCATCGCGGCCGGCGTCGTCTCCGCGGTGTGGCCGAACTCGCTCTTCGACGCCGTCGCCCGTGTGGGCTCGCTCTTCGGGCTGTCCATGCCCGTGTTCTGGACGGGCCTCGTGCTCATCGTGGTGTTCGCGCTGTGGCTGCCCTGGCTGCCCGTGGGAGGCATGGGCTCGCCCTCCCATCTCGTGCTCCCCGCGGTGACCCTGGCCCTGCCCTCGCTCGCCATGGTGGCGCGCATGACGCGCTCGAGCGTGCTCGAAGTGCTGCGCGAGGACTACGTGCGCACGGCCCGCGCCAAGGGCGTGGCGGAGCGGCTGGTGGTGGCCAAGCACGCGCTCCGCAACGCGGCCATTCCCATCCTGACCTTGCTCGGGCTCCAGGCGGGCCAGCTCATGGGCGGGGCCGTGCTCACGGAGACCGTCTTTTCCTGGCCGGGGCTGGGGCGCCTGATGGTCAAGGCGATCTTCGCCCGCGACTACGTGCTCCTGCAGGGCGCCGTGCTCATATTCGCCCTCGCCTTCGTCCTCATCAATCTCGCGGTGGATCTCGCCTACGGCGCGCTCGACCCGCGCATCGCGCGCCAGGGCTAGCGACGTGACATCGACCAGAAACTCCTGCCACCCTCTCCGCGGATACCTGGCAGCGCTTTCGCCGCAATCGCTTCGCCCTCGCCGGGCTGGTGGTGGTGATGCTGCTCGCGGTGGCGGCGGCGGGCGCGCCGTGGCTCGCCCCGTCGATCCCGCCAAGCAGAGCCTCATCGAGAAGCGCGTGCGTCCCGGCGAGAAGTTCCTCCTCGGCGCCGACGAGTTCGGTCGCGACATCCTCTCGCGCATCATCTACGGCAGCCGGGTGGCCCTGCTCGTCGGGCTGCTCTCCGTGGCCATCGCGCTGGGGCTGGGCCTGGTTCTCGGCTGCCTCGCCGGCTTCGCCGGGGGTGGCTCGACGTGCTGATCATGCGCGGAGTGGAGATCCTCCTCGCCTTTCCGTATCTGCTCCTCGCTATCGCGGTGGTGTCCGCGCTCGGGCCCGGCGTGCTCAACACCACCATTGCCGTCGGGATCTGGGGCACGCCCACGGTGATCCGTCTCGTGCGCGGGGCCGTGCTCACGGCCCGGGAAAGCGAGTACGTGAGCGCGGCGCGGGCCCTCGGCGCCACCTCGGGCCGCGTCCTCACGTATCACGTGCTGCGGAACATTCTCCCCACCGTCATCGTCTACTCGACCCTCTTCATGGCCAATGCCATCCTCGTGGAGGCCGCCCTGTCCTTTCTCGGCCTCGGCGTTCCGCCTCCCACACCGTCGTGGGGGCTCGATGGTCTCGAGCGGCCGGGATTTTCTCCTCGTGGCGCCGCACATCGCGACCATACCGGGCCTCGCCATCATGGTCGCCGTGCTCGGCTTCAATCTCCTCGGCGACGGCCTGCGCGACGCGCTCGACCCGCGACTGCGCGGACAGGTCTAGCCGGCGCGCGCCTCAGCGCACCCGGACGAGCTTCTGCAGGCTGCGCAGGCCGGGGAGGGGGCTGGCCCTTGTAGCGGTTGCCCCAGTTGGTGAACGACACCTCGCCCACGTAGATGTCGCCGCGCGAGTCGACGGCGAGTCCGTGGGGCGAGACGAACTGGCCCGGCTCGAGCCCGGCCGGGCGATGGCCGAGGCGCGCCAGCATCTCGCCCTTGGCGCTGTAGATGCTCACGCGCGGGCCGATGTTGGGCATGTCGTAGTTCACCCCGAGGCCGCCCCCGATCTCCCCGACGTAGAAGCGCCGCTCGGCCCGCGCTCCAGATGGAGGCCCGAGGGACGGTGCATGTTGTTCCACTGGGTCTCGTACTTGCCGCGACCGTCGAAGACCTGGACGCGATGGTTCTCGCGGTCGGCCACGTAGACCCAGCCATCGGCATCGCAGCAGATATTGTGCGGAATGTTGAACTGGCCCGGGTCGGTCCCCGGCTCGCCCCACGAGAGAAGCAGCGTGCCGTCGGGGGCGAACTTGTGCACTCGCGCGTTGCCGTAGCCGTCGGACACGTAGAGGTCGCCCTGCGGCGACAGCGCGGTGTGGGTGCAGCGGTGGAAGGGCTCGCCGCTCATGTAGGCGGCGGGAGCCCCGGGAAGGCCGATGGTCTGTAAGACCCGGCCGTCGAGAGTGCAGTGGCGCACGGTGTGATCGCCGTCGTCGGTGAGCCAGAGGGTGTCGTCGGGGCCCATGTGCACGCCGTGGGCGCGGTGAAAGACGCCTTCACCCCACGAGCGCAGGAAGTTTCCCTCACGGTCGAGCACCACCATGGGGTGGCGGCCGCGATTGAACGCGTACACGCGATCCTGCGCGTCCACGCCCACCGCGGCCACGTCGGCGTTGAACTCCTGGCCCGGCGGCAGCTTGGCCCAGGTGTCGTCGATCTCGTAGCGATATGCGCCCGTGCCCAGGATCTCCGGCATCGTCGTCACGCCTCCTTTGACCTATCGCCCGTCCACTCCGTGGGCTAAGATACGCCGCGTTCTCGAGGCTCGTGACCCCGAACAAGGAGGATGCCATGCATCGCCGTCATCTCGCTCTGGGGATTGCCCTCGCAGTTTCGCTCGCGGTGACCGGCTGCGCCGGCAAGGTGCGCCTCGCCTCGAGCAGGTCGTGCCAGGCTCACGGGGGCACCTACGATGCGCTCGGCCCGGGCCTGCAGCTTCGAGCGCTCATCGAAGAATGCCTCGGCCATCTGCCAGGACCAGGGCGGCTACTACGATCCGAGCGCGGACTTACTGCGAGCTGGGTCGCGACTAGCCGGGGACGGCGGGAGCCGCCCGAAGCACCGCTCGGGCGGCCCGCCCCTCGCGTCTGAGATTCCCCTCCGCCCGCCTTACTTGCGCGGAGGCCTTGCGCGCGACTCCCGTTCGTACCGCGGCCTCCGCCACCGCCGCTGCCACCGTGGGCACCACGCGCGGATCGAACATGGACGGCGTGATGTACTCTTCGCTCAGCTCGGCGTCGCCCACGATGCCCGCGAGGGCGTGGGCGGCGGCCAGCTTCATCTCGTCGTTGACGCTCCGGGCGCGCACGTCGAGCATGCCGCGGAAGAAGCCGGGGAAGCAGCAGGAGTTGTTGATCTGGTTCGGATAGTCGGAGCGGCCGGTGGCCATCACGCGGACGTGGGGGCCGGCTTCCTCCGGCATGATCTCGGGCGTGGGATTGGCCATGGCGAAGACGATGGGATCCCGGTTCATGGTCTGGATGTCCTTGAGGAGACCACGCCGGGGCCGGAGAGCCCCACGAAGATGTCGGCGCCCTTGAGGGCGTCGCCCGCCGAGCCGCGCAGCCCTTCCTGATTGGTGTGCTCGGCGAACCATTGCTTCATCGAGTTCATGTTGTCGGTGCGCCCGCGATAGATGGTGCCCGCCCGGTCACAGCCCACGATGTGGCGCGCGCCCTCCAGCATGAGGAGCTTGGCGGTGGCGATGCCGGAGGCGCCCGCTCCCGTGAAGACGATGCGCACGTCGGCGAGCTTCTTGCCCACCACCTTGAGAGCGTTGATGAGGGCGGCGAGGACCACCACCGCCGTGCCGTGCTGGTCGTCGTGGAACACGGGGATGTCGAGCTCGCGCTGGAGGCGCTCCTCGATCTCGAAGCAGCGCGGGGCCGAGATGTCTTCGAGATTGATGCCGCCGAAGACGGGGGCGATGGCCTTCACGATCATCACGATCTCGTCCACGCTCTTGGTGTTGAGGCAGAGGGGAAGGCATCGACCCCCGCGAATGACTTGAAGATGAGGGCCTTGCCTTCCATGACGGGCTGGGCCCCGTTGGGCCCGATATCACCCAGCCCGAGCACGGCCGAGCCGTCCGAGACCACGGCCACCGTGTTCTGCTTGATGGTCAGGGTGTAGGCCTTCTCCGGATCGTGATGGATGGCCATGCACACCCGGGCCACTCCCGGCGTATAGGCCATGGACAGATCGTCACGCGTCTTGACGGCGATGCGGCCATTGACCTCGATCTTGCCGCCCAGGTGCATGAGGAAGGTGCGGTCGGAGACGTGCACCACGGTGACGCCCTCGATGCCGCGGAGGCGCTCGGTGATGCGCTGGCCGTGCGCCTCGTCGCTGGCCTTGAAGGAGATGTCGCGGGTCATCTCGCGCCCCGCCTCGACGATGTCGATGCCGCCGATGTCGCCGCCCTCCGCGCCGATGGCGGAGGTGACCTTCCCGAGCATGCCGGGAGAGTTGACGATGCGGACGCGAACGGTGAGGCTGTAGCTGGCTACCGGCGCATTGCTCATGAGGGCCTCCAGGCGTGAGCCGTGGGAGTGGACGCTGCGCGTCAGGACAGGACGAATCGCGCCTGAGGATAGTCCCGCCGGCGCTTCGGGGCAAGCATCTTCGGCGAGCCGGCGCGGAGGCGAGGGCACGTTGCCAGGCTGCCGCCCTCGGCGGTACACTGCTCGCAGATGCGCGCCGCCGCCCTTTGCCGTCCTCATGCTCCTCGCCGCCGCGGTCCCCGCGGTGGCGCAGACCGCCCAGATCGTCATCTCCCAGCCCGCCGAGGCGACCACCATGGACCCCGGGCGGTCGACCCAGGTCCTGACCGTCAACTACTTCGTGAACATGTACGACACCCTCACGCGCTGGGACGCCGCGCTCCAGCTCACGCCCGGGCTGGCCACGTCCTGGAAGACGGTCAACGAGACAACGTGGGAATTCGCCCTGCGCCCCAACGTGAAGTTCCACGACGGGAGCCCCTTCACCGCCGAAGACGTCAAGGCGACCCTCGAGCGCAACATGCAGCCGGGCAAGACCGTGGTCACGCCCGGCTTCACCACGATCGAAGCGGTGCAGGTGACGGGCCCGCTTACCATCCGCATCCTCACCAAGAAGCCCGATCCCTTGGTCGCCGTGCGCATGGCCCAGATGGGCTCGCAGATCCTGCCCGCCCGGCTGACCACCGACGACGGCGTCAGGGAGCTGGCTCGCCGCCCCGTGGGCACCGGCGCCTATCGCTTCGTGGAATGGGTCAAGGACGAGCGGCTCGTCATGCAGGCCAATCACGACTGGTGGGGATGGGGCGGCAAGACTCCCGGCGTGGAGCGCGCGATCTGGAAGCCCATTCCTGACGACTTTCCACGCATCATCGCCCTCGAGAAGGGCGACGTCGACATCATCACCAACGTGCCGCCCGACCGGATGAAGGGCATCGAGGACGGGAAGGGCACGCGTCTCGTCACCGTGCCCTCGTCGCGCTATGTCGCGCTGTCCATCAACTCCACCCAGCCCCCGCTCTCCGACAAGCGCGTGCGCCAGGCCCTCGCCTACGCGCTCGACGTCCCCGCGCTCATCCGGAATCTCTACGCGGGCATGGGCAAGCCCTATGGCGGCGGGCTCGCCGATACCGACTTCGGCTATAACCCGGCCCTCAAGCCGTATCCCTACGATCCCGCCAAGGCGCGCGCGCTCCTCGCCCAGGCCGGCTTCCCCAACGGGATCGACGTCACCATCTACTTCGGCAACGGCACCATGGTCAACGACAAGGCGCTCATGGAGGCCATCGGCGACATGTGGAGCAAGGTGGGGATCCGGGCCAAGCTCGAGATGATGGAGATGGGAGCCCGCCAGCGCATGAACAACGAGCGTGCGGTGCCGCCGTCCGGGCTCTTCCTCGGCAATCCGCAGTCCACCTTGCTCGACGCCGACGGGAGCCTGTGGCGCATCTTCCACCCACGGGGTTCAACGGAAAGTACTGGGTGGGGAGCCAGCCCGGCCACCGCTTCTACGAGCTCATGGAGCAGGCGCGCTACACCCTGGATCCCAAGAAGCGCAAGGCATTCTACGCCGAGGCCACCGCCATCTTTCACGAGGAGAAGCCCTCGGTCGAGCTGTTCCAGGAAGTCGTGGTGTACGGCACCAGCCGCCGTGTCTCGTTCAAGCCCCGCGCCGATTTCCGGCTCATCGTGTCGGAGATGACGCTCGCTCGCTAGCCTCGCCGGTCCACTTCACTCAGGAGAGACCATGGCCCACCGTGGAATGAAGTACGGCATCTTCCTCGCGCCCTTTCACCGTGTCGGCGAGAATCCCACCCTCGCCATCGATCGCGACATGGAGCTGATCGAATGGCTCGACTACCTGGGCTATGACGAGGTGTGGATCGGCGAGCATCACTCGGCGGGGTGGGAGCTGATCGCCTCCCCGAGATCATGATCGCCGCCGCCGCCCAGCGCACGCGCCACATCATGCTGGGATCGGGCGTGACCAGCCTGCCCTATCACCATCCTTTCCTCGTCGCCCAGCGGTTCGTCCAGCTCGATCACCTGACGCGAGGGCGCGCCATGCTCGGCTGCGGTCCCGGCGCCCTCGTCTCCGACGCCTACATGATGGGGATCGAGGCGTCCACCCAGCGGCAGCGCATGGACGAGGCGCTGGACGCCATCATGGCCCTCCTGCGCTGCGACGAGCCGGTGACCATGAAGACGGACTGGTTCGAGCTCCGCGACGCGCGGCTGCATCTCGCTCCGTACTCGGACCCCTGCTTCCCCATCTCGGTGGCCAGCGTCATGACCCCCGCGGGCATGATGAGCGCGGGCAAGCACGGGCTCGGCGTGCTCTCCCTGGGCGCGGGGCTGCCCGGCGGCCCCGAGGCCATCGCCGAGCACTGGCGCATCGCCGAGGAGACCGCGGCCAAGCACGGCACGGCCATGGACCGCGGGAAGTGGCGGCTCGTCGTCAATTGTCACGTGGCCGACGACGACGAGCTGGCCCTCCGCCAGGTGCATGCGGGGAGCGCCACGAGACGGTGACGTACTTCGAAGAGACGCTGGGCCGGCCGCCCGGTCGCGCCGACGATCCCATCCGCGAGGGCGTCAAGGCCGGCACCACCCTCGTGGGCACCCCCGACACGGTGAGCAAGGGCATCGAGCGGCTGATCAACCTCTCCGCGGGTGGATTCGGGGGCTGCTCTTCCGCGCCAACGAGTGGGCGAGCCGCGAGGACACCCTCAAGAGCTACGAGCTCTTCGCGCGCTACGTGATGCCGCGCTTCCAGGGCTCGCTCGACACCGTGGCCGGGTCCAACGAGTGGTGCCGCTCCAATCGCAAGACGATCTTCGGGCCCAACGTGGCGGCGATTCGCAAGGCCTTCACCGACGCGGGCAAGGCCGTGCCCGAGGGGTTCATGGCGCGCACCCCCGGCGCCGCCGACGTGGCGCCTCCTGCCGGACGGAGCGTGATCGGCGGACGGAGCGTGATCGGCGGACGCTGGTTTCTCTGGCTGACCGGCGCGGCCCTCGTGATACTCGCCACGGGGGCCGCGCAGGCCGCGGGGAGTGAGGGCGGCCACGCCGATCCCTTCGCCCCCATCCTCCTGGAGCTGGCCGGGGTCGGCCTCGCCGCGGCCGTCGGCCGGCGGGCGGCCGGCCTCGTGGGCCAGCCCGCGGTGCTGGGCGAGCTCGTCATCGGTGTGGTCATCGGCAATGTCGGCTACTGGCTCGGCGCCCCCTGTTCGTTCTCCTCATGCACTTCGACGAGGTGGTGAAGATCGTGGCGCTGGCCTGGAACTCTCCGCTCTCCGTCACGGAGGCGGCGGCGAAGGTCCTGCCCGCCGACGCCCTCGGTCCCGGAACGGTGGGCGCGCGCGTGGTGGCCGCCCTCAGTGGTGACGAGGGAGGCCGCTGGGTTCTCATGACCCTGGTCGTGTGGCTGCTCTCGAATCTCGGGGTGACGCTGCTCCTCTTCATGGTGGGCATGGAGTCGAGCGTCGAGGAGCTGGTGGGGGTCGGCGCGCGGGCGCTCGTGGTGGCGGTCATCGGCGTCGTGGCCCCGTTCGCCCTGGGCTACCTGGCCACGTCGATCCTCCTCCCCGCCGCGCCGACCGCCGTGCATCTCTTCGTGGGCGCCACCCTCTCCGCGACCAGCGTGGGCATCACCGCGCGCGTCTTCCAGGACCTCCGGCGGCTTCAGTCCGCGGAGGCCAGGCTCATCCTGTCCGCCGCCGTCATCGACGACGTGCTCGCGCTGATCGTGCTCGCGGTGGTGGCGGGCGTGGTGGCTACGGGAGGGATTCACCTGGGCGAAGTCGCGCGGATCACTCTCCTGTCCGCGGCCTTCATGGCCATCGTGATCTTTTTCGGCGATCGCATCGCGCGCCGGCTCGCCATCGTCTTCCGCCGGCTCGAGCCGATCCAGACGCGGCTTCTCTTCGCCCTCACCCTGGCCTTCCTGATGGGGTGGCTGGCCAACCTCATCGGGCTCGCCACCATCGTGGGTGCGTTCGCGGCGGGGCTCATCGTGAGCGACACGCATTTTCCCGCGCGCGAAGAGAGCCACGCCCCGGGGAGACCGTGCACGCGCTGGTCGCTCCCCTCGAGCAGGTCTTAGCTCCTGTCTTCTTTCTCCTCATGGGCATGCAGGTCAATCTCTCCACCTTCGCGAGGCCGGGCGCCCTCGGCATGGCCGCGAGCCTCACCGTGGCGGCGGTGGCCGGCAAGATCATCTGCGGGCTCGCGGCGGGGAAGACGGACCGCCTCTCGGTGGGGCTGGGCATGGTGCCCCGCGGCGAGGTAGGGCTGATCTTCGCGAGCGTGGGGAAGGGGCTGGGCGTGATCGACGACGCGCTCTTCTCGGCCGTGGTCATCATGGTCATGGTGACGACCATGATGACGCCCATCGCGCTGAAGTGGTCGCTCGGCCGCTCGCCGGCCCCGGCGACCGCCGGCTAGCGCAGGCCGCCGAGAAGGTCGCTCGCCTCGCGCTGCCCCGGATTGAGCTGGAGGGCCCGGCCGAGGGCGCCCGCGAGCGTCGGAGCGATAGCCGGCGGCGAGGAGCGCCTTGCCGAGGGTGAGATAGCCCGCGGAGTTCCCGGCTCCTGGTGGACATACTCCTGGAGGAGCGCCACCGCGCTCTTCGCCTGCCCCTGATGGAGCGCCTGGGTGCCGCTGTCGAGGAGCGCCTGGAGGAGAGCCTCGCGCAGCGCGCCGCTTCTGTCCCGCTCGAATCCGCGCGTGAAGGCGGCGAGGGCGTCCGCGTAGCGGCCTTCGCCCGTATAGGCCTGGGCCACCCCGAGAAACCCGTGGGCATCGTTGGGATGAAGACTGAGGTAGTCCGTGAAGTCGGCGAGGGCCAGGGTGAATCGTGCCGTGCGCAGCGCCTCGGTGCCGCCGGCGAGCAGCGCCTCGGAGAAAGCCTGCAGCACGTCCTCGCCGCCCGGCTCGGCCTGGTAGGCGATGCGCGCATTGGTGACGGCGAGGGTAAAGTTGCCCTTGGCCATGTAGCAGCGGGCGAGGGCGACGTAGGCGGGCCAGCGCGTGCTGTCGAGCTCGATGACCCGCTCGAGCTTCGGGATGGCTTCGTCGTACTGCTTGGCGAGGTAGAGCTTCTGCCCGTCCTTCATCAGGGTGTCGGGCGTTTCCTTGACGGCCACCCCGGCGCAGCCCGCGGCCAGCGAGGTCATGAGAAGACACGCCACCATGGTCATTCCCCGTCCGCGTCGTCCCCGCATGTCACCCTCCTTGAAGTCGAAGCTTTCCCCTCTGACGCGATTTCCGCCGGGTATTCGGCCGGCCCCGCTCCTCAGGCGCTGGTGGCAAGCCCCACGGGGCAGCTCACGCCCGTGCCGCCGCTCCCGCAGTAGCCCCACGGGTTCTTCGCGAGGTACTGCTGGTGATAGTCCTCGGCGTAGTAGAAGTCGGGAGCCTCGCGGATCTCCGTGGTGATGGCCTTGTAGCCGGCCTTGCTCAGCACGCGCTGATACGCCTCCTTCGAGGCGAGGGCGGCCTTGAGCTGCGCGTCGCCGTAGGTGTAGATGGCGGAGCGGTACTGCGTGCCCACGTCGTTGCCCTGCCGCATACCCTGCGTCGGGTCGTGGCCCTCCCAGAAGTGGCGGAGGAGCGTCTCGTACGATACGGCCCTGGGATCGAAGACCACGCGCACCACCTCGGTGTGCCCGGTCATGCCGCTACACACTTCCTCATAGGTCGGATTGGGGTGAAGCCGCCCGCGTAGCCGACGGAGGTGGAATACACTCCCGGCACCTGCCAGAAGACACGCTCCTCGCCCCAGAAGCAGCCCATGCCGAAGAGGGCGAGCTCCGTTCCCTCGGGGAAGGGAGGGCTGAGGCGCGCACCGCTCACGAAGTGCTTCTCGGGCACCGGCATGGCTGGTCTGGCGTCCGGGCAGCGCGTCGTCCTTGGCGATCATCGAGACCTTGTGGAGACCGAACATGATTACCTCCTGGGGTCGGGGAATGGGCTACTGAACGACTTTCTTGTCGCGGAGCTCGCGAATCCTGTCCGAGGCCATTCCGCACTCGGCGAGGATGGCATCGGTGTGCTCGCCCCTGAGCGGCGCGGCGCGACGACCCCGGGCTCATCCGCGAGAAGCGGAGCGGCGTGCCGACCACGGGAATCTCGCCGAGCTTGGGATGGGTCACCTTCTGCACGATGCCGCGCTCGATCGTCTGCGGGTCGTTCATCACCTGATCCACCGTGTGCACGGGGTGGCGGGCACGTCCGCCTCGCCGAGAAGCTTGAGGAGGGGCTCGCGCTCCCGCTCCCCGATCACGCGCTCGAGGAGGGCTTCCAGCTCGACGCGGTTCTTGACCCGCTGCTCGTTCACGGCGAAGCGCGGATCGGTGGCGAGGTCGCCCAGCTCGAGGGCGCCCGCCAGCTTCTGCCAGAAGCGGTCGTTGGCGGCGGCGATGAAGATCCACTGCCCGTCCTTGCACTTGAAGTTGCGATAGGGCGAGAGCGAGGGATGCCCGGAGCCGAGGGCCTTGGGGATGGCGCCGGTGAGGAGATAGCCCTCGGCATGGAAGGCGAGGAGACTCACCGCCGTCTCGAGGAGCGAGCCGTCCACGCGCTGGCCGAGGCCGGTCTTCTCGCGCTGGATGACCGCCGCGCACACCCGAGCGCGCACAGCATGCCCGTGGAGAGATCGAGAAAGGACACGCCGGCGCGCACGGGCTGGCCCCCGGCTCGCCGGTGATGGACATGATGCCGGAGAAGGCCTGCATGAGCGCTTCGTAGCCCGGGGAGTCCTTGCGGGGGCCCGGTGCGGCCGAAGGCGGAGACGGAGCAGTAGATCGAGCCGCGGGTTGATCGCGGCCAGCGTCTCGTAGCCGAGGCCGAAGCTCTCCATCGTTCCCGTGCGGAAGTTCTCGACGAGCACGTCGGCCGAGCTCACGAGCGCCTTCACCACCTCCACCGCCTCCGCCGCCTTGAGATCGAGCTGCATGCCGCGCTTGTTGCGGTTGAAGAGGAGGTAGGCGGCGGCCTCGCCGTCCTTGTGAGGCGGCCACGTGCGCGACTCGTCGCCGCCCCCGGGGTCCTCGACCTTGATGACGTCGGCGCCGAGGTCGGCCGAGGAGGGCCCGCACCATGGGCCGGCGATGACACGCGAGAGATCGATGACACGGATACCGTCGAGGGCGAGCGGGAAGGTGGTCATGGGGGTACTATACCGCGCCTCGTGTTACACTCCAGCCGCTCCAGAAATTTTCTGACCGCAGCGAATGTTGAACGACGAAAGGAGAGTGTGATGAGGCGAGCATGGGTCTGGGTGGTCGTGGTGGGGCTCGTGTGCGTGAGCGGAATCGCGGCCGCGGCCGACAAGCCGTCGGGCACCGTCACCATGGAGAGCACGTCGGTGGCCCTCGGGGTGGGCGTGAACTGGGGTGACGGCAAGCTCAGCTACAAGGGCAAGACGTACACCTTCTCCGTGAAGGGCCTCAGCGTGTTGGACCTGGGCGTCTCCAAGGTCACCGCCCGCGGCAAGGTCTACCACCTCGCCAAGGTCGCGGACTTCTCCGGCACCTACGCGGCGGCCGAGGCGGGAGCGGCGGTGGGCGGCGGCATGGCCGTAATCGCCCTCAAGAATCAGAATGGCGTGGTGCTGGAGCTGTCGAGCACGCAGACGGGCGTCAAGCTCACGGCGGCCGGCGAGGGAATCGAGATCAAGATCAAGTAGTCCGTCATGGTGGAAGGCGGGGAAGGCCGCTTCTATGCGCGCGTGTTCGGAGTGGTGGCGGGGAGCCTGCTCGCCCTCGCCCTCTTCAGTATCCTCCGGCCTTTTCTCGGCGCGATTCTGTGGGCCGGCCTCCTCGCCTTTCTCCTCGCCCCGCTCAACCGCCTCCTCACGCAAGAGCTCGGCGGGCGCCCGGGGCTCGCCGCCTTCCTCCTGACCCTGGCCGGAGCGCTCTTCGTCCTCGTGCCCGCCGTGGTCACGGCGATGATCTTTGCCGGCCAGGCCACCGAGCTCCCTGAGGATGCTCGAGCGGCTGGCCGAGCAGTATCGCATCCATCAGCCGAGCGATCTCCTGCAGGTGCCCGCCCTCGACCAGTTCTTCCAATGGCTGGCCAGGTTCGTGCCGGTGCCGCCCGAGCGCATTCGCGACTGGGCCTTCGACGGTGGGAGGTCGCTCCTCACCCTCCTCCTCGACTCCAGCGGCACCTTCTTCGCCGAGGTGCTGGGCGTGGTGGTGGAAGTCGGCCTCACCCTGTTCCTGCTCTTCTTCTTCCTGCGCGACGGCGAGTGAGGCGACCGCGCGCGCGCGTGCGCCTCATCCCCATGAGTCCCGACCGCAAGGCCGATCTCGTGGGCCAGGTCTCCGCGGTGACCCGCGCGGTGGCCCTGGGTACGCTCGCTCACCGCGCTGGTGCAGGGGACCCTGGTGGGCCTGAGCTTCGCCTTCACCGGACTGTCCTCGCCCGTGGTCTTCGGCGTGCTCGCCTCGCTGGCCGCCCTCGTGCCGCTCGTCGGCTCGTCCCTGGTGTGGGTCCCCGCCGCCATCATGCTCGTGGTGCAGGGACGCGTGGGCGCCGCCGCCTTCCTCGCCTTCTGGGGCATGGTGGTCGTGTCGCTCGTCGACAACATCGTTCGCCCCCTCGTGGTCACCGGCCGCGCCCAGATCTCCACCCTGCCTGTGCTCCTCGGTCTCATGGGCGGTCTCGCCACCTTCGGCGCCATCGGCATCGTCCTCGGCCCCGTGGTGATCGCGCTGGCTCTCGCCCTCCTGCGCTTCATCGAAGAAGAGCGCCCGGTCTGAGCCCCGCTTCCCGTCGAAGAGCGGCGCCGCCCCGCCGCCCCACGGCGCCGGCGGCTCCTGTGGGCGGGCCTCGTCGCGGTGGCGCTGCTCGCGGTCGCCCTTCCCCTGGGATGGAAGCTGCTCGTACCGCCATCGTCGTACCCGCGGGGAGGAGGCCGGGCGGTCGCCTATGTCGCCGACAGCTCGTGCGCGGAGTGTCACGGCACGGAGTCACGCGATTGGCAGGGATCGCATCACCAGCGCGCGATGCAGCCCGCCACCGCGGGCACCGTGCTCGGCGATTTCCGTGACGCCACCTTCAGCCAGCACGGCGTCGCCTCGCGCTTCTTCTCGCGCGACGGCAAGTTCTTCGTCCACACCGAAGGCGGAGACGGCAAGCTGGCCGACTTCGAGATCAAGTACACCTTCAGGGTGGCCCCTCTCCAGCAGTACTTCGTGGAGTTTCCCGGGGGCGGCTCCAGAGCCTGACCATCGCCTGGGACGTGGGCAAGAAGCGCTGGTTCTCGCTGTACCCGGGAGAGAGGATCGCCCCGGATGATCCCTTGCACTGGACGGGGCGCTTCCAGAACGCGAACCTGATGTGCGCGGAGTGCCACACCACGGATTTCCAGAAGGGCTACGATGCGGCCGCCGACACGTACCGGAGCGCCTGGAAGGAGATCGACGTGGGCTGCCAATCCTGCCACGGCCCGGGCGGCGACCACGTCACCTGGGCGCGCGCGGGAGGACGCGGCGCGGCCACCGGCCTCGTGGTGGGCTTCAAGAGCAACGACTCACGCTACGAGGTGGATGCGTGCGCGTCCTGCCACTCGCGCCGGGCCCGCGTGGCGGCCGGCGAGCACCCCGGTCGTCCCCTCTACGATACGTTCAGGCCCGAGGCGCTGCGCGCCGGCCTCTACCATGCCGACGGGCAGCAGCTCGACGAGGTGTACGAGTACGGCTCCTTCCGCCAGAGCAAGATGTATCAGCGCGGGGTGCGCTGCACCGACTGCCACAACCCGCATAGTGGCAAGATCAGGGCCGAGGGCAACGCGGTGTGCGCCCAGTGTCACCGGCCCGAGGCGAACCCGCGCTTTCCCAGCCTCGCCCACAAGGTCTACGACGCGCCCGTCCATCACTTCCACAAGGCCGGCTCGCCCGGCGCTCAGTGCGTCAGCTGCCACATGCCCACGCGGGACTACATGATCGTGGACGCGCGGCGGGATCACACCCTGCGGCCGCCCCGGCCCGACCTCTCCGTCAAGATCGGGACGCCGAATGCCTGCACGGGCTGCCACCGCGATCGCCCTGCCGAATGGGCGGCCGCGACCATCGTGAAATGGTACGGCCCGGAGCAGCCGAAGGGACTCAGTGGCCGCTCGCCGTGCGCGGCGGGGCGGGCGGGGAGCCGTGACGCCGCGCCCGCCCTCATGGCGGTGGCCGGTGATCGTGACGTTCCCGCCATCGTGCGCGCCACCGCCCTCGGCCTGCTCAGAGGCTATGGATCCCAGGCCACCGACGCCCTCATCGCTGCCCTGGGAGACATGGACCCGCGGTGCGCGTCGCCGCGGTGGCCGCCCTCGAGACCGCCCCTCCGCCCGAGCGCCTGAGCGCGGTGGCGCCTCTGCTCGGGGACAAGCTGCGCGCGGTGCGCATCGAGGCGGCGCGCGTTCTCGCCTCGGTGCCCGCGGACCGCTTCGACGGGACGCAGCGCGTGGCCTTCGACGCGGCCATCGCCGAGTTCGTGGAGGCGCAGAACGCGATGGCCGACATGCCGGCCAGTCATCTCAACCTCGCCGTGCTCTACGCGAGCCAGGGCAAGCGCGATCTCGCGGAAGCCGAGTACCTGACGTCGCTCCGCATGGATCCGTACTTCGGCCCGGCGCGGGCCAACCTGGTCGCCCTCTACAACGCGGTGGGGCGAAACGCGGAAGCGGAGCAGGTGCTGCGCGAGGGCTCAGGCGCACACCCAACGAGGGGAGCTCTACTACTCCCTCGGCCTCCTCCTCGCGGAGGACAAGCGGCTCGCCGAGGCCGCGGATGCGCTGGCCACCGCCGCGCGGCTCATGCCCCGGCGGGCTCGCGTGCGGTACAACCTCGCCCTCGCCCTCGATCGGCTGAGCCGTGACCGCGAGGCCAGAGGCCTCGCTCCTCCAGGCGCTCCAGCTCGATCCGGGGGATGGCGACATCGTCTATGCGCTGGCCGCCTTCTACGTGCAGCGACAGCAGTGGAAGCGCGCGCTGCCCTTCGCGGAGCAGCTGGTGGCCATGTCGCCCGCCGATCCGCAGGCCCGCCAGCTCCTCGAGGCAATCAAACGCCAGCTCACGTCGTCAGGCTGAGCGACGGCCGGGATATCCGGAGGAGGACAATTCATGTCTTGGCTTTCGAACAGGCGGCGGTCCCTCGGGGTGGCGGTGCTCGCCCTGCTGTCGGCGGCCACCGTCGCGCTTCGCCGCGGATCAAGGCTTCGAGAGCTCGAAGGCCGCTGGCGCCGGGCCGATGGGGGCTACGTCCTCGACATCCGTAAGGTTCGCCCCGACGGCGCCATGGACGCCGCCTATCTCAATCCGCGGCCCATCAATGTCAGCAAGGCCCAGGCGACCCGGGACGGCGCGACGGTGCGGGTCTTCGTCGAGCTCCGCGCGCCGAATTACCCAGGAGCACCTACACGTTGACGTATGATTCCAAGCGCGACGAGCTCTACGGCGTCTACTACCAGGCCGTGGAGGGGCGAAGCTTCGATGTCGTGTTCGCGAGGATAAAGTGATGAACCGCCGGCAGCTCCTCCGGAGCGTTACGGCGGGCCTCGCGGGCATCCTCGCCTCGCGGCGGCCGCCCGCCCACGCCCAGACCACGCGGCTCCATCTCCTCTTCCGTGTGGACTTCATTCCCCAGGGCGAGGCCGAGCTCAAGCGCCAGCTCGCCGACTACGGCAAGCAGATGAAGATGGAAGTGACGCTCGAGACCATCAACGAGAACGACCTGCAGACGCGCATCACCGCGGCCATCCAGTCCGGCTCGGGCGCGGACATCGTCCAGATGCTCCACAACTGGCCGCACCTCTACGCTCCCGCTCTCGCCGACATGACCGACCTCGCCGACTGGAAGGAGCGCGACCAGGGAAGTTCTACGCGCAGTCGGAGGCGGCGGCGCGCGACGGCAGCCGCTGGCTGGGGCTGCCCCACTGCATCACCCCCGCCATGGTCAACTACCGCAAGTCGTGGTTCGCGGAGGTGGGCGCGGGCGAGCCGCCCAAGACACTGGACGAGTACCGAAAGATCGGCGCCCTCCTCAAGAAGAAGGGCCGGCCCTTCGGCCAGACCCTCGGCCACACCGTCAACGACGCGCCCACCTGGTCCTATCCGCTGACCTGGACCTTTGGCGGCGCGGAAACGGACAGGACGGGGACGAAGGTGACCTTGAACTCGAAGAACACCGTGGAGGCGGTCAAGTGGATGACCGCCTTCTGGAAGGAAGCGTGCGACGAGGGTGGTCTGGCCTGGGACGACACCACCAACAACCGCGCCTTTCACTCGGGCGAGATCTCGGCCACCCTGAACGGGGAGCATCTACATCCTGGCCAGGCGCCGTCCCGACATCAAGGACGAGAAAGGGCAGCCGCTCTGGCCCGACATCGGCCACTTCCGCTATCCCGATGGGCCGCACGGGCCCACCCCGACCTACCACGTGACGTATTCCACCACCATCATGAAGCAGTCGAAGAACGTGGCGGCGGCCAAGGAGCTCGTCAAGTGGCTCCACGCCAAGGAGCAGTACGCGCGCTGGTTCGAGCTCGAAGGCGGCTACGCCACGGGGGCCAACGCGGTCTGGGAAGGCAGCAAGATGTGGACGGAGGTGGACGAGGCGATGCGCCCGTTCAAGACCGCGGCCCGCGGCTCCGCGCCCTCGGCTACGCGGGGCCGCCCAGCGCCAAGGCCACGCTCGTCTACACCAAGTACGTCATCACCGACATGTACGCGAAGGCGGTGCAGGGGATGCCGCCGGAGGACGCCGTTCGCTGGGCGGAGGGCGAGCTCAAGCGCGTGTACGAGGGCTGAAGCGCCCACGCCTGTCCGGCGCGCTGTGTAGTATCCTCTGAGCGCCGTCACGGCCGCTCGTCTCTGTGCCCACGAATCGTTCAGGCCACGAATCGTTCAGGAGGTATGCGCATGCGCCACGTCACCGCGTTGGTCGCGGGAGTCGCTCGCTCTGGCCTTCGCCGAGTCCGCCCCGGCCCAGGATCTGCCCAAGGTCACCGTGGCCATGAGCGGGTGGACGGGCTTCGCCCCCTCTCCCTCGCCGAGAAGGCGGGGATCTTCAAGAAGAACGGGGTCGACGTGACCATCAAGTTCATTCCCCAGAAGGACCGGCACCTCGCCATCGCGTCGGGCGACGTGCAATGCGCGGCCACCACGGTGGAGACGTGGATCGTCTGGAACGCCAACGGCGTGGCGACCAAGCAGGTGCTGCAGCTCGACAAGTCCTACGGCGCGGACGGCATGGTGGTGCGCAACAACATCGCCAAGATCGCCGACCTCAAGGGGAAGACGGTGGCCGCCTCCGCTCCCGGCACCGCGCCCTACTTCACCCTGGCCTGGATGCTCAAGAAGAACGGCCTCACGGTCAAGGACGTGAAGGTGGCCACCCTCGAGCCCGCGGCGGCCGCCCAGGCCTTCATCGCGGGCCAGAACGACGCGGCCATGACCTATGAGCCGTATCTGTCCACGGTGCGCGACGAAGCCGGAGGCGGGAAGATCATCGCGACCACCCTCGATTATCCGATGGTGATGGATACCTTCGGCTGCACGCCGAAGTTCATCGCCGAGAATCCCAAGCTCGTCCAGGCCATGGTGGACAGCTACTTCGAGGCGGTGGACATGATCGCCAAGGAGCCCAAGAAGAGCTTCGAGATCATGGGGGCGGTGGTGAAGCAGACGGGCGAGCAGTTCGAGAAGTCGCAGTCCTACCTCCGCTGGCAGAACCGCGAGGCCAACCGCAAGTTCTTCGCGGGCGATATGCAGGCCTTCAGCAAGGAAGCGGCCGACCTCCTCCTCGAGCTCGGCATCATCAAGAGCGTGCCGGACGTCGCCTCCACCATCGACACGCGCTTCATCAAGTGAGGGCCGGATGAGCGGCGGACGGGTCCCGCGCTGAAGCCTCTCGTCCCCGTCGCGCGCCCGGCCCGCCTCGCCCTCGGGGTGGCCTTCTTCGTCGTTGTTCTTCCTCGTCTGGGGCGTGGCCACGCTCGGGCGGCTTCGTGAACCGGACCTTCCTCGCCGATCCGCTCTCCATGGTCGGGTCGGGCTGGACCCTGCTCGTGGTGCACGGCTTCTACGCGGACATCGGCGTCACCATCTGGCGCGTGTTCGGCGGCTTCGCTGCTCGCCGCGGCCATCGGGGTGCCCCTCGGCATGCTCATGGGCGCCTACAAGCCGGTGGAGGCGTTCTTCGAGCCCTTCATCTCCTTCGCCCGCTATCTGCCCGCTTCCGCGTTCATTCCGTCTCCTCATCCTGTGGGCGGGCATCGGCGAGGCGCAGAAGGTGCTCGGTCATCTTCATCGGCTGCTTCTTCCAGATCGTGCTCATGGTGGCGGTCACCGTGGGCTCGACGCGGCGCGATCTCGTGGAGGCGGCCTACACCCTGGGCGCGCGCGCGGGCGGCATCGTGCGCCGCGTGCTGCCTGCCCTCGAGCGCGCCCGACATCGCGGAGACGCTGCGCCTCGTCCTCGGCTGGGCGTGGACCTACGTCATCGTGGCCGAGCTCATCGGGGCCTCGAGCGGCATCGGGCACATGATCACGGACAGCCAGGCTCTCCTCGACACGGGCCAGATCATCTTCGGCATCGTGGTGATCGGGGTGATCGGTCTCGCCTCCGACTACGCGTTCAAGACGCTGAACCACCGGCTGTTCCCCTGGAGCCTCGCCTGAGCCCTCGCGCGTGCCCACGCTCTCCATCGAGGAGCTGAGCCGGACCTTTCCCGGTGTGCGGGGCGGGGCGCCCACCCGGGCCATCGAGCCCACCTCGCTCCAGGTGGCCGACCGCGACTTCCTGTGCCTCCTCGGGCCGTCGGGCTGCGGCAAGTCCACCCTTCTGCGCATGGTCGCCGGCCTCGACCGCCCACCACGGGCCGCGTCCTCCTCGACGGCGAGCCGGTGGCCGGGCCGGGCGCGGACCGCGGCATGGTGTTCCAGTCCTACACGCTCTTCCCTGGCTCACCGTCGAGGAGAACATCGGCTTCGGTCTGCGGGAGCAGGGCGTGCGCGCCGACGGAGCGGCGCCGCGTGGCCGCGCATTTCATCGAGCGCGTGGGGCTGCGCGGCTTCGAGCGCCACTACCCACGCATGCTGTCGGGGGCATGCAGCAGCGCACCGCCCTCGCGCGGGCCCTCGCCAACGATCCCAAGGTCCTCCTCCTCGACGAGCCCTTCGGCGCTCTCGACAACCAGACGCGCGCCCTCATGCAGGAGCTGCTGCTCGGCATCTGGGAGGCGGACCGCAAGACCGTGCTCTTCGTCACCCACGACATCGACGAGGCCATCTTCATGGCCAATCGCGTGGCCGTGATGACGGCGCGTCCCGGTCGCATCAAGAGCGATATCGCCATCGACCTGCCGCACCCGCGTCACTACACCATCAAGACGTCGCCCGAGTTCTCCGCCTACAAGGCGCGGCTCACCGAGGAGATCCGCGTCGAGTCGATCCGCGCGGCGGAGATGGGCGCCTAGGCCTCAGAAGCGCAGGCGGGGCTCGCTTCCCGTCCGGCTGTTCTTGTCGCCTCGGTCCGCCCGTGCTGATGATGACCTGGCTCTGCTCGGTGAGCGGTCCCGCGAGCACTTCGGAGCGCGTGCCGTCGCTGATGCCGAGCTGCACGGCCACCGGGCGCGGCTTGCCGTCGTCACCCATCACCCACACCCGGCCCGGCTGACCTCCTCCGCGGCGAGGCGGGCGCGTCGGCGGCGGTGCGGGCGCCGGCGGGCCGTCCCTCCGACGGCGGCCGCCGATCGCCGCCCGGCCGGGCTTCCCCGTGGGGCGGCGGGGCCGCGCGGCGGCTCGGACGGGTTCCGCGGCGCGTCGGCTTCCACTCCGGGCGGACGGAATCGGAGAGCGGCGTTGGGCACCTGGAGAACGCCGTCCCGCTGATCGGTGACGACCTTGATGTTGGCGGTCATGCCGGGAAGGAGCTTGAGGTCCAAGTTGTCGGCGGAGACGACGACGTCGTAGGTGACGACGTTCTGGAGAATCTGGGCGGCCTTCCGGACCTGGGTGATGGCGCCGCGGAAGGTCCGTCCGGGAAGGCGTCCACGGTGAACGTGGCCTGCTGGCCGACCTGCACGCGGCCCACGTCGGCCTCGTCCACGTTGGTGTCCACCTGCATCTTGCTCAGGTCCTGCGCGATGACGAAGAGCACGGGCGCCTGGAGGCTCGCCGCCACCGTCTGCCCGATGTCCACGTTGCGCGCGACCACCACGCCGTCCACGGGCGCGCGGATGATCGTGTAGCCGAGGCTGAGCTTGGCCTGGGCGAGATTGGCCTCGTTCTGCGCGACCTGGGCCTGGAGGTTCTTGAGGAGCGTGTCGGCGACCTTGAGCTGTCCTTCCGCCGAGCGGAGAGCGGCCCCCGCCGCGCGCTCCTGGGCCGCGCTCGACTCGTACTGGGCCACCGCGGAGTCGTACTGCACCTGCGCCGCGTCCTCGTCCGCCTGCGCGATGAGGCTGCGCGTGAGGAGATCGTGCTGGCGGCCGAGGTTTCGCTTGCCGTCCACCACCGCCACCTGCGACTTGAGCGTCTGGGCGTGGGACGACGCGAGGGCGGCGCGCGAGCTCTCCAGATCGGCCCGCGTCTTTTCGATCACCGCCTGCTGGTTGAGGACCATGGCCTCGGCCCCGTCGAGCTGGGCCTTGGCCTGGTTCACCTGCGCCTCGAAGAGATCGGGGTTGATGCGGGCGATGACCTGCCCCTTGCTCACCGCGGAGTTGAAGTCGACGAACATCTCCTTGACCTGGCCCGAGACCTGCGAGCCGACCTGCACGGTGATGACGGCGTTGAGGGTGCCGGTGGCCGAGACGGCGGAGGCCAGCGCTCCCCGCGTCACCGGCACCGTGCGGTACACGTGACGGCTCGCGAGGGCGCGCGCGTAGAGATAGCCGCCCCCGCCCATGGTGACCAGACAGAGCACGCTGGTGATGAGGAACAGCCTGCGCTTGACGCTCGTGGACATGTCGCCCTCCCGCGTGGGAGATCGGTCGCGGACTCCCCGACCATCCCGCCGCCAAGGAGAGCATCAGCGAGCGATGTGAACGGCGTGTGTGCGAGGTGTAAAGGACTGTGAACGAGCCCGCTCGTCCTTCTCTCGCGTTCCGGCCTCTCGATCGGGCGCGAAGTGTTAGGATGCGGGCTCGGGCGCCACCCGCGCCGACTACTCACCCCGCGAGGAGGATCCATCCATGCTCGATCTCGGTCTGAACGGTAAGGTCGCCATCATCACCGGCGGAAGCGAAGGGCTCGGTCGCGCCGCCGCCGAGAAGCTCGCCGCCGAGGGGCGCGGGTGGCCATCTGTGCCCGGCGCAAAGACAAGCTGGATCAGGCGGCGGACGAGATCCGCAAGGCCACCAACGGCCAGGTGCTCGCCTACGCCGCCGACGTGAGCCGGGCCACCGACTGCGAGGGGCTGGTGAACGCGGTGGTCGCGCAGTGGGGAGGCGTCGATATTCTCCTCAACAATGCCGGGACCTCGGCCGCCGCCGCCTTCGAGAAGGTGGACGACGAGACCTGGCAGTCGGACTGGGAGCTCAAGGTGATGGGCGCCGTGCGCATGTCTCGCCTCGTCCTCCCCACATGAAGAAGCGCGGGGGCGGGCGCATCGTGAACATCACCACGGTGGGCGGCAAGACGCCTCCCGCACGATCACTTCCCACCACGGTAACGCGCGCGGCCGGCCTCAACCTCACGAAGTCGCTCGCCAACGAGTACGCGCCCGACAACGTGCGGGTCAACACCATCTGCATCGGGCTGGTGCGGAGCGCCCAGATCGCCCGCCGGGCCAAGGGCGACCTCGAGGCCCACTACGCGGAGCTGGCCAAGCAGCGCGTACCCCTCGGCCGCGTCGCCCATGCCTCCGAGTTCGCGGACCTCTTCGCCTTCCTCGTCTCGGAGCGCGCGACCTACATCACGGGCACCGCCATCAACTTCGACGGCGGCAGCGGCATGACCGTCTGACTTCACCTTCCCTCTCCCCATCGGGGGAGAGGGCAGGGTGAGGGGAGTTCAGTCTAGCCGACAGGAATAGGCCGCCCGTCAACCGCCGTAGGGCCGGCGCCGGCCACCGTCGTGCGGTGCATGACGCGGCGATAGCGCCGCTCGTCCCACGGACGTCCGCGGTGAAGCACGCAGCGGTTGTCCCACATCACCAGGTCGTGCTGGCGCCACACGTGACGATAGACGAACTGCGGCTGGGTGGCGAACTCCAGCAGCTCGCGCAGGAGCGAGCGCCCTTCGTCGACAGGCCGGCCGAGGATGTGGGAGGCGTGCGATCCCAGATAGAAGCGACTTGCGCCCCGTCGCGGGATGCGTGCGCACCACCGCCTGGGGCACCGGGGGCACCGCGGCCCGCTCCGCGTCGGTGAACTGGTCGTAGCCGATGAGCCCTCGTGAGTAGACGAAGCTGTGCTCGGCCACCAGCGACGGGAGCCCGCGCCGGCGATCCGGGGACAGGGCATCCCACGCCCCGCGGAGATCCGCGTACTCGGTCTCCCCGCCTTCCGGAGGAACTTCGCGGCCGGAGAGGAGCGAGGCCATGGCGGGCACCCGCTTGAACGAGCTGTCGCTGTGCCAGAGGCGATTGCCGGCATTGTAGATGGCGCGCTCGTCGTCGGGGTCGAAGACGCGGTCCTTCTCGTCCACGTTCGAGATGTCGGAGATGCGCGGGTTGTCGATGCGGCGCTGGCGGTCCTTGCGGAGGCTCACCTCGAGTGGGCCGAAGCGCTCGCTGAAGCGCGATCTGCTCGTCGTCGGTGAGCGCCTGCTCGAGGAAGATCACCACCGCGTAGCGATGGAAGGCATCGCGCACCTGGCCGAAGTCGCCCTCGTCGAGTTGGTTGGACAGATCGAGCCCGGTGACTCTGCGCGACGAAGTCTCCCTGGACGGGCGTGACGAGTATTCCCATGTCAGACCTCCTCTGCCGTGAAGACGGTGCCCAGCACCGGATGCGCGCCCGAGGGCAGAGTCAGGCGTCGCGGGCTCCGCAGCTCGATGGCGAGCGGGCCTTCATTCTGGACGGGGTCGATCTCGACGGCCAGCCGCATGAAGGAGCCGGGCCAGCGGAAGTGCAGACTGCCTCGGGGACCCTCCGTCATCTCTCCCTGCAGCACGCCTCTCCACTGGGTCATTGCGCGCTCGCGTGACTGGCAGCGCATGCGCAGTCCTCGGAGGGTCACGGGCGACGGCGGCGCCGGCACGGCGGGAGGAGGGGTTGGCGGGAGCGAGGCTTCGTCCGCCGGCCCGGGCTCGGCGAACTGCACCACGATGCCGAGCGCCTGCTTGGGATGAAGGAAGGCTTCCTTCCATTCCGGATCCGAGTCGTCGCGGCTGACGATGCCATAGCCCTCCGCCTCGGCCCGCGCGCAGGCCTCGTCGAGGCTCGGCACCTTGAAGGTGACGTGGTGAATGCCCGGCCCGCGCTCGGCGAGGAAGCGGTGGACGAATCCCGATGGCCCCACCGGCTCGATGAGCTCGATGCAGCCGCCGCCGTCGAATCGATAGGTGCCCCAGGTGAACGGCCCCGAGGGATATCCGGAGTCGGGGACGCCGCCCAGCACGCCGGCGAGAAAGGGCGTGGTATCGGCTATTCCCGGCACCCCGATGGCGATGTGGTCGAAGAGAACGCGATCGACCCGGCTCATCCTCCGAAGACTCTCCGGGCCGCGTCGAGAGCCCGCTCGATGCCGGGCGCGCTCACGTCGAGATGGGTCACCGCGCGAATGGTCCGCGGGCCGAGGGCGCCCATGCGGACGCCATGGGCGAGCATCCGCTCGACGGCGGTGGGCGCGTCGAGAGAGCCCGTGAGATCGAAGAAGACGAGGTTGGTCTCCACCGTAGCCGGATCGAGCTTGATGCCGGGGAGCGCGGCCAGCCCCTCGGCGAGACGCTTGGCGTTGGCGTGATCCTCGGCGAGGCGCTTGACGTGGTGCCGCAGGGCGAACACCCCACCCGCCGCGATGATGCCGGCCTGTCGCATGGCCCCGCCCATCTGCTGCTTGCAACGCCAGGCCTCCGCGATGAAGTCCCGCGAGCCGGCGATGGCCGCGCCCACGGGAGCGCCCAGCCCCTTGGTGAAGTCGATCCACGCCGTGTCGAAGGGCTGGGCCCAGTCGCGCGCGGAGACTCCGGAAGCCACCACCGCGTTCATGAGCCGGGCCCCGTCCATGTGGGTGGTCAGCCCGCGGGCCCGCGCCGCCCCCGCAACCGCGCGAACCGTCTCGAGCGGCCAGATGGAGCCGCCGCCGAGATTCGACGTCTGCTCGATCCACACGAGACGGCTTCGCGGCATGTGGCGACTGTCCGGACGGATGGCCGCCTCGAGGGTGGCCACATCGTACTGGCCGCGGGGTCCCTCGAGGGACTGCACGTTCACCCCGGCGAGGGCGGCCGGCCCGCCCGCCTCGAAGTGGATGGGATGCGCCGTCTTGTGCGCGAGCATCTCTTCGCCCGGCCGGCAATGCACGCGCAGCGCGATCTCGTTGCACATGGTGCCCGAGGGCAGGAAGAGGGCCTCACTCCTTGCCGAGGAGCTCCGCCACCATCTCCTGGAGGAGATTGACGGTGGGGTCCTCGTGCTTCTCGCTCGTCGCCCACCTCCGCCTCGCACATGAAGCGGCGCATCTCCAGGGTGGGCTTGGTCACCGTATCGCTGTAGAGATCGACCTCGATCGCCATGGTCATCGCCTGTTGCATGGGCGAGAAGGTCGAGGGCATGACGATCTTCGTGGCCTGGGTGATCAGCGTGTCGGGGCCGCCACCGGGAGCCAGAGGCCTTCGGCCACCGCCTTCTTCCGCGTGGCCACCCGCGCGTCGAGGCTCGGATACGGCCAGATGTGCACGAACCGGTTCGCGGTGCCGAACTCCACGTGACCGGCCAGCGCGATGGGGGACAGCGCGATGCGGCCGGACAGCTTGGCTTCCCAGCGCTCGAGGAGGCCGGGGAGCGTCCCCGCCTTCATCTCGTACTGACGGAACTCGTAGTAGGGGCCGTACTTGCCCGGCTTGGGCAGGGGCGCGAAGGGGAAGGGCGTCACGATCTCCGAGCTCATGCGCGTGATGAACTCCTGGATCTTGGGCGGCCAGTTGGAGTCCTTGGCCGCCGCGCCGCGGATGCGCGTGCGCTCTTCGAGGCTCTCGTAGCCCCAGATGTGGATGATCTCGTTGAGGGGGCCGATCTCCGTGGAGAAGAAGGCGGTGAGCTCGGAATACTTCTTCCGGTGCTCGTACGCTTCGCCGTAGCGCTTGATGACTTCGGCCTGGCTGCCGACCTTGAGCCCGTAGGTGCGGATCTCGTAAATCATGGCGAATCCTCCTCTAGGTGTGAGTCCGATCTCTCGAAGATAGCGCCGGGCTCCCGGATGGATCAGCTCGGGGCGCGGCGCGGCGGCTACGGTATTGGCCGCGGTGGTTTCGTGTCCCTGGGGCAGACGGGCGGCGAGCTTGGACTCGCCGCCATGGAGCGCCTTGGCGAGCCGGTACACCGTCTCGTCGGCCAGATCGGGTCGCGCGAGGACGAAGCTCCACGAGCCCACGGAGATGATGGCCTCCGCCTGGCCGGGATAGGCGCCCGCCGGTATGGACATGGTCTTGAGGAAGGGGTGCCGGGTCTGGATGCGCGCGCGCTCCTCTGTGCCAGGCGCGATGAAGCGCGCGCCCTGCGGGCCGCGCCCCACCGCCGCGAAGCCCGGCCAGCCCGTGCCTCCGCCCCACAGCGCCGCCGCGCGGCCGTCCATCACCATGGCGGGGCCGTCTCCCGCGCGATCGAGATAGGTCGACTGGAAATCGCGCTCCATGTCGAGGCCGATGCCGTCGAGAACATAGCGCGCGAGCACGACGAGGCCAGAGCCGCGCGCCCCCACACCACCGGCTTGCTCCTTGAGATCGGCGATGGTGCGGTACGGCTGGTCGCCGCGCACCACGAACATGCCGGGCGTGGTGTACATGGCGGTGAAGATCAGGAGCTTGCTCGCGGGGCGGCCCACGCCGGCGAGGGCCTCGTGGGCGACTTCCCCCTGCACGAGGGCGAGATCGAGCTGACCCGCCTCGAGCATGGGCACGTTCTCCGTCGAGCCCTTGGTGTTCCGCGTCTGCACCTGGATCGAGGGATCGACGTCGTTGATGGTCTGGGCGACCGCGTCGCCGTAGACGGAAAGCCTCCCCGGGAGTGGCCGTGCCGAGCGTGACCATGATGCCCTCCGCTTTCGCTCCCGCGCTGGTGGCGACGAGCAGGACGATGGCGAGCGCCACCCCGCGCATCAGCGCACGGTCCTGCGGCCGAGATCGAACAGGCGCTCCGCCGCGGCCTCGAGGGTGCGCCAGGCCGGCTCGGGATCGCGCGTGGCCTCGACGTCGCCCGTGAAGGTGTCGAGGACGACGTAGGTCGCGCCCATGGCCGCGAGGGCCCGCAGATCTCCGCGCACCTGCTCGAGACTGCCCTGTCCCGCCACGCGCTTGTCCTCCGGGGCGGGGCGGTCCGTGAGATTGAGGATGATGCGCGGGCAGAGCGCGGGCACCGGCCGGCCCTCGCTCTTCGCGATCTCTTGAAGCTTGGGCAGGCCGCTGTCCCTCAGCCAGTCCACCCGGCTCCGGATCGGATGCCATGCCTCGCCGAAGCGCACGGCCCGCCTGAGCGCGGCCTCGCTCGAGCCGCCGACCCAGATGGGCGGGCCGGGCTGGCGCACCGGCTTCGGCGCGGTGTGGATGTCCCGGAACTTGACGAAGCGGCCCTCGTAGGACGCGATGTCCTGGGTCCAGCACGCCTTGATGGCCTGGAGATAGTCGTCGGTCATGGCGCCGCGCTTCTCGAAGGGCACGCCGATGGCCTCGAACTCCTGCTTCGCCCAGCCCACGCCCACGCCCAGGATGAAGCGTCCGCCGCAGAGCTGGTCCACCACCGCGGTGGCCCGGGCTGTCTCGAGCGGATGGCGATAGGGAGGATGATGACGGTGGTGCCCAGCTCGACCCGGCTCGTGACGCCCGCGAGCCATCCGAGCATGGAGAAGGGCTCGTAGAAGGTGCGCGGGGTAGCGTGCGGCCACGTCGGGCGTGATGGCGATGTGGTCGGAGGTCATGAGGAGGTGATAGCCGAGGTCCTCGACCACGCGCGCCCAGCGGCCGAGGGCCGCCGGCTCCGCCCCGGGCCGAAATTGATGAGGTTGACGCCGATCTTCATTCTGATGGCCTGGGCGAGGCCGGGGACGACGCTGAGGCCGGGCAGGCCGCGGAGCGCGTCGGGGGCGATCTTGATCTTGGAGGAGCGGCTCCCTCCGCCCAGGATCACGTAGTCGAGCTCCATGATGCGCTCGTCGACGTAGATGGGCAGGTCAGGGGGAAGGGCGAGAAGCGTGACCCCGCCGATCATCATGCCGGTGAGGGCGGCCGTCTCCTCCCGCGGTGGCGAAGGACACGCGCGGACACCTCCATGAGCCGTCGCACCGCGTGATTCACGTCGAGCCGCGTGGTGGCGAGCACGAGGCAGGCGCAGAACTTCTTCGGCTCCTTCTTCGAGGCCACTGATGATGGTGTTGCCGGAATGGTCGAGGGCCACACCGTACTTCTCGCAGAAGGCCGCGGTGTCGGCGAAGTCGGGGTCGATGCGCATGAGCTCCCACTTCGCGCCCAGGCTCTCGAGGGCCTGGGCGACCTTCGCTTCGATGATCGCGTCGTCGCTCATGTCGGGCTTCGCGTCGGGCGGGTCAGGCGGGAGCGATGTCGACGCGGCAGGTGTTGTAGGTGGGGGCGCCGGCGGGGAGGCGCGGTCCTCCGTGAGCACGTTGGCGCAGCCCCGTGTGTCGCGGCCCGCGGCGTCGGGAGTGAACCAGGCACCTTCCTTGATGGAGACCACGCCCGGGGCGATGCGCTCCGTCACGTGGGCGGGGAGGATGGTGGCGCCGCGCTGGTTGAACACGCGCACGGCCTGCCTGTCGACGATGCCGCGAGCGGCGGCGTCGGCGGGGTGCATCCACACGTCCTGCTTGTCCGCGCGGGACAAGACGGGCTGATTGTCGTGGGTCGAGTGGGTGCGGGCGCGCGACTTGGGCGAGATGAGCTCGAGGGGATGGCGGGGATCGTCCGCGTGCGGAGGAATCCACGTGGGGATGGCGGGAATGCGTCCCAGCCCGTACAGATCGGGATTGGCGGCGATGGAGGTCGAGTAGATCTCGATCTTTCCCGACGGCGTCGAGAAGGGTACCGCTCAGGGTCCCGCACCTCGCGAGCGAAGGCCACCGGATCCTCGGGGGCGGGGAGGCGGGCGAGGCCCTTTTCACGGAAGGTGTCGAAGTCGTCGATGTTGGTGTCTTGGCACACCTCGCGTAGCCAGTCGAGATCCGGCGGGGCGCTTGTAGCCCTCGAGCCCCAGGCGCTTCGCCAGATCGGCGCAGATGTCCACGTCGTTGCGGCACTCGTACATGGGGGGATGGCCTGCTGCATGAAGATGACGTAGTGGCCTGCCCCGCTCCACGGGGTGTGCATGTCGCTCCGCTCCCAGAACGTGGTGGCGGGGAGAACGATGTCGGCGTAGCGGGCGGTGGGCGTCAGGAAGTGATCGTGGGCGACCATGAACTCGAGGCGCTCGAGGCCGGCCGTGATCTTGTTGACGTTGGGACACTGGTTGGCGAGATCACCGCACGCCGAGTACACCATCTTGATGTCGGCGGGATAGCCGCCGGCCTGTCCTCGCTCGAGCAGGTCGGCGAGGAGGGTGGAGGCGACGCGCGCGTTGACGGGATTGGCGGACGCGCCCTGGCGCTTGATGCCGTGAAAGCTGGTCCCTCCGCTGCAGCCCGTGCTTCCGCCCGGTATGCCGATATTCCCCGTGATGGCGCAGAGGGCGTAGGCGGCGCGGTGGAACTGCTCGCCGTAGCCCGTGCGCCCCGGAGCGTAGCCGCACTGAAGCGCGGCGGGCTTGACCGTGCCGAACTCGCGGGCGAGACGCCGGATGGTGGCGGCGGGCACGCCGGTGAGGGGCTCCGCCCACTCCGGAGTCTTCACGACGCCGTCGGTGAGGCCGAGGAGATACGAGCGATACGACGAGCCCGGGGCGCGCGCCTCCGGCAGGTGGGCCTCGTCGAAGCCCAGCACGAGCCGGTCGAGGAAGGCCTGATCGTGGAGGTTCTCGCTCACGATGACCTGAGCCATGGCGATGAGCATGGCCGCGTCGGTGCCGGGGCGGATGGCCACGTGCTCGTCGGCGAGCTTCAGGCTCGTCCGCGTGGCGCGCGGGTCGACGGAGACCATGCGCACACCGTGCTGATGCGCCCAGTGCAGGTACTGGGGATTGTTGGTGCCGAAGGTGCCGTCGGCGGGGCTCCATCCCCAGAGAATCATGAGGCGCGAGTTGACGTAGTCGGAGGGCTCGCGTCCCGAGAACTTGCAGTCGGCCTGGGGGCCGTAGGTGTGGCGGAGGGCGAAGATCTCCGCTTCGTTGGAGAGGCTCGACCAGAGCTCCGTGCAGCCGCCGAAGAGATGCAGCAGGCGCTGGACCACGGCGCGGTTGTGGATCACCGCCGTGCTCCCCGTGCGCGAGCAGTCGAGGATGGCGGCCGGGCCGTAGGCGTCGCGGATCCGGCGCATCTGCCCCGCCACCTCGTCGAGCGCCTCGTCCCACGAGATGCGCTCGAACTGTCCCGAGCCCTTGGGCCCCACCCGGCGCAGCGGATAGCGCAGCCGGTCGGGGATGATTCACGCGCTCGGCCGCCCCGAAGCCGCGCACGCAGGCGGTGAGGGGCGGCAGCTCGGGCGTCCACTTCCGCGGGTCGGAGCTGATGCGCACGATGGCGCCGTCCTTGACGTGGGCGTTGACCACGCAGCGCCCGCCGCAGTTGTGGGCGCAGGTGCTCGTGAAGACCTCTTCGCCCGCCGCCCCCGCGATGCGGGGCGCCTCGTAGATCGTGCGTGACGCCATGGCGGCCTAGTTGAACACCACGACGCCGCGAGCGACCTGACCGGACGTCAGCGCCTTGAAGCCGTCGTTGATCTCGTCGAGCTTGTAGGTGCGGCTGCACGAGCTGGTCGAGCTTGAGCCGGCCGTCGAGGTAGAGCTCGACGAGACGCGGGAAGTCGATGGTGGGGCGCACCGAGCCGTACATGGTGCCCTTGAGCGTCTTCTCCTGCAGGGCCATGGCAGTACGGGGTGATGGGGCGCGCACGGCCATGGCGCGCCATGCCCACGATGACGGCCGTCCCGCCCGGGCGGATGGCGTCGAGGATCTGGAGCGTGGTCTGCTCGCCCCCGATGGCGTCGAAGGCGTAGTCCACGCCGCGCCCCTGGGTCAGCTCGCGCACCCGCTCCACGATGTTGTCCTGCTTGCCGTTGAAAGTGTGGGTCGCCCCGAATTCCTTGGCGTAGCCGAGCTTGCTGTCGAGGAGATCGCAGGCCACGATCATGCCCGCGCCGGCCAGCCGCGCCCCCTGCACGACGTTGAGCCCCACCCCGCCGCAGCCGATCACGAGCACGGAGGCGCCCGCCTCGACCTTCGCGCACGGGTCACCGCGCCCACGCCGGTGGGCACGCAGCAGCCGACGAGGGCGGCCTGCGGCCACGGCATCTCCTTGCGGATCGGGCACGAGCATCTCGGACGGGCAGACCACCGCCTCCGAGAAGGTTCCGATGCGCGCCATCTGGTTCACGTTCTGCCCGTTGTGACGGAGGCGATGGGTCCCGTCGAGCATGGCCCAGCGCACGGACTTGTGCCCGTCGCACAGGATGGAGCGGCCGAGCGAGCAGTAGAGGCAGCGCCCGCACTGCGGCCGGAAGGAGAAGATCACGTGGTCGCCGGGCTTGACGTTGGCCACGCCCGGCCCCACTTCCTCCACGATGCCCGCCGCCTCGTGGCCGAGGACCATGGGCAGAGGGAGCTGCCAGTCGCCGTTCATGATGTGCCAGTCGCTGTGGCAGACCCCGCGGCCTTGACGCGCACGCGCGCCTCGCCCGCCTGCGGTCCCTGCTGCTCGAGGTCCACGATCTCCAGCGGCTTGTTCGGCTCGTACAGGACGGCAGCTTTCATCTGTTGATCCTCCTCGTCCGTTGAGGTTACCGCTTCCGGGCCGCGCCCATGGCGGACCAGATCTTCTGCGGAGTGAGCGGCAGATCGACGTGGGTCACCCCGAGGGGGCGAGGGCGTCCATCACCGCATTGGCGATGGCGGGGTGGAGCCGATGGTGGCCGCCTCTCCGATGCCCTTGACCCCTAACGTCGTCCGCGGCGAGTGCGTGCGGGTGTGGTCGTTCTGGAATGAGATGAGATCGTCCGTCTTGGGTATGGCGTAGTCCATGAGGGTCGAGGAGACGAGCTGGCCGGACTCGTCGAACACCGCTTCCTCGAAGAGCGCCTGCCCGATGCCCTGGGCGAGGCCGCCGTGCACCTGGCCCTGGACGAGGAGAGGATTGATGAGGAAGCCCGCGTCGTCCACCGACATGTAGCTGAGGATCTTCACCCGTCCGGTCTCTTCGTCCACCTCGACCACGGCCACGTGGGAACCAAAGGAAGAGCATGCCCACTCCCCCTTTGATGTCCTCGTGCGAGCTCAGGCTGCCCTTGGCCGCGGCTGCCACCTGCTGCCAGCTCACCGAGCGATCCGGCACGCCGCGCACGCTGAACCCCGACTCGCCGTGCACGATGTCGGGCGCCGCCGCCTCGAGAAGACTCGCCGCGACCTGCTTCGCCTTCTCCTTCGACCTTCACGGCCTGGGCGAGCGCGTGCATGCCGCCCCGCGCGGCCGAGCGGCTGCCGAAGGTGCCCACGCCGTTCCGGACCAGCGCGGTGTCGCCTTGGACGACGCGCACCATCTCCATGGGGACCTGGAGCTCGTCGGCCACCAGCTGGGCGAAGGCCGTCTCGTGCCCCTGGCCGTGCGAGGCGGATCCCGTGAGCACGGTCACGTGCCCGTCGTCGGCCACCACGAGATCGGAGACCTCCGCCTCCTCGAAGCCGCAGATCTCGACATAGGACGCCATGCCGATGCCCGTGAGGCGGCCGCGGGCCCGCGCCGCCTGCTGCGCCTGCCTCAGGGCGTCGTAGCCGGCCCGGGTCAGCGCGTGGTCGAGGGCGCGCGTGTATTCGCCGCTGTCGTAACTGTTCCCGAGGGGCGTCGCGTAGGAAACTTGTCCGGCGGGATGAAGTTGCGGCGTCGGACTTCAGACGGATCGAGGTCGACCTTGGCCGCGAGCAGGTCCATGCCGCGCTCGATGAAATATGCCGCCTCCGGACGGCCCGCCCCGCGATAGGGCACGGTGCCCATGGTGTTGGTGAAGGCGCACACCACCTCGGCCCGCGCGGTCTGGATGTCGTAGCAGCCGGTGATCATCTGCGCGCACAGCACGGGAAGGAGGCAGCCGACGTGATAGAGGCAGTAGCCGACATTGCCGGTGATCTTGGCGTCGAGGGCGAGGATGCGTCCGGTAGCGTCGGCGGCGAGGCGCAGATGGCAGCGCATGTCGCGCCCGTGGCCCGTCGTCTGCATGTCCTCGCGACGGGTGGCCGCCCAGCGCACCGGACGATCGAGGCGCCGGGCGAGCATGGGGACGATGGTGTCCTCCTGGTACACGGGCACCTTGGCCCCAAAGCCGCCGCCCACGCGCCCCGTCATCAGGTGAATCTGCTCGGGCTTGAGCTTGAGCCGCTCCGCCACCTGATTGCGCATGCCGTGGGGCGTCTGGGTGTCGCCCCACATGGTCATCTTCTGCGCCGCCGCATCCCAGACCGCGCTGCACGCGCGCGGCTCCATGGCGAGGGGATCACGCGCTGGTTCACCATGGTGACGTCGATCACCACGGGAGCGGCCTTGAACACCGCGTCGACGTCGCCCTTCTCGAGCTTCAGCGTGACGGCAAGATTCGATCCGCTCTCCGGATAGAGGAGGGGGCGCCGTCGGCGAGGGCGGCCTCTGCGTTCACCACTGCGGGCAGCGGCTCGTAGTCGATGACCACCGCGTCCGCGCCGTCCACCGCCGCCTGCGCCGTTTCCGCTGCCACCACCACCACGGGCTCGCCCACGTGACGGACGCGACCATCCGCGAGCATGGTGTAGCCCTGGCGATTCATCGACGCGAACATCTCGGGACCGATGGGGGTATGCACGACGCCGACCTCGGCATTGATGTCGGCGCCCATGAGCACCGCGACCACTCCGGGTATTTTTTCGCGGCGGTGCTGTCGATGCGCCGGATCACCGCGTGGGCGTGCGGGCTCCGCGCGAAGGCGAGGGAGAGCGCGCCGTCGAGCCGCACGTCGTTGACGTAGGCGTCGCGGCCCTGCACGAGCTTGGGGTCTTCGAGCCGCTTGATGGGGCGGCCCACGTGCTGGATCGGCATGCGTCCATCTCCCTGTGATCAGCCGCGGGATGCGAGACGCAGGCATGGTACCACGCGCCGAGAATCCGTCGCATCCCGCTTCCCGGTGCGCTACGCTGATCCGGCGCCCGGCCCCCGCCGGGCGTCGACCTGTCACCTGGAGGTGTGTGATGCCGCCCCTCTTCCCGCTGCTCCGCGACACCTTCGCCGTGTCGTACACGGAGCTCGGGCTGCTCATGGGCCTCTTCTACGCCGCCTCGGGCATCGGACAGACCGGCTCGGGCTTTCTCGTCGATCACTTCGGCGCCCGCCGCGTGCTGCCCTGCGGCATGGCGCTTCTCGCCGGCGCCATGGGGTGGCGGGCATCGCTCCCGCGTACTGGGCGCTCGCCGTCGCCGCCGTGCTGGGCGGTCTCGGCAACAGCGTCTTCCACCCCGCGGACTACTCGATCTTCAACGCCTCCGTCTCGCCGCCCCGGCTCGAGGCGCGCCTACGGCATTCACGGGATCTGCGGCAACCTCGGCTGGGCGGTGGCGCCCGCGGTGGTGGTGGGGCTCGCCGCGCCGCTCGGCTGGCGCGGATCGCTCCTCACCGTGGCCGCCCTCGGCATCGCGGCCGCCCTCGCGCTGTCCACGCAGGGCGCGACGCTGGTCGATCGCGTGGAGCCCATCCACCGCGGCGCCGCGACCTCGCCGGGACTTCGGGCGAGCATCGGGGTTCTCTTCGCTCCGTCCATCCTCACCGCCTTCGCCTTCTTCGCCCTCATCGCAACCTCGCTCATCGGCATCCAGACCTTTTCCGTGTCGGCCATGGTCAAGCTCTTCGATGCGCCCCTCGGGCTCGCCACGGGAGCGCTCACCGCCTTTCTCCTCGGCAGCGCCGTGGGCATTCTCATCGGCGGCTTTCTCGCCGACCGCACGAGCCGCCACGACATGGTCGCGGCATGCGGGCTCATCCCGGGCGCCGCGCTGAGCCTGGTCATCGCGAGCGGGGCGCCTTCGCTCGCCACGCTGCCGGTGGTGATGGCGCTCATGGGCGTGTGCCTCGGCGCCATCTCACCTTCCCGCGACATGCTCGTGCGCGCGGCCACGCCGCCGGGGGCATCGGGCAAGGTCTACGGCTTCGTGTACTCGGGGCTGGACCTCGGCTCCTGCCTTACCCCGCTCCTCTTCGGCTGGCTGCTCGACCGCGGCGAGCCGCGCATGGTCTTCGTGACCTCCGCCGCCTTCATGGTGCTGACCATCGCCACCGCCGGTGCAGGTGCGCCGGCGCGCGGCGCCGGTGGGACGCGCGGCGCACGCCCACCGCTGACGTTCGGGAAGGGACGGAGCCGGCAGCGGGAGCTCCGCGCGGCACGGCCCGGGGAAGGCCGCGCCGCGCGGTGGAAGCTAGGCGCCGACGAGGGCGCCGTTCATCGAGATGGCGAGCAGCGGCTTCAGGTGCTCGGGGGTCAGAGGGCGGCCGAAGAGGAAGCCCTGACCGAACTCGCAGCCCAGCGCCTTCAGCTCGAGCCGCTGCTGATCGGTTTCGATGCCTTCGGCGGTCACGTCCATGTTGAGGCTCTTGGCCACCGTCACCACCGCCCGCACGATGGCGCTGTCGCCGCCCTCGTGGCTCAGCCCCTTCACGAAGGAGCGGTCGATCTTGAGCGTGTCCACGGGAAAGCGCTTGAGGTAGCCCAGCGACGAGTAGCCGGTGCCGAAGTCGTCGATGGCGAGGCGGATGCCCAGGTCCTTGAGCTCGTGAAGCTTGGCGAGGGTGGCGGGCACATCCTGCATCACCACGCTCTCCGTGATCTCGAGCTTGAGGCAGGCCGGGTCGAGCCCGCTCATGGTCAGGGCGTCGGTGATCTCCTCGACGAGCTTGGGATTCTGGAACTGCTTGGCGGAGAGATTGACGCTCATGCCGAGAGCGGGCGTGCGCGGGAACTCGATCTGCCAGGCGCGCGCCTGGCGGCAGGCCTCCGTGAGCACCCACTGACCGATGGGCACGATGAGCCCCGTCTCCTCGGTCAGCCCGATGAAGGCGTCGGGCTGGAGCAGGCCGCGCTTCTCGTGCTGCCAGCGGATGAGGGCCTCGACCTCCACGATGCGTCCCGTCTCCAGGCGGAGTATCGGCTGATAGTGGAGGCGGAAATCTCGATTGGTGATGGCGGAGCGCAGATCCATCTCCAGGTCCATGCGATCGAGGGCGGGCGCGCTCATGGTGCCGTCGAAGATCTCGTGGCGGGCCTTGCCCTTGGCCTTGGCGTGATACATGGCGAGGTCGGCGTCGCGCAGCACTTCCTCTGGAGTGCCCAGCCGTTCCGAGGACAGCGCGATGCCGATGGACGACGTCACGAAGACCTCGCGCCCCTCGAAGATCAGCGGCTTGGCCAGCTCCGCCTCGATGCGCAGGGCCACCAGCTCCGCCGTCTCCGCGTCGGCCACGTCCTCGAGGAGAAGCCCGAACTCGTCGCCGCCCAGCCGCGCCACCGTGTCACCCGGACGGAGGGAGGAGCCGAGCCGATTGCTCACCTCCACGAGGAGCTGATCACCCACGGTATGGCCGAGCGTGTCGTTGATGACCTTGAAGCGATCGAGGTCGAGGAACAGCACGGCCACGTGCTCGTGGCGCCGGCGGGCCCGGGTGAGCCCGTGGCTGAGCCGGTCCATGAAGAGGCGCGATTGGGGAGGCCGGTGAGCGCGTCGCGGAAGGCCTGCCGGGTCAACTGCTCGAGGCGCTTGGGGAACTGGTTGATCTCGTCCGCCTGCTGCTCGATGGTGCCCATCATCCGGTTGAAGGCGACCATGAGCGTGCCGATCTCGTCGTGGCGCGGGCCGGACATCTCCCCGCGGGCTGAGCGGTGGCGACGAGGCTGGCCGTGCGGGAGACAGCACTCGCCAGGTCCCACACCACGTACCCGCCGCCCGCCATGAGAAGCCCGGTGAAGGCGACAAGGGTGGGGATGGCGAGAGCCTCGGCGAGGCCCTTGGTCGTGCTCTCGACTCCCGGCACGAGGTGGCCGTGGATCACGTAGGTGAGGACGAGAAGGGGGATGACCGAACAGAGCGCGAGCGCGAAAATGACCTTCTGCTTGACCCTCTGTCCCGCGAAGGCGGCTTCCCGCTTGATCTCAACGTCCATGCTTCAGCCCCTTTCCAACGGCAAGTGGACAGTAGAAGACTGGCGTTCTTGGAGCAACATCGATGCCAGTAGCTAAGCGGCTGAAAAGAAACAAGCTAGCATTGGTTGTAACCCCGGTAGCTGACAATTCTCAGGGGTGACCGTCCACTTCCCGACGCTCAGCGTCAGTCTGGTGGCCCTCGCCGGCAACCTCAGGTCTTGTACTTGGTTGGTGCCTTTCGAGCTGGAAAGAAGACCGGGCGCGGCATCCGCCCCACCGGCACCTCGATGAGAACGGGCCGCCCGAGGCCCAGGGCCTGGCCGACCAGCCGGCCCACTTCCGTGGGTTCCTTGGCGCGCATACCGTGAACGCCGAAGGCCTCCGCGAGCTTCATGAAGTCGGGATTCTGGAGGGCTGAGCCGTGCTGACCACCCCAATCCTCGTCGAGGTCGCGGGCGACGTTGCCAAAGGCCTGGTCATTGAAGACGACGGCGACGACATTGATGCCGTGCTGGGCCGCGGTGGCCAGCTCCTGCGCATTGTAGAGGAAGCCGCCGTCGCCGACGGTGGCGACCACCGGCTGCTCGGGGCGGGCCACCTTCGCGCCGAGGGCCACCGGATACTCGTAGCCGAGATTGCCCGAATACGACGACGACAGATACGTGCGCGGCCCGTAGGTCGGCCACAGCGGGCGCGAGTAGTAGCCGATCTGGGTCATGCCGGCAATGAAGATCGTATCGTCGGGGCAGCCCGCGCGCAGGCTCTTGAGGATCGAGGCCTGGGGCTCCTGGGTCAGCTGCGCCGCGATGTCGGCGCGCAGCGCTTCGCGCTCCGCCTTGCGCGACGGTCGCGGCGGCGCGCCCGCCCGCAGCTTCTCGAGCAGCGCCTCGAGGGTGGCGCGGGCGTCGCCCACCAGTCCGAGGGTGTGCTTGTGGGTGCGGCCGATCTCCTGGGGGTCCGCGTCGATCTGGATGATGCGCGTGTCCGGCGCGAAGGTGACGAGGGCCAGCCGCGAGCCAACGGCGAGCACCACGTCGGCCCCGTGAATGGCCGCGCGGAGTGCCGAGTCGCGCCAGAACGCCGCGCCGAGGAGAGATCGCTGTGGTCGCTGATCGCGCCCTTGCCTTCGGCGGTGCACGCCACGCCGGCCTGCAGATACTCGGCCACCGCCTGCAGCGCCTCGTGAGCGCCGGAGAGATTGACGCCGCCGCCCGCATAGATGAGCGGGCGCTTGGCCGCGAGCAGCATCTCGGCGGCGCGGTTGATGTCGGAGGCGGCCGCCACCGCCCGCGTGACCGGCGCGGGCTCGAGCAGCTCGACCTCGCCCTCTTCTTCCATGGTCTCCGGCGGCATCTCGAGCTCCACGGGACGCGGGCGGCCGCTTCGCAGCTGCACGAAGGCCTCACGCACCGCGGCCGGGATGTCCGGCACCTGGAGGACGCGCCGGCGCCACTTGGTCACCGGGGCGATGCAGTCGAGCTGGTCGTTGACCTCGTGGAGCAGGCCGATGTCCTTGCCGATCTGCTCGCGCGGGATCTGCCCGCAGAGCATGAGCACGGGCGACGAGGCGGAGTAGGCGGTGCTGAGGCCGGCCGCGGCATTGAGGAGCCCAGGTCCGGGCACGACGAGCGCGGTGCCGATGTCGCCGCCCGCCCGCGCGTAGCCGTCCGCCATGTAGCTGGTGGCCTGCTCGTGGCGGGTGGTGATGAAGCGGATGCGCTTCTCGTCGCGCAGGGCGGCCATCACGCCGTAGAGCTGCACGCCGGGAAGACCGAACACCACGCGCACGCCTTCGCGCTGAAGGGAAGCTACGAGGGCTTCGCCGCCGGTCATCCTGGCCATGTCGTCACTCCTGCGCGAGGGTGATGGTGATGTCAGGGCGCCTCGACGGCGCCGGCTGCGATGAGGGCATCGATTCGCTTCGCATCGTAGCCCAGAAGGCCGGAGAGCACCAGCCGGCTGTGCTCGCCCACCCGGTACGGCGCGCCGCCCGCGGGTGCACGGGCTTGCCGTCCCAGTGATACGGGCTCGCGGTGACGCGCACGTGACCGCGCGTGGGGTGGGGCACCTCGGGGAAAGCGCCGCGCTCGAGCAGATGCGGATGCGCGATGACCTCGTGCGGCTCGAGCACGGGCGCGCACGGGATGCGCGCGGCCCCGAGGGCGGCCAGGGCCTCGTCCACCGTGCGGAAGCGGGTGAGCCACTGGCCGATCAGGTCGCGGAGGAGCGGCCAGTTCTCGCGGCGCGCCACGGGCGTGGCGAAGCGCGGGTCCTGGGCGAGCTCGGGGCGCTTCATGAGGGCGAGAAGGCGCGGCCAGAGATCCGTGGAGCCCACCACCTGGAGGGCGAGGTGCCGGCCTCCGATCTCGTACACGCCCATCCCGGGACGCGGCGCGCCCATCTTCTCGCCTCCGTTGAGCCCGGCGGCGATGGACACGTCGTCGGCCGCGATGAGCGCCTCGAGCATGGAGACGTCGAGCCGCGCTCCCGCGCCCGTTCGCGCGCGCCGCCACAGGGCGGCCATGATGGCGCCGAAGGCGTGGGTTCCCGCGAGCACGTCGGCGGCCTGGAGATTCGCGGATCGCGGGGCGGCGAGCTCGCCCTGCTCGAGGTGCATGAGGCCGGAGGCGGCGTGGATGATGTGGGCGAAGGCCGGCCGCTCGCGCCACGGGCCCGTCTGGCCGAAGCCGGAGATGGAGCAGTAGACGAGATCGGGCTTGATGGCGGCGAGCGTCGGGTAGTCGATGCCGAGGCGCTGGGCCACGCCGGGAGCGAAATTCTCCACGGCCACGTCGGCCTTCCCGGCGAGGTCACGGACCACGTCGCGCGTCTCCGGACGCCCGAGGTCGAGCCCCACGCTCTGCTTGCCGACATTGATGCGCGTGAAATACGTGCTCTGATCGTCGCGGTTCGCGTCGAGCTGGAGGTGGCCCTTGCGCATGTCGTCGCCGCGCCCGCGCGCGCTCGATCTTGACCACGCGGGCGCCCAGGTCGGCGAGGAGCCGCGTGCAGTAGGGGCCCGCGAGCACGCGCGTGAAGTCGAGGACGAGGAGATCGGACAGAGGAGCGGTCGCGTCGGACACCGCGCGAGTATACCAGAGGGCAGGGGACGAGTTTGACGCCGGCCGTTGACGGGCGCTCCGCCGCCGCCTACACTCCTCGGTGCGGATTCCTCGCCGTCCATCCCGATGAGGAGGCGTCATCCATGATCGAGTTCTTCAATCCGTCCGACGCGCCGGCTCCGGGCGCCTTCTCCCGCGCCACGCGCGCGGCGGGCTCGTCTTCGTCTCGGGCACGGGGGCGGGCAACGATATCGGCGGCCACGGCGCGGGAAGGCACGGCCACCGAGCAGACGCGCTGGGCCATCGAGAACGTGGAGGCGATCCTGCGCGCGGCCGGCTCCTCGCTGGACCGGGTGGTGCAGATGACGCTGCTCATCCAGGATCCCGCCGACTACCGCGAGATCAACGCCGAGTACGTGAAGCACTTTCCTCGGGCAAGCTGCCCGCGCGGCACACCGCGCGCTTCGGCGTCCCCACCGCCGCCAAGGTCGCCTTCGCCTGTATCGCGCTGGGGCCTGACGCCCCCGGACCTGAGGCACTTCGTCGCGTGGATCCCGAGCTCCCGGCCGCCCTCGCCCCGCTCCGGGAAACCTTGCGCCGCTTCCTCGAGGACGAGGTGCTCCCCGCGGAGCGGCGGGAGCAGGTCGTGGAGGAAAGCCAGGTGGCTCCCGCGCTGAGGAGCTGGGCGCGCTCCCGCTCGGCCGAGCTCGGACTCTATCGCCTGGCCCAGCCCCTCGAGCTGGGCGGCGGCGGGCTGGGGCCGCTCGGCCGGGTCGCGCTGTACGAGGAGATCGCGCGATCGCAGTGCGTTCTCCACGACTGCATTCTCGGAGGCGACGGCGGGCTCTTGCGACTGGCCACGGGATCCCAGCGCGAGCGCTTTCTCCTGCCCGTGCTGAGGGGCGAGCTCACGGCGGCCCTCGCCTTCACCGACGCGCGGGAGGGGCCGCGCACGACGGCGGTGAGACGAGGCGATGCCTTCGTGCTTTCGGGCGTGAAGTCCTTCGTCACGGGCGGGCCCCACGCCGATCTCCTCGTCACCATCGCGAAGGTGACGGACAATCCGGGCGGCCAGACGGGCACGGCCATCTTTCCGGTACGGCGCGATCGCTCCCGGCGTCCGGCTCGTGCGCGACATTCGCACCCTCGACGGAGCGCCCCACGGCGAATTCTGAATTGGCCACGTCGAGGTGCCGGCGGCCGACGTGATCGGCGAGATCGGCGAAGGCGTGCCGCGGGCGCTCGAGAGCATCACCGCCCTCCGCCTTCGCGCGCCGCCGCCACCGCCTGCGGCGGCCGCGCGGTGGACGCTCGACTACGCGCTCGCCCAGGCGCGCCGGCCCCACCGGAGCGGCATGCCGCTGGGCGAGCGTGAGCAGGTGCAGGCCATGCTCGGCCAGAGCGCCATGGATCTCTTCGCCGCGCGGGCCGCCCTCTACGCCGCCGCGCGCGCCGCCGAGTCCGGGGACGCGCCGAAATCGGACGTGGCCATGGCCAAGGCCGTGGCCACCGAGGCGGTGGCCCACATCGTAGACCGGGCGATGCAGCTTTCGGCGGGGCGGCGGTGGTGGAGGGGCATCCGCTGGCCCGCCTGTACCGTCGCATTCGCTCGTGGCGCATCGCCGAGGGCACCACGGAGATCCTCCGTCTCACCGTGGCCCGTCGCCTCCTCGCCCCGGACCCCGCAGCCAAAGGAGACTCCATCCCATGCGTCCCAATAAGCTTCAGCGAGCTCCCGCGCGCGGGAAGCCCACCCTCGGCACCCACATCCACTCGGCGTGGCCCGCCACCATCGAGCTCGCGGGCCACGCCGGCCTCTTCGACTACGTCGAGTTCGCGGGCAGAATACGCGCCCTACGATCTCTTCGCCCTCGAGAATCTCGCGCGCGCCGTGGACACCTTTCCCCACATGTCGGCCATGATGAAGATCGAGCAGCAGCCGCGGACCTATCTCGGGGTGCGGCCATCGGCTCCGGCATACAGAACCTGCTCTTCGCCGATCCGCGCACGCCTGCCGACGTGGCGGAGTGCGTGGCCGCGGCCCGCGCGGAGGCGCCGGGACACGGCGGTCTCCACGGCGTGGGCATGCGTCGCGACGTGGGCTATGTCGTGGACGTGGGCTCGCCCGCCTTCGTCCAGGCCCTCGACGACGCGGTGGTGGCCATCATGATCGAGAAGGCGCCCGCCGTGGAGAATCTGGACGCGCTCTCGCCGTGAAGGGCGTGGACATGGTGCAGTTCGGCCCCGCCGACTATTCCATGAGCATCGGGCTGGCCGGGCAATGGGATCATCCCCGGGTGGTGGAAGCGGAGCGGCGCATGATCAAGACCGCGCTCGCGCCTCGGCATCGCGCCGCGCGTGGAGATCAGCCGGCCCGAGCAGGCCAAGCCGTACCTCGACCAGGGCGTCCGCCACTTCTGCATGGGCTGGGACGTCGAGATCCTCTTCGAGTGGTTCAAACGCGAGGGAGAGAGCATGCGCAAGATCCTGGAGGGCCGCTGACATGCGGGCGTCATTCTACGAAGGGGCAGGGCGCTTCCGAACGGGCACGGCGCCGGAGCCAAAGGCGGAGCGGGCGAGGCCGTGCTCAAGGTGAAGCGCGTGGGCATCTGCGGCACCGATCTCCACATCTTCCAGGGACACCTGGATCAGCGCGTGCCCAAGGGCGGCATCATCGGGCACGAGACCTTCGCCGAGATCGCCGAGGCGCCTCACGGCAGCGGTCTCTCCGTGGGCGACCGGGTGGTGGCGAGCCGCTCCGCGTCTGCGGCAGCTGCCGCGCCTGCACCATGGGCGCGCCCTTTCTCTGCTACAAGCTCAAGGTGCTCGGCGTCGACGTGCCGGGGGCATGCAGGAGTACTGGGCGGTGCCCACGGATCGGATCATCAAGGTGCCGTCCGCGCTGTCCGACGACCACGCCGCGGTCATGGAGCCCCTCGCCATCGCCACTCACGATGTGACCCGGGCCAAGGTCGGACGAGGCGACGCCGTGCTCGTCTTCGGCGGCGGCCCCATCGGCGCCCTCATCGCGCTCGTCTCCCGTCACCGCGGCGCGCGCGTGCATCGTATCGGAGGTGAACCTGTACCGCGTGGAGCTGCTCAAGAGCCTCGGCATCGACGTGGTCGGCCCCGGCGTGGACGTGATCAAGTTCGCCAACGACTGGACGGGCGGCGAGGGCGTGGACGTGGCCTTCGAGGTCACGGGCAACGCGGCCGCGGTGAGGCTCATGACGGACGCCGTGCGCGTGTGGGGCACCATCAGCGTGGTGGCCATCCACGCCGAGCCCATGGCCGTCAATCTCTATCCCATGTTCGCGCGCGAGCTCACCATGCACGGCAGCCGGCTCTACGCGCGCGCCGACTGGGAAGAGGCGATACGCCTGGCCGCGTCGGGCGCGGTGCCCGTGGGACCGCTGGTGAGCCACAAGATTCCCCTCGAAGGTCTCCAGGAAGGCATGGAGCAGGCGCTCCGGGGCGGACCGGTGATGAAAGTCCTCGTGGAGCTTCGGCATGAGCCTGAGCGCTTCACCGGTCCCCGAGCGCACGGTGACCCTGTGGTTGAGCCGCGTGGGCGTCTGGAGTAGACTGCCGCCATGCCAACCGCGCGCGTCAATGGGATCAACATCTTCTACGAGGAAGTGGGCGAAGGGACGCCACTCATCTTCGTCCACGAGTTCGCGGGGAGGCGAAGAGCTGGCATCTCCAGATGCGCTTCTTCGCCCGCCGCTATCGCTGCATCGCCTTCAACGCGCGCGGCTATCCCCCTCCGACGTGCCCAGCGATCCCAAGGCGTACTCGCAGGACCTGGCCGCCGCGGACATCTGTGGGCCTCCTCGACGCCCTCGGCATCGCCAAGGCGCACATCTGCGGGCTCAGCATGGGCGGCTACGCCGTCGCTCCACTTCGGGCTGCGCTGGCCGGAGCGGGCCCTCTCCCTGGTGATCGCGGGGGCGGGCTACGGCAGCGTGCCCGGGAGACGGAGAGTTCCGCCGCGACGTGGCGGAGACGGCCGATCGCTTCGAGCGCGACGGGATGAAGGCGGTGGCCGAGTTCTACACCAAGGGCCCCACCCGCGTGCAGTTCATGGACAAGGACCCCGCGGGCTGGCAGGAGTTCTACGACATGTTCTGCGCGCAGTCGGCCCAGGGCCACGCCCTCACCATGCGGGGTGCAGATGACGCGCACGTCCATCTACGACCTCGAGAACGGGATGAAGGGCCTGACCGTCCCCACCCTCATCATGACGGGCGACGAGGACGAGCCCTGCCTCGACCCCGCGCTCTTCATGAAGCGCAAGATCCGCTCGTCGGGCCTCGTGATCATGCCCAAGGCCGGCCACACCATCAACCTCGAAGATCCCGACGGCTTCAACCGGGCTGTCCTCGATTTCCTCACCGCCGTGGACGCGGGACGCTGGCCGATGCGCAATCCGGCCTCCTCAGCGCCTCGGCCATCCTGCCGCCCGAACCCACGACCACAAGGAGCGCCGAGACGATGAGTCTTCCCCTCGAGCCCTATACCGTCATTGATCTCACGCGTGCCCGGTCCGGCCCCACCTGTGTCCGCCAGCTCGCCGACATGGGGGCCGAGGTGATACAGATCTCGGCCCGCGAGGACACCGAGGGCGACTTCGTCCGGCGGGGCTTCGACTCCCTCAATCTCCACCGCAACAAGCGCTCCCTCACCCTCGATCTCAAGTCGCCGCGCGGCGTGGACATCATCAAGCGCCTCGCCGCCAAGGCGGACGTGGTGGTGGAGAACTTCCGTCCCGACGTGAAGCACCGGCTCGGCATCGACTACGAGACGCTGTCGAAGATCAACCCGCGCCTCATCTACGCGAGCATCTCGGGCTTCGGCCAGACGGGGCCGTACCGCGACCGCCCCGGCTATGACCAGATCGCGCAGGGCATGGGGGTCTCATGTCGGTGACGGGTCTTCCCGGTCAGGGACCGGTGCGCGTGGGTATTCCCGTGGCCGACCTGACCGCGGGAATCTTCCTGGCCCAGGGCGTCCTCTGCGCGCTCATCGAGCGCGAGCGCTCGGGCAAGGGGCAGTGGGTGCATACCTCCCTGCTCGAGGCCATGGTAACCATGCTCGACTTCCAGGCCGCGCGCTGGCTCATCGACGGCGCCATTCCGCCCCAGGCCGGCAATGACCATCCGACCGGTATCCCCACGGGCGTGTTCAAGACCTCGGACGGCCACATCAATATCGCGGCCTCCGGCCAGACCATGTTCCGCCGGCTCTGCGAGGCGCTGGGCACCGAGCCGCTGCTCAAGAATCCGCTCTATGAAAAGGCGCCCGAGCGGTCGAAGAACCGTCATGCCCTGACCGTGGAGCTCGAAAAGCCCTCGTGGGCAAGACCAGCGCGGAATGGGTCGAGCTGCTGAACGCCAAGGGGTGCCGTGCGGCCCCATCCTCAACATCAAGGAGACCTTCGAGAACGAGCAGGTGCAGCACCTGGGCCTCGCCGTGCCGGTCAAGCACCACGCCCTCGGTGAGATGCGCCTGCAGCGCCCGCCCGTCACGCTCTCGCGCACGCCGGCCTCCGTGCGCACGGCCGCTCCCGATATCGGCGAGCACACCGACGAGATCCTGGGCGAGCTCGGATTCTCCGCCGAGGACGTCAAGGGGCTGCGCGCCGACAAGGTGGTGTAGGCGCATGACCGAGCATTTCTCGCCGGCGGAGATCGCCGCGCTCCTCGAGAGCGCGGTGGCCATCATTCGCGCCGAGGTGGAAGCGCTGCCCAAGGCGGTGGCCATCTTTCATCCGGGCGAGGACGAGTGGTCGGTCAACGAGGTGATCGGGCATCTGATCGAGGCAGAGCGACGCGGCTTCGCGGGGCGGATCAAGAACCTGCTCGCCACCAAGGATCCCCAGCTCGAGGGCTGGGACCAGAACGAGGTGGCCCGGGGACGACGCGACGACATGAAGCCCACCGCCAAGCTCGTGGCGGAGCTCGAGCGCATGCGCACGGAGAGCGTGGCTCTCGTGCGCGGGCTCAAGCCCGGCGATCTCACCCGGGGCGGCCAGCATCCCAAGGTCGGCTGGCTGCGCGTGGAAGATCTCCTCCAGGAATGGGTCTACCACGATCGCAATCACCTCAAGCAGATCCTCGGAAATGCCCAGGCGTGGGCGTGGCCGCACATGGGCAACGCGCAAAAGTTCAGCGGCGAATAGCACGGAGCGGACGGCTCGGGAGGGTGGAGCGATGCACGAGCACGACGCGGACGACGACTATTCCAGCACCGGTGACCCGGAAGAGCGATCCATCGGCCCCGCCGTGTTCCACGACACGGTGGCCGTGCTCGCCCCCGCCGAGCCGGTGTGCCTGCGGGACGGGACGGCCGTGCACGAGGCGGCGCAGCGCATGGTCCACGCGCGCCAGGCCGCCGTCCTCGTGGTGGACGCGTCGGGCCGGCTCGCGGGCATCTTCACCGAGCGCGATCTCCTCACGCGCGTGGTCGGCCGCGGCCTCGACCCGAAGGCCACCACGCTGTCGGTGGTCATGACCCCGATCCCGAGGTCCTGGCCATCCGCGATCGGGTCGCCTACGCCGTCCACTGCATGAGCGTGGCGGGCTACCGCACGATGCCCCTCGTGGACGACGAGCGCCGCCCCATCGGCATCGTGACCGTCAGCGACGTGATGCGCTGGCTCGCCAACCTCTTCCCCACCACCGTGCTCAACCTGCCGCCGGGTGGAGACACCCTCAAGCGCCCCGGCCAGGTCGACTCCGGCTAAGCAGGCAGGCGGCCGATAAGGGCCCATCTGCTTCGTTGGCGCCCTCGGCAGCGGGCTCAACGTACAGGAGTACGCCTCGCCCGCTGCCTTCGGGCGCCGCCTCGCAGCTGGACCCTTCTCGGCCGCCTGCCGCACGCGTGATAGATGACCCATCGAGACCGCTGCTGCTCGCGCTGTTCGTTCGATGGCCACGCGGGAGCCGGATGGGGAGAGGGCACCTCCGTAGACCCGTATCTTCTGCGTGTCGTCGAAGCCGCAAACGCAAATCTCGTGGCGGGCCTGAGACTCCCACAACGGCATGCGGCTCAGCGTGGTCTACGGAGGTGCCCCCTCCCCCGTCCGGCGTATGAAGACCGAACGACCTGAGAGACAGCGACTTAGCTGTTCATTTCCTTGATGAGGGCCTGGAGGCGGGGGTCGTCGAGGGAAGGCTGGAACGCGGGATAGAGCTGGGTGCGGTCGCAGATGCCGGCGTAGCGCTCGCGGAGACGGGCGCCGACCGTCTCCCACGTGGCCGTCACCGCGAAGTGGTCCAGGGTCTCGTCGCTGATCAGGTCCGCCATGCCCCTTCCAGTCGCCCTCGAGGCTCTTGGCGTGGAGACGCGGCACGAGGTGGTCGAGCCCGTGCACCGCGAGCACCGCCTGGTACGTCCGCGTGGAGGCGTAGAAGGCGATCTGCTGCTTCACCGCCTGGCGGTTCCGCTCGAGCTCCTCCTCGGTGTCGCCCAGCACCACCATGGTAGAAGCGCGGAAGGTGAAGTCCTTCCGCGTGCGCGCCCTGACGCGCGGAGCCCCTCCTCGACGGCCGGGTGCATCACCTCGCGCAGATACTTCGGGCTGTGAAAGGAATGCACGTGGAGCCCGTCGCAGATCTCTCCGGCCATGCGGGCCATGTAGGGATTCACCGCCGCGATGTACACGGGGATGCGCGGGTGATCGATGGGCCCTGGGCTAAAGAACGGGGTCATGAGATCGAAGCGATAGGATTGCCCGCGAAAGTTGAGCGGCGTGCCGTGCTGCCAGGCGTCCCAGATCGCGCGAAGAGCGAGGATCACCTCGCGCAGCCGGGGACCGGGCGGCTCCCACTTCAACGAGAAGCGCCGCTCGTTGTGCGCCTTCACCTGCGTGCCCAGCCCGAGCACGAAGCGGCCGCCCGAGACCTTCTGCAGATCCCACGCGGTGTGGGCCATGATCATGGGGCTGCGCGGGAAGGCCACGGCGATGGCCGTGCCGAGCTGGACCCGGGTGGTGTTGGCCGCGGCCACCGCGAGAGGCATGAAGGGGTCGTGCTTGGTCTCCGCCGACCACAGCGCCCCCACCCCCAGCTCCTCCGCACGCCGCGCATAGGCGGGGATCTCGCGGAGGTCGAAGCTCATGAAGCCGAGATCGAGCTTCAGGCTCACGAACGGCTCAGTACTTGTAGATGGAGAACTCGATCTCCTTCTCCGTGATGAACTCGAGGAGCACGGGGATGCCTTCCTCCGTCTTCTTCACCGCGCGCTGGATGGCGGGCACGATGTCCCCGGCTCGGTGACGCGCTCGCCGTGGCCTCCGAAGGCCTTGGCCATGTCCGCGTAGTTGCCCGAGATGTCCGTGCTGCGGTACTTCTCCGTGGCCGCCTTCATGATGGGCAGCTCGATGGCCATGGAGAAGTTGTTGAGGAGCACGGAGAGAATGGGGATGCGCTCGCGCACCGCCGTCTCGAAGTCCATGCCCGTGAAGCCGATGGCCGCGTCGCCCCACACGTTGATGCAGAGCTTGTCCGGGTGGGCGAGCTTGGCGCCCATGGCGAGGCCGAGGCCGTAGCCGAGCTGCGTCGTCTTGCCCCAGCCGATGTAGGAGAGCGGCTCCGTGCACTCCCAGAAGGGCGAGATCTGATCGCGCGGGCTGCCCGCGTCGTGGGTGATGATGGTGCGCGCGGGGTCGACGGTCTGCAGGAGATCCCGGATCACGCGATAGGGCGAGATGGGCTTGGCGTTCGAGGTGAGCTTGGGCATCCACTGCGCCATCCACTCCGCCTTGAGGCGCTTGATCTCCGCCGTCACCGCGGGCCCGCGGCCGCGCGGCTTGCCCTTGAGCCGGTCCTTCACCTCGACGAGCAGGGCATCGAGGCGTGAGGGCGGCGTCGCCGATCAGCGCGTGCTCCGCCCGCACGTCCTTGTTGACGTCCGCGGGGTCGAGCGTGCAGTGGATGATGGTCTTGCCCTTGGGCATGGCCACCCCGTAGTTGGTGGTGGCGAAGCTGCAGCCGATGCCGAAGATCACGTCGGAGTTCTTCAGGAACTCGTGGAGCTGCTTCGACACCGAGCGGCCGCCCGAGCCGAGCGACGAGCGGATGGTTCTCGGGGAAGGCGCTCTTGCCCTGGAGGCTCGTGGTCACCGGCGCCTCCAGAAGCTCGGCGAGCTGGCGCAGCTGGCTCCAGGCCTGCGCGTAGTGCACGCCCTGGCCCGCGTAGATGACGGGCCGCTCGGCCGCCACCAGCGCCGCCGCCACCGTGGACACCGCCTGCGGGATCAGGGCCGTAGCGCATGCGCGGCGCCACCACGTAGTCGAGCGGCTCCGCGATCTCCTCCTGGAAGATGTCGACGGGGAATCTCCACGAGCACGGGACGCGGGCGCCCGTTCTTGACCTGGGTGAAAGCGCGGCGCATGGCGTCGGGCACGGTGTCGGACATGATCACCTGCTCGATCCACTTGGTCACGTGCCGGTAGTTGAGTGACGAGTTGAAGTTGGGCGGGATATTGGTGATGCGCCGCGGATAGCCGCCGGGCAGGACCACGATGGGCACGGAGTCGCCGTAGGCCTGGGCCACGCCGCCGAAGGCGTTCTCGGAGCCGGGGCCGTGCTGCATGGTGAAGACGCCGATGCGCTCTGCCCGAGGTGACGCGGCTCACCGCGTCGGCCATGTGGAGGCCCGTGCGCTCCTGGCGCACGATGATGGTGCGGATGTCGGCCTGGGCGGCCGCCTCGATGATCGGGTTGACGGGATATCCGATGAGGAACTTGACGCCTTCGCGCTTCAGGATCTCCGCGACCGCAGCGACCGCCTTCATGGGCTCTCCTTTGAGGGTAGGGGTACCAGGTGACGACGCCGGCCATGCTACCATGTCCGGCCGGAGCCCACATATGAGCGAGCGCGAGATCATCTGGCGTCCCACCCCCGAGCGCATCGAGCGCGCGCGGATCACGAGGTTCATGCGCGCGGCACGGCCTCGCCTCGCTGGACGAGCTCCTGAGTCGGAGCGTCGCCGATCCCGAGTGGTACTGGGACGCCGTGTCCAAGGACCTCGGCTTCCGCTGGATGAAGCCCTACACGCGGGTGCTCGACACCTCGCGCGGGATCGCGTGGCCGCGATGGTTCGAGGGCGGCCTCATGAATCTCTCCGACAACTGCGTGGACCGTCACGTGGACGAGGGCCGCGGCGAGCAGCCGGCCATCGTGTGGGAGGCGGAAAACGGCGAGGTCCGCACCTGGACCTATCGCGAGCTGTCGCGTGACGTGAATCGCCTCGCCAATGTCCTCACGCGGCTCGGCGTCGGGGCAGGGGACTCGGTGGGGCTCTTCCTGCCCATGTGCGCGGAGGCCGCCATCGCCCTCATGGCCATCTGCCGCATCGGCGCCATCTACTCGCCGTCCTTCTCCGGCTACGGCGCTCAGGCCGTGGCGGCCCGGCTCGAGGACTGCGAGGCCAAGGTCCTCATCACCGCCGACGGCTTCTCGCGCCGCGGCCAGACCGTCAGGATGAAGGAGACGGCGGACGAGGCGGCTGCTCTCTCGCCGTCGGTGAAGCATCTCCTCGTGCTGAAGCGCCGCAGGCCGCGACGTGCCGTGGACGCCCGGCCGCGACGTGTGGTGGCACGAGGCGGCCGAGCGTGAGTCGGACCAGTGCCCCGCGCTGCCCGTGGCGGCCGATCATCCCTGCTGCATCACCTATACGTCGGGGACCACGGGCCGGCCGAAAGGCGTGGTGCTCACCCAGGGCGGGCTCCAGATGAAGATCGGTCACGACGCCGGCTATCTCTTCGACCTCGGCACGTCGGACCGCTTCTTCTGGCTCACCGACATGGGGTGGGTGATGGGCACCATCCTCATCCTGGGCGGGCTCACCAACGGCGCCACCCTCGTCCTCTTCGAGGGCACGCCCGACTATCCCAAGCCGGACCGCCTGTGGGCGGTGGCCGAGCGCCATCGCGTCAGCGTGATGGGCCTCTCGCCCACCGCGGTGCGCGCCCTCATGCCGCACGGCACCGAGTGGCCGCTGCCAGCACGACCTGTCCGAGCTTCGCATCTTCGGCTCGACGGGCGAGCCGTGGAACCCCGAGCCCTACCGCTGGGTCTTCGAGCACGTCGGGGCGCGGAACGGTGCCCATCATCAACTACTCCGGGGGCACGGAGATCTCGGGCGGCATCGTCACCGTCGTTTCCCATCGCGCCCGATCAAGCCCGTGCTCCTTCAACGGCCCCACGCCGGGCATGGCCGCCGACGTGTTCGGCGACGACGGCCAGTCCCATGCGCGGCCAGGTGGGCGAGCTGGTCATCACCCAGCCGTGGCCGGGCATGACCGCCGGCTTCTGGAAGGATCCCGACCGCTACCTCGAGACCTACTGGTCGCGCTGGCCGGATGTCTGGGTGCACGGCGACTGGGCCTATATAGACGAGGACGGCTTCTGGTTCGTCACCGGTCGCTCCGACGACACGCTCAAGATCGCCGGCAAGCGCGTGGGCCCGGCCGAGGTCGAGTCGGTGCTCGTGAGCCATCCCGCGGTGGCGGAGGCCGCGGCCATCGGCGTGCCTCACGAGATCAAGGGCGAGGCCGTGGTCTGCTTCGCCGTGCTGCGGCCGGGCGTCCCGCCCACCGAGACGCTTCGCGCGGAGCTCTCGGATCTCGTCGCGCATCAGATGGGCAAGGCGCTCAGGCCCGAGCGCGTGCTCTTCGCCGCCGAGCTGCCCAAGACCCGCAGCGCCAAGATCATGCGGCGGGTGATCCGCGCCACTCACCTCGGCAAGGATCCGGGCGATCTCTCCTCGCTCGATAATCCCGGCGGCGTGACCGCTATCTCCGAGGCGCGGTAGCAGACTCGTTTCGTCCGAGGCAAATTCTGCACGTGCCGCTCGGGGGCCGGGTCTCCAAAATTCGTTGAGCATGTGACGACCCACGCCCACCAGAAAACGTGGCGGATCTCCCGCTGTCCCGCAACTATCCGAATTCGTGGAATGTGGATCCGCCGCCCGCCAACGGTATGTCGCTTGCTACACAGGGGCTGCAAGGAAAACAACATGCGAACTAAACTCCGGCGGCCCGAATCGGCGTAGACGTCCACGGACCAAGGGTGAGCTGGCCGTGATCGTAGAAGTGGGTGATCGTGTTCTCCATGGTGAAACGGTTGACGTGAGCCAGTTCGGCGTCAGGTGCGTCTCGCGGAGCGCCTGCAGGATGCCACCCTGGCCAAGCTCCACATCACTCCGTCCGAAGGATGTCCGGTGGACGCCCAGGCCATCGTGTGGCGCATGGACGAGGACGGGCCGGTCTTCCTCTTCCTCAAGAAAGCTCCGTCGGTCCTCGTGGAAGACACGGGCAAGGACACGCGACGCGTGTCCTCACCATTCTCGTGGTGGACGACGACGAAGGAGTGAGCTCGTTTGCGCGGGACACCCTCGGATCCGCGGGATACCTCGTCCGCTCCACCGCCGATCCGGTCAGGCCATTCGCATGGCCAAGGATCTGGAAGGCGAGATCGATCTCTTGCTCGTGGACGTGGTCATGCCCCTGATGGACGGCCGCGAGCTGGCCCGGCGCGTGGTCGAGCTCCGCCCCAAGATCAAGGTGCTCCTCATGTCGGGATACGAGATGGCCGCGCTCAAGGAGGCGAGATGGCCGTTCATCGCCAAGCCCTTCGGCGTCACCGAGCTCATCGAGAAGATCGAGGAATACACCACCACCAAGCGGCGGCCCTCGGTCTTCGCGGTTCCCCAGCGCTCTCCGCGGCGGTCGTTGGAGCGGGCGACGAGCCCGAGCACCCCGTGACCCGCAAGGCTCTCCAAATGGCCCCCACAGAGCTAGGGCTGCGGCCCCGGAAGCGCCGGACGTACGCTGGAGGCGCCCGTGGCCGACGCGGCCCCGCCGCGTCACCGCCTGGGCGAGATCCTCCTCGCCAACGGGTCGATCACCGAGCCGCAGCTCGAGCACGCTCTCGCCCAGCAGGAGAGCCTCAAGCTCCCCCTCGGCAAGATCCTCCTCAAGCTCAACTACGTCACCGACGACACGGTGCGGCAGGCCCTGAGCAAGCAGCTCCAGATTCCCTTCATCGACCTCGAGAAGGTGACCATCGATCGCCGGCTCGCCCGGGTGATCAACCGGAGCTACGCGCGGCGCCATTCCGTCCTCCCCATCGCCCAGGTGGGCCGCACCCTCACCGTGGCCATGGACGATCCCACCGCGGTGGCCGTCATCGACGAGCTGATGCAGCTCACGAGCTTTGGCATCACCGTGGTCACCTCCTCGAGCCGGGCCATCCAGCGCGCCTTCCGTCGTCTCTACGAAGACGAGACTCAGAGCAGCATCGAGAACCTCGGGGCCCACCAGGGCGCCCCCGTGGATCCGCCGCGTGGACACGGGGCCGCAGCTGAGCGTGGAGGGCTCCGTCGAGGATCGCGTGACCCGGCGCGCCGACGACCTCTTCCGGCAGATTCTCTTCCGGGCCCTCGAGAGCAACTGCAGCGACATCCACCTCGAGATGCTGCCCTCGGGTCTCCACGTGCGCTACCGCATCGACGGCGTGCTGCGCCAGCCCCACTTCGGCAAGCTCCAGGACAATCTCGATCAGAACATGCGGGAGATCACCTCGCGCATCCGCATTCTCTGCAAGCTCGACATCGCGGAGCGTCGGCGGCCCCAGGACGGCAGCTTTCAGGTGTCGGTCAATCGCGCGGGAGCAAGGTCACCATCGACCTCCGCGGTCTCCGTCATCCCGAGCTACTCGGGGAGAGCGTGGTCATCCGCATCCTGGACCAGACGCGGGCTCCCCGCTCCATCGCCGGGCTCGACCTGTCGCCGATCGTGGCGAGCCGCCTCGAAGAGCTGCTCCGGCGCCCCACCGGCATCTTCCTCGTGACGGGGCCCACCGGATCGGGCAAGTCGACCACGCTCTATGCCTGCCTGATGAAGCTGCACCGTCCGGAGGTGCGCATCCTCACCGCCGAGGATCCCGTGGAGTACGTCTACGATGAGCTGAGCCAGTCGGAGGTCAACGACGACATCGGCAACACGTTCGCCGCGTATCTCCGCGTCGTTCCTTCGCCACGACCGGAGATCATCATGATCGGGAGATTCGCGACCAGGAGACGGCGGAGATGGCCTTTCGCGCCGCCCAGACCGGCCACCTGCTCCTGAGCACCCTGCACACCAACAGCGCCATCGCCGCGCTGCCGCGTCTCCACGACCTCAAGATCGAATCGTCGCTCATCGCCTCGTCGCTCATCGGCGTCATGTCGCAGCGGCTGGTTCGCCGCAACTGCGCGGCGTGCCGGCAGGAGTACACGCCGTCGCCCGCCGCCCTCCACGAGTTCTTCGAGGTGGTGCCCGCCCACCTCAAGTTCTACCAGGGCGCGGGGTGCGCCGACTGCGGCTTCAGCGGGTACAAGGGCCGGATGATGGTGGCCGACCTCTGGGTGCCCGACGAGCAGGACACCGCGCTCATCACCCGGCAGGCTCCCTTCGACGAGATGTGCGAGAGCGCCCAGCGCACCACCTTCTGCATGGCCCAGGATGCCCGCGGCCGGCTGGAGGCGGGCACCACCACCGTGGAGGAGCTCCTGCGCGTGCTGCCCTACTCTGCCATCGTGGAGCATCGCCGGCGATTTTCTAGCTGAAGCGGCCCCGGCTTTCGGGTATACGGGAGGGGATGCGCGCTCGCTCGACCGTCCTCGCGGTGGCCCTGGCCGCCATCCTCGCTCTCGTCGTCAGCTGCGCCACGCAGACCACCTCCGCCCGGGGCGGCCTCTCCGGCGTGGAGCACATCCTCGTCATCTACGCGGAGAACCGGAGCTTCGACAACCTCTACGGTCTTTTCCCCGGGGCCAACGGCATCGCGAACGCGACGCCGGCGCAATTCACGCAGGTCGATCGCGACGGCACGGTCCTCGCCACCCTGCCGCCCGTCTGGAACGGCAAGGCGCCCAGTCCGGACTTTCCCATCGATCTGCCGAACCGGCCCTTTCGCATCGACGCGCCGCCCATCAACCTGCCGCTGTCCGTGCCCACGCGCGATCTCGTTCACCGCTTCTACCAGAACGTGGAGCAGATCAACGGCGGCCGTAACGATCGGTTCGTGGCCGCCTCCGGACGCGGGCGGGCTCGCCATGGGCTACTACGACGGCTCGACCCTGCCCCTCTGGCAGTGGGCCAGGACTACGTCCTCGCCGACAACTTCTTCATGGGGCCTTCGGCGGCTCCTTTCTCAACCATTTCTGGCTGGTGTGCGCGTGCACGCCGGAGGACCGCGAGGCGCCCGCGGCGCGGCGCATCCAGCTCGACGAGCGCGGCTGGCTCAAGACCCGGGCCGGCTCACCCGCCTCCGTGCTCAGCGGCGCTCCCGAGTTCATGGACGGGGAGGTCACGCCCGACGGCTACTCGGTCAACACCACGCAGCCGCCCTGGCAGCCGTCGCGGGTGCCTCCCACTCGCGACGGCGATCCACGCGCGACAGATCCGAAGCGCCACACCCTGCCTCCGCAGTCGCAGAAGACCATCGGCGACACCCTGAGCGCGAGGGGCGTCACGTGGGCGTGGTACGCGGGCGCGTGGAACGCCGCCCTCCAGGACGGGATGCAGGCGCCCGAAGCGCCGCGGCGGATCATCGCGACCAGGGCGAACGGCGCGCCGTACTTCGCTCCGCACCACCAGCCCTTCAACTACTTCGCCCGCTTCGCGCCGGGCACCGCGGATCGGGAGCGTCATCTCAAGGACTACACGGATCTGCTCGCGGACATCGAGCGGGGAACCCTGCCCCAGGTCGCCTTCTACAAGCCGCAGGGCACCTTGAATCAGCATCCCGGCTACGCCGACGTGCTCTCGGGCGACATTCACATCGCCGAGCTGGTTGGCCTCATCAAGGCAAGCCCGCTCTGGTCCTCCACCGCCATCATCATCACCTACGATGAAAACGGCGGCTTCTGGGACCACGTGCCGCCGCCCGCGGGGATCGCTGGGGACCGGGCACGCGCATTCCCACGCTGATCATCTCGCCGCGGGCGAAGCGCGGCTTCGTCGATCACACGCCCTACGACACCACGTCCATCATCAAGCTCATCACCCGGCGCTTCGGGCTCGAGCCGCTCCCCGGTGTGCGTCCGGGCGCGGGCGACCTCTCGGCCGCTTTCGAATAGGCGCGCCGCGCCTCAGAGCTCCACGATGGCCCGCCCCGCGATCTCCCCGTGGGCGAGGGCCTCGCACGCCTCGTTGATCTGCTCCAGGCGATAGCGCCGCGTCACCAGCTCGTCGAGGGGAGCCGGCCTTCCTTGAACCAGCGGACGAACATGGGCAGGTCGCGGTCGGGCCGGCAGGAGCCGCCGGGAGCGCCCGGAACACCTTGCCCGTGAACATGTCCCGGACATTGATAGTGGGCGCGGGCCCGTGGGGCACGCCCACCAGCACCGCCATGCCGCCGTCGCGGTATCCATTGACGCCGGGCCGGGTGGCCGCGAGCATCTGCTCCGTCGTCTTGGCCAGGCCGATGGCGTCGAAGACGAAGTCCGCGCCGCCGCTTGTCAGCTCGATGATCCGCTGCACCGCGTCCTCGCGTGCGCCATTGACGCCGACGCTGGCCCCGAAGCGCTTGGCGAAGGCGAGCTTGTCGTCGCTCAGGTCCACCGCGATGACCGGGTGGGCGCCCATGTTGGCCGCCGTCTGGAGCACGCAGAGCCCCACCCCGCCCGCGCCGATCACGGCCACCGAGTCGCCGGGCCGGACCTTGGCGGAGTGGATGACGGCGCCGCAGCCCGTCATGACCGCGCAGCCCACGATGGCCGTGACGTCCATGGCCACGTCGTGGTCGGGCAGCCTGACCACGTACTGCTCGTCGGCGATGGTGGTGTCGGCCCACGTGAAGACACCGGTGGCTCCGCGGTCGCCGTGCCGGACGGGGCGCCCGCGATACTGCACGGGCCACGGAGTGGGATCGGGCTGCCCTTCCTTCACCGCGCGGCGCACGAAGGTGAGCAGCGCGCGGTCGCCTTCCTTCAGATGCGTCACCTCGCGGCCCTTGGCCACCACCACCCCCGTCGACTCGTGACCGCAGCACCATGGGGCGCACCGAGTCGGCCCGGTGGATCTGGTGGATCTGCGAGTGGCAGATGCCGGTGGCGAACTGCTTGACGATGACGTGGGTCGGCCCCGGGTCCGGCAGGTCCAGCTCCTCGATGACGAGGGGCTTGCCGTGCTCCACGCTCACCACCGCCCGCGTCTTCATGCGCGGCTCCCCGCGCCCTCGCCCGGAGGCGGCGCGACCACGTCCTCGTAGCGATGACGCTTGGTGATCAGCCCGGCGTGCTGGAACACGTCGAGGGCGACCTCGAAGGCGGGGCGGGTGATCTCCACGTGCGGCGTCCAGCAGCCGAGCTTCTGGTAGTAGGCGATGGTCGCGGTGAGCACGGCGCGGTCGATCTCGGGGAAGAAGGTGGCTTCCGCCTCGGCCACGCGCGCGGCGGGAGTGGCGAGAAGCCACGCCCGCGCCTTGCGGTAGGCGCGGGTGAAGCGCTTCGCCGCGTCGGTGGCCAGCCACTGGCGGGTGGCGGCGAGGCTCGAGAACGCGCAGGGGCCGATGGCCTCGCCCACCGATGCGACCACGTGGCCCACCTTGTCGTGCTCGAGCTGCTGCGGCGCCGGCCCCTGCTGGTGGATGTAGTCGCCCTCGCCTTTGCGGAACGCTTCGTCCATCTGACCGCTCGGGACGTTGACGGCCTGGATGGCCGTGTAGTCGAGGCCGCGCCGGTGGCACGCGTACTTGAACATGGCGAGGGGCTGGCCGCCGTGATCCACGAGCACCTTCTTGCCCGCGAGCTTCTGCCACGTGAAGCCGGGGTCGGCGGCGCGCCCGGTGAGGAAGAAGCCGTCCATCTCGTTGATCTGGGCGAAGTGCACGGCGGGCGGGGTCTGTCCCTTCTCGAGAGGGCCGAAGCCCTGCGATGGCGCGGACTGGCAGACCTGCACGGAGCCATCCACCACGCCCTCGATGGCCGACTTGCCCGCGGGAGCGATCGAGTGCTTGGGCGCGAAGCCTTCGGCCTGGAGAAAGCCGCCCGCCATGGTGGCAATGAGGGGCGAGTAGAAGGCGGAGAAGCGGGTGAACTGGATGCTGATGGGCTCGCTCATCGATCTCTCCTTGTCGGCGGGACGGCTACGGGCGCTTGAGCTTCACGTCTTCGTAAGGGGCGGAGTAGGCGTGACCGGGAATGAGGAGAGTCCCGACTCGTCTACTCGAGGGCCGATGGCCCACAGGAAGGCCGACTCCATGAGGGGGCGTGGGTGACGCGGTCGTGGATGAGCCGCTGGATCTGGTGCAGCATCGCCTCGCGCTTCTTCCGGTCCACCTCGCGCGACTGACGCGCGTAGAGGTCCTCGGCCTCGGGGATGGCGCTGTACGAGTAGAAGCCGTCGCGCGTCACGAAGGGCTCGAGCCGCGTGGCCGCGTTCCCGGACGGCGCGACCAGAGCCATGATGACGCCGGGGATCTTCTTCTCCCGCCACGCGGTGAGAAAGGCCGCGCGCTCCATGGTCTTGATGCGCGTGCGGATGCCCACCGCGCGCAGATAGTTCGCGATGGCTTCGCCCATGGAGTTGTAGGGCGGGAAGGGGGTGAAGTCGCCGCCGTCGAACCCGCCGGGATAGCCGGCCTCGGCGAGGAGGGCCTTGGCGCGCACGGGGTCGTAGGGATGCGGCGGCAGCTCCAGCGCGAACTCGAGCGCCTTGGGCACGATGTTGCCGCTCGGGCGCGCGAAGCCCAGCCATTCCGCCTCGCTCACCGCCTTGCGGTCCACGGCCAGGCTCGCGGCCAGACGCACGCGCTGATCGTGCCACGGCGACTTGGGATTGCCCTGCTCGGGGAAGTCGAGCCAGAACTGGCCGACCGACGGAAGCGGCGAGGCGACCTTGAAGCCCGGCGTGCGCTTGAGCTCCTCGGCCACCGGCCCCGACACGAGATAGATCAGGTCGACCTCGCCGCGCTTCACCGCGGCGGCGCGCGTGGTCTCGTCGGTGATGGTGCGGAAGACCAGCCGCTTCACCGCGGGCGGCTTGCGCCAGTACCCCTCGAAGGCCTCGAGTACCATCTCCACGCCTGGATTGAACGAGACGAGGCGATAGGGGCCGGCGCCGATGGGCGCCTTCTTGAAGCCCTCCTCGCCGACCTTCTCGAGGTACTTCTTCGGGACGACCCAGGCCGCGCCCGACGCGGTGGTGCCGTAGAAGGTCATGAAGTCCGGCCACGGCTCCTTGAGGACGATGCGCACGCGTCCCGGATCCGGGGTCTGGATCTCCTTGACGCGATCCTTGAGGAGCTTGGCCGCCGCGCCCTTGTAGCGCTCGAACGAGAACTTCACGTCGTCCGAGGTGACGGGCTCGCCGTTGTGAAAGCGGACGTTCTTCCGCAGCACGAACTCGTAGACGAGCCCGTCGCGCGACATGGTCCACGACTCGGCGAGGCTCGGTCCGGTCACCGCGCCCGTCATGGGCTTCACCACCGCGTCATGGAGGGCGTAGAGCACGAGAAAGGGCGTGACGAGAGCCTCCGTCTCCGCGGGATCGAGCCAGCGCGAGGCGAGCGTCACGTGGACGCCCCAGGTCATGGTGCCTTCCGGGGCAGCGGTGGCGGGCCCGTGGAGGACGGTGATGAAGGTGAGAGCGGCGAGCAAGGTGAGGCCGATCCGGCATGAGCGCATGGGCGGGAGAGTACGTGGCCGGCGCCATCCTGTAAAGCTGCTCCTCTGTGCCGCCTCGCGTTTTCTGGGGTAGCATCGGGCGGTGCGTCGCCGCCACGGTCTAGCGATCGGTCTCGCCCTCGCGTACTCCTGGCCCTGCTCGGCGACCAGATGCTCTACGTGTTCCTGCCCTCGCACCCCGCGGCGGCGGGTATCGCGGCGGCCAGCCTCGGCCTCGTGCTCGCTCTCGTTCGCGGCGCGTCGCCCGGCCGCGCAGCGCGCGCTAGCCCCGCGATCTTGTCAACCTCTCGGATTCCTCAATCGTCGCGGACGCTCCTGCGTCATCCACCCTTCGCATTCCTTTCGTCCTCCCGCGTCCTCGCCAGCGTGGGCTTCCAGATGCTGGGCGTGGCGGTGGGCTGGCAGCTCTACGAGCTGACGGGGAGCGCGCTCGATCTGGGACTGGTCGGCCTCGTGCAGTTCGTGCCGATGGTCCTGCTCACCCTGGTCGTCGGACAGGTCGCCGATCGCTGCGACCGGCGTCTCGTGGTCATCGTGTGCGAGGTGGTGAAGGCGGCGGCGGTGGCCGCCCTCGCCCTCGGGTCGATCGCCGGCTGGCAGAGCAGGGCGAGCATCTTCACCCTCGTCGGCGTTCTCGGCGCGGCCCAGGCCTTCGAGAATCCCGCCATGACCGCCCTCGTCCCCGAGGTGGTGTCGCGCCCGCTCATCACCAAGGCCATGGCCTGGATCATCTCCGCGGGACAGACCGCGCAGATCGTCGGTCCCGCGCTCGGCGGCTTCCTCTATGCGTTCGGACCGGGCGCGGCCTACTTCACCGCGGGCGCCATGTTCATCCTCGCCGGCGCGGGGGCCGCGGCCATCCGGATCGAGCGAACCGTGCGGCCCCGGGAGCCCATCACGCTGGAGACGGTGTTCTCGGGGGTGGCCTTCATCAAGAGCCGGCGGGTGCTCCTCGGCACCGATGTCACTCGATCTCTTCGCGGTGCTCCTGGGCGGAGCCACCGCGCTGCTGCCGGTCTTTGCCCGGGACATACTGCATGCGGGGCCGGTCGGCCTCGGGCTCCTGCGCTCGGCGCCGGCGGTGGGAGCGCTCGCCACCTCCGTGTTTCTCGCTCACTATCCCCTGGAGCGACGGATCGGGTCGACCCTGTTTCGCTCGGTGATCGTCTTCGGCGTGGCCACCGTGGCCTTCGGGCTGTCCACCAATTTCATTCTGTCGATCGTGGCCCTCACCGTCCTGGGGGCGGCGGACGTGGTGAGCATGGTCATCCGGGTCTCGCTCGCGCAGATCCGGACTCCCGACGCGATGCGGGGCCGGGTGAGCGCGGTGCACTCGCTCTTCACCGGCACCTCGAATCAGCTCGGCGCCTTCGAGTCGGGCCTGGCCGCGGCCCTCCTCGGCGCCGTGCCCGCCGTCCTGCTCGGCGGGCTGGGCACGGTGGCGGTGGCCGGGCTGTGGATGTTCATCTTCCCCGAGCTGCGGCGGCTCGGCCGGTTCGAAGAATAGTCAGTCGAAGAATGTGTAAGGGCAGCGAGCGACGCGCATGCCTGGTACCACCTTGACGGCGCGCACGCGGCCCTCGTAGCATACGGAGGGTGGTTCTTCACCGACAAGCGGCTCAAGAACTACAAGCCCGACCTGACCACCTACGACAACAACACGTTCATGAAGGTATTGATCAACCCGTAACGGGGAGTCGCTGACCGGTCATGGACGCCATCGCCCTCTTCCTCACGCGCTACGGCGATCTCCATCACGGCCTGGTGGGAGGCCTCCTCGGCTCCGTGCCCGAGGCCAAGCTTCGCGGGCGGCCCCATCCCGGCGTCAACACCATCGCGTGGCTCCTCTGGCACTCCGCCCGCATCGAGGACGTCGCCGCCAATCGCTTTCTCGCCGATCGTCCCCAGGTCCTCGAGGAATGGCTCGAGCGACTGGGCACCGCGCGGCGTGACGTGGGCACCGGCATGAGCGACGCCGAGGTGGACGAGCTGTCCACGCGCATCGATCTCGCGGCGCTGCGCGGCTACTGGGACGCGGTGACGGCCCGAACGCTCGAGGTCGTCGATACGTTGCGGGGGAGCGATCTCGAGGCGATGGTGGAGGGCGAGCGCGTCAAGCGCGTGGTCCTCGCCGAAGGCATCGTGGCCCCGGGCGCCGAGTGGCTCACGGAGTTCTGGGCGGGAGGGCGGAGCCGCGCCTGGGTCCTCGCCCAGATGGCGCTCCTCCATCCCTTCGGGCACTACTACGAAGCACGCGTCGCGGCCGGCCTGTGGGGCGTGCGGAGCCCCTGAGCTCGTGCGTCGCCTGGCCGGGACGGTGATGGAGATGACCGTGAACTGGTCGCGCGGGGAGCCGCTCGACGCAGACGACTACCGCTTCCGGAGAGCCTTGCCCACCTCGGCGAGGCGGCCCAGAGAGCCGACGACGCTCGCCTGGCTGTCGGTGATGTGCCGCACGATGATGTCGGTGTAGCCGAGAGGCTCGAAGGCGCGGAACTTGTCGACGACCTCCTCCACCGAGCCCCATACGAGCGCGGAGGGATCGAAGCCGCGATAGCCGGCGCGGGCGATGGCCCCGCCCACCGCCTCCGCCTCCGCCGACGACTCGCCCACGTAGATATCGCGCCGGATCGCCACCGCCGTCGGCGTCTTGCCGTATCTGGCGCAGGCCTCGCGATACCACGCCACCTGCTCGCGCGCCTTCTCCAGGGTCAGGGAAGGGGAAGCGAGCCAGCCGTCGGCGATGCGCGCCGCCCGATCGATGGCCACGCGCGCGTTCGCCCCGATCCAGTACTCGACGGGCTCGGCGGGGCGAGGGGACACCCGCGCGTTCTCGAGGACGAAGCGCCCCTGGGAGGACACGGTCTCGCCCGCGAGGAGGCGCTTGATGATGTCGAAGGCCTCCTCGAACGCCGAGGGGCGCTGCTTGATGTTCGCGCCCATGGCGAGGAACTGGGCCTCGCCGTCGCCCAGCCCGCACTGGAAGATGAAGCGGCCGCGCGCGATGGCGGCCAGCGTCCCCACCTGCTCCGCGATGAGCACGGGATTCCAGAGTGGAAGGAGGAAGAGGCAGCCCGCGGGCCTGTCCGTCCACTCGGCGAGCATGCGAGCCGAGCATCGGCACGTTCTGGTAGTAGGGGCCCGGCGTCGCATGATGGTCGCCCACGAAGAGCGAATCGAGGCCGGCCCGCTCGGCGGCGGCGGCGCGCTCGATCATCCAGCGCGCGCCCTCGCGCGGATCGGCCACGGCATGGCTGCTCGTCAGCGAGATGCCTATGCGCATGAGCGCTCGTTGCCCACGCGCCAGCCCAGCCAGAGCACGGCCGAGCTGAGGCCGATGAGGACGGCCGCGGTGCCGATGGTCGACACGTCGGACATCCACTTGATGGTGGTGCTGCTGAGGCCGGCGAAGGCGAGGCCGATGACCGGCAGCACCGGCGCGCCACAGCCCATCACGGTGCATCCGCCGGTGGTGAGCCCGAAGATGCCGCCAAGCGCTCCCAGCACGCCGCCGGAGGTGCCGGCGCGTCCTCCCCAGGCGGTGGCGACGCGGTCCCGCCGCGCGAGCCAGAGCGCGAAGTACGCGGCGACGAGGAGCGACATGAAGACGAAGCGCGCGAGATCGGCCGGCGTCACCGCGAAGCCCCATTCGATGCCGAACTGCCCGTCCGACGAGAACCAGAAGAGGGCGAGGCCCCAGGCCTTGCCGAGGCGCTCAGCGAAGACGCCCGGCCCCGACGTCAGGTACCCGGGCAGGGTCGAGAGGAGCGGATTGACGGTGAAGGAGGTGACGGGCTGTCGCGCGATGGAGAGCACGAGAGGGGGCACGAGGATGTCGAGGGCGAAGACCCCGAGCGCGACCGAGATGAAGAGCCAGGGCCGTGATCCCACCGCCCTGCCGACTCCGCGAAGCGCTCGATCGATCGCCCTCATCTCCCGCTCGCCACGGAACCGATTATAGGCCCTCTGAGTTCAGACTCACGAGGGCCGCCACTCTTTGTGACGCATTGCGTAGACGACTCAACTCGTTGTGGTAATTGCTTGACTTGGGATGTCACGAAGCTAATTATCTCCATCAATCTGTCGATTGCCCCCACACCGTCCGCCAATGAAGGAGGGACGATCTATGGCTTCAGAAGTTTCCCGTCGTAACTTCCTGACCCAACTCGGCATGACCGCCGGCACGGTCGCCGCGGCCACCGCCGCTCCGCTCGTCGGAGGACCCAGCCTGATCGGGCGCGCCGAAGCCCAGGCCCAGCCCAAGGGCAAGATCCCGGACACACCCTACAAGGTCGGCCACATGACCTTCCACACGGGCGCCGCCGCCGTGCTCGGCGAGCCCATGTACAAGGGCCACATCCTCGCCGCGGAAGAGATCAACGCCAAGGGCGGTCTCCTCGGCAAGCGCAAGATCGAGACGGTCAAGGCGGACGAGAACGCGGGCACGGACGCCAACGTCAAAGAGCTCCGCCGCATGAAGCTCTCCGAGAAGATCGATTTCTTCACGGGCATCACCTCGAGCGGCAACACCCCGGCCCTCGGGCCGGTGGCGGAAGAGCTCAAGGTGCTCACCGTCTTCGTGGACGGCTGCACCGACTTCCTCTTCGACAAGGCGGTGCCGAACCCGCACTACATCTTCCGCATCACGAACATCCAGTCGGCCGACGGCGTCACCTGCGCCCTCGCCATCGCCCAGACCTGGCCCACGGCCAAGAAGATCGCCCACATCCATCCCGACTACTCCTACGGGCGCAACGCCTTCGACCACGTGCGGATCGTCATGGAGAAGCTGATGCCGGGCGCCCAGGTGGTGTCGGAGGGCTGGCCCAAGCTCGGCACCACGGACTTCGCCTCGCACATCACCAAGGCCATCGCGGCCAAGCCGGACCTCCTCGTCTCGTCGGTGTGGGGCGGCGACTACGTGGCCTTCTACAAGCAGGCCCTGCGCTACGACATGTTCAAGAAGATGAAGCTGGCGAGCACCATCGCCTTCGGCGTGGCCCCGCACGCCATCGGAAAGGACCACCCCGAGGGCGCCATCGCGGGCGTCCACTCGAACTACTACTTCAACTTCCCGCCCAACGGGAAGTGGCCGCTCAACGACAGCTTCGTCAAGAAGTACTTCGAGCGCTGGAAGGAGTACCCGAACTTCCAGGCCGAGGGCGCCTACGTGACCATGCACATGCTGGAGATGGCCATCGACCGCGCCAACAAGCTGATGGGCGGGTGGCCCGACGACGAGATGGTCATCAGCCAGCTCGAGAACCTCGGCATGTCGGGGCCGGCCGGCTACGTGTACTTCCGCCCGGACAATCACCAGGCCTACAAGGACGCGGTCACCGGCTTCAGCGTGAACTCCAAGGACTACGAGTTCCAGATCCTCGACCCGAAGCGCATGATCACCATTCCCATCCGCAACATCACGGCGCCCCCCAACTGGCCGGCGCCGTCGGACGACAAGACGCGCACGTACACCTGGATCGACAAGACCTGGCCGAAGGTCTCGGCCTGATCTTGCACTCTCGCAGGACGGCGGGGGGCGGCGTCAGCCGCCCCCGCTTCGCGTCTGCGTCTCTCTTCTTCTCGCCGCCGCGCTCTGCGCGCCGGCGGGCGCGCGCGCGGGTCACGAGCTGCCCTTCTACCCGTCGTTCTATCCGCAAGAGATCAAGATCGACTCGATGGAGCCGGCCGCCGCCGCCCCCTCGTGGCCAAGAGCGCCATGCAGGCCTATGTGGGCGGCGATCCCTTCGCCGGCCGGAAGCTGCCCGCGGACATGACCACCCTCGAGTCCCTCGGCGGCTTTCTCCTCGTCACCCTCAATCCGGCCGCGCCGGGCCTCGACACCGCCGAGCGCCGCTGCGAGCGCGCCCGCCGCATCGCGGGGCTGCTCGTGCCGGGGCCGGGCTGGGTGGCGCATCCCTATCCGGTCACGCCGTATCACGCCGACTATCTCCAGCACGCCGACGTGGTGGCCGCCATCAAGGCGCCGCCGGCCGTAGCAGGCGAGACAACGCGGCTCCGCGCGCGCAGGCGCGCTCGCGGAGCGCGCGGCGGGGAAGCTGCGCGTCGCGGACGGTCCGTGGGATGCCACGGTGGAAGAGGTGTCGCTCGATGACCTGCTTGCCGCGCATCGCGGCGGGCTCAACGGCTCGCTCGGACCGGGGTGGGTCAAGCAGGGCTGGTACCACGCCTGGCTGCTTCACGCGCAAAGCCTGACCGATTCCGGAGCGAAGCAGACGGCGGCGGAGTCCTATCGCCGCCTCACCACGGGAGCCTACGACGGCCCGACGGAGTCGGTTGCTCTGGAGCGGCGGCTCGTGCGCGCCCTCGTCGCGGGCTGCGAGCGCGTGGAAGCGGGCTACGTGCTGCGGCGCGAGGTATTCAGCGCGGAGTTCTCGCAGGGCATCGAGAACATCGTCAGCGATTCGCAGACGGGCTTCAATACGCCCGCGTTCATCCGGACGGTCAAGCTCAAGGACTTCCCGTGGAATGGCTGGCTGCGCCTGGGCATCGCGGGCCGGCCGGCCGCGGCCTGGAATCCGGTGGGCGGCTTCAGCGACCCCGCCGGTCGTCTCCTGTGGGCCGCGCTCGGGGATCCGGCCGCCTTCCCGCGCCGTACGCCGCCGACTGGGTGCCCAACCGCCTGAGCGTCGCGCCCGGGGCCAGCGGGTAGCGTCGGCACCGCTAGTGTGCCGGAAGACGCGCTCCGGCCCGATTCATCCTCCGGCCTGTCTCGCGAGGTGGGCAAGGGCAGGGCCGCCGACGCGCAGACCACCTATCGCGTCGGCGCCTCGGCCTTCCACGACGGCACGCGCATGACGGCCGCCGACGCCGTCTATCCGGTGCTCCTCGCCGCGCGGGCCTCCGCGGCGAAGGGGCGCGAGTGGCTGGCCGGCGTCAAGGTCCTGCGCACCGACACCGAGGTGAAGAAGTTCGCGGACATGAGCTTCACCTTCGTCACGCCAGTGATCGACGTCTACACGTCCGGCCAACTCGACATCGCCGAGCGGCAGGGGCGCTGCCGTGGAGCCCCGTGCCGTGGACCGTCCTCACCCTGATCGACGAGGCGCAGGCGCGCGGCTGGGCCGTGGTCACCCGGGAGGAAGCGACGCGGCGTCACCTGCCGTGGCTGGACCTCGCCCGCGATCCGAAGCTCAAGGCGCAGCTCGCGGGCCTCGTGGAGACGTATGCCGCGCAGAACTACGTGCCGCCGCTCCTGAAGAAGCTGGTGGCGGCCGACGAGGCGCAGCATCGCTGGCAGTCGCTACGGCAGTTCTACCAGCGGCGTCATCACTTCCTCGTGACCAACGGACCGTACCAGCTCGCCAAGTGGTCGGACACGGGAGTGACTCTCGACGTCTTCCGCGACTTCACCTACCCACTGGGCGTGGGCGCCTACGACCGCTTCGCGCTGCCGCTTCGCGCGTGGGTCGTCAAGGCCACGCCGCACGGCGATCGCCTCGAGGTGCAGGCGGAGGTGGAGCGCGCGGAGCGCTTCCTGCGCTCGTACCGCCTCCTGCGCGAGCCCCTGGGCTCCGTGGGCGCCCAGGGCGACACGCGCCGACATTCCCGTCTGCCGCTTCGTCGCCCTCGGGCCGGACGGCGAAGTGGCCCGCGCCGGCGCCTCGCGTGAGGTGCAGGGCGGCCGCATCGTGGTGCCGCTCAAGGGCTTGGCGAAGCCCGGGCCGTACACCGTGCTCCTCGCTCTCTACGTGTCCGACAACACCGTCAATCCGCAGATCACCACCATCTCCTACCGCCCCGAGGGCGGTCCCTGATCGCCCGGACGCCATGGACAATCTGATCGTCCACGTGCTCACCGCGCTCCTCTACGCCTCCGTGCTCTTCCTGATCGCGGGCGGCCTGTCGCTGATCTACGGGGTCATGCGCATCGTCAACCTCGCCCACGGCATGCTCTACGCCTTCGGCGCCTACGTGTCGGCATGGGCGGTGGGCGCCATGGTCGTCCGCTGGCCCATCGTCGCTCTCTACGCGCTCCTGCCCGTGGGCGCCCTCGCCGCGGCGGGGCTGGGCGCGATTCTCGAGCCGACGCTCCTCCGGCCCTTCTACAAGCGCGCCGAGGAGTATCAGCTCCTCGTTACCTTCGGTCTCCTCCTGATCCTGGGAGACCTGATGCGCCTCCTGTGGGGGCCGTACCCGCTCTCCGCGAGCCAGCTCTACGAGGCCCTGGGCAGCCTCACCATCGGCGACACGATCTACCCGAACTACAACCTGGTCGTCATCGCGGTGGGCCTTCTCGCCGCCGTGGGTATGTGGGCGTTCGTGTACAAGACCCAGTTCGGCGTGGTGCTGCGCGCCACCTCCCAGAACATGCGCATGGCCCAGGCCCTCGGCATCAACGTCAATCGCGTCTACGTCCAGGCGTTCACCCTGGGATGCTTCATGGCGGGGCTGGGCGGAGCCATCATCGTGCCGAGCCAGGGCGCGGTGCTCGACATGGGCGTGGACGCGCTCATCATGGCCTTCGTGGTCGTGGTCATCGGCGGCCTCGGCTCCCTCGAGGGCGCGCTGGTGGGCGCCCTCCTCGTGGGCGTGGTCCGCGAGGTGGGCATCACGTTCTTCCCCGAGGTGGAGCTGGCGGTCCTCTACCTCATGGCCGCCGTGGTGCTCCTCATTCGTCCCGCCGGGGTCTTCGGACGGCCATGAGCGCGCTGCCCCTGCCCCCGGCCGGCGTCCTGCGCTGGGTCGTCCCGCTCTTCGCGGTCCTCGCGTGCCTGCCCTGGCTGGTCGAGCCCTACCAGACCACCTTGTTCTCCTACGGCCTCGTCATGGCCATCGCCGCCCTCGGCTTCAATCTCCTCCTCGGCTACACGGGCCTGCTCTCCTTCGGACACTCCGCCTACTTCGGGGTGGGGGCGTACGCGGTGGCCCTGCTCGTCAAGTACTTGAAGATCACGTCGCTCGAGATGCTGGTGGTGGGCGGCATCATCGCCTCCGCCCTCGATCTCGGCGCTCTTCGGCTTCGTGTGCGTGCGCTACACGCAAGATCTTCTTCGGCATCCTCACCATGGCGCTGTCCCAGGTGCTGTGGAGCCTCGCCTTCAAGTTCTATCACGTGACGGGGGCAGCGACGGGCTCCGCGTGCCCACCCCGACGCTCCTCGGCACGCACATCGCGGCGGGCGAGGACAAGATGACCTATCTCGCCCACCGCTACTACTACTACGTGCTCGTGATCTTCGCGGTGTGCACCGCCCTCATGTGGGTCATCGTGCACTCTCCCTTCGGCAAGGCGCTCCAGGCCATTCGCGACAACGAGACGCGCGCGGAGTTCGTGGGCGTCCAGGTGCGGCACTATCGCTGGGTCGCCTTCGTGGTCTCCGGCACCTACACGGGGCTGGCGGGCGCGCTGTGGGTTCCTCTGAACGGGCTCACCACCCCCGACATCCTGCACTGGACCGTTCTCGGGCGAGATCGTCTTCTTCACCGTGCTGGGCGGCTTCGGCACCTTCACCGGGCCCATCGTGGGCGCCATCGTGTTCAACTACCTCAAGACCTTCGCGGTGGGGTACACGGTGTACTGGCAGATGTTCCTCGGCGTCGTCCTCGTGACCCTCGTGCTCGCCCTCCCCACCGGCATCATGGGCATGGTGGGCCGCCTCCTCCAGGGCCGGCGAAAGGCCCCCGCGTCATGAGCCTGCTCCAGACCGTCCAGCTCACGAAATACTTCGGCGATACCCACGCGGTGGACCACGTGGACTTCTCCGTCCGCGAGGGTGAGGTGCTCGCGCTCATCGGCTCCAATGGGGCGGGCAAGACCACCCTCGTCAACGTGATCAGCGGCCTCATCGAGCCCGACTCGGGGAGCATCCGCTTCCTCGAGGCCGACATCACGCAGGCGAGCATCCACGAGAAGATCGCGGTGGGCATCGCGCGGAGCTTCCAGCTCGTCAACCTGTTCGACAAGCTGTCGGCGCTGGACAACGTGGCCCTGTCCATCTTCTCCCGCCAGGGCAAGACGCGGCGGCTCTTCGCCCTCGCCGACGCCGACGCGCAAGTGCGGAGCGAGGCCGCGGGGCATCCTCGACCAGTTCGGGCTCTTGCCCAAGGCGGCCGTGATGGCGGGCGGGCTCTCCCAGGGTGAGCGCAAGCTCCTCGACGTGGCGGTGGCCTACGCCCTCCGCCGAAGCTCCTCTTCCTCGACGAGCCCACGAGCGGAGTGAGCACCCGGGAGAAGGCGCCCATCATGGACATCATCACCCACGTCGTGCGCTCGGAGCGCATCACCGCCGTCATCATCGAGCACGACATGGACGTGGTCTTCACCTACTGCCCGCGCATCGTGGCCATGCACCAGGGCGCCATCCTTGCCGACGGGACGCCCGACGAGATCCGGAACAACGAGCAGGTGACAGCCAACATGCTGGGGACGGACCGCCATGCTTGAGGTCCAGGGCCTCAACACCTTCCGCGGCCCCGCCCACGTCCTCCGGGACCTGGGACTGAGGGTGGGCGACGCGGAGACGGTGTGCCTGGTCGGCCGCAACGGGGCGGGAAAGACCACGACCATCGACAGCATCATGGGACTTCTGCCCATCAAGAGCGGCACGGTCACCCTCAACGGCCGCGACATCACCCGGCTGCCCGCCCACGAGCGGGCCTTGAGCGGCATCGGCTACTCGCCGGAGGACGCCGGGATCTTCCCCGACCTGACGGTGGCCGAGAACTTCCAGATCGGCCGGTCGGCGGCCAAGGGCGCGCGGCGGGCGGGGAAGGCATCGATCCTCGCGTCTTCGAGCTCTTCCCCGAGGTGCGCGACTTCACCAGCCGGCGCGGGCTCTTCCTCTCCGGGGGCAGAAGAAGATGGTAGGCATCGCCCGCGCGCTCACCCTCGGCCCGTCCATCCTGCTCCTCGACGAGCCCTTCGAGGGGCTGGCCCCGGTGATCGTCAGCCGCTTCATCGAGGCGGCCAAGCGCATCAAGGCCATGGGTGTCTCCCTCCTCATCGCGGAGTCGAATCTCATGACCGCCTCGCGGGTGGCCGACCGGCTCTACGCCATAGACCGGGGCGAGATAATTTTGAAGGGCCTCCTGCGCGCGCCTTCGAGCATCAGGAGGTCATGAAGACGATTCGAGGTTGACCGCTCCGGCCCGCCTCGGCTCATCGGGCCGAGCGTGCGGAGCAACCTGGTCTGGCGGCTATCCCGTCGAGACAACCGGGCTGAGCCGGGCGAAAATGACCGGGTTCGTTTTTCTGAGCGTGCTCACCCTCGGTCTCGTGGCCGCCGAAATTCAGTGAGTACTCGGTCGGCTCGGCCGCGTGTTTCCCGCCTTCGAAGGGGATTCCCACTCGGTACAGCGTTTGCAACATGGCGCCATGATGAGCAATTCGCGCCTGAAATCGGGTCATCAAGGTTCGCTTGACAACGGCGGGCAGGCCCGCTAGAACATCGCCGGAGAGCAACCACCCATGTCAGCGCGGCTTCTTCCCACGCCTACCCCGGCCCGCGCGGCGGCCGTCCTGCGGGAGATCTTTGGGCGCATCAAGGCGCCGGTGGCCTTCCGGCTATGGGACGGCAGCGAGGTGCGCCTGTCCGGGGACAAGGCGCTGAACACCGTGGTGATCAAGTCTCCCGAGACCTTCCTCGACCTGATCCGGGACCCTTCCCCGTACAACTTCGCCGAGGCCTACGTGAGCGGCGCGGTGGACTTCGAGGGCGACATCTTCGCGGTCATGCCCGTGGCCAACGAGATGGAAGAGCTGCGCGTGCCCACCCACCAGAAGCTCCGCCTCTTGCTTTCCCTGTGGAAGGGCTGAGGGCATGAGCAAGGAGCCCTCGCCGTTCGACGTCATCGTGGTGGGAGGCGGGCCGGGAGGCAGCACGGCAGCGTGGCGCCTCGCCCAGGCGGGCGTGCGCCCCTCGTGCTCGACGCGGCGGTCTTCCCCGCGTCAAGATCTGCGCGGGGTGGGTGACGCCCGACGCCCTTGCCGACCTCGAGATCGATCCCGACAAGTATCCGCTCACCATCAAGCCCTTCGACGCCTGCGTGCTCGAGTTCGAGGGGGCGCGCCACGTCACGGCGTGGCAGAGCCCGGCGAGCTACGGCATCATCCGCCGCGAGTTCGATCACTATCTGCTCGAGCGGGCGGCCGCCGCGGGCGCCGACGTGCGCTGGGGCATTCGCGTCACCGCGATCGAGCAGCGGCCGGACGGCGTGGCCGTGGTGACCGATCGCGGGCGCTTCGAGGCGCCGCTCGTCATCGGGGCGGGCGGCCATCGCTGCCCGGTGGCCAAGGCGCTCGGTGAAGTGTCGGAGCGCGAGGAAGTGGTGGCGGCGCAGGAGAGCGAGACGCGGCTCCGCCGGAGTGGGTGGAGCGCCTCGGCGGCTTCATGCGCGCGCCCGAGCTCTACGTGGAGGCGGACCTGCGCGGCTACGGCTGGTACTTTCCCAAGCAGGACTTCGTCAATATCGGCATCGGCTGCACGGGGGAAGCGACGGCAGCCTGCCCCGACGCCGCGAGGCGCTCGTCCAGTCGCTGCGCGCCTCCGGGCGCTTGCCCGCGGACATGCCCATCGAGCCCTTCAAGGGCCACGCCTACGTGGTGCGCCGCCAGGCGCCCGCGCGGCTCGCCGGCGCGCGCTTCATGCTGGTGGGCGACGCGGCGGGCCTCGCGCGTGACCTCTCGGGCGAGGGCATCGGCCCCGCCATCCGGAGCGGGCTTCTCGCCGCGGCCGCCGCCGAGGCGCTTCGTGCGGCGCGGGGTGCCTCTCGAGGGCTATGCCCGGGAGATCGAGATGCTCTACGGCCGCGGGGAGCCCGGCTGGCTCGAGCGCCAGCTCGACCGGCTGCCCGCGGCGGTGGCGAGACTCGTCGGTTCGGCTCGTGCTTCGCCTGGGTCTGGCGAGGCGGCGGATCGTCTTCGATGGAATCTTCGGGATGAAGGAGGCCGAGTCAGCGAGGCAGCGCTCGAAGCGGCGAGACGCCCAGGCCATTTCGCCACCACTACGACGTGTCCAACGATTTCTACGCGCTCTTCCTCGACCCGCTCATGCTCTACACCTGCGCCTACTACCGCGAGCCCGACGGCAAGCTCGAGCAGGCGCAGGAAGACAAGGTGGACCTCGTCTGCCGCAAGCTCCGGCTCAAGCCCGACGAGACGCTCCTCGACATCGGCTGCGGCTGGGGCGGGCTCTCCATCTGGGCCGCCCAGCACTACGGGGTGATCGCGCACGGGGTGACCCTCTCCCGCGCCCAGGCCGACTGGGCCTCCGCCCGCATCAAGCGCGAGGGCCTCGAAGGGCGCTGCCTCGTCGAGTACCGCGACCACCGCGACCTGCCCGCCGACGCCCGCTACGACAAGATCGCGGCCATCGGGGTCATCGAGCACGTGGGAGTGCCGAACTATCCCGCCTTCTTCGGCCGCGTGCGGGAGATGCTGAACGACGGCGGGCTCTACCTCAACCACGGCATCCATCACGAGTTCCACTGGAAGCGCACGAGCCAGACGGATTTTCTCTACGAGCACGTCTTCCCCAACGGCGATCTCTCCGGTGTCTCGGAGACGATGACGGAGATCGAGCGCGCGGGCTGGGAAGTCCTCGACGTGGAGAACCTCCGCCTCCACTACGCCCGCACGTGCCGCCAGTGGGTGGAGCGCCTGCAGGCCCGCGCCGACGAGGCGCGCGCCATCGTGGGCGAGCGGACGTACCGCACGTGGCTCTTGTACCTGGCCTGCTCGTCGATGGCCTTCTCGAGGCGGCTCGATCGGCCTCTACCAGTTCCTGCTCCGCAAGCAGTGGGACCGGGTGGGCTGGACCGAGCCCGCGACGCGCGAGGATCTGTACGCCTGAGCGCACGAGCCTGATTCCTTCGCTCCTCGAGCCTCCGGATGGCATACTTTCGGGACCGCTGGCTATCCCGCAAGTCAGGAGGTTCGATGGTCACGCCCGATCCACGCTTGGCGGCGGTCGCAGTGGGCATGTGTGTCGCGCTCGCGCGTCCCGCGTCGGCGGGCGCGGTGGAGTACCGGCTCAAGGTCGCCAGCGTCTTCGACCCGTCGCTGACCTCCTTCCTCAGCCCACGGCGAGCTCAACGACGGCGCCACCGGGCCGGGCTTCCAGAAGCTCAGCGCCGTTCCTGGACGAAGGCAGCGGTGATCGCGGGCATGATCGTGACCCAGCGCCCGCTCGCCGCCGTGCCCGACAGCATCGCCCGGGCCTGGGGCGGCGTCTCGGTCACCGCGCCGATCGCGCGCGGGCGGCGTCGTCTCGCTACTGGGACGAGGTGCGCTGGGACGGCAAGCCCGGCGAGCGCAGCATCTGGATCGTGAAGTCCGACGGCCGCATGCGGCCGCAGAGCCATCGAAGCACGTCGTGCTCGGCGGCACCACGCCGCTCACCATCGAGCAGCCGTACTCGGCCGACTGCGGAAAGATCCGGGTGCCCGTGCTGAAGATGCCCATTCCGTTGATGGCGTTTCAGGAGGGCCGCGGCGACATCTGGGACAAGTACGTGGCCAAGAGCCTCGACATGCGCCACGGGGTGCGGGTGGCCGTGGGCACGAACAACGATGCCGTGCTGCCGGACCTCGCCTACATCATCGTGCAGCAGGGCCCCGAGCCCACCACCTTCGCGGTCGTGCTTCATGGGCCAGCAGCCATGCGGAGTCGCCAGGCGGCGGCTTCGGCATTCTCGGGGTCGACCGGTAGGAGCCGACCGGTGGCCCGCGCGCTCGTCTGTCGCCGTCCTCCTGAGCGTGAGCTCGCTGCTCTGGCCCGTGGCTCAGGGCGGGAGGCGACGCTGCGCCCCGCTCTGCCCCCGGGGTGCCGCGCGGCCGAACGGACGCGCATCGAGAACGTGCTCGCCCACGCCACCATCTCGACGCGCGTGGAGATCGAGCCGTTTCCCTGCGCCTCGACGTGTTCGACTACCTGCTGAACCATCCCGACTTCGCCACCCAGGTGACCCGCGCCCTCAAGCTCGCGCGCTACCGCATCTGGACAGGCGCCGACGGCCTCAACCTCGACGACGGCTGGGGGTGAAGGGCGTCATCACCCCGTTCTACGGGGACAAGGGGCTGCGCGTGGTCTACGCGCGCGGGCGCTACGAGCAGAGCGTGCTTCCCGACATTCGCGGGCAGGCCATCATTTTCATGCACTACGGAGAGAATGACGCCGCGACGGCGGAAGCCCGCCCTCGTGACCTCCATGGAGGTGTTCGCGCGTGGCTGGACAGCGGGATGATCGCCAGCCTCGCCGGCTCGCTGGCCAAGGCCAAGGCGACCAGCGAAGCGCGGCACGCCCTCAAGGTCTTCGCCCGCCTGTCCAACCATCTCGAGCTGCCGCGCCGACGAGGTGCTCGCCGAGCTCGCCCGGCATCCCGAGGTCCCGCGCGCGGAGCTCGCCGAGGCTCCGCCGCCTCCTCGGCCGCTAGCGACGGCTACGGCGGCGTCGCGCGCAGGCTCAGCAGGTAGGGCACGCTCACCACGAGGAGCGTGCCGATGGCCGCGACGACGAGGGCGAGCCGGAACCACGCCGCGGCGAACACGGTGTGGGTGCCGAGCTTCGCTCCCGGTCTCTTCTCCGCCGACCGGAAGAGCGAGATGAGGGCGACGATGGGGCCCACGGACAGGATGATGACGCCGAGGGCCCGGGTGCCGAGGGGCAGACTGGGGACGTAGATGGGCAGGCGGGTGCAGATGCTGCCGGCGATGAGGAGGAGCGAGATCACTCCAGCCGCGCGTGCGCCACCAGACGCACCCAGGCGAGGGTGGTCCACATCACGAGGCCGCCGATATCGAGGGGCGAGCCGCCACGACCCGCAGGTCCTCAGGTTGCCCTCGCACTTCACGAGGACGATGGCGAACCACACCCACACCCACGCCACGAAGAACACGAGGAGGACGAAGCCGAAGAGCGGCATGCGGCCGCCGAAGATCTCCGGGGCCAGATTCCACCAGGCGCGGCCCATGATGACCGCGGCCGCCACCACACCTACCCACGCGAGACCGTGGGCCAGCGTCTCCGCGGCGCCCAGGGCGGGCAGGCGGGCGAGGCCGACCATGGCGAAGAGGAATATCCCGACGAAGCCGATGAAGGACGCCGTCCGGTACTTGAGCAGCCGTTCCGGCATGCCTCTACCTCCTCTCAGGAAGCGGGAGCGCCGTGGCGGCCCGCACCCGCCGCGAAGCGCGCCGCGCCTTCGAAGCTCTCGCCCGAATCGATGGTGGCCTTGCCCAGCTCGTACTCGCGGGCGAGCGCGTCCTCCAGCTCCATGCCCCACGTCTCGTACACGGAGCGCCGGTCGCTCCTGGCTTGATCCGGCTGCCCTCGCTGCCGATGGCCTTTAGATCCGCGCCGGCGCAAAAGGTTCCGCCCGCTCCCCAGAGCACGGCCGCCCCGATCGCCTCATCGGCTTCCACGGCGCGGAAGGCCTCGGCGAGGTCCTCGCGATGTCCGGGCGTCCACCGCGTTCTTCCTCTCCGGGCGGTCGATGACCACGGTGGCCACGGCTCCCTGCGTCTCGATGCGCACGGCCATGATCGGAGTCTCCTCGCCGGTCAGCGGCCGGGAGATCGTGGGCGCGCGAGATAGGTCTCGAGCGCGGCCTCGGTCGTGACCTCAGGCGTGGTGTCCGGCACGCCAAGATAGTACACCGTGAGGCCGGGACGCCCGGCAATCGGCGGCGCACGCTTCCACCTCCACCTCGATCCCCCGGGCATGATTGACGATGACGCTCCACGCGCGAGAGATTGGTTCGACCGGATGAACTGGGCTGCGAATTCCGGGCGCGCAGCCGATGGTAGAGCACCCCCTGCCTGTCCACCTGGACGATCACGCCCCTGATGCATCACGGCGCCCACTCGAAGGCCGGCCATGGCCTCCTCCTGATCGCGCGTCACGCAGACGGCGGTGATGCCGTGGGCGGCCGCTGCAGGCACTGGATCTCCTGCAGCATCGGCACACACGCAGCCACGCGTCGCAGGTTGGACGGCGGCTCGTTCGAAGAGGAGCATGCGAGGCTTGATGACGATGGCGCGGGCCGGGAGCCACTCCGCTGCTGCTCCCCGCGGGAGAGCCGGTGCGGCAGCTGGCCCGGTGTAGCCCGGGAGCCCGACGGGGCTGAGCACCTCGCCCACCGCGGCCGCGACCCTCGCTCTCGCTCCGACGCTGCACGCGAAGACCATGCGCCAGCCCCACGGTCTCGAACACGCTCAGGTGAGGGAAGACGGCGTAGCTCTGAAAGACGAAGCCGATGTTGCGCTCGTTGGTAGTTAGGCGCTTCACGGGCTGGCTTGCCCATGAAGATGCGCCGCCTGGCGTCGGGCTCCTGGAAGCTCGCTGCGATCATCCGGAGCGGCAGTGGTCGTCTTGCCGCAGCAAGCCTCCCTAGCCGCTCGCAGCTGGCGCGGGTTCCCGCGATGGCTGGGAGAGTCCGAGGTCCCGGGGCCTGATCCTCCAATGGCCGGATCAGTCGCGTTCGGCCAACAGCTGCGCCTGCGTTTTTCCGTACGGAAAGAAACTCGCCTTCTCGCCCTTCGCCCAGGCTGCTCGCTGCTCCGCGCTGCTGATGTCCCAATCGGGACGGCAGCGCTGCAGCACGGCGCGCAGGTCGAGGCGCAGCTCCTCCACCGTCGGCCGGCCGAAGAACCAGTAGCCGTTGTAGATCTTGTAGACACGCAGGCCGGGCTCGAGCACCAGCGTGTGAGGGATCATCGGATTGTGATGCGGGTCGGTGTATTCCGCGATGTCGAGATCCTTCTGCAGCTTGCGCCCGGGGTCCGAGAGAAACGTCCAGTGGGCGCCGACGCCAGCGCGGAACTCATTCGTCTCGAGCAGGTTGTCGGTCGAGATGGTCACGAGACGGCAGTAGCCCACCTGCATCTCGCGATGGAGTTGCAGGAGCCCTTCGTGTTGCCTCCTGTCTTTCGGACAGAAACCTCCGCGGGAGAGCACCAGCACCAGCGGATCGCCTCCTGCAACTCCGAGAGCGTGCGGTGCTTGCCGCGGTGGTCCGAAAGCTCGTAGTCGGGAGCCGAACCGAACGTGTCGGCAGCACGCCAGGTCGGGAAGAACGCTGGCTCCCGCCTGACCATCACCGATCCAGCCGCCGCCGACGACCACGTCATCGTCGTAGAAGACGGCACGCCTGACCGGGCGTGCACGGCAGCCTGCGGCTCGTCGAACTCGAGCTCGGCGCGATCGTCTGCGCAGCGCCGCGCACGCGGCCGCGCGCGGCGCGATGACGGTGGCGGATCTGCGCGAGACACGGCAGCCAGTCCGCCGGCGCGTCGCACGCGATCCAGTTCACGCCCGAGGCGGTGAGCGCTCGCCTGCTCGAGCGCGGTGCGGGAACCGACGGTGACCGTCGCCGCGCTCGGCCTCGATCTTCAGCACGTAGAGCGGCGCCGGGGCCGGCGACGCCGAGGCCCTTGCGCTGTCCGATGGTGAAGCGGTGCACGCCGCCGTGCGTCCGAGCTGTCGCCGCGCTCGTCGACGATCGCGCCGCCCGCGCGTGACGCGCCGGCTCGCGCGCGCGACGAACGACGCGTAGTCGCCGTCGGGCACGAAGCAGATCTCCTGGCTGTCCGGCTTGTCGGCGACGCGCAGGCCGAGCCGCTGCGCCTGCGCGCGCACGTCGGCCTTCGTCAGAGCGCCCGACCGGAAACACCGCGCGCGCGAGCTGGTCCTGCGTCAGCGAGAACAGGAAATACGACTGATCCTTCTCGCGGTCGAGCGCTGCGCCGCGAGCAGCCAGCGGCCCGTCGGCGTCGTCGCTCGACGCTGCGCGTAGTGGCCGGTGGCGACCTGCTCGGCGCCGAAGCCCGCGCGCGCGATCGAGCAGCGTCGCGAACTTCAGGTCGCTGTTGCAGTGCGCGCACGGGAATCGGCGTGCGGCCGGACGCGTACTCGTCGACGAAGTTCGAGATGACCGTGCTCGCTGGAACTGCCGCTCGAAGTTGACGATGTAGTGCGGAATGCCGATCGGCGGCGGCCACGCGCCGCGCGTCGTGCAGATCGTCGAGCGTGCAGCAGCTGCCGAAGCGTCTGCGCCGCTCGCGCTGGTCGTACGAGCTGCATCGACAGACCGATGACGTCGTGACCCTGCTCGGCGAGCAGGGCCGCGGCGACCGACGAAGTCGACGCCGCCCGACATGGCGACGACAATTCGCATCGACATTCGGCCTGAGCACCGGAACGGCTCGCGACCGGCTCTGCGCTGTCGCTCTCACACGGCGTACGAGCTCCGCAGCTTCTCGACGATGCCCGGCAGCACCGCGATGACGCGATCGACGTCGGCCTCGGTGTTGGCGGCGCCCAGGCTGAAGCGGATCGAGTTCTGCGTGCGGTGCGGCGGAAGTCCCATCGCCTTCAGCACGTGCGACGGCTCGAGCGTGCCCGACGAGCAGGCCGACCCGGTCGACACCGCGATGCCCTCCGAGGTCGAGCGCGATCAGCAGCGACTCGGCCTCGACGCGATCGAAGCTGATGTTCGTCGTGTTCGGGCACGCGCGGCGCGCGCGCGCCGTTGACGGCCGTGCCCGGCACGCGCGCGAGGATGCCGTCCTCGAGCCGATCGCGCAGCGCCGCGAGCCGCGTCGGCGCTCGGCCGCCATCTTCGCGCGCGCGAGCTGCGCGGCCACGCCCATGCCGGCGATGCCCGGCACGTTCTCGGTGCCGGCGCGGCGGCTGCGCTCCTGCTTGCCGCCGGTCATCGGCGGCAGCAGCCGCACGCCCGCGCCGGATCCACAGCGCGCCGACGCCCTTCGGGCCGTAGAACTTGTGCGCCGAGATCGACAGCAGATCGACGCCGAGCGCCTTCACGTCGACCGGAATCTTGCCGGCCGACTGCACGGCGTCGGTGTGGAACAGCGCGCCGCGCTCGTGCGCGAGCCGCGCCAGCTCCGCGATCGGCTGAATCGGTGCCGATCTCGTTGTTGGCGTGCATGATCGACACGAGCGCCGTGTCGTCGGTCAGCGCCGCCGCGCAGCGCGTCCGGCGCGACGATGCCGGTCTGCGTCGACGGGCAGGAGCGTCGTCTGCCAGCCGCGCCGGGCCAGCGCCTTGAGCGTGTTGAGCACCGCCTCGTGCTCGATCGCGCTGGCGATCAGGTGGCGTGCGGCCGGTCGGCTTCGAGCGCCTCGGCCGCGCCGCGGATCGCGAAGTTGTCGCTCTCGGTCCCGCCGCTCGTGAACACGATCTCGGACGGATCCGCGCCGATCAGCGCCGCGACCGCCGATCGCGCCTCGTCCATCGCCGCTTTGGCCCGCTGCCCGAAGTGGTGGACGCTCGACGGGTTGCCGAACTCCTCCCGCAGCGACGGCTGTCATCCGCGTCGACGAGCCGCCGGAGCGAGCGGGGTGGTGGCGTTATGGTCGAGGTAGATGCGCTGCACGGTCTCGATCGATCGTAGCACCTCCGCTAAGTCCCAGCGATAAAACGGCCTGAGACAACGATTCTCGACCGGCCGATATCATCTGTGAGCTCTCCAGAACCCGCAGCATGCCCGCTGGCAGCTGTGGTCGCTTCATCGGTTCTTTGATAGCCCTCGGGTCTCGACGGCCTGGCTGCGACTGCCGTGTAAGGCGCCCTACGAGGCGGAGGACAATGACATGTGGAAGCGTGATGAAGCGGTGAAGACCGACAGGCGGCCAGCCCAACGCCGGCCCCGGCCCCGGTGGCGCACATGCAGCAGACAACCGCGCTGCCACCGCAGCCGCGAGATCCGGCGGCAGATCGAGAGGGACGTGGTGAATATCGGCAAGTCCGTCGTCATCAGAGGCGAGTTGAACGGCAGCGAGGACCTCACCATCGAAGGGCCAGGTCGAAGGCAAGATCGAGCTGAAGGATCACGTGCTGACGATCGGGCCCCAACGGCGAAGATCAAGGCGCAGGTGTTCGCCAAGTCGGTCATCGTGCTGCGGCGAAGTGAACGGCAACGTCACGGCGTCCGAAAAGGTCGACATCCGCGACGGCGGATCGGTCGACGGCGACATCGTGTCGCCGCGCGTGGCGATCGCCGAAGGCGCGCACTTCCGCGGCAGCGTCGACATGCAGCGCAAGGGATGCGCAGCCGCGCGCCGCGTCCGCAGCAGCAGGAAGGAAGCCGGCCCGCAGTCGGTGATGCCGGGGCCGCAGCCGCAGTCGCAGGCGGTAGGGCACCCACTCAACCGTCTGGCGCCAGCGTTGCGCTCGTGGCCGGGGCAGACCGAGGAAGCCAGACTCGGGCTCACCCTGGTTGAACCCCGGTCCGCCGGCCACGACGCGCGCCGCCGCGGATGCTGCGCCGTTCTCGCGAACTTTTCGACCGCCTTCGCAAGCCCGAGCCAATTGGCCTCGATGCTCGTGCGTCCTCGCGCTGGGTGACGCATTCGACGCGGGGCTGGCGCGCTTCGTCGCCTCGCTCAAGCCGGGAGCAGCCGGCGCTGCTGGATCTCGGTCCGGTAGTAGGCGCCAACGTCACCTCTTCTGGCGAGGAGTTGGCTGCAAGATCTTCGTCGAGGACCTCTCGAAGGATTTCGATCGCCACGTGCGTGGATGACCGGCTGCCGGAGCTGCCGTCGTTCCTCGGCAGCCGCTTCCCGCATGCGGCGGAGAGCTTCGGACTATCATCTGCTGACGTGTTCGACTACCCTCGATCGGCCGGCGGCTTCCAGGCGCTTGCCGAGCAGCTGATCCGGCTGCTTCGGCCTGATTGGCGTGATCCTGGCCTTCTTCAATCACTCCGGAAAGCCAGCGACCGTGACCGCCGCCGACGGCGCGCGGCATTCTAGTCGCAGACCAGCGGACGCTCGGATACGTCTGCATGACGCGGCCGAGGCAAGCAGCGCCTGCTGCTCAATCGCGACATCCAGCGTCTCTTCGAGCTCCCTGGCCATTACCGACCAGTTCCCCGCTGAAGACGAACGTGCGGGGGAAAACTTGCTGCGCAAGCCGGCCCTGAAGTCGACCACGAAGGCCCTTTGGAACCACGGTATTCCCCTTCGGGCAGGCACGAAGGACACGAAGACGTTTGAACCCCGGAACCCGAACCCCGAACTGAACCCAGAACTCCCGAACCTGAACCTGGAACCTGAACTGGAACTGAGTACGACTTCGCTCCCATGCATTTCGACCTCACAGACGAGCAGCAGCTCCTCGAGCAGACGGTCCGCGAATGGGCGGGCCGCGAAGTCGCGCCGCGGATCCGCGACCTCGACCGCGCGCACCGGTTCGATCGCGGCCTCCTGCCGCAGATGGCCGAGCTCGGACTGCTCGGCGTCTCGGTGCCGGCCGAGTACGGCGGCGCGGGCATGGACTACATCAGCCTCGGGCTGGCGAGCGAGGAGCTCGAGTACGTCGACACGTCGCTGCGCGTGATCATGTCGGTGCACGTCGGGCTCAACTGCCTGACGCTGCTCGTCGTGGGGCACCGAGGATCAGAAGCAGCGGTATCTGGTGCCGCAGGCGCAGGGCACGAAGATCGCGACCTACGGCCTGACCGAGCCGGTCGGCCGGCAGCGACGCGCGCGGCATTCAGACCGATGGCCGATCGAAGAAGGGCGATCGCTACGTCCTCACCGGCGAGAAGATGTGGATCTCGCTCGCCGACGTCGCCGACAACTTCCTCGTGTTCGCCTGGACGCGATCTCGAGAAGAAGAAGCAGCGCGATCCGTCCGGCATGAGCGCCTTCATCGTCGAGCGCGCGTTCAAGGGATTCTCGAGCGGCACGCTGACGGAGAAGTGGGGCATCCTCGCGGGCAACACCGGCTTCTTCAAGATGGACGACGTCGAGGTGCCGGAGGAGAACTCTGGTCGGCCGCGAGGGCGAAGGGCTTCAAGATCGCGATGTTCGCGCTCGACCAGGGCCGCTACACCGTCGCCGCCGGCGCGACCGGCCTGATCCGCGCGTGCCGCGACGCGAGCGTCAGCTATGCGCAAGCAGCGCAAGACGTTCGGCGTCGAGATCGGCTCAGCACCAGCTCGTGAAGGAAATGATCGCGCAGATGGAGTCGGACTATCAGGCGTCGCGGCTGCTCTGGCTGCGCGTCGGGCTGGCTGAAGAACGTCGGCCGCCGCAACACGCGCGAGACCGGGCTGGCCAAGTGGTTCGCGACCGTGGCGTCCGAGCGCGCGGCCGGCGACGCCGTGCAGATCCACGGCGCCAACGGCTACTCGGACGAGTATCCCGTCGGCCGCTTCTATCGCAACTGCAAGGGCGCGGTGATCTACGAGGGCACGCGCGAGATCCACAAGATCATGCAGGCCGACTACCTGCTCGGCTACCGGAACGACAGGCCGACGCGATGCGAGCTGCCAGCGTGGGAGACATGATGACGACGACGACTGTGGCGACCCGGACGCCGAAGCCGCACGACGCTGGACTCGGACTCCGACCTCTCGCTCGACTTCCTCCGCGTCGTCGAACAGGCGGCCATCGCGTGCGCGCACACGATGGGCCAGGGCGACCGCCACAAGTCCGACCAGGTGGCCGTCGAGGCGATGCGCCGCGAGATGGACTCGGTGCCGATCGACGGCACGATCGTCATCGGCGAAGGCGAGCGCGACGAGGCGCCGATGCTCTTCATCGGCGAGAAGGTCGGCATGGCGCGCAAGGCGCCAGGCGCCGCGCAGTCTGCCCGAGGTCGACATCGCCGTCGATCCGCTCGAGGGCACGAACCTCTGCGCGACCGGCGCGCCGAACGCGCTCGCCGTGCTCGCGGCGTCGGAGAAGCGGCGGCCTGCTGCACGCGCCCGATCTCTACATGGAGAAGCTGGTCGTCGGCCCGAGCTCGCAGCGACGTCGTCGACCTCGACGCGCCGGTGCGGTTCAACCTGCGCGCGATCGCGCAGGCGCTCGGCCGCCGGGTCGAGGACCTGGTCGTCATCGTGCTCGATCGGCCGCGGCACGAGACGCTGATCGACGAGATCCGCGCGACCGGCGCGCGCATCCGGCTGATCGGCGACGGCGACCTGTCGGCCGGCATCGCCGCCGCCGTCGTCGGCAGCGGCGTGCACGCGGTGATGGGCATCGGCGGCGCGCCCGAAGGGCGTGCTCACCGCCGCGGCGATGCGCTGCCTGAACGGCGAGATCTTCGCGCGCCTCGTCGATCAAGCAAGCCGGAGCACGAGGAGCGCTGCCGCGCGATGGGCATCACCGACTTCAAGAAGATCTACCGCTCGAAGGATCTCGCGTCCGGGCAAGAACATCGTGTTCGCCGCGACCGGCGTGACCGACGGCACGCTGATGAAGGGCGTGCGGTTCTTCGGCGACGGCATCCGCACGACGTCGCTCGTGATGCAGACGCACCCGCACCGGATCCGCTTCATCGACAGCATCCACAGACCAAGGGGCTGACGGCGAAGATCAGGGTTCTCCCAGCAAGCAGGCTCAGGCCTCCGGTCTCCAGGCTCCGGCCCGTAGCCTGAGGCTGAAGTCCGGAGGCAAGACCAACCCAGCGTCCCGGCGCGCCGCAATCAAATCGCCGTCACCGTTGTCGCTCGTCGGCTTCACCAGCCACGCTGGTGACGCTGTTTCTGGCGTTATACGTCCGTGAGCTCGGCGCACGCGCGACGCCGACGTGGCGCTCTGACCGGCGCGGTGCTCGGCATCACACCGCGCTCATCACGGCGCTCTGCGCTCCCCTGTGGGGCCGCGTCGGCGATCAGCATCGGGAACAAGCCGTCGTCCAGCGATCGCTCGTGAGCTTCGTGTTCGTCATGGTCGGTGATGGCGCATGCGACCAGGCCGTGGCAGCTCGTGGCCCTTCGCGGGGCATTCAGGGCCTGCCCAGGGATACGGAGGGCTGACTTCTGGCCATGCACGCCCGCTCGGCGCTGCGCGATCGCATGCCGCACGCCATCGGCATGGTGCAGACTGCCTTTATGTAACGACCTGCGGTCGGCCCGGTGGCTGGCGGCATCCTGGGACCGCTCGTCGGTCTGAGGAGCACGTTTCTCGTCTCGTCGGTCTACGCGGTGGCGCTCGTGCCCTGACGGTGATATTAAAGAGTCCGCCGAGCCCCGCAAGTGGCCGCACGCGCGGATATCCCTCGTGGCGTTCCGCAACATCCTGGAGTTCGAAAACTTCCTGCCCTTGATGGGAGTCATCTTCGGCTCCAGCTCGTGACCGCAGCTTCGGTCCGGTGGCGTTATGCCGCTGCACCTGACGATCTCGGCTACCGCAGCGTCTCCTTTACTCTCCGGCGTCCTCTTTCGGTCCTGCCCTGTCGGGGATGGGCTGGGGCATCAGCTCGCGGCGGTGCTGCCAGCTGGATGTCGGCGCGGATGGTGATTACCAGGCGGCCACGCCTGCCGGCGCCGGCGCGTCGCCGTCCGCGGCCAGCGCCGCGATGTGGGCGCTGTCCCGTCGATGGCCCTTAGCAACACGTAACTGAACGAAGCATAC